>ERZ773276.1824-NODE-1824-length-14757-cov-43.719426_pt1 | contig 14757 bp, 8 predicted proteins | sample MGYA00511386_ERZ773276 | MGnify/ENA primary metagenome ERZ773276 (study PRJEB29015, sample SAMEA2737778) | human gut metagenome | biome: human gut; feature: human-associated habitat; material: faeces | place: China | collected 2012 ...
GTTCATCATGATGATCGTCATCGCACGGATGTTTATGAAGTATATGAATACGCCGACGGTTCAGCATATCTTTTTAGGATTGCGCCCGGGGGTCGTCGGCCTGCTTGCTGCCGCTACGTTGATGCTTCTCGACAAGGAGAACTTCTCGTCCTGGGCAGAGAATCCCTGGCAGTTTTCCATCAGCATAGCGCTCTTCGTCGCTACGTTTGTGGGTACCTACTGGCTACACATCAACCCTATCCGCATGATTGGCTACGCCGCCTTCGCCGGACTGGTACTGCTGTACTAAAATGTACAACCAGGGGGGAACGCCGTAGGGGCGGGCTTTATGCCCGTCCTAACTCCCGAATGGCATCTTTCTCATATCAAAAGATTACCTTCAAGAGAGTTAGGACGGGCATAAAGCCCGCCCCTACATCAAAACCGCAATACGCCCTTTCGGGTATTGCCATCCCTTCCCCTTGGGGAGGGTTAGGGAAGGGCTTTTACTTTCTCATTACTTTCTTTCCATTCTGTATCACCACACCTTTATAGTTGTTGTCCACACGCTGTCCGGCGAGGTTATACAGTGGAGCATCAGCGGTATTCGTTGTGGTCGTTATCTTGCTGATACCGGTAGTGGCATCGATAACGTTGCCAAGAACAGTGCTTAAGCCATAGTAGTTGCCGTTCTTGAATGTTTGGTTGTTCTGCTGTGCAATTTTATAGGTATCCGTGAATGTTGTTGAGGACCTCCACCCTGAGAAAATAATGTGAGAGGGGGTAGAAGCTGTCGTGCCGGTGAATAAACCATCCCATGTCCATTTGTAAACAGCGTTTCCTGCATCGGTGGTACCGACCTTCATACAAGTAGCACCCGGCCAGCTGCCACCAGTGTAGTTTCCGTTGGCATCCCAAGCCCAACATTTGATAGCTGCATAGCCTGACCATGAGCTCGGTACCTCGAAGAAGGCGCATATCTCACCGTCGTTGACCTTGCAGAAAGAAGGTGCTTTCCAGCTGCTTACCTCATCCTTAATACTCTTGATGCCACTGATGTCGAGGCCATTGGAGACATAGTACTTGAAGTTCTCACCCTCGCAAGCCAACTGGAAGCCAGTGGTGCTAACCGATGGAGAGCCAATCACGATGAGCACTTCACCCTTAGTACCTTTCACCTTAGCATAGTATCCGGCTGATGAGCCAACGGATTGCTCCACTGTACTGGTATTGGTGACTCCTGCGAGTTTGCGGGCAAGAATACATTTCTTGATGATCGTCTTGTAAGCTGTCCAGTGGCTGATCCATATACATGGTGTGCCCGGCATGGCGAGAATGTAAGCGTTGGCTGCAGCGATATTTGCACGGAGAGGAGAAGGTTTGTCATGTGGATCACCCGTATCGTGGTTATCGATGAAGGTCACAGCATACTGAGCATAGCCACTTGTACCCATCAGCGTAGAAGAAGTATAGTTTGCAAGTTTACTCCAATTGCTGTTGCCGAAGGCATCCTGGATGAAGTATTTCATCGGGAAGTCAAAGGCGGCACTCGTCTTACCTGTTGCGTCTACCCAGTCTTTCACGCCGCCAAAGGGATGGTCATCGGTCTTCGTGTCGTTAACAGATCCTTGCCAGTATTCGCCGACGGAGTAGGTAGGGTTGGCAGCCGTGTTATACATCTTTATATAGGTGGGCGCATAACCCTTCACGAAGTCGTAGCGGAAGCCAGCGTAGCCCATCTCGTTGAGCAAGAAGTCCTCGTAGGTCTCCACATTCTTCTGTGTGGTGGCGTTGGTGTGGTCGAGGTCACGGCAACCGCCGTCATTGAGACCGGTATCTTTGTTGCCTTTTATCTTGCCATAAGCCTCAGAAGCCGTGTTGGTGTTACCCTCGTCGTCGCTACAGATCTGTGTGTAGTTGGTGTTGTCCCAAGTCACTGAATAAGTCTTACCAGTATTCTGATCTTTTACGCTCTCATTGACAAAGTCGCACCATTTCGATATTCCATTCTTATGGTTGATGACCACATCGGCGATGATGCCAGTTCCTTTATCCTTAAAGGTCTTGATCATCGTGCGCAACTCAGTTTCCGTACCGAAGGCACTTGTCTGGTTGAACCAGTAGATGGGGTAGTAACCCATGTTGTTCGATGTGGTGTTCGGGTAGCCCGAGGGTGGAGCCCAGATGAGGTTGAAGTACTTCGAGAGTGTATCTGCCTGCTGGGTGAGGTTGCTCCAAGACGACTCGGTGTAGCTACCCCAGTAGAAGCTCTGCAGCATCACGCCGCCATAGTTGTCAGGCCAGCCCTGAGCCATCATGTTGGCAGCAGCGAGAAGAGCCACAAAAGTAGAGAAAATCTTCTTCATATTAAATCTGTTTTTACCGTAAATCTTATGTAATGCTTGCTTCGTATAATAATAGATGTGGCAAAGTTACGATATTCCGTGCAACTTGCATTGCATTGATTTACGTCAAGAAGTGATTTAACATGTAAACGTTTGCATAGGAAGGTGGTTAGTAATGAGCAATGGTAGATAAAGGGGTAACCGTCTTGCATCTCAGCCATCAGACAAGCATCATATATCCTGGTATGCGCAAATTATCTAATTCCTTATCCGACACCTTTACCACATCAGATGAGGCATCGAAATAATCCACAGGATAGCGATACTTACCATTAGGCATCAACACCTTAGTAACCCGTCGAATCAAATGCTGACCATCATCAGTCATGATTCGCGTCATTGTCTGATGAATTATCTTTCCCATCAAAAATATTATTAATAATGTATATATTGCAAAGATAAGGCTTATTTTTCAATTATACAACAATTATGCCATCTTTAACAAAAGACCACGAAAAGAGGGCAGCCCCCGAAAGAAGCTGCCCTCTTCATGATATAATGATAAAGCGGTAAAAACTTACTTCTTCGTAAGGGTGCACTTTGCAAAGCCGTCAGCCCAAGCATAGAGCTTGATGCTATAGGTACCAGCCTTGACAGCGATGTTATCACCACCCTGTTTCAGAGCATCAGCCGTGCCACCCCAGTTGATATCCCAACCATTGTTAGCGCGGAACTTGATAGTACCATCCTTCAGAACGATGTTGTTGATTTCCCAACAACGTTCACCCTGGTTGTAAGTCATAGGCTGATCAGAATTCCAGCCGTCGGCTGTAGCGTCACCGATAACACCAATGCGGGTGATCTTGGTCAGCTCTACGCTCTTGGAGAGGAAGTTGACGTGCATCTTGTAGTAGCCCTCGCCATCGGGCACCGACATGTTGGCTGCGCCACCGTCAGTGGAGAAGTCATTGCCATAGTTGGTGCCACTCCAGCTGGCCTCAGAGCAGATCTTGAACTCATTGCCGAGATATATGTAGCCGTCGTAGTTGCCATCGTAAGTGGAGGTGGTGACTATGGCTGAACTTCTGTGTGAGTGCATCAGCCTTTGTCCAACCAGCTGTACCACCAAGAACATAATAAGCAGCCTCAATGTTAGGAGCCACCGGTGTGACTGTGACACATCAGCATCCTTCCGCTCTTCTGTCATCTCCCTTAATTCTCCAAATACTATTGCCGTACAGAACTCAAGCCCCAAAAGTTCGATACTCCCTATGTCCGAGAAAGGACAACATCAGTCCTTCATACTTGTTTTGTTTCTACTGTCTTGTAATATGACAATTTTCCGCCTCTGAGAATCGATTCCTTTCGACGAGGACCTCATTCGCTCTCATTTTTGCGAAAAATCGGCATACTTTTATAAATATCAGAAAATCAGCGTGTTATAAGCATTTGACTTTTCCGATATAATGAAACTGTCGTTTTCTTGTAAAATTCTCTAGAGAATTTCTTATCACCACGCCTATTTCTGACGATGAAATAGGCGTGATGACCGAGTGAAATAGGCGAAATGTCCATGTTAAATAACGGAGATGAGTGCATCAAAGTACCTTTTGTGGCTTCATACGAGAATAAAATGAGACAGAGAAACCGCAAAACTTGTTTTCACACTCTCTAAATTGAAAGTTGCGACGAACATACTTTTGTCAAAACAAATCAATGTTTGTTTTCCACAAGTACTTTGCTTCATCCCAACAAGAACATACATCTGAATTCAATGTCAGCGAATATCTTTGCTGTAAATTAGTTGTTTTCAAGATCCCTACACCTATTTATTTTATATATAGCCCCACCAATTTTCTTTTCTATTAGGCAGATGTCTTAGACTTCCACCGGTCTACCCTGCAAAAGCGTACATCAACCAGATTTCCCGGCAAATGCTTATGCAACTGTTAAACCAAACGGTGCTCTTTACACACTATTGCAAACGTTTGCACGTGGAAAAGCGTGTTTTTACCGGAAAAAATCGACAAATATAAGTTAAAGAAAGTACTTTTGCACATGAAGATGTAGCCTAAGACTGCTCATACAACCTATATATATTGAGGAGGAACCTAAAACAGCAGCCACAAGGCCACGGGATGGCCCAAAGAGATACATCGAGATAAGGCAGATAACTAAAAACAATGCAATAACATTAACTTAAATTTAAAGCAAATGAAGCAGGTAAAAATCAAATTGCCGCTAAGGACGCTCGCTCTTGCAGGCGGTCTATTCCTTTCCGCTACGGCCTTTGCTCAGTCTGGTGCTGTCAAGGGTCAGGTCAAGGATGCTACCGGCGAACCCGTCATGGGTGCTACCATCACTGCCAATGGCAAGACGGTGGGCATCACCGACATGGACGGTAACTACAGCGTCAACGTAGCTCCGGGCACAAAGCTCACATTCACTTACTTGGGTATGGCTCCGCAGACCGTTGCCGCAGGTGACAACATGGTTGTCACACTCAAGGCCGACGAGAAGACGCTCAGCGATGTCGTCGTCATCGGTTATGGCCGCGTCAAGAAGGACGACCTCACCGGTTCTGTCACTGCTATCAAGCCCGATGAACTCTCTAAAGGTATTACCAACTCAGCCTCCGACATGCTTGTTGGTAAGGTGGCAGGTGTGGATGTCCAGACTGCCGGTGGTACTCCTGGTGCAGGTGCTACGATCCGTATTCGTGGTGGTTCGTCACTGAACGCTTCCAACGACCCACTCTATGTCATTGATGGACTTGTCATTGACGGTAACACAGCTACTGGTATGTCCAACATCCTTGCTGGTATCAACCCGAACGATATCGAGACCTTCACCGTGTTGAAGGATGCCTCCGCAACAGCCATTTATGGTTCTCGTGCATCAAACGGTGTTATTATCATCACTACCAAAAAAGGTAAGGCTGGTTCCGCTCCCAAGCTCGCCTACAACGGAACAGTGACAATGTCTCATACGCAGAAACGCTATGACGTGCTCAGCGGTGATGAGTATCGTAACCTTATCACCCAGCTCGGTGGCGATGCTACATTGCTCGGCACAGCCAACACCGACTGGCAGGATGAGATCTTCCGTACGGCACTCTCTACCGATCATAATATCTCCATCTCCGGTGGTCTGAAGAACATGCCTTACCGTATCAGCGGTGGATACCAGTATGATGAGGGTATCATCAAACAGTCGGACATGAACCGCTGGAACAGCAGTGTGAACCTTTCTCCGCACTTCTTCGACTCTCACCTAAACTTCAATATCACTGCGAAGTACACCTATGAGAAGAACAACTACACTGGTAACGGCGGTGTTGTGGGATCTGCGCTGAAGATGGATCCTACACGTCCTGTTCGCAGCGACGACCCCATCTTCCAACAGTACACAGGTGGCTACTGGCAGTACACACAGGCTGCAAAGTTCAATAATTCTAACTGGGCTTACACAACCAACGGAAACGCTCCTGCCAACCCCGTTGCTACTCTCGGTCTGACAAGCACCATCGCACATACCAACGATTTCACCGGTAACGTGGAAGCTGACTATAAGATTCATGGCTTTGAGGATCTGCACCTCCATGCCAACTTCGGTGGTCAGTACACCAACTCTCGCCAGACAAGTGATAACTCTATCTACTCTCGCGAGAACAACTACTATGGTTGGGATGGCATCACTCGTTATTATAAGTACAGCATGACGGGCAACGCCTACGCTGAATACGCTCACGTTTGGGGTATCCACGATTTCGATATCATGGGCGGTGCAGAGCAGAGCCATTATCATCGTACCGGTTACAACCAGGGCTTCGGTCTTGACGGATACAACTCCGACCATCAGAAGTTAGCTGAGCCCGCAAGATACAATGAGGCGTTCCGTGACCAGCAAGCTTGGGGACATCACTATTCTATCCTCTCTTACTTCGGTCGTTTGAACTACACGCTCGCTGAGAAGTATTCATTGACCGCTACGTTCCGTGCCGATGGTTCTTCTCGTTTCGCAAAGGGTCACCAGTGGGGTTACTTCCCTTCGGCAGCCTTCATGTGGCGTATCTCTTCGGAGAAGTTCTTCAAGAACATGCCTTGGTGGAACGACTTCAAGCTCCGTCTCTCTTATGGTCTTACCGGCCAGCAGGACCTTGGTGACCTCGACTTCTACTACACACCTCTCTATTCGAAGAGTGACCAGTATGCTGAGTATCCTTTCGGTAACAAATATTATACAACTCTTCGTCCGCAGCCGTACAATACGGATCTGACCTGGGAGAAGACAGCAACGTATAATGTCGGCTTCGACTTCGGATTCCTCAACAACCGAATCACGGCAAGTGCTGATGCTTACTATCGTAAGACGACCGATCTGCTGCAGAGCGTGATCATTCCTACAGGTACGATGTTTGCTGAGCAGCTTTGGGAGAACATGGGCTCTCTGGAGAACTATGGTGTAGAGTTCACGCTCGATGCTAAGCCTATCGTTACCAAAGACTTCACTTGGGATTTGAGCTACAACTTCGGTTGGAATCACAATGAGATTACAGAGCTCCGCGGTGGCGAGGGCGACGACTATTATCAGTGGAACACCTCCAACACCATCTCTCGTGGTAACTCTACATACCTTCAGGTACAGAAGGTGGGTGAGCCAATGAACTCATTCTTTGTTTACCAGCAGGTCTACGACAAAGACGGCAAGCCCCTGGAGGGTGTCTTCGTTGACCGCAATGGTGATGGTATCATCTCTGAGGCTGACCGCTATTGCTATAAGAGCCCCGCTGCTCCTGTCACCATGGGTCTGACCACTAAGTTTACTTATAAGAACTGGGATCTCTCGGCAAGCTTCCGTGCTTCTATCGGTAACTATGTCTATTACGACAACCTGTCGAACAATACCTATATTAGCGCTACAGGTCTGTATAGCAACAACGCCTTCCAGAATACCACACCGGATGCCGTGGCTCTCGGATGGTCGGGTATCGATGCTACTACAGGTCAGCAGACACAGCACTGGCTCTCCGATTACTTCGTCCGCAACGCTTCCTTCGTGAAGTGCCAGAATATCACATTAGGTTACACCTTCTCTCACCTTTGGGGTGGCGAAGCTGGCGGACGTGTGTTCCTCACAGCTCAGAACCCGTTTATCATCACCAAGTATGATGGTCTTGATCCTGAGGTACAGAGTGGCATCGATAAGAACCCCTATCCGCGTCCATGGAGCCTGCAATTCGGATTGAACCTGAACTTCTAATATTAACGGAAAAAGAACATTCACAATGAAACATATAGTAATAAAATCGATTGCCGTTGCGGCTCTTACGTTAGGGTTGACAACTGGTTGCAGTGACGAGCTGAACCTCTCGCCTATCGACCCGCAGTCGACATCTACATACGATGAGCAGGGCCTGCTTGCCAAGATGTATGGTATGCTTGGCCTCTCCGGTCAGAAAGGTCCTGACAACAGTGGTGATATGAGTATCAATGCCGGTGAGTCAGGCTTCTACCGTACCACTTTCAACCTTGAGGAGCTTGGTACCGATGAGATCCTTTGGGCATGGCAGAACGATACCGGTATCCCTGAGGTGACAACCATCAGCTGGAACTCTTCTACCGGCCGTGTACAGTGGGCTTACAAGCGCCTGCTGTACGATATCACACAGTATAACTTCTACCTCCATGAGGTTGCCGATAATGATGCCAATAAGGGTGTTCGTGCAGAGGTACGCTTCCTCCGCGCCCTCCACTACTGGTATCTGTTGGACCTCTTCCACAACTGCCCATTCAAGACTACCTTCGATACGTCTACTTATCCTGAGTATAAGACCGGTGCAGAGATGGTGAAGTGGCTTGATGAGGAACTGACAGAGATTGAACCTCAAATGGCTGAGATCGGTGCTTACAACAGTGGTGAAAATTACGGTCGCGCAGACCGGGGCGCCGCTCTCCTGCTCCATGCCCGTCTCTGGCTCAATGCCCACGTCTATGATCCTACGATCACTACACAGACAGCCATGACAAACGCTAAAAAGTATGCTGATGAGCTCGTTGGCAAGTACGCGCTGTCTAAGACTGCCAAGAATGGTCACAGCGGGTATGCGCAGCTCTTCATGGCCGATAACGACGAGAACACTGACGCTATGAAGGAAATTATCTTCCCGATTCGCCAGGACGGCAAGCATACCATGACCAACTCCTGCGGTATGTATCTGCTCAACTCTTTCCGCAAAGCCGGCATGCCCGACATGGGCACAACCAACGGTTGGTCTTGTAACTTCTCTCGTGCAGCCCTTGTGCGTAAGTTCTTCCCGACATTGGACGATTGCCCTTTGTCTACCGAAGATGCTCCTAAAGATGCCACAGAGGATGATATTAAGGCATTAGACCAGAAGGACGGCTCTTCTACCGCTCAGATTCTCGAAAAGGCCGGCGATGACCGTGCCCTGTTCTACGGTGGCCGCGGCGGTGGCGTCCGCAAGCGCAAGACAGACAAGATCTCTTCATTCAACGATGGCCTCTCTATCGTGAAGTGGGATAACCACCGTGCTGATGGTCAGGCTGTCCACAACCCGGGCTCCGATCGTCCTGACTTCGATGTGCCTTTGATGCGTTATGCCGAGGTGTTGATGATTGAGGCGGAGGCAAACTATCGCTTGGGCAATGCCAATGAGGCGCTCAACTATATCAACCAAGTCAGAGATCGCGCAGGGGCTGAGGCGCTCACCGCTGACAAACTCTCGTTGGAGACCATCTGCGACGAGTGGTGTCGTGAGTTCTATGCTGAGGGCCGTCGTCGTTCCGACCTCGTACGCTTCGGTGTCTTCGCCGGCAACAGCCGTGGCTTGAATGGTAATATGTATGTTTGGGACTGGAAGGGCGGCTCTGCTGACGGTCGTATCGTAGACAGCCACTTCAATGCTTATCCTTTCCCGGCTACGGAGATCCAGGGCAATCCAAACCTCAAGGGTCATCAAAATCCCGGCTATTAATGCTTATTTTCACCTTCCCCGAAGAGGGGAGGGGTGAGACGATAAACATATCTAATTTTAATAGGTTAATTCAATGAAAAACATAATCAAAAGCATCGCTTTCTCGCTCTTGGCTATTGCGGCTATCCCGATGATGACCGCTTGCTCAGAGGACAGAGACAGCAACCCCACGCTGGAGATGGCTTCAGACTTCCATCTCAACACTCCGGCCATAGCAAAGGGAGGCAGCACTTATGACTTAGCTAAAGGTGCTACGTTGAACCTTACGTGCAACCAGCCTGACTTTGGCTACACGGCACCCATCATCTATGAGGTACAGGTGGCTATTGACCCTAACTTCAAGCAGACGACAGAGGCGGGCGGTGATGTCGCTTTCTCGACCCTGAAATCTACTTACACCTCCGCCAACATGAATGTGGACGGCACAGAGCTCAACAATGCTGTTGTAAAGCTCTACCAGAATGCCCATGGCGGTGCTGACCCCACAGGTATTGACATGCCGGTCTACATTCGTCTGCGTGCCCATGTCGACTTCACGGACAATACCTATATCAATTCGAATGTTATTACGCTTCCTCATACGCAGGTAAGTTATGTAGCAACGACTCCGACGACGATGTTCCTCTCTGGTGCTTCTATCCATCATGGCAACGAGGCTAAGCAGATGGGCTTGATCTATGGTGAGACCGAATACTTCTACTGCATGATGTATGCGGATGCCAATACTTCAGTACATTTCGGTGACGACAACACAGCTGCCGAGGGTTACGCTAACGTCTCTACGTTCCAGGACAACGGCAACGCAGGCCTGACTCAGGCTGCCGATGGCGGTATCCAGTTCGCCAAAGCCGGATGGTACATCATTGTTGTTCAGGCACATGCCGACGCAGCCAACAACAAGATGGTCTACACCTTCCGCACTGAGGCTCCGAAGGCATACATCATTGGTGCCGCAGCTGGTGGCGACTGGAGCGATCCTACCACAGGTTGGGAGCTCTCTGTTCCTGAGACTGCCGACGGCGAGTGGGTTTCTCCTGCATTCACAGCAGGTGGTGAGCTCCGCGCTTATATGAAGATCCCAGGATGGGATTGGTGGCATACTGAGTTCACTATTTACAAAAAGAAGATCTACTACCGCGATGTTAATCTCATCGATAGTTGGGCTAAAAACAAAGGTGCCGGCTATTCTGTCACCTGTGCTCCTGGTCAGAAGCTGCATGTCAACTTCGATACCGATGCAATGGAAGTTAAGTAAAACTATTTAATAGAATACAACAATGAAATTGAAAAGATATTTCTTGGGCATGGCTGCAATACTTACCCTTGTCGGCATGAGCTCTTGTAAGGGCGACTACGACGACTGGGCAGGCCTGCAGACCAATCCGGAGGAGGATGCTGTCACTATCCCCGGTTTCACGTCACAGACAACATCTTCTGAGACGAACCCTATCAATCTGAACAATGCTCAGCCAGTGAAGGACAGTGTAAACATTGCAACACTTCAGGTGCCTGCTGAATACCAGTATGGTGTGACGAATGTCCGTGTGGTGCTCAAACCCACGGGTGAGGGTGCCAAGTCTACAGTCTCAAAGACGTTTGATCTAAGCTCAAACTGCAATATGGACAGTGCTACGATCCAGCAGTATGTCTCTGACAGCTATGGTCTGAAACCTGTTCCACGTAAGTTCTCTGCAACGGTGCTTGCCTCTGCCAAGACCGGCAACGACTATGTGTATGTCAAGACCGGTACGTTCGATGTGTACGTAGAGCCGAAGGCTCCTGTACTCTCTGAGGTAGGTTACTATGTTGTTGGTAATGTGAAAGGCAATGGCTGGAATGCTGACGACACACAATACAAGTACGAGTTCGGTGGCACAAGTCCTTATGACAACCCCGAGTTTACCATTCGTGTCCCGGCTCAAGAACTGACCTATGGCGACCATGTCGAGTTCAAGTTGCTTGACTTGGCTCATAAGGGTAGCTGGAATGCTGGCACCGTTCTCTCTGGTGATGGCCACACCACTGAGCTCACAGAGGATGACAAGAATCCGGTTAAGACTAAACTCTTCGACAATACAGATGGTAAAGGTGGCAACATCCAGTTCGCCGGTACAACAAAGCAGTACTATATCATCCATGTCAACCTCCTCGGCCAGACTGTCTACGCTACTGCTGAGGATATCCCGCAGCTGTTCATGACAGGTAGCTACAGCGGATACAACTGGGGTGCAAAGTGGATGGAACTGACTATGATCAATGGTCACGAGAACCTCTTCTGGACTATCAAATACTTCGACAAGGACGAACTGTTTAAGTTCTCTGAAGCAAATGTTGTTGGTAAAGATGCATGGAAAGCGAGAAATTTCGCACCTACCTGTAATGGAGGTGATCAGCAGAGCCATTTTGCAGTAAAAGATAATAAAGTGAAGTGCGACAAGGCAGGATGGTATCTCCTCGTCGTAGACCGAACAGCCGCGACCTTCAAGGCTTACACGCCGAAGGTCTACCTCATGGGAGAGGCTTCTGCTACCGGTTGGGGCGCAAGTACTGCCGCCGACCTCTTCTCTACACCTACCACCAGAGACGGATACTTTGTATCACCTGCTCTGAAGAACGACAAGGCCGTACGTATCTATGTCGAGATGCCTTTCCAATTAAAGGAAAAGAATGATAAGGGCGAAGAAGAACTCCAGAATGTTGCTTGGTGGAGAGCCGAGTTCGGTGTTGCTGTCAACAAGTCCATCCAGTATCGTGGCAACAGTGGCTCAGACGGTGCATCCTTCACCTCTGGTACTGGCAAGAAGGTCTATTTGAACTTCAGCACAGAGACGGGTGACATCAAGTAATCATTTGGCTTCATCATATAAGCGCATATTTTAAATAATATATCCGCTAACATCTAAAAAGGGGCAGCTCCGTTGCGGGGCTGCCCTTTTTTGTAAGCAGCGGTATGTAGGGTTCAATAGGACGCTGCTGAGCTGCATCTTACAGGACGAAGCGTCTGTCACTCGCACAGCCGGCGGGCTATCTCGTTGAGGCCGAGGCACTCGGAGCGGCTGATGGTCTTGCGCTCATTGCTGTGAAAGGTGGGGCCAAGGAAGAGAAGCTGACCACGTGCGCAGGCATCAAAGCTTTTGCCCGACGGCTTTGTCAAAGGCGCAAAGCCGTTGTCCTTGAGGATGATCTCCGGAAAGCCCGCGTCGAAGGCGGCCCGCATGATGGCTCGCTCGCCCGGTGAGATCGAAGGCGAGACAAGGATAGCCCCCTGGCGGCAAAGAGCCAGCGCCTTTGCCTTCTCTGCCTCTATCTGTTGCTCAGTGAGACTTCGTGAGCACTGTATCTGGATGTGAAACGGGTTGCGGAGGAGAAAACGGTTGCCCAAGGCTGAGAACGTCATGCCCTTCCATTCCAGCGATCGCTGGACACGAAAGAACTCTGGGTGCTCGCGCTTGACAAGAAGCCGACGGGGATTGTCCATAACATAGCGTATCCAAGCATCGAGTTGTCCTTCCCTGAGAAGAACCTTATCATTATAGTTGGCTTCATAGAGGATACCATGACGGCGGTCCTGACGATTTCCATCTTGGTGCTGACGCAGTTTGTCGGCAGCATACTCTTCTGGACAAAGTGCAAGGTAATCATGTCGGCAACCTACCTTGAAGCCGTTGAGAATCTTACCCAAAGAGCGGGAAAGGCGCTCTGTGACAAAGAGAATGCCATGGAAATGGTCAGGCATGAGTTGAAAGACGATGCCTTTCATCTCCGGTATCCGTGCCAGCATCCCTTGCCAGTTCTCGATAATGGCCTCGCCGAGAGCACTGGGCGACAGACGTGGAGCATCGGGAGCACCCAAAGGTTGGCGCACGTCGCCAACCATCTCACCGAAGAGCGGCCGACGTCTCTCCACACACATCGTGATCAGATAGATCTGGCGCGCCTGGTAGTCATGGCCTTCCAAGCGCCGATTCATGGAGGCGATCTTTGGTCCTGCGTACATCAGCTTTTGCTTTAGCGTCTCTTCGTCCATAGGCAAACATTGTTTCTTCGGTTTTTGCAAAGATAAGGCAAAAAAAATAGGCAACAACAAAAGTGGGCAAAAACTTTTAAGAGAAAAGAGAAAAAAAGGAAAAAGGAAGGAGAAAAGGGAAGAAGAAAGGAAGAATAGGGAAGCAAGGAAAGGCGAGGAAGGCAGGAAAAGGCAAGGAAGGCAAGGAAAAGGCAAGGAAGGCAGGAAAAGGCAAGGCAAGGGTGCGCTGGGTTCAGTTTGATGCTGCTGAGCAGCATCGTACAGAACAGAGCAAGCCGCTGAGCAGCACAGAGCAATCCGCTGGGCAGAACAGAGCAAACCGCTGGGCAGAACAGAACTTCCCCTTGTACGAAACAGTGCAGACCGTCGCCGATTAGCAAGCCGCACGCTGCGTGCGCAATCGTTTGCGTAAATAATACTTAAATAATCATAGCACATATAGGAGGGCTCTCGCTTTTTTTGCTACTTTTGCACAGCAGGCACATGTAGCGTGTGTAAAAGCAAGAAAAGCGTTATATACAGAGCAAATACAAGGCGCAGACGGTTTGCACGCCCGCCACGGTCATACAAAAACTTTGCGGCAAGTCTGCCATACAACCTAAATTTGACAATGGAACAACCAGCACCTATCACCATGAAGGACATCGCCAAAGCTCTTGGCGTGTCGGTGGCCACTGTGTCAAGGGCAATGAAAAACAGTCCCCGCATCAGTGATGAGCAGCGCGAGCGTATCCAGCAATACGCACGCGAGCACAATTATATCCCCAACGTGATTGCAGAGAACCTGCGCAACAGTCGCACGAAGCCCGTGAAAATCATCGGTGTCATCGTACCGCAGTTCGCTCACTTCTATTTCTCCTCGATCCTTAGCGGCATCGAGCAGGAAGCCATGTCACGCGGATACACCATCATGGTGGGACAGAGTGCCGAGCAATACGACCGCGAAACGCTTCTCTGTGATAAGTTCTATCAGAACAAGGTCTGCGGCATCATCGTCAGCCAAGCCAAGGACACGATGAACTACGACCATTTCAAGAAGCTCATCAACAGCGGTGTGCCCTTGGTATTCTATGACCGCATCTGCACCGGCGTGGATTGTAGCCGTGTCGTCGTCGACGACTATCAGGGAGCGTTTAATGCCGTGAGCCATCTCATCGAGACCGGTTGCCGCCGCATTGCCTGCTACATGTCGCCGATGACGCTTGAGATCTCGAAGAACCGCTACAACGGTTACCGCGACGCCCTGTTGCGCTACGGCTTGGAGCCCGACAAGAAGATGTTCCGCATCTGCGACAATCGTGCCGACGCCGAGGCCATCACACCCGACTTGCTATCGCAGGACGAGAAGCCCGACGCCTTCTTTGCCGTGAACGACGACACCGCCATTGGCATTCTGTATACCGCCAAGC
>ERZ773276.1825-NODE-1825-length-14756-cov-24.706619_pt1 | contig 14756 bp, 6 predicted proteins | sample MGYA00511386_ERZ773276 | MGnify/ENA primary metagenome ERZ773276 (study PRJEB29015, sample SAMEA2737778) | human gut metagenome | biome: human gut; feature: human-associated habitat; material: faeces | place: China | collected 2012 ...
CTAATTTATTTTTGCATAGCAGCAGAGAAGCAAAAAGTTTTAGCGGACACCAATATTTGTAGATATAGCCTGTCGTACCAGAGACGGAAAGTGGCAGGATCTCGTCTTTTGTCGTTGTGGTGTAGTAGGTCAAGTCGAAGCCAAGGCGCTCGTCAAACATGCTGGCCTCCAGACCGAACTCCCAGGAGTGGGTGCGCTCAGGCTTCAGGTCTTTGTTGTTGAGCGTGTTCTGCATACGGTAGCCCGGCGTCGAGGGGTCGATGTTGGTATACTGTAGGAAAGTCTGTTGCACCTGATAGGGGTCGGTGTCGTTGCCGACCTCGGCATATCCGGCGCGCAGCTTACCATAGCTGAGCCAGGGCAGGTGCTTCTTGAGCAGTTCGGAGAACAGCCAGCTGGCGGTCACCGAAGGATAGGTATAGGTGTTGTTGCCGCTGGGCAGTGCCGAGCTCTTGTCGGTTCTGACGGTGCCCTCGAGGTAGAGCATGTTTTTCCAACCGAGGGTGACATCGGCAAATACCGAGTTGATGGCCTTCTCCTGCTTGTAGTTGTAGGCGTGCGGTGTGGAGATGGAGTTGGCAAGGTTGTAGAAGTCGGGAATGGCAAGTCCGCCGACGGTCTCGCCGTAGATGTACTCGTAGTGGCGTTTCATGATGTTGGCACCGAGGTTGGCCGACACGCTGTAGTCGTCGTGGAAAGTCTGGTTGTACATCAGCATGAACTCATGGTTGATCTCGTACTGAGTGCGCGCCACCTCTCTGTATTTCGACTGCTCCTGGGAGTGCACGGCATTGCGCTCATACTGCTTCATGGAGTAGTAGTCGAGGTTGGCCTTGTACTGCGCCTTCAGCTCGGGGAGGATCTGATAGCTGACGCCTGCATTGCCGTAGACACGGTCGCGGGAGTCGTTCTCATAGTTTTTGTAGCGACTCCAATAGGGGTTGTTGTGGTACTGGATGGTAGGATCGTCAACACCGCCCATGTTCCACGAGCCCTGTGTGCCGTCGGGCAGGAGATAGAGTTCCTTGAGCTCATTCATGTTGAGCTGTCGCTGACCCCACTGCGTGAACTTCACCATGATGTTGTTGTCGCCGTAACCGGTTTCCTGACGTCCCTTGGTGCGGTTGTTGAAGTAGTTGACCGTGGTGAAGACATTCAGCCGCTTGTCCTTGCTGGTGATGTTTCCGCTGACGTTGAAGATGTTTTTATACTGGCTGCTGTTGGGCTCGTAGCCTTTGAGCGAGGAGTTGGTATAGGAGATGCGGTAGGCGCTGTTGTCGTAGACGTGCGAGATTGCCACGTTGTTAGTATAGCTGACTCCTGTGTTAAAGAAGTCGCGGACATCGCTTGTCGCCGGGCTCCACGGCGATGTGGAGGGGTCGCCCTGCTCGCCGCCGATGCGCCATTTGAGCAAGTCGTACCATGAGAGCACCTGCCGTCCGTCGAGCTTGGGTCCCCAGCTCTCGTCCATACCGTAGTCAGGGATGGTGTAGGTCTTGCCGTTGATGGTCTGAATGGAGAAGTCATCGCCCTCGTCGCCGTGGGCATACTCGCCAGCGTAGCCATAGCCGCCACCGTACTGGCTCTGGAGCTTTGGCAGTTTGGTGACACTCTCAAAGCCGATGGTCGAGGAGTATTCCACGCCGTAGCCAGCGTGCTGACGGGCGTGTTTAGTGGTGATCATCACCACGCCGTTGGAGGCGCGGCTGCCGTAGAGTGCCGAGGCGGCAGCTCCCTTCAATACAGAAACGCTCTCAATGTCGTCGGGGTTGATGTCCTGCACGAGGTTGCCGTAGTCGTAGCCCTCGGCACCTCGGGCTGTTTCCGAGCTGTTGTAGTCACGGCCCTCGATGGGCACACCGTCGACGACGAAGAGCGGCTGGTTGTTGCCCGTGAGAGAGTTGGCACCACGGATAAGCACCTTGGCACTACCGCCCATGCTGCCTGCACCGGAGGAGATCTGCAGTCCGGCGATCTTTCCCTGCAAAGCGTTGACAGGGTTGCTCAGTCCGCCGCGGCTGAGGTTCAAGTCTTCGCCTTTCACCTCGGTGACAGCGTAGCCGAGGGCTTTCTTCTGTCGCGACACGCCGAGGGCAGTGACGACGACGTCGTTGAGCGTGGTGTTGTCGGCTTCGAGATAGACGGTCTGGTTTTCCTTAGCCTTGACGGTCTTGGTTTTCAGTCCAAGATAGGAGATGCGCAGCGTGCTCCCCGCTGGGATGCTCATCTGGTAGTGTCCGTCGACATCGGTGACGGTTCCTGTCTTGGTTCCTACGACCAGTACCGAGGCGCCCACAACGGGATCGCCCTCAGCGGTGAGAATGGTGCCGCTGACTTTCGTCTGCGCCATCGCCATCGCTGTACTGAGTGCCATAGAGGCTAAAAGCATCGTGACTCTTTTTTCCATAAGCTCTCTCCAATTAATTAAGTTAACAATAATACGATTTGTTTTCTTTTTCTCTCTATTCCAGATAACAAGAGATTCTAATTTTTTGCAAAGATAAGTAATTTTATCAAAATCACAAAGTAAAAACGACATAAATTTATATTGTGCTTTTAAAAAGTGAATATTTGGTATATAAATATTCTTTTTAATAACATATATATTTTTATTTATAGAGAAATGTATCTTTGTGATATTAACATAACACGATGGATGGCTCGAAAGTTGTTACCGTGTGCGGTACCATAAGAATGCAGTTGGGTACGACGGCGTAAAACGCAGTTGTGGTGTCTGTCTGCCTATGCCCATGGAATATGTGATTTTACATGACAAAAACACCTCCGCGACAACTTGCAAACTAGAAACGAAAAAAGCGGATTTCTGTTTGCTTTTACTCATTTTTCCCTTGTTAGAGTGCAATTTTACCATGATGATGCTGTCATCTAACTGAGATGATGCTGTCATCTCACTGAGATGACGCTGTCATCTAACTGAGATGATGAGGTCATCTCACTGAGATGACAATGAAAAGCAGAGGTTTTTCGAGCTAAAAAAAATGGATTTTATTGTAACGTATTGATAAACAGCGATTTATAAAAATGCACCAAAAATCGCTGATTTTGGCGCAGAGGAGGTGCTGGTTCAAAAAAATGCAGCCACGAGGGCGGAAAAATGTCAGTTTCTTCAACAAATGCTATACATAGACAGGGTGGGGGATAACCCCACCCTGACATGAAAGCTCTGTAGGCAACACATAGGAAGCCGGGTGATGAACGGGCGATGGGGTGGGGCGACCCGTTAGTTCACTATTTGTTTCTTCACCTTTGTGCTACCCTTCTTTGTCACTCCTTTGACGAGGTAGACGCCGGCAGGTATTTGAACATACGTCGTAGCGGCTTGTGGACGGAGGACCTGCCACAGACGACCGTCGAGGGTGTAGACAGACAGTGAGACAAGGGCGTCGCTACCTGCATAGGAGACAGCAAGCTGCCCAGTAGCCGGGTTCCAAGTCTTCAGGTCTCCCTCGTCCGTGGCAAGCACGGAGGCGATGTCCGTCGGCGCACCACCGTCTAAGGCATAGGTGACAAAGATGGGCTTGGCTGCCGCGGTAGCCGCCGTACCGGACTTCACATTCGACTCCACCTGCATGAGTTTGGTGAATGTCAACGTCTGGGGAGCGGACATCTTCACAAAGAAAGCCTCACCGGGAAGCACGGCATCCGTGGAACTGCTGACAGCGTTGGTGGCAGGCAGTTCATAGATGACATTGTCGCGCAGCACCCACACCTTCTGCTCCTCTAAAGCAGAGGCGTTGGCACTGAGGAACCGGCTCACGGCGATCGCATTGACATAAGGATTGCCCACCAGATAATAGTGGTTGTTGTCAGTAGGCTGCACCACTGAAGGAGTGGCCTTGATCGTACCCATCGCATTCTCACTATTATCCATATCTACCAGAAGCTTGTAGTTGTTGTCGCGGCTGACCGTCACCGTCTTCTCGGAGGCCTTTCCTGCCACATCCTGGTAGGTATATTGTGTATCAGCCTTGGGGAGTCGGACGAGTGCCTTGCTGTCTCGCAGACCGGAGGCTGTGGTAGGCATGTAAGCATCGCCCACTCGCAGGCTCAGACCGAGGCTCATGTAGTTATCGCCATTGGTTTCCTTAACAGCGTAAGCCTTGTCAGCCTGGTTGTAGACATGCGACCATCCCGTGACAGCTCCGTCACTTGTTCCGTTGACCAGCGGCAACAGACTTGTCGGACTGTCCCACGCCGTGTAGCTGCCATTCAGCGACAACTCATCGACCTCCGTGCCCCAGGCACGCTGGTAGAACGGATACTTCGAACGACTGTTGTCTGTTGCGCTCCATGTGATGGGCTGGAAGGCTTCCGTCTCCTGACGTCCCGTGAGATAAGGAGCATAGAAGTCACCCCCATAGATATCCTTCATCGGCACGGTGATACTGTTCCACACATCGACGCCAAGCTCATACTCCATCCATGCCTGGTTATAGACAAGGTATTGTTGGTTCATCATCTGCGCCTCCGGTTTGAAATACACTTGGTCACAGAGATTGCCTTTGAAGTTGACGCAGCCATAGTTGTTAGCACCAGACTCCTTCTCTGCCTCCATCTCGTACTGGATATCCGACTGAGCCGCCTCGTTGTTGTCATTGGCCATAGATGTTGCCAGACCACGGTTGTCATAGACGATATTACCCAGCAACGGATAGCGGCCAGACGACAACTGCGGGATCGTCACCTTCGTAAAGGACATCGGCACGTAGGTGTTCTGAGTCGTCACATCAGCGTCCACCTGGTTGGCTGTAGCATCCGTAAGGTGATAAGTCGCTGTGCCATAGTCTACATAGTCGCTCTTATACAGTTCTGCTGCCGTTGACCGTCGCCAGTTGGCATCGGTATTCCAGTTCGCTGTCGCCGTACTTCCTGTCGCCGGGTTCCAGGTGAGGTACTCCGGCACGATCTTCAGTATCACACGTGTGTTACCGGGGCAGGTAACGCTGGCGGAAGGATTTTCCGTTGTAGTGCTTTCCAGCGTGAAGTTAAGACCAAAGACATACTGGTAGCCTTCGTGGAGCACGTCGGCAATACCGTCTTCGAACTTCATGTCGAGGGTAGTGCTGGTGTGGCTCAGGGTGCTGGCATCCAACGTAGCAATCTTCAAGACCTTGCTGGTCCAATCCGTGGCGCTGCTGTTCGCTGCAAAAGAACGGTCTTTGAGCTTCGGGTCGTTTGTGGACAACAGATAGACCGCTGTCTCAGCCTTCGGCGTTTCACCACCCTGATAGTCAAGGGGCACGAAGAATAGGTCGGCGGAGGAATCGTCTGTCTGGTTCACCTTTCGCTTCTGCACCGGTATCTTGAGGGAAGCTTTGTTCTTCTGCATATCCCGTATTTGGGGTAGTCCGAGCCGGAGAGAGCGATAGGGTGCGGACGAGGGATAGATGATATCCTTCATACCCAGTTCCAGACCCACCCCCTGCTTCGTCGCTGTCACCGTCATCTCCATCGGCAGGTCACAGAGGTTATAAGTGTAAGCTCCCACCTTGACGGAAGGCTTCGTAGGCATGGCACAGACCGTATGTTCTCCCACTGTGAAAGGATAACCGGTCAGCGTAGTACTGTTCAGTAAAAGCAGTTTACCTTCAGAATGAGTGCTGTCGAAGATATACTTGTCGAGCGTTGTCTTGTCGTCAGCTGTATAATTGCCGGTCGGATCTCCCGTCAGATCAGTCGCTGTGGGATAAGCCTCGCGAAAATGCTGGAGCGGTTCCAGCAGACCATTGGCTATGAACTCCTCTCGGGAGCCGATATACCAGTCGAATGGTACCGTCAGATTTATCGCCCCGCCATTTTCCTGGTCAGAAGTATTTACCTGGCACTTGATGGAATAGTTGGTGACATTTGTGTCGCTACATCCTACCGTCACCTGTGCCTCATTGCTCTTATCACTTCCATACACGTTGATGGCCTGCTGAATGATTTTGAAATCACCGCTATAGATGGAGCAGACACCATTCTGCTCACTACCCCATGCCACCGTCGTGGCGTCATCGCCATCCGCAGCAAGAGCCACGGAGACGTAATAGCTCTTGGCAGGATCGATATTGAAATAGCGGTTACACAAGATCAGATCGACGTCTCCGTCGGAGGACATCTCAAAGGCGAGAGAATCATTATCAGCGAGCCCGTCAGCAATCTTTGCTGTAGCACTGTAGGAAGCAGGTATCGTCGCCACGCCATAGTCATATTTTGCCGTGCCCGTGTTATAGTTATAGTTCACCGTCGTCGTGGGCTGGTTGGTGCTGGCGTCGACGAAGCGGAAGAACAGCTTAGTCTTTCCTTCTGCCAGCGCCTGGATGGTTTCATAGTCTATCTTCATCTTCAGCCGGATGTCCTCCGGTGTACCTTTAGAGAGATCGTCATCAGGGCAGGCGGGAGGGTCCTGTGTTATCTTGACCTTTGCCGTGCGCTGGTAGATCTCGATATCGTCTACGGCATAGTCGGCACCCATCGTGCTGGAACATCCATTGGAGATAGCCACACGGAAATCGGAGAAGTTGTCGGCATTGCTGGCTTTGTCGAGGACAAAGGCCCCATACACCTGATACCATTTGGCCTTTCCGCTATAGTCGGTTTTTCCCTCACCGTTGGTATAGAGGTCTCCACTGGCAATGGAGCCGAGCAGTTTCTGAGATATGACGGCACCCGTTGCCGGGTCCTTGTCAAGACCATAGAGTCGGAAGAAGACCTGTGGCCGCTTATAGGTATTGTTTGGTACTCCATTTTTCGTTCCGTCGGATGTCGTCATGTCAGCCACCCATGCAGAGACATACAGCTCACTGCCCGTGCACAGATTACCCGTGAAATCCTCATACGAGATGTCCCGGGGCTCATCAGAGGCATCGACATAGAAGAAATGTCCATAAAGCGCATTGTCGCGTTCGTGGGTACGGTCATAGAGCGTGTTGCTGGGCCAATACCAAAGATATCGGCTCGCATTATTCTGACGGACATCCTGAGAGACGCCAGAAAGATTCGCCGACTTATAAAAAGCATACTCACCATGAAGTGGGGAGTAGCCCGGATCGTCCCAGAAAGTTTTGTTGTTGCCAACATTGCTGGCATCATCGCTGTTGTGCCCCCAGGAATAAGCCAACAGGTTTTTATACACGAAGCCATAGTTGGACGTTTCGAAAGGCTTAGGTGTACTGGAGATATTGTCAGATGGACTTGTCGGTGCCGCTTTCGTCATATCCGTGCTGACGTTATCAAAAGTGATGATATCGGTGCTCTGCTTGAAATGTGCTTTCCGGTATTCCGTGGTACGCTCATTATCCGCATCGGTAAACTCCGTAGCCTGCTTGGGATACTGACTGGTAAAGTGTATCGTCCAGTTGGCGATGGGACAATAGTTAGTACCATTCATAGCATAAGCCACAAGATAAACCTTGTCACCGATATTAATCTTAGGAGCCGTCACTCCTTGGGTACTGCCCTCTATGTTAGCCCAAGAGGTGTTATTCATCGTGGTTACACTGACATCAAGTGTTGTCGAAGTACCAACCTGCACCTGCCGATAATATTTCCATGTTGGATCATATTCCCGAAACATGATCTGAGTGGCCTTAACAGGTGTCGTTGTGGAAGAGAAATCACTAGCCACAATCTTATGTGCGTCATCCGCCGCGAAGACATGATGCTTCATGAAATTGTTCATGGGATAGAACCAGTAATCACCCACCGCATTATTGGCCAGGCGGATGGTGACCGTGGCGTCGTTGTCCTTCACACCAAACACCGTATGTTTATAGTCTTCCATGGTACGCTGGTCCTCGACCTTTCCCAAGGCTGCATTCATACTGCTGTCCGCAATGACCTTGGCAGGCCGGATATGGAAGATATATCTCACGCTCAGTGTCGGCTCATGGGTAAAGGTTGAAGCATCTGGGGTCGTCTTGTCATTGTAATCGATATATCGACTGACGTCACAGGCGATGTCATCACCCTTCCAATTGCTTTCATTGGCTGTTTTGTTGATATACCATGCACCCACCCAAGACATATGAGGTCCGGCAAAGGCACGGGCTTTGAAAGCAGTCTTATTGAGGTTATAAGCAAAGAGACCACGATCATTACCCTCAGCGTCGGATATCGACGTGAGCACATTGTAAGCTGACTGGTATTTCCCCAATTTAGAGGTTCCCTTGTCCGTGTTGTAGTCATACCATCTAAAATATCCCTTCGGCTCCGTCTCATTGCCAAACGTTTTAGTATCGGTATAATTCAGCATAGGCAACTTGAGGTTCACACACTTGTTCCCCGTAGTTTTATCAGTATAATCTGATGACTCCCCATTGATATAGACATAATATTCATATTCCGCCACCTGCTGCATGCCGTTGCTTGCGAGCGGTTTTCCGCTGGCACCTGCATAGTGGGCGAAGGTCTGGGCCGGGGCCTGCGCAGCGAAGAGCAGAGCCACGGCGAGGAAGAGAGAGGAAAGATATTTAAACATAATTGTGTTGCGTGATTATTTATTCATTGACGAAGGTACAGAGACCGTGATCCAGTGCCAGTTTGTTCTGTCTGCGGCGCGTGTGGCAGCTTTAGCCACGAAGCTCATCGGCGTCATCTTGAAGCGGACGTTGCGTGTGAGGGTCTCCGTGGTGCCGTCGGCCTTGTTGATGGTGCACTGGAGGCGATAGACGGCGGAGGAGCCTTCGGTGAAGCCGAGGGAGGCCTCTACCCAATTGTTCGTGCTGTTCCAGTAGGGCGCCGTGGCGAAGAAACCGTCGGGGTTGGTGCCTGTGACGAGCTTCCAGCAATTGGTGTCATCATAGGTGGGATTGACGGTGGCAGTGACATCGCTACCATCGCTCCACTTCTTTATCTTCGGCACGAGGTGAATGTCACCGTAGTAGGAGAAGTCGAGGTCGAGTGTCTGCCCGTCGTCGGTGACGGTGGGCGGAAGGACGCCGATGGCGGTGAAATACTGCACGTCGAAGGTGAGCTTATAGTCGTCGAGGGTGATGGGGATGACGCGGTAGTCGTTGCGCGCTATCTCCGTCCAGTTAAGGATGGCGTAGCGTTTCTTCGCCGTGGTTCCGTCTGCACCTTGTGTTGTCAGGGTGAGCTCAAACTGTGAAGGGTCTTGGGCCTGGCTCTCGTTGAGGTAGAACGTCAGCGACGTCGTGCCTTTTCCGCTTCTCACCGTCTGCTGTTGCTCCGGCACGTCATAGCTATAGGTGGAGCTTGTCGCCGTAGTAGCGAGGTGAGGCGTACAGCTCACCCCTGGGTCCTTGTCGGTAGGCAGGAGGTAGAGGTTGGGAGCCTCGGAGGTGCCGTTGTCCGTGATGTCAGAGAGCTGCACCTGTGTCACCTTGATATCCGAACCTGTGACATTGGTGAGGTTCAGTTGCATCTTCGCCACCATGCGTACGACCTCAAGGTCTACCTCCGTGGCTTTCTTCTCCACGGTGATGGTCTGCTTGTTGCTCATCGGTATGCCGTCAGTGAAGTTGTCTATGGCTGTCTGGTTACCGCTCACGGCAAAGGTCTTGGTGTCGAAGCCATCGGGCAACTTGGTAGCGTCAGCCGTCAGTCCTAAGTCAGCAAGCGAGATATTAGCGAAGGAGTAGAAGGTATAAGTGCCCTCGTCGAGGTGCACGCCAGCATATTCATCGCTCTCGGCATTGCTGAGATTCTCTTTGGTGAGAATCCGCTTGATGTCATTGCCCTGTGCGATGATGATGACATAGTTCTTCATCATCTCTTCATCCACAGCATTCACATCAACAGCACGCGACGCGGGCGCGGCCGGGCGCTCACTGCGTGCCGAGAGATGGATGTCGACAATGGCCTGCCCACCCTCGTCGGACGTGCTGGTGTCAATATCGTTGGAACATGCTGCCATAAAGAGCAGTGCCAACAGGGTGATGATGGTGGTATATATCTTCATACTGAGGTTACATAACAATGGTAGGATGGTTTTCCTTGTTCCATTTTCTTACCGTGAGCTTCACGCTGAGCGTGCGCTCGGTATTCTTGTAAATGGTATATTTGTACCAATGATTGCGCACAATGTCGTAGGGCGTGCCTGTCGGAGCGTCCTTGTCGTCATACTTGACGAACTGGAGTGTATAGGTCTGTCCCTCCGACGTGCCGTCGGGCTTGCGGAGCTTGACGCTGATGGTAGCCGGTGTGACACCTGCCGACGTGTTGTCGTATTCTGGCAGGTAGAGGTTTTTCGACGCCGTAGAAGCCGTGGCGGCCGTGAAGTCGATGGGTGTAGTCTGGAGGACATCAGTAGCGTTATAGACGTTCTCACTCTGGTTGAAGGTGAGGTCCTGCGTGTCGTTGAGATCGTTGACCCACGAGGGCAGGCAATAGCCTTTGTTGTTCCACCGGTTCATGGTGATGGCTTCGATGGTCCAGCCTTTCATGATGGTCTCATCGAGCTGAACGGTGACCTTGGCCACAGCGCGGAGCATGTACACGTCGTCGAGGTTCTGCTGAGTGCCCGGGCTAGCGTCGAAGCTGACACTGCGTACGCCCCACATGGGAATATAGGTAGGGGCGGAGGGATTGAAGGAATAAGACTGGCCGAGGATATCGGTGGAAGTAGACGCCCACGGCAACGTGGCAGGAGTATCCATATTGGCATAGACCACCATACGCCCCGTGAACTGGTCGTTGACGAGGTTGTCCTTGTCGATATTCATCTTACCGACGATATGGTAGACATTCTTCTTCGTATCGTCGCGGTAGGCAGTCATATCGTCTACCTTTCCGGCATAGGTGCCATCGACCTTATAGAAATACACATTGAGCTTATCCACGTCAATGGCGTTCTCATAGTCGTCGGCTTCCCCCTTGGGGTCGTAGCTCTGCCAGGTGCTTGTGCCCTCCGGCGGCGCCGTGGAACGGCTCTTCGCAGCCACGGATGCCTCAGCCTCATTAACGGACAGGGTGAAGTAGACAGAGACGATATTCTTTTGGGTATCGTCGCTGTCAGCATCCTGACTGCACGCTACGAGGGAGAGCGCGGCCAAAGCCATCAGACTGACTTTCAGGCAGAAACTTTTATATGTTGTCTTCAAAGCGTATATCATTATTGTCCTAAGTCAGCATTTTGCAGCACCACTCTCCACGAGTTGATGTAGATGGAGGCTGCGAGCCAGTTGTGCTGGCTGTCTATGAAGAAGACCATGTCGTAGTGGTCCTCGCGGTCGAGGTACTCCTGGTCCGACATATTCTTGTTGTAGTTGCCTTTGACGAGGAGGCAGTAGTCGATGGCCGGGATGTTGATGATCTCCTTGCCGTCGGCATTGTTGACGATATGCAGTCGCATGTCGTGTCCTTTGATCAGTCGGTTGGTCGTTATCTCTGCCACGACAGCCGAGACGCTGGTGACGGTGGTGCCGTCGTTGCCGGTGACGCCCGCCTGTCCACTTGTCACCGACCAGGCGCGGTAGGTGAGCGGCTCGTCGTCGACGAGGTTGTTGGTGCAGTCAAGGCTGCCATTGTTGTCGGTGAGATAGAAACTGAAGTCGTTGGGGGTGAGGTTGGCGCCACTGAGGTTCTGCAAGACGATGCGGAAGACGTTGGTGTCCTTGGTGAGATAGACCGTGGCCTCGCGCACGCCACCGTACTGGTAGTCGGTCATGTCGACATTGCGTGTGACGCCGAAGAAGAGTGGCGTGAGGTCGTGGTTGACCTCAGCGTTGTCGCGGTTGACGGTGACGGTGAGACGGGCGGTGTCCTCCCGGTCGATGATATCGTCGCCATAGGTATAGGAGTTGTCGTAACGATCCTCTCCGGTGGCCCACACGCGGAAGGTGTAGGTTCCGGAGGGAAGGTCGTTGACATCCATATATCCCCGGCTCACGATGTCGGCCACTGCCTCGCGCTTGGTATAGACGATCTTTCCCGAGGCATCATTGGCATAGAGGGTGACGGTGTCGACCTCATGAGCAAAGGCATCGGAGAACAGCATGTTCATGTCGAAGACGAAATGCACGCGCCGGTAGGTGGTACAGTCCTGACCACTGTCGGCCTCCATCATGCCGCAGGAGGAGAGGAGGAGGGCACCGAGCGCTATGAAGAGGAGCGAGAGACGACGCAACAAGCGTGGGGAATATCGAAAAGCTTTCAACATTGATTTGGGATTATGGATGAGTTTTATATGAGGGGTGAGAGGTGGTAGGTGTTAATGGTTTGTCACTTGTGTCGGTGGGGGAAGCCGGGCGACGGTAGGGCGACCACGGCGGGATCTCTACGAGCTGGGACTAATCATTAACACCCAACATCTAACACCTAATCAATAACACCTTACACCTAAGAATTATTTTCCTGTTGTAGCGTCGAGGTCAACGGTCTGGCTGACGACGCGCCAAGAGAGAACGTTCAAGTCGGCGGCCAAGAAGGTGGCATCATCGTTGGGTACCATAGGTACAATATTCTTGTCGGGATCGTAGACAGGCGTGCCAAAACCAGTTATACTCTTGATGTTGATATCGTAGATATGGTTACGCACCACGCCGAGGTAAGCAAGCTTGCTAGGATCGTCTTTTGCCAAGTGACGGATGCAATAGTAATAATAGGTCATACCCGCATTGCGCACATCGGCCACCTTGTTGTCCATCTCTGAGTTGATGGTAGCTGCTGATGCCGGAGAAAAAGTACCATCGGCATTCTTGGTGTAATAAGAACCTTCCTTCACACATGGAACAACCTGATAGTTCTTCACACTTGACTTTGTGTTGTCAGCCTGAGGCTCTGTAGAGAATGTGATGTCAGAGGGCTGCAGAGAGGTATAAACGGAAGAGCCATCTTTTGAAGACACCGTGTAATACTGGCTAAACTCGTTGGCAATGGCAGTACGTAAATCGTTCAGACCAAAATACTCGGCATTGTTGTAGGTGCAGATCTCAGCCGGTTTCCAGTCAGGAGCAGTCTCTGTGCCGTTGTTATAGACGAGTACGGTCTTAGCCAGGAACTTAGTGAAGGTAGTCTGAGAAATATTCTTATCACAATCAGCATAGCCAGTTGTAGTATTGGCAGTATTAGGCAGGGTATAGAGCGAAGAAGCTGTAGAAGTCAGCCCTGTGGTATAGCTGTTCCAGGAGTGGTCAACAGGATTATTTCTACCTGCACCGATGGCTACCTCTGGAGATATCTCCCAATAGCACCGATGGTAGTCCGAAGAGGTCCAAGGGTCGATACCAATGAAGTTGTCCAGAACCCAAGTTTGCCAGTCTGAAGATGTGCCAATATTCTTCTCAAGTGTAGCAATTCCATTCTCATCAGCAAGGCCCCAGCCTAATACCAAAGCATAGATGTCTTTATCGTGCGTCTTACCTACACGGAAGGCAGGATAGGTAGTACCTTGCTTTACAATGGTCTTAGAATGATCTTCACCATTGACATACGAAGTGGCGACAATATCGCTGGTTGCTTTGATAGACCCCCAGTTCTTATCAGCAGGCAGAGTAGTTGCAGAGCCAGAGAGGTGAGCTCTCACCTTGGCGTTGACACGCTCTACATACACATCAACGGGGTTGGCAAGAGCAGCATCAGAACTGGTCTGAATATGACCTGCCGTAAGGGAAGCACCCGAGCTGGTACCATTGTTCTCATAGATGCTGTTGCTCATAACAAAGCTGCTACCCGTGGAGGCATTATAAAAGTTGGAGGCTGTCAGCGCATCAGCACGCAGCTGGTTCAAACTGAGGTCTCTCGGTGTGCCACTATCATCCATCAGAGGATTGGAAACACGATCCGAGCCAATAAATGACTGAGGATTGACGATAGCAATCATACCCGAGGGGCTGGCACCAGTGTTGTTCTGAATGAGGAGGACAGCCTTGGTCTTCTGCTCGATGTTTGAACTGCTTTTCGTGTCTTGCGTCAGTTGGTCAGCGGATACATTCAGCCAGTTATGACCATCATTATTGCTCAGACGGAAAGGAGTACCATCGGTGTTGAAGAAATAGAAACGAACAGTGTAGATTTTCGTCTCTTTGTCAGTACCATCCTCGAAGATCTCACCAGCACGTGTGAAAGCCTTGGCACCTGCGGTAGTAGGAGCACTCTGCACGTTACGGATGTTGACGGCTATATACTGCTTAGCGTCGTCCGTAGCATTCTCACTGCCGGCCACATCGTCCTTGTCGGAGCATGCAGTCATGCCAAAGAGGGCTGTGCCCAGAATGGCAAGAGCGGAAAGTTTAAAAAAATGGTTCTTCATGTGTGTTGCTTTTATGTATTCTTAATTAATTATCTATCTATTTCGATTCAAAGGTTCACTTCTTGAGTTCTTCGTAAGCTTGTCGTGCCTGCTGAGCCTCTTTGCTGTTGCCGGCTTTGTCGAGGTAGGGTTTGGCATCATCGGCCTTACCCTCGTTGAGCAAAACAATGGCGGTGTTGAGATTGGCCGTGGCATTGTTGGGGAACAAGCGGATGGCAGTCTGCATGACGTCGTTGAAGTCCTTGGAGCCGGGCTCGTAGGTCTGTGCCACCATGAACATCTCCTCTTCGGAGAGCAGCTGTGGCTGTGTCTTGATAACCTGTTTGGCCGTTTCCACGTCGAAGGGCTTCACCTTATAAGTAACTAAAGTTTCCCACTTGCCATTTTACTGGCTTCCGCGAATAATCAAACATTGCAATATACTGATTGACAATCTATTAACATTTCGCAAATAGAAGTTAACGCGCTGTGTTAGCGCGTAACCGTGGCCTCAGAGGGGGACAAGACACTCAAAATTGCCTCGAGTTCGCTGACGGCTTGT
>ERZ773276.1827-NODE-1827-length-14741-cov-13.811521_pt1 | contig 14741 bp, 28 predicted proteins | sample MGYA00511386_ERZ773276 | MGnify/ENA primary metagenome ERZ773276 (study PRJEB29015, sample SAMEA2737778) | human gut metagenome | biome: human gut; feature: human-associated habitat; material: faeces | place: China | collected 2012 ...
GAGCCAGATCGCACTGTTCACTTATCGTATCGCACACCTGACAGAGCACGTCAAGACTCATCACAAGGACTTTGTGACAACTCGTTCTCTGACTCGTCTGGTAGGAAAGCGTCGTGCTTTGCTGGACTACCTGAAGGATCGTGACATCGAGCGTTACCGTGCCATTGTGAAGGCTCTCGGTCTCCGCAAATAATCACGCGAAGCGCTTCTTTCATACGAGAAGAAAATTAGGCAAGAGAAAAGCCCGTACTACAGTGGTAGTTCGGGCTTTTTTTTAGTTGCTTTAGACACTGCTATCCCTCTTAGCACAAATCCGTTTTCGCTGATTGTGGAAAGCAGGCCACTTTGTTGCTTCACTTTTGCCGCAAGCGCGAAAATGTCTCGAAAAGTGACATTTTTCCGCCCAAATACAGCCAAATTTCTGAACCGACCCATCCTTGGCTCTGAATTTCTCGATTTTTAAGAGCATTTTGTAAAGCTTTATAAATCAGTCACTTATAAAAGCGCTCACTCCTCAATGCTTCAAAAAGCATTGTTTTTACCCTATTTTTTCAAAGAAATTCCCATCAAAACACTGTTTTGTGCCTGTCATCTCAATTGTTTCTACTGATAAAACAACTGAGATGACCAGATGAAACAACTTGTTTCTTCAACTCATCTCACTGTTTTGTAAACGACCAACCACCATTTCGTGGTTGAAATCACCATTTCTCCGTCTTTATCCTGCTTTTATTTTTCTAGAATGCAAGTGTTGAGAGACATGGTTTTGTAAGAACATATCACATGATCTTCCTGCTTTGACTTATGACATCTTTTCAAGTCCCTTAAACTCTTTACAAATGTCGGGGTAGGTATGATTTTAAGTTCTTCCGACAATTGACCGAAAGACAATAAAAAAAGGAGAATGTCGTATTCTCCTTTCTGTGACTCGCATGGGGTCAACCGTTTTCTTGATAGTCAAGGACTTACAATGTTTTGGCGCTAAAATGGTAAAGCATTTGGTAAATGCTAACCACATGGAACAGACCATTTACTTGATGACAAGAAAATAATCAAGCCCAAATTATAACTAAAACGATAAGTAGATGGCATATAATACATTGTTTTTTACTCTAAATTATGATTACGGGCATAAAGTTAATGATTTATTTTTTATTAAGCAAATCAATCGCAAGCTTTTTTTGTATTTCATAAGATTGTAGCACAAAAAAGGGAGAATGCTAAGCACTCTCCCTGCTAATATTATTGTTGAATTGAGTTACTGGACAGAGAAATCAAATCCGAAAGGTGCAACTTGAAAATACTTATTGTTCAGACCGCTTTTGTAGAAAAAGCAGTACTCACCCGGTTCAAGGGGCTTATCAAAAGTTACTTCAAAAGTAGTGTTGTTGATAGCTTTGATATTGAAGTTGATCATCTCACGTGTACTGGCATTGCTACCCTCGAATCCCATTACGGTATAACTCATGTTATCTGGGAATGTACGACGTCCACCTTTTTTGTTCTCCTTTACCTTCATCTTTACAAGCTGAAATTCGTTAGGGCTCTGTACGTCATTCATCACCATCTCGTACCAATTACCTGCTTCCTGCTTGAAAGAAGCTTCTGAATTATGATTGAAGTAAAAGCGAAAAACAGGTTGAGTGCCAGCTGCCACCTTTGCTTTTGAGCCAGGGAGCATGAGCTTCTGAATATCTTTGGCAGATGTCATGAGAACACTTGTTCCGGCAGCAACGGCAGCAGCTTCACCGCCACTTGGCATATGCCCACCAAAAGCAACACCAGCTGCATAGGTTCCAAGAGCAGCAGCACCAAGCTTGCCAAGATTGAAGCCCTTCTTCTCCTTCTCAAAGTTAGAGCGGTACAGTTTCTCTGGCTTACCATCAGATGTGTTCCAAAGGTATACACCCTCATAGCCCATGTCCTTCTTTGCTATCTTTTGAAGATAGGTAATAAGGCTTGAATCAGCACCAGCAGCCTTCAACTGACGCATGAAGTTGATGTCGAAGTTAATAGTTCTCGTAGAACTGTTTTCGATGGCACCAATGATTTCTTCACTTTTAAAACCTTCTTTTAACAAGCCTAGAACAGCGTTGTTGTCTACCACGTCGTTCTGAGCACTCACACCCAGTACAATCATGATGAAACTCATGATAAGAAGCAGTCTTTTCTTCATTATCCAAAATATTAAACGTTAAACATAAAATTTATGCAAAGTTACTTAATTTGACGCAATACTCCAAGTGCTGTTGGAGAATAATGGAACATATATTATGCTCTAATCAACAAATACTTGTTTTAAGTTCCCTTGTTCTTTGAAGCCCTTTTTTTATCTATAAGCTGCAAATCTTGTACAAGTCTTCCTAATTTGTCATCCTTGGCAATTAAGAGCAGATCATCTTCCAATTGTAGTACTTGTAAAACACGTGCCAGAACTCCAAGCGAAACTGTAGCATGTCCACGTTCTAAACGTGATAGGGTAAGTCGAGAACATTGCGCATTTGCCGCTACTTGTGCCATGGTTAAATTGCGTCTTAACCGGGCTAAGCGTAAATGCTGTCCAAGGATGCTTAAGTGCTCTTTTAGCTTTTGAGACATCCTATTTGTTTTCGTCAATTTAGTCATAATGTATTTTTTATAATGCAAAGATAATATATTATGTTCATTATATGAAACATTACGAGTTAAATTTGCTTAATTACTCCAACTATTTTAATGGCCTTTTGAAGTTACATCCATTATTGTGATTACTACAGAAATAACTATACTTTCCACGTATAATTCTCCCTATTCCACATTCAGGACAGGTCTTGCCTACAAGTTGTGCTCCAGATAAGCGCTTCCGAGTGAGGGACATAGCTTTTCTGTCAGCTATTTGGGTTGGTGCTGTTGGCGAGTTGATGATTTTAATATCATCGTCCGCCTTCACTTCCTCAATGATCTGAGTAACTTGCTGTCCAAGTTCATCCATAAAGGATTCTCTAGTCATTCCCCCACGCTCAATGAGCCGTAACTTATGCTCCCAGTAGCCTGTCGTCTCAGGACTAACAAGCATTTTTGCCTTGATAACATGAATTAAGGCTTTGCCAGTAGGTGAAGAAAGCAGATTCTTCTTTGACTTATAAACATACTTACGTCTAAGCAATGTTTCTATGATGGCAGCTCTGGTAGATGGACGACCAATGCCATTCTCTTTCAATGCTTCCTTTAGTGTCTCGTCCTCTACCATCTTGCCGGCCGTCTCCATGGCTTGCAACAATGTTGCCTCAGTATATGGTTTAGGTGGAGTGGTCATCTTCTTGACCAAGGAGGGCTGATGTGTACCGTGTTCACCCGAAGTGAAGACAGGGAGATTCATCTTGGAATCCTCATTTCCCTTGTCTTCTTCAACACTGTTTACCACTGACTTCCATCCTTGTTCGAGAACTGCGTTTCCAGTTGCCTTAAACTTTTCCGCCGCAACATGAGCATTTACAATAGTTTGGGCGATGACACAAGGAGGATAGAATACTCCTATGAATCGTCGAACTATCATGTCATACACCCTGCGCTCATCATCAGAAAGTGAAGATCCAGGCTTTTCTCCTGTAGGTATGAGTGCATGATGGTCAGTGACCTTGCTGTCGTTGAAGACTCGTGGACTCTTCTGCAGCACTTGTCCTTTTAAAGGTATAACATATGATGTGTAGTCACCTATCAATTCATTAAGAATTTGAGGACACTTATCATATATATCATGAGTAAGATACTTAGTATCGACTCTTGGATAGGTTGTCAACTTTTTCTCGTAAAGGCTTTGTAAGGTCTTCAAGGTTAGGTCGGCACTGAAACCATACTTCTTATTACAGTCAACCTGCAAAGAAGTAAGGTCATAGAGTTGGGGAGGAAGTTCTTGCCGTTTCTTCATCTCCACCCCATCGATATACATCTCATGGTTCTTGATGATGCTGACAATAGACATGCCTGTTTGCTCGTCGTCAAGTCTTCCTCGCACGCTATTGAAGACAACACCTCTGTATCGAGTCTGTAAGACCCAATACGGCTTGGGGACAAAATGGGCAATTTCTTCATCCCTGCTGACTATCATGGCCAAAGTGGGTGTCTGTACACGGCCTATGGATAGAGGCTGGCCGGGCTTGCCATACTTGCATGAATATAGTCGGGTACAATTCATGCCAAGTAGCCAGTCTCCGCAGGAACGGGCAAAACCTGCCTCATAGAGATTGTCATAGTCACTCTGAGGGTGTAACTGATGAAATCCATTCTTGATAGATTCATCAGTAAGAGAACTTATCCAAAGTCTATCCACAGGACAATGGACTCCAACTAGTTGTTGAATCCATCTCTGGATAACCTCACCTTCTTGCCCAGCATCACCGCAGTTGACTATCTTACTTGCACCTTTAAATAACTTCTTAATAACGGCAAGTTGTTCTTTCACGCCCTTTTCTTTTGCGGCTGCAATCTTATACTCAGGCGGTATCATAGGAAGAGCGCTAATCTTCCAAGACTTCCATTGTGGATAATACTCATCCGGCTCCAACTGGCGACATAAGTGCCCAAACGCCCATGTTACCTGATATCCATTACCCTCCATATATCCTTCGTGGGGAGTTGTAGCTCCTAGTATTTTGGCAATCTCTCTACCAACACTGGGCTTTTCTGCAATACATACAATCATAATTGCTCTTTTTATTTGTGGTTACTTTACTTTCTTCTTTACAATGAACCGAAAAAGATTTCCTTCCTCTTTGATGACAAATCCATGTACCGGTGTATCGGTTAATGCCGTTTTGACAATAGGAGTATAATTTATCAATGTATCTGCGATATCTTCAAAGGTATCAAAATCGATACCGAACTTTTCCTCTAATGCGTCTGTGATAGTCTCCCACTCGTCGCCGTCATCACACACCTTATCATAATCAAGGCCACATACGATACATGCCAATTCTTCATAATCTAAATTAATCATATTTGTTATTTTTGAGTGTTTTTAATTTTAACATTTGTCCCAACAATTGTGGGAAGTCTGTCATTTGCAACATATCATATCTAATACACCAAAGAAAGATATCCTTGGTGTCGATGTCCTTGCCGTCACATACATACACTGGCATTCCATCATCTTTCCATCCACGAAAAGCGGCTTCATGAAATGCCCATCTTTCCTGGTCTAAAAAGATAATATTACCAGTATCTTTAATATTCTTCAACTCTTCGGGTTGGTGCCATTTTAGTTTTTGCATAACTACATTAATTAATACGTTTTCCCAATTTGATGATGAATACATCATTATCTCTTGGTGCACCCCACTCTTTTTTACCTTTGCCAAAGCAGATATCCTTGATGTCAAAAGTCATAGATGGAGCGTCTCTATGATATCCTCGGCGAAAGATAACTTGCTTATAACCCCGTGAAAACATATGGGGAGCGTCATCAATATGAGGTTCTATGCTACCATGAACAAGAAACTCATACCATAGCATTGCCTTATAATTTTTGTCAACATAGTCAGAGAGAGTCTTATAGTCAAGCAACCGCTTTTCCCAATAAGGCTTTATCTCACGATATTCCTCAGTCTTAACACCAGAATCAATCATGTCATACCATTCCGATTTGAGTACAAGATGAAGGATTTCTTTATTAGCTCGAACCATATATTAAATCTAATATGCTAAACAATCCGTTGAGTCCATTGCTGGGCAATCTATGTATATACTATTTTCTATGCTACCAGCATTTCCATCGGCCTTGATCCAGTCTTCTTTCCGATAGAGCACCATCTGACCTGCATCGACATTAAGAACAAGTCCTTGCTTAAGAAGCTTCTTCCTTGCCAACTCAAAATGCTTTGCAACTACAAGCTGGCTCTTAGTAAAATTGTCTTTATTGAAAATGATCATTTTTCTTTGTCTAATTTATCTACAATATGACTTCCTAATCTCACATGTTGAATGACAATATCAAAAGGCATGCCTAATTCCTTAGCGATTTTATCAGCCCCAAAATCACACATGTCACGAGAGGTGTCGCATAAGTGAAAGTACTTGCAATTGTGACAATACTGTTCTTTTTTACTATCAATCAACAAATCGAAACAGATCATTTTAATTTAAGTTTAATATACTTGTACTTATCAACCATATTATTGATTTCAAATCGTCCATAGGACTCTATGTAACTTTGGGCTACTACCCCTCCTGTTTCAAGATGGGTGAGCACAACTTCATTGCTTGGAGGGACTGTTGAGTGGTCATGTCTGTCATACTCATGCCAATCATCATCAATAAGATTATCAGCAATGTATTCCAGATAAGTTCTAGCGTGATTTCTGATAGTGGCACCTTGGTGAGCTACATTGCCCGTTGTAAGATTATCGGCCATGTAAACGACATGCTGAAACCACGAACAGATCATGCCCCTTTTTCTCATTAGTGAAATTTTCTACTTTATATTCCATAATCTTATAGAAAAATTAAAATAGTTCAAGTTGTATAGGTTCTGTAACCTTATGTGAATACTTAAGAATCTGTATCTTAGCAAAATTCGGATCTGGCTCTTTATACAGTCGGTGAGCTGACATGTATGCTGTCCTTAGCTTTGCCTCGATGACAGCTCGTTCGTTTGCAGAGACATTGTTTGCGTCTGCCTCACTGTTTTCCCACAAGGCAAAGTCAAGACTGTTCCTTATAACTTTGTCGTCCATGAAGATGTTATATTCAGTGAACATACGTGACTTGCTCACCGCATCCTTTGCCTCTTCATCCGTCTGATAACGCACATAGACGATATTCTGCATCTTGCGGATGAAGCCATCCGTCCGCTCAGAAGACTGCTTGCCATTCTCAAAGATGACAGAAATGGCTTCTCTCTTGCGAACTTTGTTGAGCTTCGCCCAACCGTACCATACTCTTAGATTACTCATAATTGATTATTGATATCTTATTCTCCAGTATTAAAGTTGATAAGATGGTCATGTTGTTCTTTGATCATCTTTCTCTCTCTTTCTTCCAGTACTAAAGCGATTAATTGAAGAGAATCGCAATTCCGACGAAGACACTCTTTAAGGAGGGCAACAGTAGCCAACTTGGAAGCACGGCGCATAACTCTGCCCGATTTATCACGTAAAGTGATAAAAGCTGAATTACCGAAACGATGGACGTATTTTTTTCGTAATCGTCTATAGTTCATAATTAACAGTTTTATTTTTTATAGGATTTCTTCAATAGGGTAGCCTAAAGCTGCCTTGTATTCGGCTTTAACAAAATTGATGTCTGATTTAAGCTCCTTCTCTTTATTTACCCATTCTTCACTCTTGGTTCTCCAGTTACGATAAGCGTAATAGAACTTGTTAGTAAGATTTAAATCCTTATCTGTGTATTTCTCCTTATGTAGCTGCTTGGGAAAGTAAACATGCTCCAGACTTCCGTATTCTGTGACGTAACACAATCCTGCAAAGGGAGGGAGTAACTTCTTTACATCTTCTACAAGAAAGTAAGGCACACAGTATGAAAAGTAATGCGGTCTAACAGAATAACGCTTCTCATAGCGATTATATATAGGCTTATTGTTTACCCATTTGGGTGTTCCAACGCCAATTTTTGATGTGCCATGTTCCAAGGTATAATACTTCCCTGCTTTGTGTTTGAAATCGTTTTTAAAGTCAGAGAGCGAAATCTTTATCTCTACCTCGTACCAGTAATAAGCCTTGGTACACAAGAGAAAATCGCTCTCCCATGGAAAAACATGGAGATTAAAGGCGACATATAAGGGATTCGTCATATAGCGCCTTTCTAACACCTGTTGAATGTAGTCTTCTGTGAACTTCAATGGTGATCTTTTTAAACGTATTCCCATTTTAATCTTCTTTAATTCTAAATTCTAAATCCATCAATTCCATGAAAGTATTGAACTGCTCAACAGTATCAACAGGCATAAAAGCCTTAATAAATCTCATATCTCTAGTGTAGACGTAACAGATGAAATTTCTCTGATTGATAGTTCCTCTGTTTACTTTTAGTGTTACATTCCCTTTCTTCCATTGCATGATGTCAAAGCGTTCAAAACCTGCATTCCACAGGCTCTTTGCTGTAATCTCTTTCATATTCATCCTCCATGTATAAAGTTCTGTTATTGAAATCAATAGTAACTCTCGCCAAATGGCTGTCTTGCAAAACGAGCTCTTTGACAAACTGCGATATTTCACTATCAGAAGCATCCCTTCCTGGGTTCTTTTCGATATCCCACCAAGGTTGACAATTATAATCTAACTTACTCTCCTCACCCTTGCGATGTCTGTAATTGAGTACCACTGCAAATGAGCATAAGCAAGGCAGATCTATGTCACGAACAACTCCTATAGTTTTCGTCCCGTTCTTATTTTCAAAGGTCTTTAAATGTCCTTCATGGACAAATCTAAATACGCCTTTCTCCATACTATAAGCTTTTTATTGGTCTATTTTCTTCATAAGGCAGATCCAATGTGTATTAGCTCTGACTTAGAAAAGAACATTAGGATTATCTTTGTTGAAGTAGAACATTTTGCTACCACTACAAACATCGAGTATTCTCATAGCTTGCCACACTAGGGTTGATGCTTCAACACGTGGCAAATAAATCTGCTTTCCGTTATTGTCCATAATTCTTAATCTATACGTTAAAAGTTATTTTTCATGTGAAGTCCATTGCTCTAGAGTGTCTATTTCATCAACGACAGTGTTGAAATCTCCTGTGTAGAAAGCGTTTTTAAGACTTGATACAGATTGACGAAGAGCTCTGGCATCAATATATTTAGTGCTATAGTTCTCGTCACGATAGTTCTTTGCTACAAAAGTACAACGACCTTTGAAGTTCTGGCTATCTGCTATCTTGTCCATACGATCATCTATGTATATCTCTGCTTTGTTCATAAATTATTTAGTTCAATCATCAATGAATCTCTACACATAAACGCAATCCTTCACTTTCATCCTTACAAACAATCCAGCCAACAGGCTGATAGTTGCTTGCTCGTAATGCGGCGGTAAACTCATCTAGTAAATGACTAGAAAAGAACGTACTTGGAAGAAGAATACAATACGTTCCTTTATTGTCTACAGGTGTAGCCTTACTGCGGAAAACAGATTGGGCAATCTGATTGATGTCTATTCCTTTATTCCCTGTCATAATCATCAGCTATAAGATTTTGATTGACTCTCCAAGTAGTTTTTCACCATCTTTGAAAATTACAAGAAGTGTATTCTCCCCAACAGGGAAAATGCTTCGTAAACGCATTTCATCCAATGCAACTTCTTTACCAGAATGTATTAATTTTACTTTCAACATAATCTAAAACATTAAATATTAATTATCAAGTTCACAGCAGATGTTTTTTCTTATAACAGTTTTTTGTTCTTCCGTCAGCTCTCCGCATAATCGCTCTAAACAGTCTATCATGTAAGGAGAATGTGCAACATAACCAGTATAAATCTCTACTGAAATACTACACCGAGACAGATAATTATCCAAGATCTGTATTACTGTAGTTCTATCAAGTCCACCTGCTCCAGTACCCAGAAGAGGGAAAGCTACTGACTGAATGCCTTTATCTTCATAAGTGTCGAGAAATTTTTCCAACCCGGAAATGATATATTCCTCCTTTGATGGCATCCGCCAATCGTCTTTTGTTGGAAAGTTAAGAACCCAGTTCTCTTTCCCCTTATACAACCAAAGCTTCCCTGGAGTTAGCAAGCCTTTAGAGCAATACCTCCTGTATACCTCGAACATCCCAGCAAAACGCATTTTAAAACGCAATGCAAGACCTTTCCCCATAACACCTTTACAATTTACGGGATTAACAAGTGTCTGACACTTGCTGAAAAGTATATCTCCTGTGAGGTATTTGATCATAACTTAACTTACCTTTTATATCCAACATGCTCATGTAGCGGAGCTGTAAACCCATCTTCGACTCCAACAGAATAGTAAGCACTCTTTATACGATCTGGAGTTTTAGCTGGCGTAGCAACTCTGTCAGTATCATATCCCATTCCCCGTAAGTACTCGTCGATGGCATTCGTGTGGCAAACAGTCAATGACCGTTCTTCTTTGGTGGGCTGAACTTCTTCATACAGCTTGATAAGACCATCTACAGCACCATCATAGTAGGACTGGTAGTAAAGTTGTTTATCAGCGTCGCTTTTAAGCTGAAACCAATAAGAAAGCTCGCCACGGGTATCGGCCATTTCGGTGAAATACTTCACGAGTTTATGAAAAAGACATTCAACGGCAACAACATTTTCCGCTTCTCCAATTATAAAATTAAGATGCTTAGAAGGTACTATCATTGCTTGGCAGTAATTATGCTGACATACGACCGCTAACACTCGCCTCTTCCACTCTCCATATGGATCTGTATAGTCCATATAGTCAGATTGAATAATGTTTAACTTCGAAGAAGAGTCATCATCCATGTGGATCTCTGAAAGTTTAAGGTTGTACATCGTTAGAAGACGGTGTATTCCCTTTGCAGCAGCAGTGGCTTCTCCATAGCTACCTAAACTTTTTGCTCCATTTTCAAGCCTTATCAACTTCTTAATTTTTTCAAGAGCCAAAAGGCGTGATTTTTGATCGTCTACCATAATATATATTTTTACTTGTATTCACTCTGTAAGTAACTAATATATAATATATTAGCTACTTACAAAGATAACAAATATTTATGATATATGCAAGCATTTTACTGCCTATATTTCAATGATTTTACGTCCCTAAATATATTATTTTTTGTGCTCGAAAACATCCATTAACTTCGTCTCCTGCACGGACATAGATTCATAGTTTATCATGGTACCTCCCATGATCTCGTCGATGCTCTTGCATACACTATTAAGACTGGATCCTTGCAATAGATAGACAACGTTGGAGCGCTTTTCCATCTGGCTCTTCTCATCGAGCGTGATAAATTGCAACTTGGCTTTGTACCATTTATCATCACATTCTGCATCTGTGAAGAAGATCTCTTTATAAGGTGCTTTCTTCATCGTTTTCACCTTATAGTCCCCACTTATGTACACTTTCATCTCTTCAATAATTCTTTGCTCTGCTTCTGAAAAAGAAAGTGCATCGACGGCATATAGCTCTGTAACAGGCTTTGTAGAACCGTCTTCTTGAACTTTTGAGTAGCGAATGCCAATCTCATACCATTCTGATGTTTTACTTCTCATATTATTTTTTTTAAGTCATTACTTTTATTTTACGAGACCCTGACAAACTAAATTGGAATAGGATAGTGAGTCGTAAAGAATCTCGTAACTTTCTTTATCAAGATTCCAGTGTGACAGAGCTTGCATCTGCCTCCGAAAGATATCCGGGTCTTCCTCATAAGCATCAATAAGGAAATAACGTACCCACAGCTCTGCAAAGTCTGGACGGGGTAAGTTAAGATGACGAAGGATGAGAACTGAAAGTTTCTTAAGATCCGTATGATTCAATACATACATCTCTGCCGTAGCCTCGTTGACCCATGAAAAAAGCATCAAAGCTGTATTGTGCTCTCTGTCGATGGCAACTTGAAAACAATGAATTCCAAACTTTTCGTCAATCTCCTTCCCCAACTTGATTAAAGCGTCTACAGTAGTTGACTTCTTGATCAAGAATGTCCCCTTTCTGATGGGCATACTGTGAGAGCGTGGCTTATACTTCTTGATGCTTTCAATGAGTGCAATCAAGTGCTTTTTCATTGAAGAGTAATCGGAAGAGTGCCATTCCTCATTGAAACGAGGGAGGTCACACTGTGAATCCTCAAAATTAATAATGCTTTCTTTCATATATTACTTGCTTTGTTCGTTGTGTATTACTATTTCCAGAATCCACCATCTCGGTATGTATGCTTGATCTCATACCAGAAGGCAATGCCAAGTACGAAAAACAACAATGCTAAGATGATGATAAATATCATAGTGTACCTCCTTCTGTTTTATGATGGGTCTTGATAAGCCAGTCCGATACAAATTGCCTAAAGAACTGATAGCCCTTATAGCAACCAGAACAGTCTGTCACATGATCGCTGTTGCGATCAATAAATGACAATGCCATCGTTCTACCATATGTGTTATTTGGGAAAAACAGAGCAATGTCTGCATATACATCCGTTCGCACCATCAGAGTGGGAAATTCCTCTGCGTTGCAGAGTATATAACAGTCTCTTACTTCTTGAAAAGCATGACATTCTTGCTGATAGCTTTTAAATGCATAGTAGTCAAGAAAGTCGTTAAAAACATAGCAGTTTTTACTGAGACGATATGATTCTACAGGATAATAAATATAACCTTTGCTATTAAGGGTGATAGGACGCTTGATGTCATCAACGGAGATAATTTCAATTCCCTTTGATGAATTCTCCAATCCAATCCCTTTATACAGCTTATTCAGACAAAGGATGGTAATTGAACGTAGATCGGACATTTTCTTTTCCGGCAAGGATATGCCGACATCCTTAAGCTGTTCAATGTCTTTGGGAGTAAGTTGAGCCTTCCACACAACTTCTCCGTAGTTCCTTATTTGGTTGTAACTAATCTGGCTCATATTTGAGACTTATTGAAGTTTCGTTTTAAAATTCTATCTAACTCGCCCATGTCATGATCTTCTTTAAAAAAATCACTGATGTCCTTGGACTGCTTTGTACCAGGCAAAGGTAACTCTATTCTGCTAACTGGATATTTGTCTTTGAATTCACATACCCTAGCATTTGATTCGTTCACTCCAGTAGTATCCATGTCGTAACAAAAAACAATATGCGTGAATCGCTCCGACAACTCCCGTATAATGTCTTCTGGAATACTAGCAGACTCGCTGTTAAAAGAGATCGCATGAAAACCGTGTGCAGCTAATGAAAGAACATCTTTCTCGCCACCTGTGATAATAACACACCCATTATCGCTATAATCTTTGGCAGGCAACTGCTCCCAACCAAAAATATATGGTTTGGGAAGTTCGCCACCATAGAGAAATCTTACCTTGGACTTAGGACGATATAACTTCACACCATCTAAAGCACCAAAGAAATAGGCAAAGACAGGAGATAGTTCTGATCCTATCACCGAGAACTCAGTTCTGTCCTCTCTCTCGAAGTCGCAACGGCTAAGACTGTAAACAGAATAGCTGGCTAATGTTTCAAAGTCAATCCCATACTGCTGCCAGAATTTTAACTCCTGGGATGTAAACTGCTGTATGAAGGGAATAAAACGTAAAGGGCGACTAGTCTTGATGGGTCTGTTAACAACCTGCAACTTCGTAACAGGTTTGCCGTCTGTTTTACTATCATACACTCCTAGATTCATCTCTCTGTCTATGAGATGAAGCACATCGTTAAAATCACTGCGAACATTCTTGTTGCAGATACGAGCTACTACATAAAAACAATCACCATTCCAAGAGCTGTCTCCAAAATCATGAAGAAAGTACTTCTCAGAACCATCACTGGCCTTGTTAAGATACAGATGACAGGAGGGATTCGTGTCACCACGGAAGGGATTTTTGAATATCTTCCGTGTGCAACTGTCGCCAAGGTAGTGTTCAAACACTGCTAAACCTCCGTCAGTCATCTGTAATATTTTCGATGCTTCATTCATATCTCTAATGATTGAAATTAAATAGCTGCTCTTAAAGATTTCGTGTAAAGGTCAAGTCCCTGCATGATATATCCGGGCTCTATCTTGTTATAACTCTTACCATAACGTCCCATCTTAAGATTGTCAAAGAAAACATTAAACTGTGCCATGGTCAGATAACCAAAATGATCACGGATCAAACGTGCGGTCTCGCTAAGCTGATCTTCGCTAAGTAAGACTTTCACGTTTGAAAAGAGTGCATAGTCTGCAAGAGATGCTGACAATAGGTAAGCAACACGATAACGCTCTCCTTTGCTGTCCATCGCCTTAATGGATGTTTTGCTTATGTCGGAAATCGAAAATCCGTGTTGAACCAGATTTTCTTTCTCCTTCTCGGCCATCTGCTTGTATCTTTTCAACAATCCAGCGTAGGGATTGCTTATGGCCTTCTTACTTTGTGAAGCGTCTTGCTCGACTCTTTTCTCCTCCTTTAACTTCTTGATAAGCCAATTATGGAAATGAGATTTCAAGTCACATCCGTCTTTGTGCTTTTTTCCATTGCAGAAATTCTGCTGTCCAAAAGCATTGATATAAGACAAAAGAATTTCTCTGTTACTTATACCAGAACTTGCCATGATGGCATCCTGCCAGACCGTATCTTCTTTCAGATCTTCGCACTCGGAAATTTCTTCATTTTCATCATCAGAAATTTCTTCTTCGCGTGCGTGTGCGTGCGCACGCTTTATTGATAACGATGATGAATTATCTCTAACTCTTTCTCTATCTCTTATTATATGGCCTTGCCCATTTTGGACAAACTTTGCCCGTGTGTGGTGTTGAACGATGGGGTCTGTATTGGGCGTAGTTTGGGTTGTGCTTGGGTTATTAGATAAATTTATATCTCTGTATCTATCTGATAATGAGCTGCTTTTCCCATTACTTGACTGCGCCCGATTTGATACAGGCTCAGCAACAATATCTGTGATATTATTGTGCTCAGATTGGGCTAGGTTTGGGTCAGAACTGGGTTGAGAGGATAGTACCTTAGTGCGACAGTCTTCTATCAATGCAATCGGAAAAACTTCGCTAAGAGGGCCCAAGGGGGATTGTCCGTGGCGGACGGATGCCGCTGCCTAACCAAAGAACTT
>ERZ773276.1849-NODE-1849-length-14588-cov-10.892383_pt1 | contig 14588 bp, 13 predicted proteins | sample MGYA00511386_ERZ773276 | MGnify/ENA primary metagenome ERZ773276 (study PRJEB29015, sample SAMEA2737778) | human gut metagenome | biome: human gut; feature: human-associated habitat; material: faeces | place: China | collected 2012 ...
TGATTATGATTTCTCATGCTGCTACACTCTTAAATCGCCTATGAACACAAGCTCTCAACAACTTGTTTGATACAATCCCCTTGTAGTCCAGCCATCCAAATAATGCACACATTTTACATTTCCTCCTCTGCACGAACTTCTTCATTTACATAAAGCTGACGCTCCTTCAAATACTGAATCAGTTCCGGTTCTGTAATATCTGCCACAAAATCCGACCAGGACAACTTCGCAATGCTTTCATCAGTGTTATACATGGCCGCATCACAGATACGATTGACCAGCTGAATGGTAGCAAGGAATGTGTTGTACTTCAATGTACCTCTGAAAAGTCTGAATTCAACGTAGAATGTTTCTTTCAAAAATTAAAATGGTTTCGCAGAATTGCTACTCGTTATGATACGTTGGATCCTTCTTTTCTTTCCTTTGTTTACCTTGCTTCTATTATTATTTTGTTGAAATGATATAATTATCTTGATTTTTCAAACAAGGTCTAGGAGGACTATGATGAATAAGATTAAAAAAGTGGTATCTATACTTATGATTTTGTGCATATCTTTATACGGTTGCAGCAGTTCGGATTTGCTTAATTTTGACGAACCTGCATCTAAAGAAAATCATGCGGAAATTGTAGATGCATTATACATTGCTTGCAAAGCACCCCTTCTTTCGTCTGAATATATTTTGACAGATTTAGCTACAGTGATTTAAGTGATCCATATCTTTATGATTCTGTAATGTTAGATGACACTTTGATTGACGCTTCAACAGTACATATTAATAAAGTTGGCGATGTGTATAAAGCAGGATACTCGGATTTTAATGTTAAATTTTGTGGGATAGATATAAGTTTCAGTCAAAAAAATTCTAACAAAGAGGAGTCAGCATCATTTCTACTCGTTTTGACAGATGGTATGTACAATTTTTCAGAAACTAAAAAAGGCTTTACTGATACAAGAATGGACTGTGATGGGGTTGCAGATTTTGTAGATACCCTAAAACAAATGTTTTCAACAGAAGGAGAAAAAGCCAATTTTAAAGTAGATACGTATGGAGAAACTTTTGATATTGATTACTTAAATAAAATATTCTTAGAAAAATATAATTAACTTAAAATATAAATACTTTCTACCTAATATATAGTAATTGCCTTATTCTGTGTAACAAATCGTTCTGTTTTCTGTCTAAGATTTTTTGCTCTTCCTTTTGGTATATTTATTCTGAAGCAGGAGGCTTGAGATAAAACTCCAACAAGTAACTTTCAAAAAACGTATATTTCTTGAAATAAATATTGATTCTTCGCCATTTAATTCTATTATTATAAACTATAATTAAAATACTCTTGATAAAGAACAATGGGATAAATTGTTGTTGTAATTTCACCGTTGTTGATGTAACTGCAAAGATTCTCTGAAATATATCTGTAAAACATCGTGCCAAGCACATAGTTTTTGAAGTCCCAACCATCTACAGCTCCACGCAGTTCATCCGCAATCGCCCAGATAGCACGGTGTAGTTCATCACGTTCTTGTTCTTTTTTCGTGTCAATCATACTTTCCCTCCAGTGTTTTCTCTTCTCTGCATCCTTTTTCTCAAAAAGACATATTTCTGATTCGATTATACCACAAAATTGCCAAATAGTCAATATTTTTTCACTATATAGAAAAAGCCGCCTCCCCGTATCTTATAGATACGCTGGGAAGCGGCTTTTGATCTAGATTGTATGATTATTTTTCAGTAGGCTGTACAGGCAGGTCATCAATCAGCAGAATAATAAATTGCATGAGAGCAGTTGTATCCTGATCATTCAAAACGCCATCCTGATAGCAATCCGCATTTGCTACTTGAGCATCCGAAAACTGTATCAGCGTTGCGAGATATTTGTTCAAGAAAATTGCATCTACAATATCTACCTTACCATCCAAATTGACATCGCCATAAGATGGAATGGCTGTGTTTGTAGTTGTTGCATTTGTTGTGGTCGTCTTACTCGGTTTAGTCGTAGTTGTTGCCTTAGTTGTGGTGGTCTTGCTCGGTTTGGTCGTAGTTGTTGCCTTAGTTGTGGTGGTCTTGCTCGGTTTAGTTGTAGTCGTTACCTTAGTTGTAGTCGTCTTGCTCGGTTTCGTTGTAGTTGTTGCATTTGTTGTAGTGGTCTTGCTCGGTTTCGTTGTAGTCGTTGTCGTCTGTGCATTTACCACAACTGTTCCTGTTACCATATTATAATTATTTTCATCTTCTGGCATGAATTTCCATGTGAAAGTATTTTTTCCGGCAACCAGAGCCTTTATCTCGCTGACAAGTTCCACAACACCCTTGGTACTGTTTTCGCTGAGAATCAACTTCAATTCACTTACCAAATCGCCTTCTGTGTGTGAATCGCCACTTACAGAAACTTCAACAGTCGGGTCAGCTTTTGCCACCAAGAACAGCAATGTCAGGTTTGCGGTATTGCCATTTTCTGCTGTGAATGTAAAGGTCACTTCTTTGCCGTCCTCGTATGCCTTTGCAGGTTTACCAGAAATTTTACCGTTGTCCAGTTTCATGCCATCCGGCAACGTAGAATCGGTTGCAACCTTGACCGTAACTTCCCCCACTACATCGGTATTTTTCACATAATCCCGCAGGTCGATCTTGCTCATATCCTGACCGTAAACGCATTTGATTGGCGTGGTTGTTGTGGCGACTTGAACTAAAGCAGGAATCACCGTTTCCGAAAGTTCTACTGCCTTAGCGGTTTCCGGATTGGTATCATCTGACAAGAAATATTTCTTGCAGTGTTCGCAAGTCCAGTATTCCTTGTTGCCGTTTTCGGTGCAGGTTGCAGCTTTCGCTGCTGTTTTGGTTAAGATATGTTGATTGGTATAAGAAACCAAATCTGCTTGCTCGCCGAAATTGCTTCTTTTCAAGGAAGATTTACAACTCAGAGAAATGGTTTTCAAGCTGCTGCAATTATAAAACGCATCATTTCCAATGCTGGTGACGCTATCTGGAATCGTGATGCTGGTCAAGCTGGTGCAATCTTTAAATGCATAATATCCAATGCTGGTCACACTATTTGGAAGAACGATATTTGTTAAGTTATTACACCATATAAATGCAGCATCTCCGATGCTTTTCACACCATCCTGAAGCGTGACATCCGTCAAATTATCACAATAATAAAATGCACTTTCTCCAATGCTTTCGACATTCCCCGGAATTGTGACACTGGTTAAACTAGTACAATCATAAAATGCATTATTTCCGATGCTGGTCACACCCTCTTCGATCACAATGCTGGTAACATCTGTATTCCAGAATACAGGACTTCGATTATTAGAATAGCCATAATTTTTCATTGCACCCGTACCGCTGATATTCAGTGTTCCATCCTCATACAGTTTCCAGGTCAGGTTATCTTCGATCCAGTAAGTATAGCCTTTTTCCACAACCTTATCGCAATCCGGACAATAGCGGTCGCCGGAATAGCCGGGTTTTGTTCCATCCGGTTTTGATGCACCACGAGTGGTTGCGTTTTTGTGTTTCAGAGCAGGAGTAATCGTTTCCGAAAGTTCCACTGCCTTAGCGGTTTCCGGATTGGTATCATCCGATAAGAAATACTTTCCGCAATGCTCACAAGTCCAGTATTCCTTGTTGCCGCTTTCGGAACAGGTTGCATCTTTCGCTTCCACCTTTGTCAGCTTATGGCTTGCAGGAATGATAAATTCTGACTGTTCCACCGCCTTAGCGGTTTCCGGATTGGTATCATTTGACAAGAAATACTTCTTGCAGTGTTCGCAAGTCCAGTATTCTTTGTTTCCGTTTTCGGTACAGGTTACAGCTTTGGCTGCTGTTTTGGTTAAGATATGCGATGTATAGGAAACCAAATTCGCTTGGTCGCTGAAATCACTTCTTTTCAATATAGAACCACAGCTCAGAGAAATGGTTTTTAAGCTGGTGCAACCATTAAACGCAGCATAAGCTTTAATGCTGGTAACACTATCTGGAATCGTGATGCTGGTTAAGCTGCTGCACTTAGAAAACGCATAAGCACCAATGCTGGTAACGCCATCTGGAATTGTGATGCTGGTTAAGCTGCTGCAATCCTTAAACGTCCCAAATTCAATGCTGGTAACGCTGCTTGAAATTGTGATGCTGGGTAAGCTTGTGCAACCATCAAACGCCCACTCTCCAATGCTGGTGACACTATCTGGAATTGTGATGCTGATTAAGCCCCTGCAATAAGCAAACGCACTATTTCCAATGCTGGTGACACCTTCTTCTATCACTATTTTTTTAACATTCCAGCTCATGTATACAGGGCTTTGATTGTCTTCGTTCATGAAGGCACCACTCTCGTAATTTTTCATCGCCCCTGTACCGCTGATGGTCAGCGTGCCGTCGGCGGTGAGTTTCCAGGTCAGGTTGTCTTCGTTCCAGTAGGATACGATTTTGCTTTCGTCTACGCCGAGGTCATTACTTTCAGCGTAGAGCCGCTTTCAAGGTATACGGTCAAGTTGTAGCAATCCTTAAACGCATTCTTTCCAATGCTGGTGACACTTTTCAGAATCGTGATGCTGGTTAAGTTGCTGCAATTAGCAAATGCATAATTTTCAATGCTGGTGACGCTATCTGGAATCGTGATGCTGGTTAAGGAATAGCAATTAATAAACGCAGACTCTCCAATGCTGGTGACACCATCTGAAATCGTAACGCTCTTTAAGCCCGTACAAAATTCAAACGCAGACCTTTCCATGCTGGTGACACTACCTGGAATTGTGATGCTGGTTAAGCTGCTGCAAGCATAAAACGCAGTAAATCCAATGCTGGTGACGCTATCTGGAATCGTGATGCTGGTTAAGCTTTTGCAACTATAAAACGCAGACTCTCCAATGCTGGTGACACCATCTTCAATCACAACTTTTTTTACGTTGTCTTTTTTCTGAACTGCAGGACTATCGTCATTACGATAACTTTTCATCGCTCCTGTTCCGCTGATGGTCAGCGTGCCGTCCTCGTACAGTGTCCATGTCAGGTTGCCTTCTATCCATACCTGCGATACAGTCGTCGTTTCTGCACTTGCTGAAATTTCCCATCGAATGTTTTGCAGGGTGTCGCTCGGGAAATACGTCAGCGTTGCCATCGCCATGACGATTGCCGATGAGAGGGCAGCCAGTCGTTTCCATTGTTTCATAAGAATATACCTCCTTTTGTTTCAAATGTATCATACGTTTTTGGCAATTTTATTATAACATATTTGCATGTCATTTGTCAAGAAAAAAGGAGATGATTTTTTTATTTTTTTAAAAAGTTGGAACGAAACGACATAAAATCAGTATCTTTTGTCGTTTCGTTCCATGTTTTTACCGGAAGGGTTCATCATCACCATACACATTAAGGTCATAGGTATGAAATAAAATACAGCCGCAGTGCCCCCAGAATGTTGGAAAACAGATTACTTTTAGAAAAGCATCGATTTCGGGGCTGTAATGATTGATTTCCATAATTTCACCATAAAGAACCGCTTTTTCATAAAACCTGAGCCAGTCGGAGTCCATGTTTTCAAACAGGACGCTGAATTTTTGACCAATCAACTTTTTCAATGGGAACATTTCCAACTTGGCAAGGGCTTCGTTTCCATAACAGAAAATCCAATCCACAGCACTGATTTCATCATTGAAAATCATTTTGATGTCTGCAAAGGCGAATGGTGCATCTTCATAGCAGCAATAATGCTGGCGATATGCTTCATAAGTCTTGGGCGTATCGTTCGCAGCAAGACGATCAATGATGACCTGCTGTTTTTGACGAAAAGCGTGGATGATTTCTTTTTTGCGGCGTATCGTGTATTTCAATGCTTCGCCGTTGATGAGATTCACCGTTTCTGTAATGTTTTGAATTGTGATAGCAGACACCAGACATCCTCTGCGGATTTCCAGAAAATCTTCCCCCAGCTGCTCTTTCAATTCTCCACAGGTGATTCTTGTGGTGTATATTTTTCCGCCATACAGGTGTATTTCCGCATCCTGTTTCTGCATGATAACATAAAGAATTCTGCCAACATTCAGTTTCACATGCTGCCATTTGGTCGTAATGTCCAGTGTTCTTGTGGTATATATGCGATTATACATAGTTTGGTTCCTTTCGTGCAAATTGCTTGCCTGTCAAATCACTTTCGTAATTTGTTGCCGGATATTCTTTTTCGTATCTCTATTATATCATTTTTTTGTCATGGATACAAGCTCTAACAAGCTGGAAGACAATCAACCGCTATGCAATGTATCGTTGAATGGGAAAACGGTGATTGAAGCGGTGGTGTGATGGATTACTCTTGCCATGAAAGTCGTGAATGCGTATACCAAAAAACTCATTATTTCGTACCTTTATCATATCCATTACTGATCTTTAGCAATAATATGGTATGGTGAGGATATCCAAATTTATCTATATTATAATCAATTATACTGAAAATTTCTAGTATTTAATTATATCGAATGATATGCTATTAATATTTATAGTTTAGAAAATGAAAAGGTAAAAATAGAAGATATGAATAATAGAAAAAACCGTTTCGTTATCTTACAACGAAACGGTTTTTTCTCTACGATGTAATTATTTCCAAATACCACGACGTTTTCTGATTGTATAATAAATATCGTTCTCCATCGCCATGACTTTTTCCATCGAAACGCTTTTAAATACCGGCATTTTCATCTTGTACTTAATCCAGAAGAATGCGTAAATTCCCAGCAGCAAGAATGTTCCGCCAGTTACCAACCAAATCGCATTTCGTTCGGCAGTATCTGTGGAAATATTCAGTATCATATAGATTGTTCCAAGAATACCAATCACCGGAATCGCTGGACCAAACGGCACTTTAAAACTCCGAGGTGCTTTCGGAAACCGCTTTCTCAGAATCAGAACATCCATATGTGCTAAAATATAGGAAATCATCCAGAATACAGAACCAACCAAAATCAAAAACGAAATTGCATCGGATGAGTTATTGCTCAATGCAGAGAATACGAAAATCATAACGCTGACAAATACCACACCGACATACGGAACGCCATGCCGATTGGTTTTTGCAAAAACCTGCGGCATCATGTTCATCTTTGCCATACCCTGACAAATGCTTGCCAGTGCATTGACCGTAGAATTTTGTGTGCTAACTACCGCAAAAGCTGCAACCAATGTCATCCAGATTTTCCCGAATGTGCCGAGCAGGTTCATGCCATACAGCAAATGCGGTGCTGGAGAATCTGCCAGTTCTGCCCACGGCACATAGTTATGAAAACCAAAGACCAGAATGGACTGTACAATACAAATCAATCCCAAACCAATCATCATGCCCAGCGGAACATTTCGCTTGGCATTCTTGACACTTTTGGAAACCGGAATGACATATTCCGCACCGATAAACAGCCAGAATGCAACCGCTGTCATGGAAACAATGCTCTTGAAATCCGTTGCCATGGTATACGGCTGGTCAATCTTTTTCCCAAATCCGATACCGATTGCTCCGATAATACCCATGAGCAGCATCGAGCCAACCAGCAAAAATGCAACAACATCCTGCAACTTCGCAAAAATATCAACCCCGAATAAGTTTGCAATCATCAGAAGGGTGGTAACAATCAGCACATATCCCAAACTCGGAATATGCAGGAATGAAAACGTATCTGACATTGCATACGAAAAGATAGAGGCTTCTACACCGCAGGATAACACATTACATAGAATGTATCCGCCAACCATTGAGATAATCGTTGGAAACGGTCCCATACAGGCGAGTGTATACTGTGCCAGTCCACCCGTTGTATTCGGCATCAACGCATTCAATTCCGAAAGGGAAGCGACCGTTGTCATATTCAATATGCAAGCAATTACCATTGCAAAAATGAAAGTTACCCCAATTGTTCCGGCTCCCTGTCCCAGAGAAACCAGACAACTGGTTGCAATAATCAATCCGACTGAAATGGAAACAACGCTTCCAAGCCCTAACTTTTTCTCTTGTTCTGCAGCCATCTGAGATCAACCGCCTTTCTTTTAGAGTGCGTCTTCTCCTTCGTCGCCTGTCCGGACACGAATGACGTTGGTAATATCATAAACAAAGATTTTACCATCTCCAATATGACCCGTATACAATTCCTGCTTAATCAATTCTACGATTTCCTTGACCTTTTCGGTCTTTACAACAATGCTGATCTGCTGCTTCGGCAACAGTTCCATTTCATAGTTTTCATCGACCTCATATTCCTTTGTACCCTTTTCCACGCCGCAGCCCAGCACTTGTACAACGGTCATGCCCCGAACGCCTGCTCGGCTCAAAACGGACTTCAGTCCGGTTAATTTTGACATCCCTGTGATAATTTCAATTTTGGATAATTTCATAACAAATTCCTCTCTTTCCAATCATTCTTCTGGCTGCAAGCGGAATTTTCGGTATTGTTCCGGTGTTCTGCCTGCAAACCGCTTAAAATCTTTCATCATATGCGACTGGTCATAATAGCCGCTTTCAAAACAAAGAGCATCCATTTTTTGGCTTTGCCATTCCTGCTGCTCCATCAGATACAGCATATTCTGAAACCGGATAAACCGTTCAAACAGTTTTGGAGAAATTCCGTGAATCTGCTCAAAAACTCGTCGCAGATAACATGCAGAATAGCCCGTTTCTTCTGCCAGATTCTGAATCCCAATCGTTCCCCTTGTTTCATAAATCCGCCGCCGAACATAGCGTTCCAAGTTGTGTCGGGTATCAGTCAATTCCGGAAATTGCTGCAAATAGGTCTGTAAAAACAGCTGCGAACGAGCTTGCAAACTGTCTGCCGTTGCGATTTTCTCTGCAAGTCCCTCTCCATAAACAGAGGGCTGCAATTCCAAATCCGCATTGACCACATCTTGTATACACAAATCTTTCGGCAATAAGCTTTTTCCCGGCTGAAACCGTACACCAAAATACGTTCGCCCCGGGTCGAAACACCATTGTTTCATCTGCAAGACTGTTCCGCCGATAAACAGCCGAACATCTTGTTTGCTCATGCCAAAGACCAAATCAACGCTGCCATCGGGTACGGCTGGGAATTGGCTCTGTCCGTTTGCAGGAATCGTAAATTCATAACATTCTGCAATTCCCGTTCCAACCTGCGGAATTCTCTGACAATGTTGTGCCTCTAATGTCAGATAAGGCTGCAACAAAATCAAGCCTTGCTGCTGTGCCATGACCATGCATTCCTTTCCCAAAGAATGCCGCAAATCGAAACAGAATCCTCAGGTTATGCCATTTCCGGCTGATCCCAAAGCGGCAACTTCACGCCGATGCCTTTTGCAAGGGCATTCCGGTAAACCGTTCCGCCCCATGCAATATCTTCTACTGGCATACCGCCAACGGAATAAACAATGATTTCATCGTCGTTTTCTCTTCCGGCGTGCTTTCCCTGAATCACATCGGTAATATCAATGATGTCGCTGGCTTGAATCAGTCCATCATGTACCAAATCGGTGAACTTTGTACCGACGATTTGTACTTGCGGATAAGTCGGATAAGGGTATTCTTCTTCCCATGCTTCATAGAGCTTTGCGTTATCGACTACCAGCTTGCACTTCTTTGCTAAGAATTCATCATCAAATCTGGCAGCAGACGGCATGCTGATCAAAGCACCTTTTTTGACCCATTCACCGTTAATATACGGGAATGAAGCAACATCATCCCGTACAACTGTAGTCATACTGATAATATCGCTGCCCCGTACTGCCTCTTCCAAGGTGTCACATACGGTAATGTTCTTGATCTGCGGACATTCTTTTTTTGTAAATTCAATAAAGGAATCGATGGATTTCTGTCCCCTGCCCTTAATCTTCAGGGTATCCAGATTCGGACAAACGCTGACGAAAGCTGCCAGAGAAGTCTTTCCCATAACACCAGGGCCAACAATGGCAACCGTTTTTGCATCCTTTCGTGCCAGATACTTTGCACCAACGCCTGGAATGCCGCCAGTTCGATAGGAGCTGACCAAGTTTGCAGACATCAACGCCAGCGGTGCTCCGGTATCCTTATCGTTCAGCATCATCATCAAAATGGAACGAGGCAGCCCCTGCTTCTTATTCTCTACATTTGAGCCGTACCACTTCATGCCTGCCATCTGGTATTCTCCGCCCAAATAAGCTGGCATTGCCATAAATCGCCGTTCATCTGCATTTTTCGGCATACCCGGAAATTGTGGGTCATCTGGGAACATAATCATACAGCCGTGGGAATTGTGGTTCTTTCCGCCCATCACATAGTCACCCTTGTTCAGCGTAACCAACAGCCGTTCCATGACTTCTACGCACTGCTTCATGTCCTTGACGCCGGCTTTCACCATATCCGGTTCACTCAAATACAAAAAATCGACTTTTGTTCCCATCGTAATTCCTCCCATATATTATATCAACTATTTTTGAACATTTCTTCTATTTTTTAAATCGCAGCATGAAATCGGTCATATCGAAATTCCTGCAAGCTCAGCATTGGGGTTTCTCCAACTGCCAACTGTGCCAAAAGCTGACCGACAACCGGTGAAATACCAAATCCATGCCCAGTAAATCCACAGGCAAGCAACAACCCCGGAACTTCTTCCACTTTGCTGATGACGGGAATGCCATCAATACTAAGGTCTTCATACCCTGCCCACGTTCTGACAATCTTTGCATCTGCCAGCTTCGGAACATATTTCATAATCCCTCGACAGATACACGGAGCAGTCAAGCTGCTAGTACGATTTGTGCCATTGTCCAGTACCGTGCTTTCCATGCCGCTCTCACCGCCAAATACAAACGAACCATGATTGGTTTGGTGACCATAAAAATCTGCATCGGCAGTGCCAAGCATCTGCGGAAACATCTTCGGTTCTGCTTCAGTGACCAACGCTTCAATCAATTCTTTTCGCATCGGAACGTCAATGCCAACGGTTTGTGTGAGAAATCGGCTTGCATAACCAGCGGCAACTAAAACCTGATCGGCTTCATAAACAGTGGTCTTTGTGCAGACCCGACGGAGTTTTCCGTGTACTTTTTCCAGCTTGACAACCTTTTCTCCCATATGAAATACTACGCCCAATGCTCTGGCATTCTTATAAAAACCAAGCGTGGTTGTCATCGGATTGGCGTGCCCATCGGTTGGACACCAGCTTGCACAGGTAACTTCTTCGCTCAAATACGGATTGATTTTCCGCACTTCTTCCGCATCAATCATTCGGACATTCAGACCGCAAGCCACGGCTTTTTCTGTCAGTCCGGTTAAAATCTGTTTGTGGGTTTCTGTTTTGCCCAATCGAAGATTGCCTTCTTTGTGGTATTCTACATCAACCCCCAACTCATCGGAAAGCGTCGGCCATACGTTTTCTACACCATAAATGGCAAGCGGCAACTCTCTCGGGTCACGTCCGGACTGCCGGACACCGCCACCATTTCGACTAGAACCGCCGTTTCCAACGCTTTCATCTTGATCCAGCACCAAAACGGACATTCCCTTTTTTGCCATATAATACGCTGCAGCACAGCCAATGACACCGCTGCCAATTACAATTACATCTGCTGTCTTTGTCATCTTACTCGTCCTCCTTTGCCTCTGCTGCAAATATTTTCATCTCCAAAGGACGCATCGGAGCACGGGAGGTTGCCGGCTCTAACACTGCCGGAGAAACTTGCAATTCCTGTGCAACAATTCGCTTTACCAGCTTTGCACAAGTCTGACCTTGACACAATCCCATGCCTGCTCGCAAATACCGCCGAATTTCGGTAATGGTAAACATCCCATCATGAACCGCTCTGCGGATTTCTCCCTTTGTCACTTCTTCACACCGGCAAACAATCCGGTCATCATCCGGTTCTGGTATAAATTCACCCAGCTGCACGCTGCGGTCTAAAATGTTTTCCATTGATCGTTCCCCCTTCTCACTGTGCCTTATAGAATCTTGCCCGCATTACCATATCGGTTGGAACTTTTATCGTCAACAAATTCGTATGGTCGAACGCCTTTGCGGTTTTCACAGATACCACTTCTGCTTCACAAACTTTCTTTCCGCCACGGTCATATCCAAATCCACGGTCGCCCTTTTTCGGGAGCGGCAAAAATTCATATGGTAATGTTACCGTTCCATAACCCGGTTCGTCGCATTCTTCCTGTACGAGGAAAATTGCCTGACCGGAGCAGGACGAAACACACAATCCGCAGCCAATACATTCTACTTCTGGATCGACTGCCGGCAATGCTGTGATATGAGAGCCAATCTTAATACAATGTTTGGGACAGGCATCCTGACACGGATTGCAAGGAATGTTCTGCACACATTCAATCACTGGATGAATCTTCTTGTTTCTCGTCACGCCCGGAAACTTTTCAACCTCTTCTTCGGTCAGGTAACCACTTTTCAGAAGATGCATTGCAGTGTCAATACCCTCTTCGGTTTTTTCTACCAGCTTGCCACGATTACACGGGGCAAACATACCCTGCCGGAGCGTTTCCAATGCTGCTTCATTGGCAGCAATTTGTTCCTGTTTTTCGGACTCTTCCAGGAATCCCAGCGAAGCTGCAATGGCGATACCGGAAATTCTGCCCTCAATCATCGCAGAACTTGCTTCTTCAATGCCGGAAACATCGCCTGCTGCAAAAATCCCTGGAACAGAAGTTTCGCCATATGCGTCGCAAATCGGAACTTGTCCGCCACGCTTCGGATTATCTTCCATCTTGCAGCCTGCCATCTTCAACAGCTGCGACATCGGAGAAAGGCCGACTGCCAAACAAATTGTATCTACCTCAAAATGCTTTTCTGTGCCCGGAATAAACTGGAAATGGGCATCCACTTCCGCAATGGTAACACCGGTTACATGGTCTGTTCCTTCTGCTTTTTGAATGGTATGGGAAAGATAGAACGGCACGCCACACCGGGCAATCTTTGCTGCATGAACGCCATAGCCGCCAACTCTTGGAGCTGCATCCACCAATGCAACCACTTCACAACCTGCCTGCAACAGCTGATAGCTGACAACCAAACCAACATTACCAGAACCCAGCATCAAAATCTTTTTCCCTGGTCGAATGCCATGCAGATTCATCATGGCCTGTGCAGCACCAGCACCAATTACGCCCGGCAGTGTCCAGCCATCAAAGGTGACCATGTTTTCTGCTGCACCCGTTGCAACCAGAACTGCATCGCCTTTATAATGGTGAATCTCTTCTCCAATCCGAACGACCAATTCTTTTTCTGCATACAAGCCAATGACGGTTGCATTTAAGATAACGGAAACGCCTAATTTCTGGGCTTCTTCTAACAACTGCTGTCCGATGACAAATCCACGAATCTTTGCCTTATGTTCCTTAGAACCGAAAAACTTGTGAATCTGCTTGAACAGCTGTCCGCCCGGCTTTGCGTTTTCATCGAATACGGCAACCTGCATGCCTCGTTTTGCAGCTTCAATGGCAGCGGATAATCCTGCTGGCCCTGCTCCTACAATTAAAAAATCATATCGTTTCATGATGTCTGCACTTCCTCTCTCAAAGACTTACGGCTGCTTGGAAAATGGCTCTGCGGATACGCCATACTGTGTTTGTACCTGCATTCCGGCTTCCAATGGTGTCACACACGTTCTGACATTGGGCTTTCCGTTTACAATCATTACGCAGTCGGTACAGCGACCAATTGCACAGAAGATACCACGAGGTTGATGTCCCTTTTGTGTGTAACGATGCACCATCACGCCAGCGGCTTTCAATGCCATGGCAATGGGTTCGCCTTCATAGCCTTCCAATTCTGTTCCATTATACTGAAATTTCACCTTTTTCGAGAGCCCCATTGCTCCTAAAATCGGGTGTTCCTGCATCCGAACGTCCATGATGGATCCTTCCTTTCTGCCAAAACAAAAAAGGCGTCTGAAATTTTCATTCCAGACGCCTTTGACTGTTCTTTCTGTTTTGTTTTCTTTTGATGCTTCTATTCTATCACAGCTGTTCGGATTTGTATTGTAAAAAACGATACTAACTAAAGTTTTCTGACGTTGAGAAAATGTCTGAAAATAAATTTGAGGGAAGCATTGCAAAGTATATTGAAACGAATGTGGCTCGTCCGTTCATGATAAGAAAAATACTTTAATACAGAAAAAGAAAATAACTATTATAATATAATAATAGAAACAGTTGTTATAAATGTACAAGCAAATATTCTCATACAATTTATCATTCTGCTGATCGACAATCTGCCCGTACAACCTGTTCAAAAATAATCACACAATCTAAATCAAAAGCCGCTTTCCTACGTATCTATAGGATACAATCAGGAGACGGCTTTTTCTTTTTATGCAATCGGTACTTTCAAACAATTGCGATATGCTGCTGGTATCGTTTATATTTTAACTGAAACGGTTAATGCTTCTATTGCGGTAATACGAACTACTATTCTGTTTTTTCTCCATTCAATGGTAATCTCACAGCAAAAGTTGTTCCCTTTTCTGAACTGGATTCCACACACACACTTCCTCCATGCAGAACAGCAATCTCTTTTGAGCTTGTGTTCATAGGCGTTTTAAGAGTGTAGCAGCATGAGAAATCATAATCATTGTTTCAGCAGAGCAACAAG
>ERZ773276.1853-NODE-1853-length-14579-cov-9.256954_pt1 | contig 14579 bp, 10 predicted proteins | sample MGYA00511386_ERZ773276 | MGnify/ENA primary metagenome ERZ773276 (study PRJEB29015, sample SAMEA2737778) | human gut metagenome | biome: human gut; feature: human-associated habitat; material: faeces | place: China | collected 2012 ...
GCATGACGCAGACGAACTGCACCTGCTGGATGTCGTTGGTGGTGCGGGTGATGAGGGACGCGGTGGAGAAGTTCTCGATCTCCGCATTGGAGAAGTGGATGACGGCGGAGAAGGTCTCGCGGCGCAGGTCGCGGCCGATGGCGGCGGACACGCGGGAGGCCAGGAAGCCCACCGCGATGGACACGGCCACCATCAGCAGGGTCAGGGCCAGCATCTGGCCGCCTACCTTATATAAATAGTGCATCTGCACATCGTGGGCGATGCCCTGGGCCTCGTATTCCAGCCCCACCAACAGCAGAGCCTGGCTCTTCAGGTTCTCCACCACGGTGTCGTCCAGCTGGCCGATGGCACTGGTCAGCTGCTGCTGCACGGCGTCGCGGCTGAAGCCGGGCATCTGGCTCATGGCGGCAAACTGGCCGCACACGGTGTCCAGGTCCTCTGCCGTGGGGGCTGCAGTCTCGGTTTCCGTGTCGGGATTGCGGTCGGCACCGGAGGCCTGCAGGTCCGCAAGGCCGGTCATGCCCATGCCGGTCTGCCCGGCGGGGGTGTTGGCTGCCTGGGTGGCCGCCAGATACAGCACGATATCCGGCGTGGTCACAGCCTCTTCCAGCGCAGTGCGCTCGTCGGCGGTCAGGTCGGTGCGCAGGCGCAGCACATCGCCGTCGGCGGTGTAGGCGTTCTGGAAGGCAGCGGCGTCCTCCTCGCGCATCAGCAGCGAGAGGGCATCCAGCGTGCTCTGCCGCACGGTGTCGGGCAGGGGGCTTTCGATGCCGCCCTGCTGGATGCCGGTGTCCACGATCTTGCTGGTGTAGTCCGGCAGCGACAGATCGCAGTACGCCTGCACGAACAGCAGTGCGAACACCACGAGGCAGACGGCCCAGTGACGGGCCAGCTGCTTAAAGATCTTTGTCATGGTTTGGTTCTCCCTTCGGTTTGGTGGTACGCGCAGCATTTTCCGCAAGAATGGCTTCCATCAGCGCGCCGCGCAGCGCTTCCATCTGGGCCAGCTGTTCCGGCTCCAGCCGGGCCATGACACTGGAAAAGTAGTCCCCAAGAGCAGCCTCGCACTGTCGGCAGGCCTCGTATCCCTTGGGCGTGAAACGCACCAGCGTCTTGCGGCGGTCGGCAGGGTCGGCAAAGCGTTCCACAAGGCCGTCCTGCTCCATCTGCCGCACCGTGCGGGAAATGGCAGGAAGCGGTTGATGAAGCTCCTGAACAAGATCGGAGATATAAACGGCACCGTCCTGTCCATGGAGACGAATGCAGCCCAGCAGCCCTTCCAGCATGGGGAAGTGGCGCTTGGGGCAGTCGGCCAGAGCGGCCTTCATGCCGGCCTTGGATGCTTTGCTCAGCCGGTGGATGTAGCGGCAAAGCCCACGGAAACTCAACGTGGATTCCTCAGACACGCGATCCCTCCTCTCAAAAATTGCTTAACAGCTGTTAACTGTTAACGCTTGATAATAATAGGCTTTTGCAGGCCGGATTGCAACCCCCTGCAGGGATTGTTTCACAAAAGTTCACAAACGTTTGTGTCCCGCATACACATAAAGCAAAGGGGGCATCGGGCATGGAACAGCGTTTGTGGATGATCCTGCAATTGTTCGGCGGGGCGGCACTTTTCTTATATAGCATGGACACCCTCACGGACGCTTTGCAGCAGGCGGCGGGGGACACCCTGCGGCAGGCCCTTGCCCGGCTCACGGCCCACCCGCTGGCCGGGGTGCTCACGGGGGCGGCGGTCACGGCGGTGGTGCAGAGCAGCTCGGCGGTCACGGTGCTGGTGCTGGGCCTTGTGGGGGCCGGGCTGCTGACCCTGCAGCGGGCCGTGCCGGTGGTGTTCGGGGCCAACATCGGCACCACGGTCACCGCGCAATTGCTGGCCTTCCGGCTGGAGGATGCCCGGTATCTGCTGCTGGTGGCGGGGCTGCTGCTCTGGTTCGCGGGGCGCGGGCGTCTGCACGCAGCCGGGCAGGCGCTGTTTGCGTTCGGCCTGCTGTTTGAGGGCATCGCGGTCATGGCCGAGGCCATGGAGCCATTGGCAGCAGGGCCGGTGTTCCGGCAGTGGATGGCCCAGGTGCGGCACCGCCCCGGCCTGGGCCTGCTGGCAGGGCTGGGCATGACCCTTGTGGTGCAGAGCAGCTCCGCCACCATTGCGGTGCTGCAGCAGGTAGCCGCCCGTCCCGGGCCGGACGGCGGGTGCCTGCTGGGCCTTGCAGGAGCCATCCCGGTGCTGTTGGGGGACAACATCGGCACCACCGTCACGGCGGTGCTGGCATCGGTGGGGCAGAGCCGGGACGCCAAACGTCTGGCGGCGGCCCACGCCCTGTTCAACCTGTCCGGGGCGGCGGTGTGCTGGCTGCTGCTGCCCCAGTTCACCGCGCTGGTGCGGCTGGTCTCGCCCCACGGGCCGGAGAGCGCCGTGCTGGCCCGGCAGATCGCCAACGCCCACACCCTGTTCAATCTGGGCTGCACGGTGCTGTGGCTGCCCCTGACCCCTTGCATGGTGCGCATCGTGTGCATTCTATTGCCGGAAAAGCACGCCCCTGAGTTGAAACGAACGCCCTAAAATGGTATAATGACAGTGTATCGAAAATTTTGTGACGCTTTTGTTGCACAAACGATGAACTGACTCTTCTGTGGGCCTGCAGCGGTGTGCGGCTGCCAGGGCACAGAGCGAACCAAGAGGACGTGTTTACTATGAAGGATATCATCAACGGGTTGATCGAGCGGTTCCGCAGGCAGCATGTACAGGCCCGGCGCTATGTGGCCATGATGCTGGTGCTGGCCCTGCTCACCACCCTGTTCGTCAACTGGCAGCTCCATGGGGTGGGCATCTCCATGACTGCCGACTACCACTGCGGCTACGAGGAGCACCAGCACACGGCGGCCTGCTACGAAAAAGTGCTCACCTGCGGTTACGAGGAGGGCGAGCCGGAAACGCCCGTCACCTCTTCGGACAGCAGCGCCGATCTGGTGTCCGCCTACAGCGCGGAAGAGCCGGAAGAGCTGGAAGAGCCGGTGCAGACCGAGCCGGAGACCATCTGGGTGCCCCATGAGCACACCGATGCCTGCTACGAGGAGCACCGGGTGCTGACCTGCTATCAGGAAGAGCACGAGCACACCGACGACTGCTTTGACGAGTACGGTGCGCTCATCTGCGGCGAGTTCGAGCATATCCACGACGACAGCTGCTACACCACCGAGTATGAGCTGGTGTGCGGCCTGGACGAGGGCGAACTGGTGGAGGAGCCCAACCCCGCCTATCAGGAAATGCCTGCCAGCCGCCCCGTGGTGGACCTGCCCCCTGAGCCGGCCGAGACCACCCCGGACGAGCCGGTGCTGCATCACCACACCGACGCCTGCTACACCGAGGAGCTGGTGTGCACCATCCCGGAGCACCACCACACCGTGGAGTGCCTGGCCGATACCCAGGCCGACGTGGAGACTGCCGAGGAATGGCAGGCCGCGGCCAACGTGGCCCTGAACGGCAACTGGGCCGAGGACCTGCTCACCGTGGCAAAGTCCCAGCTGGACTACCAGCAGAGCGACAAGAACTTCAAGCTGGATGTGGAGGACCAGCAGGTGCTGCGCGGCTACTCCCGCTATGGTGCCTGGTACGGCAACCCCTACGGCGCCTGGGACGTGATGTTTCTGTCCTACTGCCTGCACTTTGCGGGTGTGCCCCAGACGGTGGTGCCCCAGCGTGCGGGCGTGATGGCCCTGCACAGTGACCTGCGCGGCTCCCAGTGGCTCACCGACGCCGACGGCTCCGCCGCAAGGCCCGGCGATATCGTCATCTACAACACCCTCACCACCGAGCAGGTGGCCGTGGACGAGAGCTCCTATGGCATCGCCCTGCTGGACCTGGACGAGGACCCCGACACCGCCGCCCAGATCACGGCTTCCGAGCCGCAGGTGGACACCCGCACCGTGACCACCGAGACGGTGGGCGTCGTGTCCGCCGTGGACCCCGACGCCGGGACCCTGACCGTGATCTCCGGCAACGTGGACGGCAAGGTGGCCGAGGTGCCCGCTGCCATGTCCGACGTGACCAGTGTCATCTCGGTGACCGGCGCCTATGCCGCCGAGACCACCGCTGTGGCTCCGGAGGACCCGGCAGGCTCCCAGGAGGAGCTGGACGGCAGCTATGCGCTGCTGGAAGATGAGGATGGCTTTGGTGCCACCGTGGAATGGGTGGGTGACGCCCGGCAGCAGGACCCCGATGCCCCGGCCCTGCTGGCAGAAACTGCCGATACGGAGGTGATGCTGGACCCCACCTGGATCACTAAGATAGCGTTCGAGAAGAAGGTCAATGGCTCCTGGGAGACCCTGATGGGGAATGAAGTGGAAAGCGGTACCAACGTGCAGGTCACCATGACCTACAAGCTGCTTCCAGGCACCCTGACGCCGGACCGGCCGACCCTGTGCTACCAGCTGCCGGATGCCATGAAGCCCAAGCAGCCCACCTCCGGCAATATCAAGGACGAGACCGACAACAACAAGGTCATTGGCACCTATACCATCGACACCGACGGCCTGGCAAAGCTGACCTTTTATAAAAGTGATAAGTTCACCGGTTTGGATGCCAGCGGCAACCGGGAGTTTACCGGAACCTTCCAGTTCTCTCAGAAAGTATGGGCAGATGATTTTGAGAATAACAAAACCATCACCTTTGAAAATGGCTTTACTCTGACCATCAAGAAGAAAACGGCAGATATAAAGATCAGTAAAGGGTACACCGGCTATTGGAGTGCCTTTGAAAATCATCCGGAAAGTGGCACCTTCATAAACCATTATATGGTGACGGTGGAGACCACCAACGGTACCAAAGACCCGGTGACCCTTACGGATACCCTGAACACGAATCAGAGTGGAATCAGTGCTGGTGATTACCTGAAGGGCGGCAAATACCTGGAAAGCTCCTTTAAACTTTACAAGGTGGATGCATCGGGTACACAAACGCAGATCCTGCCGTTCCCCAAATACACGATCCAGGAGGACAGCAACGGCAACCCCCAGGTGGTCATTAAGGACCTGGAAGCATTGGGGATTGAAGAAAAGTACATCTGGTACTATGACGTTCAGCGGAACTATGCGGACTTTGACGAAATGCCCGACGGTGTCGGTATGATCTTCAATACGGCAACAGCGCAGGCAGGCTCCCAGGAGGAAAAGAAGGCTGAAGCATACTACACATGTAAAACCCCTCGCATTGAGAAGAAAGGCGAGTACGACCCCAAAACAGGCCGCATCCAGTGGACGATCACTGTAAAGATACCGCATTCTTTTCTGGGGTCCTATCTCCTGCAGGGCTGCAAGATCACAGATGCCTTGCCAGATCGTGTGAAAATCGTAGGGGATGTAAAGGTAGGCAACACCACGATACCGGCAGAGGACTTTCTGCAAAAGGGCTATACCATCCCGGCGGATTTCACGGGGACGGAGCTGACCATCACCTTTGAGACCACCACCCCCATCGGCGGCGGCTCGGTGACCAACACGGCACAGATCCTGACCAAGAGCGAACATATCTTTGAGGACTCGGCTACCGTGAACATCGGGCAGGGGGCTTGGACCCTGAGCAAGGAGCTGTCCAGCAGCAGCAAGGGCCTGGCCAAATGGAATATCTCTGCCGCCAATGCGGCTGGCGAAAGCAGCTTTACCCTGGTGGAGACCCTCCAGGACGCTGTGAACGAAAGCGGCCAGATCCAGAGTAACACCCACTACGCCTACGCCGCAGAGCTGGAGAAGGCTTTGGAAAACGGCCTGACCCTGACCCTCCACGACGGCGGCACCATGAACTATGCTGATGCTAAGGCCGCCGGGGTCATTACCGTCACCTACTACAGCGGTGCCGACGGCACCGGCGGCACGGTGACTGCCAACGACCCCTCCACCCGGGTGCGGAGCTTTACCATCCAGGTGAACAAGGCAGATGGCAACCCGGTGCGGCGTGTGGAGGTAAAGGACCTCCCTACCCACGAGGATCGGAGCAATGTGACCACCGGAGAGAAATGGACTTACAAAAACAGCGTCAGCATCCAAGGCAGCTCTCAGAGTGCTACGGCAGAGGACACCTACCACAGCTACAAGAGCTTTGAAAAACGGGTATCGGCGAACAGCGATCAGGACGAATCTGGTTACCAAAGCGGAGACCAGACCTACCAGTACAGTAAACTCGACGGCAAAAACCTCCACTATCAGCTGGTGGTGCAGACCGCTGCCGAGGATGATGCCGACATCGTCATCACCGATACCCTGCCGGAAAACACCGAGTTCAAGACCGACTGGGTGACGATCGGCATGGACGAAGGGGCCCTGGATAAGGCTGACAAGTTGGAATGGGCCAATGCCACTGTAGCCTACGATAAAACCACCCGGCAGCTGACCATTACCATCCGCGGCTACAACCGGAGCAAGAACAAACAACACAAGTTCCGCATTCTGTACAAGGTGAGCGTGGACGACGATCCCCGCTGGAAGAACCCCTCGGTGGGCCAGGTGATCTACACCAACACGGCCCAGTGGGGCGAGCTGACTGAGACCCTCCACACCACGGTGGAAAAGACTGTGGACCCCCTGAAAAAGACCGGACAGCTGGTGGAGGGCAAAACCGACCGCATCGAGTACCAGGTGGTGGTGAACCCGGCCCGGAAGGACCTGTCGGTGGGAACCACCAAGGCTAAGAACATTGAGCTGTGGGACGACGTAACGGCCCAGAATGGTGCCATTGTCCGGGGCGACCTGGAGTCCGTAAAGCTGTATTACTTCCAGTACGATGCAGCCACCAACACCGTGACCCGAGGGGAAGAAGTGGATCGCCGCCTGTACCGGGTGCTGCCGGCAGACAAGGATGGCTGGCTCCACATGGAGATCCCCAACCAGACCGCCATGATCCTGGTGTACCAATGTGATGTAAAGCAGGGCAGTGCTGCTGAGGATTACAACGTGGACAACACCGTCAAGCTGGGCAATGGGGACTCCACCGAATCGGATTCCATCAAGTTTACCTATGCATCTGCCGCCACTGCCTCCACCGGACAGTTCTTGCTCCACAAGGTGGACGATTACTCCGGCGTGGCATTGCAGGGAGCAGAGTTTACCATCTGGCAGTATGTTCTGCAAACCAAGGATTGGCAGCGCTGGAGCGGCGGCGTAAACGGCACCGTCACCACCAACGAAAAAGGCCAGGTGAGCCTGACGGTGCTGGAAAACGGCAGCAAACAGACCCTGAAGCCGGACCTGCTGTATAAGATCGTGGAGACCAAAGCACCCCAGAACTACCAGAAGGACGAGACCCCCCACTATGTGCTGTTCCATAAGAGCAGCGAGACTCCCGAGAAGGCTTTTGAAACCGCTACAGGCGGAACTGCCATGGATGGGGAAAATACCATCCAGTTTGCAAATGTCCAGGTGGGCAGTGCTGCCCAGACCACCACGGCCCAGTATACCAACCGCTACAGCAACCTGACCGTCAGCAAGCTCTGGCTGGATGCCGACACCCGCCAGCCGGTGGAACCGGCGGTGAACAGCATCCGCATCAAGGTCTGGCAGTACACCGACAATGACAAGGACAAAACGTTGTTTGCCGAAGCCGACCTGACCGCAGATAACAACTGGACCTGGTCCGAGTCGGGGGACAAGCTGCCCCTGGCGGACAAGAACGGCAATGCGTACCACTACCTGGTGGAGGAAGAGACCACCGGCAACTGGAACGTGTACATCTCCAACAACGGCGTGCAGACCGGCAATATCACGGTGCAGAACTACGTTTACACCGGCTACGAGCTGCCGTCCACCGGCGGCATGGGCACGGCACCCTTCGGGGTGCTGGGCGGCGCACTGGCCGCTGCAGCAGCCCTGCTGCTGGTCCGCAAACGGAAACAGAACGAGGAGGAGTGAGCAGCCATGAAACAAAACAAAAACAACCGGTTTGCCGCTCTTCTGCTGGCGCTGTGCATGGCCGTGTGCTGTGCACTGCCCGCGCTGGCAGCTCCCGCGGCCAGCGCCAACATCGACCTGAGCCGCACCGGCAGCATGGACGTGACCCTGTACGACCACCAGAACGACGTCCCCCTGCGGGGCGGCGCACTCACCGTGTACAAGGTGGCGGACGTGGCCCGCACCAACGGCGACCTGCACTTTGTGTACACCGCCGACTTTACGGGCTGCGGCATTGCGCTGGGCGACCTGACGGACAGCACGCTGGCTTCCAGGCTGGAAGCCAAGCTGCCCGCCCGCGCCGCCGGCACCACCCATAAGATCAGCGAGCAGGGCATCGTCTCCTTTGACGCGCTGCCGCTGGGCCTGTACCTCGTGGTGCAGACCGAGAACTCCAAGGGCTACGAGGCCATCAATTCCTTCCTGGTGTCGCTGCCCATGGCGGACGAAAGCGGCTGGCTCTACACCGTGGACGCCACCCCCAAGGTGGGCGCGCCCACGCAGGAGGTGACCCCGCCCGAACCGGAAACTCCCAGCACGCCTTCGGAACCGGGCAAACCGTCCGAGCCGGAGAAGCCCTCGGAGCCGGACAAGCCCACCCAGCCCGACAACCCGGACATGCCGGTCAATCCCAACGACCCCAACCGCCCGGTGTCGCCCGGTACGCCGGATAACCCGGTGAACCCCGGCAACCCGGACAACCCCGTGGCCCCCGGCACGCCGGATAACCCGGTGGCGCCGGGCCGCCCGGACGGCAATGCACTGCCCCAGAGCGGCCAGCTGAATTGGCCCATCCCGTTCATGGCCTGCAGCGGCGTGCTGCTGTTTGCCGTCGGCTGGGTGCTGGACCGAAAGGAGACGCTGGCATGAACACAAAGCAGAAGATCGGCCGCGCCTGCATGATCGTGGGCATCCTGCTCATTCTGGGCGCGCTGGCCCTGCTGGGCTATAACCAGTGGGACGCCAACCGCGCCGACAAGGCTTCGCAGGACGCCCTGGGCAAGCTGGAAGAGACCCTGACCGAGACCATGGAGGACAAGACAAAGGACGAAGAGCCGGTGGTCCAGCCGGAGCTGGACCCGGAGCAGGAGATGACCGTCACCGACATCGACGGTTGGGGCTACATCGGCTATCTGTCCATCCCGTCCATCGGGTTGGAACTGCCCGTGATGAGCGAGTGGAGCTATGCGGGCCTCAAGGTGGCCCCGGGCCGTTACAGCGGCTCCACCTACGCCGACAACATGGTGGTCTGCGCCCACAACTACGCCAAGCATTTCAGCCCCATCAAGTGGCTGGCCCTGGGCAGCGAGGTGTACTTCACCGACATGGACGGCCAGCGCTGGAGCTATGAGGTGTCCAACGTGGAGACCATCCAGCCCACCGACATCGAAAAAATGATCACGGCCAGCGACGAGGACGCCTGGGACCTGACCCTGTTCACCTGCACCACCGGCGGCCGTGCCCGCTGCGCCGTGCGCTGCACCCGCACCGGTTACCCGGTCTTGGAGACCAGCGCGGCAGGGCGGATCACGGAGTAAGCAGGACGATTTGGAATTGCCTCCGCTTTGCTCTGGCAATATCAGCGGAAAATTATTTTTAAAGATATGCAATCCCGGAAAATCTGCGGATTTTCCGGGATTGTTTTTTCACGGATGGGCGTTAAGGAAAGTGGCCTGTTCTCTGGAAGGCAAACGATTTAGAATGCCCTCCGCGTTGCTCTGGGCATAAATAGCAGAAGAATTATTTTAGATTTTGCAAATCCGGCAGGGCTGCGGCCCCGCCGGATTTGCTTTTTCACTGGAAGGGTCGTTACGGGAAGTGGCATCGGCTGCTGTTGGCCTGCGGCCAAAGCGCAGAAGGAGAACTCGCGTTTTGCGGAAAGGAATCCCGTAACGTCCCTCCCGGTGCGATGTCATTCCGGTATCAGATGCCACTCCCCGCCATGACCCCTCTGGTGAAAAGGCAACTCCGGAAAATCCGCAGATTTTCCGGAGTTGCAATAAAAAATAATATTTCCTCTAATTATGGCGCAGCGCACGCGGAGCCATTTTAAATCGTTCTGTTCCGGTTTCCCGCAAGCGTACAGGGAACTGTCGCGCCAGCGTCCACAAAAAAGCACCCGCCATGCGGATGCACAGCGGGTGCCTTGAAGGACTCTGCGGGGATGCTCAGTGGGTGGTGCCCATGTCCACAGCCAGGTCGGCGTCGTTCTTCACAACGGCCTCCACGGCCTTCTCCAGGCCGCGGGCAATCTGGTGCAGGTCCATGCTGGGGGTGCCCAGGGGCTTGTTGACCACCTGCTCCATGGCGTAAGGCACATGGATGAAGCCGCCCCGGATGTTGGGGTACTTCTTGTCGATGAGGTACAGCAGGGTGTACATCAGGTAGTTGCACACATAGGAGCCTGCAGTGTAGGACAGGGCGGAGGGGATGCCTGCATCCTTGATGCTCTGCACCATGGCCTTCACGGGCAGGGAAGTGAAGTAGGCGGTCTCGCCGTCCTCCTGGATGGTCACGTCGATGGGCTGATAACCGGCGTTGTCGGCGATGCGGCCGTCCATCAGGTTGATGGCCACCTTTTCCGGGGTGATGGCGGAGCGGCCGCCGGCCTGACCGATGCAGATGACCACATCGGGCTGGTTTGCCTGAATGGCAGCTTCCAGCACCTCACCGGCACGGATGAACTCGGTGGGCACTTCCTGCTTGACGATCTCGGCACCGGCGATGGTGTCGGGCAACAGCTTCACCGCCTCAAAAGCGGGGTTGACGGTCTCGCCGCCAAAGGGGTCGAAACCAGTGAGCAGAATCTTCATAGTAAAAAGCCTCGATTCTCAGATATAAATGGACGGCTCCAGAACGGTGAGCTGTCCGTGATCCATGATCATGCGGTTGTCCACATAGATGCAGGGAGCGTGGGTGACCAGATCGTAATGGCCGGAAGCATCCTGCACACCGCCCAGCGCGATGTTGCGCCCGAACCCGATATGGAAGGTGCCATAGGTGGATTCGTCCTCGATGTAGCAGTTGCCTGCACAGCGGGAGTGGGTGTTGAGCCCGATGCCGAACTCCGCCGCCACCACCATGTTCTCCGGGTCGTGGAAGCGGGCCAGAAACTGCTTGAGCCGCCTGCCGCTGGCATTGTCCTCGATCTCCACGATGCGGCCGCCGCGCAGCTCCACCCGCACGGGGCTGTCCACGATGCCGATATAGCCCATGGAGCCGTCCAGGATCAGGGTGCCGTTGGTGTCGCTCTCCACCGGTGCCACATACACTTCCACGCTGGCAGAGGAAAGACCCTTGCCGTCGTGGCAGCAGCCGTTGAAGAAGCCGGGCACACGCCCCTCGATGTTGAAATCCAGGTTCGTGCCAAGCTCCGTGGTCACATGGATGTGTCGGGCGTTCTGGTAGCAGGCCATGATGATGCTGGCCATGATCCTGCTTTTGGGCAGGCTCATGTTCAGGAAGTCGTAGCTCAGCAGTGACTGCCCGTTGCTGGTGCTCAGCGGCAGCGACAAAAACCGGTTGCGGCGGGCGATGACCCGCTTGACGGCCCGTGTGGTGATGAGGGAATATTCGGCAGCACCGATCACGGCGTTGTAGGGGTCAAAGGCGTCCTCGCGGTCATCGAAATACTGGCCCACCTGCTCGTGCAGGTCGTCCAGCATCAACACATCCGCCACGCTGCCCACCGCCTGTGCGGCTTGCTGCATGGCTGCCACCTCGACAGCATACTTCTGGCTGGATACGATCAAGATGCGTTCGCCTGCACGGAGCCGGACCCAGTCGCGAATAATGATATCGGCTCCGTGCTGAATTGCTTGTTCCATTGAATCACTCGATCTAACAAAAAAATCACTTCAGGAGGATCATCATCACGATCTGGACCACCATCATGATGATGGCGACAGGAACCTGATTCTTGATGACGCCCATGGGCTTCTTCATATCCAGCAGTGCCACGGGCACGGTGTTGAAGTTTGCAGCCATGGGGGTGCACAGGGTGCCGCAGAAGCCGCAGGTCAAAGCCAGCATGCCGATGACCACCGGGTTTGCGCCGTGGGCCAGCACGAACGGGTAGCCGATGCCCACGGTCATCACGGTGATGGCGGCGTAGGCGTTGCCCATGATCATGGTGAACAGCATCATGCCGATGGCGTACACCACGATACCGGCGTTCACATTGCCCTCGGGGATGATGTGGCTGACCAGGTCAGAGATCACATCGCCGACACCGGCAGCGGTGAAGACGGAGCCAAGGCAGGCCAGCAGCATGGGCAGCATGGACAGGGGGCCCACGGTGGACAGCATGCGCTCGGAATCGTTCAGGAAGGTGGAGGGCTTGTTGTCGCGGTTCATGATCATCAGCAGGATGATGGCCACGAGAACGCCCAGAGCCACGCCGTTCAGGGCGGACAGGCCGATGCCCATGCCGGTGATGGCGCAGATGACGGCCAGCATGCCGATGCTCAGGGTGGGGACAAAGATCTTCATGCCGATCTTCTCATAGGTAGCCTCGGTCTCGGCCTTGGTGGCAGCAGAGACAGCGCCCTTCTTGACCTTCTTGAGGATGGCGGGGATGCACATCACCACCACCAGGATGCCGCTCACCAGAGAGGGCAGCCAGCGGCCCAGGGCAAGCACGACGCCCAGCACGGCCCAGAAGATAAAGGTGCCCACGGGTTCCGGGTTCTCCTTATCCTTCAGGTTCTTCACACCGCAGTAGATGCACAGCAGGCCGATGATAAAGTAGATGATCTCCATCACCTTGGTGGACAGGCTGTAATCAGCACTCATAAAAAAGCTCATTCTTCTGTCCTCCCTTACTTATAGTACTTCTGGATCATCTTGCGATCCTTGATCACATAGAATACGATGGCGACCACAGTGGCAATGATGCACACGGGGATCTCGATGGCAGCCAGCTGGGCCAGCTCCACCTCGATGCCCAGGCCGGCCAAAGTGCTCTGCACCAGCAGGCCGCCGGAGCCGCCCACGAACAGGACCTGACCGAAGAACCAGGTGATGTTCTCCATGCCGGAAGCCATACCCTTCAGCTCCTCGACATGCTCCTCATTGGGCTCATAGCCCTGTGCCACAATGGCACCTTCGGCCATGGGCATGATGACGGGGCGCACGAAACCGGCCACGCCGCCAAAGCCCACGTTGAAGGCTGCAAAGACCGAGCGCATCACGCCGTAGATGCCGATGACCAGGCCGGAGGTGGCACCCTTGAACTTGCCGATCAGGGCAGCGGCTGCTTCACGCAGGCCGTTGCGCTCCAGCGTGCCGGTGACCAGCATCACGATGATGAAGATGGCCATGCTGCGGTTTGCCACAAAGGTGCTGCCCAGCGTTTCCAGCAGGGTGACCGGGCCCAGACCGCCAACCAGTGCAGTCACAACGGCTGCCACCAGAATGACCAGAATGGAGTCCAGCTTCAGTGCAAAGCCAGCGATGACGATGACAATGCCAAGTAGTTTCAGTAGTTCCATAATTGCCTTCCTTTATACTTATATTTTTCCGGCATCGTACCGCGCCCCGGCAGCCTGTGGGTCAGAGGGCCGCCGGGGAAAAGCCGTGTGCCGAAAAGACGAGAAGGGGGAAGAGCCTGCTCAGAGGCGGACGAAAGCCGCCAGCAGAGCTGAGAATGCGGCCACCGTGATCCACAGCGGGACAAGGCGGCGGCGCAGGTGGGCGGCGATGTCGCACTGCTCCAGCACACCGGAGGACTTGAGGGGCACCACGGTGGTGGAAGCGGGCACGGCGGCCTCGCTGCCATAGGGATTTGAAGAGGTGAACTCGCCGGTGCCGTCCTTGGCCGGGCAGGCGTACACGCCGTACCAGGAAGCCAGGATGCCGCCCTTCCCGGCGGCGGCCTTCTGCACCCGTACCCGCTGCACGGTCAGTGCCTCGGCCCTGCGCTCCTCCACCATCAGGTTGACGCGCATCATGTTCACAAGGTTCAGCACCGAGGACACGGCGATGAGCAGATCAAAGACCAGTACCAGAATGAGCAGCGGGTGCATGGGCAGTTCCCTCCAAAAGCGGTGCCGCAGCCCGCAGGCGGTGCAGCACCTTATAAAGTTAAGCATATTATAGCATAAAACCATCACAAAAGTAAATGAATCGCCCCAGATTTGCGTTTGCAAAGAAAAATAAAAAATCCCCCGTTTCCCGGAGGAAACAGGGGAGGGGACTGCCTTGCGGCAGCAATTACTTGTTCTGGATGTACTCGTGGATGGCCTTGGCGGCAGCCTTGCCGGCGCCCATGGCCTTGATGACGGTAGCGGCACCGGTCACGGCATCGCCGCCGGCGTACACGCCGTCACGGCTGGTCTTGCCGTCGTCGCCGTCGGTGACGATGCAGCCGTGCTTGTTGGTCTCCAGGCCCGGGGTGGTGGAGCGGATCAGCGGGTTGGGGCTGGTGCCCAGGCTCATGATCACGGTGTCCACGTCCAGCTCAAACTCGCTGCCCTTCTTCTCGATGGGGCGGCGGCGGCCGGAAGCATCGGGCTCGCCCAGCTCCATCTCCACGCAGGTGATGGACTTGACGAAGCCGTTCTCGTCCGGGTGGATCTCCACGGGGTTGCACAGGGTCTTGAAGATGATGCCCTCTTCCTCGGCGTGCTCCACCTCTT
>ERZ773276.1860-NODE-1860-length-14535-cov-3.201174_pt1 | contig 14535 bp, 10 predicted proteins | sample MGYA00511386_ERZ773276 | MGnify/ENA primary metagenome ERZ773276 (study PRJEB29015, sample SAMEA2737778) | human gut metagenome | biome: human gut; feature: human-associated habitat; material: faeces | place: China | collected 2012 ...
CATGTCCATAGATATCATTAATAAACTTAAAATCATCAATATCAAGGAGTCCGGCTACAAAATGCATTTTCGGATTTTTATCCATCATTTTTTCCGCTAATTCATCAAATCCATAGCGATTGTAAATACCTGTAAGAGAATCTGTGTGTGCCAGTATTTGAAATTTGTTTTTATTTTCTTTTGATACCAGCCACATCCGGGTAAGAGTTACCAAAAGCATGGTAATCGCAATAAAGAAAACACTGATTACTGCTATTAATGTATTGTTTCCCCAGCCATTTTCAGGCATTACTTCAAACTTCCAGTTCTCCGTTCCTATCGTAAAGTCATAGGAAACAGGATTCGTTAATTGACGATCTGACTGATAAACAACTTTATAATTATCACTCCATGGATTATCCGTTTTTGAAAGACTATATTCATATCCAAATTTCGAAAGCGCACTTGTCGCATCTGAAAAAATATCCGGAACACGAAGGATAACAATGGTAAATCCCCAAAAATATTCCTGCCTGTTTTCATCTTTCAGATAAATAGGATTGCGGACAGCAATTCCATATCCACCCTGTTTCAATTCAAAAGGTCCCTGTGTAACGATTGTATGATGATCTCTTGCATATATGGAAATTTCACCACGTTCTTTATCATGAATCAGATCAATCTTACCTGCCTCATTTCCATCGGCCGGATAAATATCCGTTACAATACCAGCCGGAGCAAGCTGTACGCTTTCAACAGAATCCGACATAATATTTTTTGCAATTGTGTCAAATTGATTGATTTCTCCAGTTCCGCTGATCAAAAGCTGTTTCAGAACATCTGTAATCTCTATTCCATCTGTAATCTCATTCTTTATACGTTCCCCATAGGTTGTTACATTTAATTGTGCTGTTGTGCGGCTCTGCTCTTTTTCATGGGTATCTGTTTTGTATACAACTAAACTAGCAAGGCATATGCCCAGTAAAAAAACGATAAGAGGCACAAGCGTTTTTTTCTTCACCTGATTTACCTCGTTTTATCTATCTAATGTTTTTATAATAAAGCATTATATCACAGAAGTAAAAAATTTGAATAGATTTTGCCAAAAAAGTTATAGGACGTTTTTCCATTGTACTGATAACGTTTTCCTTGCGTACAATGGAAATATTGGTGTAAAATGCAATTAGTTCTTAACGTAATTTTAAATTATTGAAGATGACGAGGTAACCGCGAATGGAAAAAAGAAGTAGCGCTTCTAAACAAATAAAAAAATACAGTTTGATTGTTGGATTACTTGTTTTTATTGCATCCTTTCTTTTTGGATATATTAGTTTAAAGAACCTGGAAAAAGGGAAAAAGACAGCTGCCACTTATACTGCCCAAAGTACAGTAAGACGAATCAATGCACAATTGAATCAGTATGTTGAACTTTCAGAGTTTCTTGGAAATGTAGTTCTCGCAGGATATAACCTGGATCAGACTTCATTTTCAGAATTGGCGGAAATGCTTCCAAATGAGAATGGTATTGTGAAAGCTTTTGAATTTGCACCGAATGGAGTTGTTACTGATATTTTTCCACAGCAGGGAAATGAGAACGCATTTGGAATAAATATGCTGACAGATCATAACCGTAAGGAAGATGCAAACCGTGCGAAAGAAACCGGAAACTATACACTTGGCGGTCCATATAAATTAAAACAAGGAGGAACCGGTGCTTTACTGTTCCATCCGGTTTATAAAAGTGATTCTATTGACAATGACTCTTTTTGGGGATTTGTAATAATGGTCATTGACTGGGATAAATTTATAGATGAAATAGGTTTGGAGCGATTAAATGAAGCTTCCTATTGCTATGAGATATGGACAACCGATGATACTACAGGCAGCCGGGTTGTTCTGACTCAAAGTCAGGAACACATACCTAAGAACAATCTTACAGTAAAATGCGAGATTCCTAATGATACATGGTACGTAGATATTGTACCAGACGAAGGCTGGATTTCCATTTATCAATGGATTGCTGTTATTGCCATTTCCTGTATAACGTCCTTAATGAGCGCCACTATTTTTAATCAGGTGCACAGTAAAAAATATCGTGAAAACCAGTATGCAGTGGAACTGAAAAAGTCCGCTGAACAAGCAAGAGAAGCAAGTGAGGCAAAAACTCGATTTCTGTTTAATATGAGCCATGACATCCGAACCCCGATGAATGCGATCATTGGGTTTTCAGATCTTCTCGGAAAGAATCTTGACAACGAAGAAAAGGTACGAGAATATTTGGGAAAAATTAAGTCTTCCGGCAACATTCTGATGACAATCATCGATCAGGTTCTGGAAGTGGCGCGTATTGAAAGTGGAACTTCTATATTAAAAACAGAAGCAGCAAATTTGAGCGAATTATTTTATTCGGTAAATACAGTATTAGAATCTGATATCCAAATGAAAGGTATCCACTGTTCTATCGATACAAATGTTCAACATAAATATGCATTTTGTGATAAGACAAAGCTCCAGGAAATATATTTAAATATCATGAGCAATGCCATCAAGTATACTCCTGACGGTCATGCGATTCATGTGACTATTAATGAGACGAATTTCGATGATAAAAAAGCACGGTATGTATTTGTCTGCGAAGATACTGGAATTGGAATGGCCTCGGAATACCTTCCACATATCTTCGATGAATTTTCCAGAGAACATACAGCTACGGAGAATAAAGTCAGCGGTACAGGTCTTGGTCTTTCTATCGTGAAATCCTTTGTCGAACTGATGAATGGTAGGATTCATGTGGAAAGTAAGCCGGGAAAAGGAACAAAATTTACAGTAGAAATCCCGCTGGAACTTGCTTCTGAAGGAGATATATGCAAAAAAGAACTGCCAGAGCAAACATTTATGACCGATAAGAATATTGGAAAGCGTATTCTTCTTGCAGAAGATAATGAATTAAATGCTGAAATTGCGATGGAGCTATTAAAAGAAAAGGGCTTTCTGATCGACTGGGTCAAAGACGGTCAGGAATGTTTTGATAAACTGGAAGAAGCGGATGAAGGATACTATGATCTGATTCTTATGGACATTCAGATGCCAATCTTGAATGGCTATGATACAACCGCAAAGATAAGGCAGATGGAAAACCCGAAAAAAGCATCCACACCGATCGTTGCCATGACCGCAAATGCCTTTGAAGAAGATATTGCGATGGCACAAAAGGTTGGAATGAATGGATTCATTGCAAAACCATTAGATGCGGAAAAGATGTTCACTATATTAAAACAGAGTATTGCAGAGAATTAGTTATAGAATTAAGAGAGACTATGAGAAAAAGTCTGTAAATAAGATTCTTCTATGATATGCAAGGGTGCAAGCCTGAAAATCAGGCTTCTCACCCTTGTTTTATATATAACAGTTGTTGAATGGCAGGTCAAGAGCAGGCGGTTTTCCGCCCGTCTTATTCGCCTGTTTATTCGTTACTCTGGGAGGCGTCCTTCGTACATAATACTCAGTTCACCATACACCTGTGCCCAGTTGCGGATCGTACTGGTCCATTTCTTCGTAGCTTCAAATGTGGCAAGATACAGTGCCTTTAATAGAGCTGTATCGCTTGGAAATACGCTTCTCTGGCGATTCAGTTTCCGGTAGGTAGAATTCAGGGATTCAATAGCATTTGTAGTATAAATCACCGTTCTGACCGTCGTTGAAAATTTAAAGATCGGCGAGATTGCGTCCCAGTTATCCTTCCAGCGCTTCATGGAATTCGGATATTTCGGTGTCCATTTTTCTGTTACACGCTCTAAGGCTGCCAGAGCTTTCTTTTCATCTGTGGCCTGATAAATGGTTTTCAGATCCGTAGCGAAGGCTTTTCTGTCTTTATCCGGGACATATTTCAACGTGTTTCTTACCTGGTGTACAATACAGCGCTGGTATTCCGTCTTTGGAAAAGCTGCTGCGATCGCTTCTTTGATTCCGGTTAAACCATCGGCACAGATGATTAATACATCTTTGACACCACGATTTTTCAGTTCATTCATAACGGAAAGCCAGTATTTTGCGCTTTCGTTATCGCCAACACTGATGGTTAAAACTTCTTTTTTTCCTTCCGTGTTGATTCCCAGAATCACGTAAGCAGCAAGCTTTCGGATCACGCCATTATCCCTTACAGAATAATGGATTGCATCGATGTAGAGAATAGGATAGACCTCGTCCAGTGGCCGGTTCTGCCAGTCTTCAATCCGTGGCAGAATCTTATCCGTCACATCAGAAATTTGAACGCAAAGCAAAAAAATTCCCCCGCACCAGCTACTTCCGGTACAGGGGATTTGTCATACTTTATTTTGTTTTCTTCTTTAAAAATCCAATCGATGTCTTACAGATCAGTTTATCGAAGATCATAAACATCGCCGGCAGAATCAGGATAACAACGACCATACTGATGATCGCGCCCCGCGCAAGCAGGGTACAGATGGAACCGATCATCTCAACCTGAGAGTAGCAGGCTACACCGAAGGTTGCGGCAAAGAAACTCAGGCCACTGCTGATGATGGACGGCATACTGGTCTTATGCGCAATACTGATAGCTTCTTTTTTGTCTTTTCCATTCTGGCGCTCTTTCTGATAACGGGTTGTCATCAGGATCGCGTAGTCCACGGTTGCACCGAGCTGAATCGCTCCGATTACGATGCTGGCCACGAATGGAAGGCTGGTTCCCTGATAATACGGGATTGCCATATTCAGCATAATTGCAAACTCGATGACTGCTACCAGAATAATCGGCAGAGAAATCGATTTGAAGATCAGCAAAATGATGATAAAGATTGCACCAATGGAAAGCACGTTTACGTTGACAAGGTCAGCATCGGTAACATCCTGCAAGTCTTTCATCAGCGGTGCTTCACCGATGACCATTCCATTTTTATCGTAGGATTTTACGATTTTGTCAATCGCTTTGACCTGTTCGTTTACTTCATCCGTTGCAGACTCATATTCAGAGCTCACAAATGCAAGCTCATACTCATCGCTCTGCAGCATGCTTCGGAGATTTTCCGGGATCATGGATTCCGGAATCGTCGGTCCAAGCAGGGAACTCATGCTGATGGTCGATTTGACACCTTTTACGTTGCCGATCTCCTCCATCATTTTCTTTTTCTGTTTGGAATCCATATCGCGATCCATCATCACAATATGCATGTTGCTTACGTCAAACTGCGCTTTTACCTCATCATTTGCCACGTTGCAGTCCAGGGTAGCCGGAAGAGAACGCGCAATGTTGTAGTAAATCTGGGTATGATTGTTTCCGTAGATCGACGGGAACAGCAGGATCAGGAAGATCACAACCCACGCCTTATAATGTTTGGTGATAAAAGCGGATGGTTTATCCAGACTCTTTACCAGCGGTCTATGTCTCGTTTTCTCAATTGCCTTGTCAAATACCAGAACCATGGCCGGCAGGACGGTGACACAGCAGACAACGCCGATCAGAACACCTTTTGCCATAACAATACCAAGGTCGCGGCCAAGGGAAAAGGTCATAACGCAAAGTGCCAGGAAACCGGCTACCGTAGTAACGGAGCTTCCGGCTACAGACTTGAAGGTATTGGCGATTGCATGACCCATGGCACGCTCTTTGTCACCCGGGAAACGCTTTTTATTTTCCTCGAAGCTATTCAGCAGGAAGATGGAATAGTCCATCGTAACACCAAGCTGCAGTACAGCAGTCAGCGCTTTTGTGATATAGGATGTTTCACCAAGAAAGACGTTGCTTCCAAGGTTGTAAAGGATTGCCAGTCCGATACTTAACAGGAACAGAATCGGAACAACAAAGGAAGTCGAGGTAAGCTCGATAACAACAAGACTTAAAGCTGCCGCAATAACAACGTAAACCGGAAGCTCCTTTAATGCTACGTTTTTGATATCGGTAACAACACCGGTCATACCGCCGATGAAGCACTGCTCGTTCGCAATTTTACGAAGATCCTCGATTGCCTCCATGGAGTCATCGGAAGAAGTCGTATTGTCGAACAGAACGAGCATCATGGTTGCATCCCCATTGTAGAATGCTTTCCGGAGTTTTTCCGGGATCATCTCAACCGGCACGCTGATGTCTGCCACATCGTCATACCATAAAACTTCTTTTACGTGGTTTACCTGCTCGAATTTTTCTTCGAGTTTCTGTACGTCCTTCATTTCCATGTTTTCCACGACAACCATAGAGAACGCACCCATGCCATATTCATCTACCAGAATGTCCTGTCCTTTTACAGTTTCCAGATGCTCCGGCAGATAGCTGAGCAGATCATAGTTTACTTTCGTTGCTGCCATTCCGATGACTGACGGAATAATCAGCAGAAATCCAATGATCAGCATCAGAATCCTGTGCTTGGCAATCCATTTGCCAACTTTAACCATTTTCATTCATCTCCTCTGATTCATTTTTAACTTGTTTTTCTAGTACCACATCTTACAACTTAAATGACTATTAGTCAATATTTGAAATGGTAAAAAATGAATTTTGGTCATTTTTTGTTTACTTTTACAAAAAATAACGGAAATCGGAAATGGGAATCGTTGATTTTTCTGCGCATCAAAAAAGAGTGCCTGGCTCCTTCGTCCTGACACTCTTTTTTATGCATTTTTTTATTTCACTTCAACCAGCTCAATCTCAAAATTCAGCTCTTTTCCAGCCATCTCATGGTTGGCATCAAACGTGATATTGGTCTCGTCTTTTGCGGTAACTTTTACCGGGAACGGCTGGCCGTACTGGTTCTGCAGATAAACCTGCTGTCCGACCTCTACTTCCTCTGCTCCCGGAAGCTGTGCGATCGCAACGGTGAAAATTGCGTTCGGATCCGGCATTCCGTAAGCCTCCTCCGGCATCAGATGGATGTTGACTTTTTCGCCGACTTCCATCTCTGCAACGGCTGCATCGAAGCCGCGGATCATCTGGCCCACACCGCAGATGAACTCGAGCGGTTCGCCGCGGTCGTAGGAAGAATCAAACTGGGTTCCATCGTTGAAGGTTCCTCTGTAGTGGGTACGGCAGGGTTTTCCGACATTCTTACCTTCCATAACCGGAGTCGGTGCACCGCATCCGCCGCCGCAGGTTCCGCAGGAACCGCCGCAGGAGCTCTCCTCTTCCTCATGGCTTCCGCAGTGGCCGCCGCAGGAATGGCCTTCCTCGTGATCGTGGTGATCGCAGGTTGCACCCGCAGATGTGAGCGTTCCGTTTAAGTAAGCTTCCACCGCTGCATCCACATCTCCCTCTGCTCCGGAGCAGAGCTCTACGCCTGCCTCGGCAAGAGCAGCCTGTGCACCGCCGCCGATGCCGCCGCAGATCAGAACATCCACGCCCTGCTCGGAAAGAAGGCCTGCCAGTGCGCCGTGGCCGGTTCCGTTGGATCCGATCACTTCGCTGGAAACCACCTGATTGTCTTCTACTTCGTAAACCTTAAAATTCTCTGTTTTTCCAAAATGCTGGAAAATATTCCCGTTATCGTATGTAACTGCAATTTTCATCTAACTAAATCCTCCGTAGTTTTTTTCTTACGCCTCTTTTTCCTGCATAAAGGCTTCAATCTGATCTGGATCACGCATCAGATTCTCGGAAAGAACCTCGCATCCGTCCTCTGTAATCAGGATATCATCCTCGATCCGGATTCCGATCTCCCACTCGTCAATATAAAGACCCGGCTCATCGGTGATGATGGCGCCTGGACGCAGCTTGTCGTTCCATGCCGCGGTCACATCGTGTACATCGATGCCGAGGTGATGGGAAACGCCGTGCATGTAATAGGTTCCGACATCCTCTTTCTTCTCGATCAGGCCAAGTTTCACACAGCCCTCGCCGAGAACATCCTTTGCAATATCGTCGAGCTCTTTTAATGTCATACCCGGTTTTGCTGCTTTTGCAACGGCGCGGTTTGCTGCCAGAACAACGTCGTAAACCTGTCTCTGACGGTCCGTATATTTTCCGTTGACTGGATACGTTCTGGTGATATCTGCGCAGTAGCCCTGGAATTTTGCTCCGAGGTCCATCAGAAGCAGGGTCTCATCCTCGCACACGTCACGGTTGGTGTCGTAGTGCAGCATCGTTCCGTTTGCACCGCTTCCTGCGATCGTCGGGAATGCGGTTCCGTCTGCTCCCTCGTGGAAAATCTTGTACTCGAAATCAGCCTGTGCCTGATACTCGGTGCAGCCCGGTTTCAGATTCTTCATCACGAATTTCAGCGCGTCGTCGGTGATCTTGATTGCCTGGCGGACGAGAGCGATCTCATCCTCATCTTTCTGCATCCGCAGTGCTGCGATGACAGGAGCAATGTTTTTAATCGGTCTGCCTGGAAATTTCTTTGCGAACTCCTCTGCCTTTACCATGTTGTAATCCGGCAGATCCTCGACCTGATAGCGGTAGCAGTCGAAATACAGGGTTCCGATGTCCTCGCGTGCCATCAGACGGTTTACCATGCCCTCAAAGGAATCCAGGAAACGAACGTCATCGATTCCGGTGATCTCCTGTGCCTCGGATACGGTTACTTTTCTTCCAAACCATCTCTCCTGGTTCAGATCCGCTTCCTCGATAAACAGAATGGATTTCTCCTCTTTTGCGGTCTTTTTCATCATCAGGATCATGTGATCTCTGCGAAGACCGGTCAGATAGAAAAAGTTGCGGTTTGCTTCAAACGGCAGATATTCGTCTGCGCTGACATGCAGCTCGATTCCGGAAAACAAAAGCAGTGCGGAATCCTGGTCCATTTTATCAAAAACCTGTTTTCTTCTTTCTGTAAAGTTCATCTGTCTTTCCTCACTTTCTTTTAGAGCCTGCCAAGATCTGTTTTCGGCTCCTCTACTAAGATAACACGTTCGTGCTTTTTTTCCTACCTTTTTCCTGCTTTTCTATGAAAATTCTTATTTTATTCCGCACTTTCCAGTCCTTTGACAACTTCCAACGCTTTTTCGAGCTGCACATCGCCCGTCGCGTCATCCGGCAGCTCCACCTCGACATCCGGCGTAATGCCGACCTTGTGGATGTCGTTTCCGAGCGGCGTGTAATAATGGGCAATCGTCAGCTTCACCACGCTGCCGTCCGAGAGCTGGAATGTATTCTGGACAATGCCTTTTCCGAATGTCGTCGTTCCGACAATCGTTCCGATGCCGTAATCTTTGACTGCTCCCGTGAAGATTTCTGCCGCACTTGCCGTATTTTCATTGACCAGCACGACGAGTGGAATCGAGATCGGGGTATCGCCGTCGCAGGTATACTCTTCCCGTTTTCCATTTGTATCCTCGGTATACACGATGAGTCCCTCCGGCAGGATCTGGCGCAGGGTGTCGCAGACTGCCGTCACGAGGCCGCCCGGATTGCCGCGCAGATCGATGATCAGGCGCTCCATGCCCTGATCCTGCAGTGACTGGTATACTTTCTGGAACTGCTCGGAGGTAAGCCCTGTAAACTCGCTGATGGCCAGATAGCCGATCTTGTCGTCCAGCATTTTACCGTCTGCCACAATCGCCGCAAGCTTCTCTTTTGTGACTTCCGTTTCAATCAGATCCGCCTCGCCTTCCCGCTCGATGGAAAGCGTCACGGTGTCGTTCTCGCTGTTTTTCAGAAGACCGACCGCATCGTTGAGGCTTAAGCCTTCGAGTGTCTGCCCGTCAATCTTCACAATGCGGTCATCCGCCTGAATACCGGCCTTCGCCGCCGGGGTATCGTCCTGTACGCCGGTGACCTGCAGCTTATCGCCGTCCAGCGTCACCGTAACACCGATGCCCTGATAGTAACCCTCCTGCGCTGTCTTGATCGCTTCGTATTCCTCTTTCGTGTAATACGTAGAATACTTGTCGCCGAGGCCGCTGATCAGCCCTTTATACATCGCATCCGACAGCTCTGTGTCGTCCACATCGCCCGCGTAAAGCTGGCTGATCATCGCTTTGATCGCCGCCGTCTTCCGCCACGACCAGAAGCCGCCGGGGTGGTCCGCACTGCTTCCCGGCCAAAGAAACGTTGTTCCGACAAGCACGATCATTACAATCGCCAGCATGGAAATCATGCCCGCAAAGTAGCTCTTCCGCATCTCATTTTTTCGGTTTTTCTTTCTGTTTCTGCGCTTTTTCGGTTTTTCCTGCTCTGCCGCTTTTACGCCCTCTTTTTCTTCCTTCATCAGTTCTTCCAAAATATGCCTCCCAATCGAAAGATCCCGGAATCTTTTGACGGATTCCGGGACTTATTTTTACTTTATTATATTGTCTAATCCTATCAGACTTTCAAGTGTTTTCGAATCGTAAAGATACTGCCGACAAGTCCGATTCCCATACCGAGAATGAGTCCGACCGGAAGCAGAATCCGGAATACGGCCGATACCGGCATGAATGCCATAAAGTTCGACAGTACGCTGAACTCCGTCATAACGTAGCTGATGACTCTGTTGTATACAACGTACAGCAGCCCCAGCGGAATCGCTGCTCCGACAAGACCGATCAGGATACCCTCGATCAGGAACGGAGCCCTTACAAACAGGTTCGTCGCACCGATCAGCTTCATGATACCGATCTCCTCTTTCCGGACCGAAATACCGATCGTGACGGTATTGCTGATCAGGAAAACAGATACGGCAAGAAGAATCAGGATGATCGCGATGGAAACGTAGCCAATGACACGGTTCATCGTCGTCAACGTTGTTGTTGCGCCCTCGGCCTGTTTAACCTCACGGACACCGTCCAGCGAGCGGATATACTCAGCCAGCGCATCCTGCGTCTCTACCTGGTATACGTAAACCTCGTAGTGCGCGGAAGTTGCGAGCGGGTTGTCGTTTGGCTTAAAGCCGTCCTTGTATTCCTCTTTTCCTTCGAAATACTGTTTTGCAAAGTTTTCCCACGTCTCATCCGCGGAAACATACTTACATTCCTTGACCACATCGGTCTTGGCCTTGATCTCCGTTCCGATCTCATCGATCGTCGCCTGATCCACATCTTCGTTGAAGAAGACGGTCATGGATACGTCTGTCTCGGCATTTTTTACGATGTAGTTAAAGTTGATGACAACCGCAAAGAAGATACCGAACAGAAAGATACAGGCTCCCATGGTTGCGATGGATGCCAGCGAGAACATCTTGTTTCTCCAGATGTTTTTGACACCCTGTTTGATGCTGTAGCCCAGTGTACTAAACCTCATGGTACTCGCCCTCCTTCTCATCGCTGACTACCACGCCTTTTCGCATGGTAATAACGCGTTTTTTCATGGAGTTGACGATCTCACGGTTGTGGGTTACCACAAGAACGGTCGTTCCTCTGTTGTTGATTTCCTCCAGGAGCTTCATAATCTCCATGGAGTTTCCCGGGTCCAGGTTTCCGGTCGGCTCGTCCGCCAGAAGAATGTCAGGCCGGTTGACAATGGCTCTTGCCACGGCAACTCGCTGCTGCTCTCCTCCGGAAAGCTCCTTCGGGAAGGATTTGTACTTCTCTGCCAGTCCGACCAGCGTCAGAACTTCCGGCACGCGCTTTTTGATGACGCGGTTCGGTTTCTCGATGACACGCTGTGCGAATGCTACGTTTTCATAGACATTCCGGTCTTTTAAAAGGCGGAAATCCTGGAATACGACGCCGACACCGCGGCGGTATTTCGGCACTCTCCAGCGTTTCATTTTATTTAAGATCTGTCCGTTTACCTTAATGGTACCGGATGTGGGCTCGAGTTCTTTCAAAAGGAGCTTGATCAGCGTCGATTTTCCAGAACCGCTGTTTCCCACGATAAAGACGAATTCCCCCTTCTCGATGTGTAAGGATACGTTGTTGACGGCCGGCTGGCCTTTCGCGTAACTCTTACTTACACTATCCAATGTTATCATGCAATTCCTCCTTCAAGGGTTCTCGCTTAATAATCGAGCGTTTCCATGTATTTCATGTACTGCACAACCATAAGCGCAATCTTGAATGTGATCGCATCTTCAAAAACTCTAAGATCGAGTCCCGTGCTCTTCTGCAGCTTATCCAGCCGATAGACAAGGGTATTTCGGTGTATATAAAGCTGTCTCGAGGTTTCCGAGACATTCAGAGAATTTTCAAAGAATTTATTGATCGTTGTCAGTGTCTCTTCATCAAAGTCATCCGGCGATTTGTTGCCGAAAATCTCTTTGATGAACATTTTGCACAGTGGGATCGGAAGCTGGTAAATCAGACGGCCGATACCCAGTGAGCTGTATGCATAGATATCATTCTCAGCGGAGAAGATTTTTCCGACGTCCATCGCCATTCTGGCTTCTTTGTAGGAACGCGATACTTCTTTGATCTCCTTGACAATGGTACCGTAAGCAACGTGGGTTTTCCCCTCCTCATCTCTTCCTGCTGCTTCCAGAATGGTGGCTGCCACTTTGTTCATCTGGGCATAATCCTCACCTGGAGCAAGTTCCTTGACGATGATAATGTTTTTCTCATCGACGGCAGTTATAAAGTCACCGGATTTGGTACCGAGCAGACTCTTGACGCTTTCCAGCGCCCCGCTGTTTTTATCCGGATTTGTCTCAAGAATAAATACAAGGCGGCGTGCTTCCACTTCAATATGTAACTTCTTCGCCCTGTTGTAGATGTCGACCAGCAGCAGGTTGTCGAGCAGCAGATTCTTGATAAAGTTGTCTTTATCGAAGCGCTCCTTGTAGGCGGTAAGGAGGCCCTGAATCTGGAAGGTAACCATTTTCCCGATCAGGTGAATGTCATCGTTTCCGCCTTTTACAACCAGAACGTACTCCAGCTGGTGTTCATCGTATACTTTAAAAAACTGATAATTTTTCATGGTCTGGGAATCTGCCTGAGACTGCGCAAACGTTACAATATCATTCTGGCTGATCTCAACCTCCGGAAACGTCGTTACCAGAACTTTTCCTTCTACATCAGTCACGCAGAGTTCGACACGCGAAATATTTTTGATTCCCTCAATGGTACTCTGTAAAATCTGATTTGAAATCATATTTTCTTCCCTCTTTCATCCTATAGTTTGTCTCCGGCTGCACCCGCTTTCATTGCCAGGCATATCCACACCCCTATGGTTCTGCGCCTGATGCAAAGTACCTCACAGATATACTTATTTTAATACAAAATAGACAAAAAAGGAAGAGAAAACACAACATTTATACCACAAAATACGTAAAAAAGTCAGGAGAAATCCGTCTGGAAGCCCTCTCCTAAGACCTCTCTTGCATCCGACACAACGACAAACGCGTCCGGATCGATCGTTCCTACGATCTGTTTGAGCTGCGGGATCTGTTTTTTGCCCACAACACAGAATACCATCATACGCTCTTCGCCCGTGTACATTCCCTTTATGTGGATGCCGGACGCGCCGCGGTCGAGTTCTTTCATGAGCTCATCGGCTACCTGCTCCGGATGCGCGGTAATGATAAACGCAGATTTCGCATAATTCATACCTTCCATCAGGGCATCCGTCACTTTCGTCGTCACGTAGATTGCCACGATCGCATAGAGCGAAGCGTGGATACCGAAGACAAAAATACCGGCGATGACGATGATTCCATCAAGCACCTGCATAACCTGTGCAACGGAATAGTGGCGCAGCTTTCTCTGGATCAGAGCCGCCATCATATCCGTTCCGCCCGTCGTACCGTTTCCGATGAAGACGAGGCCGATGCCTGCTCCCATCAGAACGCCGCCGAACAGTGCGGAAAGCATCCTGTCATCCGGCACCAGCTGCAGCACCGGGAGAACGGCAATCCAGAACGTATTCATCAGGGTTCCGAAGATGGTTTTCACCAGAAAATCGCGGCTCATGCGGATTCCGAACAGAAAGAGCGGAATGTTCAGCACAAGGTTCGTCACCCAGAGCGGAACTCCTTTTCCGAACAACATCTGGCTCAGTTGTTTGATGACGATTGCAAGACCGGAAAATCCTCCGGTAACAAGCCCCGCCGGGTCGTAAATCGAGCTGGTCGCAACCGCCATGACCGCGGTTCCCAGCGTAATCAGCAGATAATCTCTCCACTGCTGTTTGTTCCGTATCCAGTTCATGAACTTCAACCGTCCTTTTCGCTGTTATATTTTGTTACCATCCGCTTGAACGTATTCTTCTTTAGCAGAGTTCCCCACCAGCTCGTTTTTATACCGGCCTCGTTCTGCAGCGTCGAATGCTCGCCAAGGCTCAGCCAGATTTTTGCGCTGATTTTGCTGCTGTTTTCCAGAACGAAACGATCCTGCCGCGTTCCTGCAAGGCCGCTCACAATCACGTCCGTCGTCTGGCTGTTGATCTCGTTGACCAGGCTGTCAAACGCGGATTCCTCCAGCGTCTCGACAACAGCACCGCCTCCGATCTCAATGCCGGGATACGTTTCTGTCAGATATTTCTGCAGTGTCTGCAGTTCTTCCTCAGTGTCGCCCAGTACGAAAATCCGGCTTTTCGTCTGAATCAGTCCCCAGAAAAAACGGGCGATGAACTCGTTCGTCTCCACTTCCTCATAGGACGGCGTCTCCGGGTCAATTCCTGCTGCCTCCAGCACCTCGGTTTCCCCGATGACCGTCAGATCCAGATCTTCGATATACTGTTTCCACGTCGGTTCCTTGCTC
>ERZ773276.1864-NODE-1864-length-14495-cov-4.587742_pt1 | contig 14495 bp, 10 predicted proteins | sample MGYA00511386_ERZ773276 | MGnify/ENA primary metagenome ERZ773276 (study PRJEB29015, sample SAMEA2737778) | human gut metagenome | biome: human gut; feature: human-associated habitat; material: faeces | place: China | collected 2012 ...
ACTCTGTCTTCACGCCGTAGCGGGCCGTAAACCCGGCAACTCCGGAATCATAGGTTGAGACGCCGTTGCCCCATTCGGTCTTTCTGCGCAGCCAAGTCATGCTGGCATAGGGGAAGAAGTGGTCCGTCGGCTTAAAGTTGACGGAAAGTTCGGCACCGAAGGTTTTAGCCTTATCTGCGTTCACGTACCTATATTCTCTGGAGTTGAAATGCTCAGTAGAGATGTAGTCATCCGCAAGGTTATAGAAGAGAGCAAAGTCTGCTTCTACTGCTCTTCCGGCATAACGTGCTCCAACTTCAAAGTTGTTGGACTTCTCCGGTTTGAGACTGGAGTTCCCGTAGATAGTACCCCCGCCCATATTATTGATCAGGTATTTTTCCTGAAGGTTAGGAACGCGAAAGCCCTGAGACCATCCTGCTCTTAAAGAAGTATCTGGCAATCCTGTCCAATTCAGGCTCAAGTTAAAGACAGGACGGCTATTTTTATCACTTCCGACTTGACCAACCTTATCATCCGGCGCATTGTTGTACTTCGTGCCTGGAGCATATCCGTTTTTAACACCAACCGCTTTACTCAGCTTGGAATCTACCCACGTGTACCGAACGCCGTAATTCAGAGTGAAGTCCTGCGGCAGAGAAGTTTCCATCGACGCAAAAATCGCATTGGTTGTTTCTTTGCCCTTTACATAACGGTTTGTCACGGTATTGAGCATCGGCGCCATAGTTGTCTTGGCCAAGGTATCAGCTTCCAACTGATCCTGAACAAACTCGTAACCGGTAATCAGGAAATTCGATTCTCCCAGCTGCCAGTCAGCCTGAAGACTTGTTCCATAAGTTTTAATGCGATTGTCTGCAAGAGAGTCCGTTACGACTTTCATGCGTCCATTAGGCTGAGAAACATAATTTCTCATGTTCTTATGGTTCTTCTGCCAATAGCCATCCCAACGCAGACGGGTCAGGTATTCGTTAAGGTTCTTGCCTTCTGCAAAGAGTGCAACCTTGTCTCGCTTCCACTTCGGAATGCGAACAAAGAACTCGCTGTTCGGGTCTTGTTCGTATTCCCAGCTAGAGGAATTGATGTCGCTGTCAAAAGTATCCGCACGCAGACCGGCAGTGAAATGCTCATTGAAGTCGTAGCTCAAGAAAGCAGAAGCATTCTTCTGACGGAAGTCTGTACCTTTCTGGTATCCGAGCGGAGTCTTGATGTTTCCGTGGCTCTGATAACCAGCATCCAAATGGTAGTTCAAACCTTTATAGGTTCCGCCGAGAGAAATCGTTTCTGCCCAACCGTGACCGGCGCCGTTCCAAGCAACAGAACCCTCAGCTTCAAAAGGTTTCTTAGAACCCTTCTTCGTGATGATGTTCACCACGCCACCCAGAGCATCCGAACCGTAAAGCACGGAAGCCGGTCCTTTGATCACTTCAATGCGCTCAATAGAACTCGGATCGATCAGAATCGAGGCGCCGGACATGGATTTCTGTTCGGAAATCTTCTGGCCATCAATAAGAGTCAGGGTTCTGAAGGTATCCTCTCCGCGGATGGAAACGCGCTTTAAGCCCTGAGAACCGGCGTTATTGACCATGACGCCCGGAATGTCTTCCAGGAGCTCGCCTACGTTGCGGGCGGCAGATTCCTGGATTTCCTGGTTAGTCACAACCGTCACAGCCATTGGAACTTCGAGAAGCTGCTGTTCCACGCGGCCGGCGGTTACCGTCACTTCAGAGGTTTGAACGGTTTCTTCGGCCTGAAGTGCGAGCGAGCAAAAAGTCAATGCGGCTGCAGCCGTCAATTTGAAAGTAAGATTAGTGGTCATTTTGTCTGAGATTTGAAGTAGTCGAGGATGTGCTGAGTCATGCGGCCCTGCCAGAATTGACCGGGAACCGTCAGTTCAAAACGGTTTCCGACGGGTGCCAGGAGCCCTGCCTCAGTCCAGTTATCGATTAACGGATTCCACAAAGTTGCAAACTTCTCAGAAAACTCGTGAGCCAGTTGGGAAGGGTTAAAGAAATTCAATTCGAGCTGCTCAGCGACCGCGCGTCCCAGTTCCCAGAACAGAGGTGGTTTGGTCATCATGGCAATCGGTTTGACGCCGCTTTCGACGGCCTTGGCCCATGCATCCGGCTGGCGGTGCTGCATGAAGCCGTAACCGCTTAAGTTGCCGCCGGCGCCGGGACCGAAAGCTAAGCAGTCGGTGCGGGTCTTTGCGTAGTAGTTATAGAAATTGCGTTCACGGGTGTTTGAAGCCCAATGGGAGATGGAAAGACGCTTCCAGCCTGCTTCGTGCATGCTGTTTACCGCTTCCTGGAACATCGCAGCGCGAAGTTCATGATCCGGTCCGGGAGGAAGTTTGCCGTTCTGAATATATTTATAAAGAGGAGACTTCTCAAACACGCGGAGCTCGTAGCAGTCGATACCGTCAAGGTTGAGTTCTCGGCCTATCCGTAAGTCTTCTTTCCAAGTTTCCAAGGTCTGGAACGGAAAGCCGTAAATCAAATCAATCACGACAGCCGCCTGATCATAGCTCATCAGTTTCTCGAGCTGGCGAATCAAGGTTTCCTTATCTGAGCGGCGGCCGACAGCCTGACGAATCTTCGTATCAAAACTCTGGACCCCCAAAGAGAAACGGTTGGCGCCCCCGGCCAAACCGGCTTCCATTTTGTCGGTTCCAAAACCGGACAAACGCCCTTCATAAGTGATTTCGCAGTCATTGGCGAGCGGAAGATAGCGGCGAACGGCTTTGATGATTCTTTCAATATCACAAGCTTCCAAAGCAGTAGGCGTACCGCCGCCGAAATATACAGCGTGTACGGGCTCACCCTTTTGCACCGGTTTGTCTGACCAAAGCTGAAGTTCTTTGATTAAAGTATCGGCAAAAGCGTTGCTTTCTTCTTTGTTTCGATACGGCTTGATATAGAACAAGCAATACAAGCAGCGAGTTTCGCAGTAGGGAACGTTGATGTAGGCAACGGTTCGGCGTGTACGAGGTTTAGAAACGAGTTCGGAAAGCACCTCCGGCATTTCCGTAGGCAGGAGCATGGAGCTGTCCATCCCCGGATGGATATCAATCTTTTCCGGAAACGCTTCGACAATCGGATTCTCAGAAACTTTGGCCAACCAACGACTGATGTCGTCCGGCACTCTTCTCTGGAAAGCATTAAACATCGGGACTGCTTTCTCTCGGTCAGTGTGTTGTGCTTGCATAATGCTAAAATATTGTATTGATAATGATTATCATTTGAATAAATTTAGCGCTAAGACAATTTTAATACAAACGATTATTATTATCGTTTACCCGAGTTTTAACCCTCAAAATGTATAAAAATTTAAAAACTCCCGATACAAATAAATTTTTGATAACCAATTACTCCGTCGAGTTAACTCGTTGTTCATAAAAATAATTATGTTTAGTGAAGCAATTTAAAGAGGAAATTTCAGTGGCTGATTTCAGTATTCCTGCACTTCGAATTGCCGGCATTTCAAAGAGTTTTCACGCCGGTAAAAATCAGAAAAAAGCACTTTCAGATGTCAGCTTTTCGATTGAACAAGGTGATTTTTTCGGCTTGCTCGGACCTAACGGCGCTGGCAAGAGCACTTTGATCGGCGTTTTAGCCAAGACGGTAACCCCCGACAGCGGAGATGTATCTGTTCTTGGTTTTGACATTCGCAGGGACTGGCAGCAATTCAAGATGGCGATCGGCATTGTTCCTCAAGAAATTACTTTTGATCCTTTCTTGAGTGTTTGGGAGACATTAAGACTGCAAAGCGGATATTTCGGTCTGCGTCACAACGACAAATGGCTCAATGAACTGCTCGAGGTCCTGGATTTAGCCGATAAAAAGAAAGAAAGCGTTATGCGCTTGTCCGGAGGTATGAAAAGACGTGTCTTAATTGCTCAAGCTCTTGTACACAAACCTCCTCTGATCGTTTTAGATGAACCGACGGCCGGCGTCGACATCAATCTTCGTCATTCGCTGTGGACCTTTATGGAAGAACTCAATCGTAAAGGTCACACGATTATTTTGACAACGCATTACCTTGAAGAAGCGGAAAGACTATGCAGAAACGTCGCCATGCTCAATCACGGACGCATTGCGGCTTTGGAAAACACACGCGATCTTCTGAAGGAATATTCCAAAGATCGTGTCGTTTTTACGCTTTCAAGACCGCTGCCAGAGGATTTTCCGTTTCAAGTCGAGAAACTGCAAGACGGTTTCTATTGTCTTAATTATGACAATCCCGAAGCTCTAAGAACTCTTCTCGACGAGCTGCATAAGCGCGGTTTAGAGCCGGAGGGCTTGGAAATCGGTAAAGCCAACTTAGAAGAAGTCTTCATGAGAATTACATCAAAATGAATTTCAAAATAAAACCGCAGCCTTACCGACCGGGAGCATCCTTCCTGACACTGTTGGAAAAAGAGATTCTCCGATTTAAAAAAATTGCGCTTCAGACGATTTTTGCACCGGTGCTTATGGGACTCCTTTATCTATTGGTGTTCGGACAGGTCCTGGCGGGCAAAATGCCGACCTTTGACGGTGTGAATTACCTGCACTTCCTTGTTCCCGGTCTTGTAATGATGACAATGCTGCAGAATGCTTTCGGAAACAGTTCTTCTTCAATGCTGTCTTCGAAAATTATGGGTAGTCTGATTTTTATCCAGCTCCCGCCCTTTGCCGGCTGGGAGCTTTCATTGGCAATGATAGGCGCTTCTATTGTGCGCGCCTTAATTGTCGGTGCAGGTGTTCTGCTTGCTTCGTTCCTTTGGTCTCCCCCGCCGATGGACCACCTTCTCTGGATTTTGGTCTTTGGGTTTATGGGCGCCGCTCTTATGGGGTCTTTGGGCCTCATCTGCGGATTGTGGGCAGATAAATTTGATCAGGTCGGAGCTTTTCAAAGTTTTGTTATTCTGCCGCTAACCTTCCTTTCAGGTGTCTTCTATTCGATTAACCAGCTGCCCCCGATTTTCCAGACTTTATCGAGATTTAATCCGTTCTTCTACATCATTGACGGATTTCGGTACGGTTTCTTCTCCCAAAGCGACTTCAATCCATGGATCAGCCTGTCCGTTGTAACGATCTCAGGCGTGGCTGCAGCAGCCTTTGCGACGTATTTATTGCAGGTTGGATACAAGATCCGGAGATAATTATTAACGGCAATTCAGTAAAGACAACTATTCAGGGAGCCGGGAAATTTAAGGAACCGTCGGCTGCTCAGGCCCCATAGTCGATGAATACTCGGATCACTGCCGCTCAATTTTGTTCCTGTTAGCAAGCTGGCTTCTTCCTTGCTCAACAAGCAGCGCTTGCGCAACAGAATGGTCAACGCAAACTTTTCCGACCGGCTGAAGCAGAGTTCCGAGCGATTTAGCCATCACAATGGCAACCGGAATACCGATAATGCTGCAAAAACAGCAGACAATCTGTACCAGAGTCAGTATGACCATCGGGATGCCCAAGAAGAGGACGTAGACTGCTTTTAGAATGAATCCGTATGTTTGCCAAAGAATATTTTTATCTGCATCGCCCTCTATCTCAGATTTAGAAACCATATCGTAGGAGAACGGCAGAAGCAAAAATTTCGAATACTGTATGAGCCCTAGACCGATCGGCGCTGCGATGATCGTAACAACAAACAAAAGGCCAATGAGAAAAACGAGAGCCGCCGTAACAAAACCTAGAAAAGGAATGTTCCAAATAATATTTCCTAAGGTGCGCATGAAATATTTCCGATTAAATATGACGCAGTTAAGCGGAGATATTTTACCCATGAGGCCCTCCCGAAATCGAGGGATGAACCCATAGAACAGTGTCCGTAACGGGTTTTTCTAACGATCGCGTTATTTCAAATCATCGGAGAAAGCCTCGGCAATTTTGATTCAAAAGAAAAGCCCTTCTCTAATGAAAAAAAATCGGCAGACGAACCATTGATTCTGCCTGCCGTTTTCCCAATGATTGCACGCTAGGTAAGATTGCATCGTTTAGGAAGAAAAAACTGATTCAATTAATATCTTGATTACTTAAATGCAGTTTTCAAATTTTAATAATGATATTGCTTCTAAATCAATGTTTCCACCAAAAAACAGACAAATCTGTCGTAAAAATGCAAAAAACCGCATAACTACGTGGTAGTTAAATCGAACAATTAATTAATTTTTAGGGTGGAAAATAAAGATTTAATCCTGACACCGTCACTACAATAATAAATCTTTTAGCAGAAAAATTTAATTACCCCTCAAAGACTTCTTTCACCTCTCGTTTTGAGAAATCAGGTGTTGAGATTCGCCTAAAAAATATTGGGGTGGATATATTCATCGCAATTTAATTACCAAATCTGAACTAAATAAATCTAAAAAAATGGTCTCTTTTTCGTTTCTTTCGCAAGAAAACTGAAAAAGTTAGTATTGGAACTCTGGCATCGATCCAATAGTTGTATCTTCCCTCCTCGGTCCTGAACCCCGTTCCAATTTTTAGCAAATTGGGACAAAACATCTTGAGCATACCCAAAGAAGATAACGGGTAAGTTTCTTAACAATGGTCACCTTATCGCCATCGGAATGAAGCAGCGAATATTCAAACTAAAATAAAACAGTTTTTCCGAAAGGTTCAATTTTTATGTACAAATAAATTTTCCCCTGTTCTCCAAGACAGACCTACCATTCTCAAAGGCCTTAACGATAGTAATGCGTTTGACGGCTTTAGCATTCACCGTGACTTTAATTACTTCTGAGTCGCTTTTTTCTTCGATGCAGAATGATCGAAAAAGATATATGTTGTAAAGTTTTTCTCCTTTTGGACTTTTTCCGCTTTCGCAGAAAAAAGGCAGCGCCTCCGATGTTGCTCCCAGGTTATGAAGAAATTCGGAAATATTAAAGCGAATAATGTCAATGAGACAAGCTTCTTCTGGGAGTTCTGAAGCTGAAATTGTGATCTCCCTGCTATAGCGAAAAACGGAATCACAAGCATATGGCGCCAGCTTAGAATGCTGGAAGTTTTCAGATAACAAACAGTTATCCTCTTGGAAAATATCCTTGCTGCCAATGGGAAGCTCTTTAAGAGACACAAAGCCAAAATTTTCCTTTGCGCACCCAACTTTCTTCTTACCCATAAAAATAAATAGCCTTCTATCCGGAATCCATCTTCTAAATATCACGTTGGAGAGCCAATCCCTAACAATTTCCTTAAAGCGGTCTTTGAATATGTAGGCAATCACGAGAGCAAAGAATAAATTCCGGCTCAAAGATCCATATCTGTCTTGATAGAAGAAGGCCACCACCGTCGCAAAAAGCATCGAAAGTGCCGCTGCTGATCCGTAAATGGAATGCATAAGTAAGGGGGCTCCTTGCTTATAACGAATGTCGAGAAAAAGAGAACTCTGAACAAACTTTTTCAGAAAGGACCATCGCATCAAGAATGCCGATTCCTTACTCTCTCCTTCGATTGATTCAACCGGAAAGCGGCTTGCGCGGTATTTCTCAACTTCCTGCCAAAAAGACAATATTTTGTTTCTCGGCTCACCGATGCAGACTTCATTGAGATCTCTAAGGCAGAACGAGGTCACCACAGTGAGATATTCGTCAAGTTTATCGAGCAGCCGAACCTCTCGTTCTGAATTTTCTTGTGAGAACTTTATGTTTCTAAACTCATCAAGCAGCTTATAGACAGTCTGCAGAAAAGTTTCAGTTTCTTCCGCGGACAGTTCTTGTTTCTCCATCAAAGAGCGGCTGCTCTCTTGAAGTGCAGTTTTATATTTGAGACAGAAGCGTTTGAAGAAATCATCAAATTTCTCCTCTTTGCCTGAAGATATTCTCCGAGCAACAAGTTCCTTGAGGAGACCATCCAGACTAGGGCTTTGCTCACTCAGACTAAGGTAGCACTTCAGATTATGTTTGAACTCTTCTTTTTTGAAATTATTTTCCGTGATTTGAAGCGCGCCGGGAAAAATAAAGAATGTGTCAACCCGGTACTTGAGTTTTTTAGTTTTATCTGTGATGCGGATTTTTTGCTTAACTTCGATTTGTTTTTTGCCGTGCTGCTTAATCGCGTCTATGAGCATGAGTTCTCCTGCAAAATAAACCGACTAAAGAGGATGGAAAAACATCGTGCCGCAAAGTCTTGGGAAACTTTGCGGCACAGCGTATCATTATTTCGTTAGAAGAATCCGGGAGTGATGCCGAGCCATTTAAAATAAGTTGCTCCGGCAAGCATCAAACCGAGCCAGTAGAGAAAAGACATAACGAAGCCATAGTAGAAAGATTCGCCCATCGTATATTTATTAGTACCGTAAAGCATTGCGTTCGGTTTAGCATTAAACGGGAGGCTCCAGCAAACGTTAATGCAGAGTGCCACAGGAATCGCTAACGAAAGAATATCGATCTTTAATTCCTGCGCAATACCAATAACTATCGGCATGAAAATAATCGTCCTCATGTTCTTGCTTTGGAAAATGAAGTGACTTGCGATAAAGATGCCGGTCAGTAGTGCATATAGACTGAAGTAGCTCATTGAAGCCAGTCCAAGGCCGTCCATCATAGCTTTGGTGAGAGTGTCCATCAATTTAGTAGCTGTGAGTCCTGCCCCAAGCGCATAAGCTCCCGCGGAGAAGATCATTAGATGCCAAGGGATATCAACATCGTTCCAATTTAGCAATTTGAACTGTGGTGCAAGCATAATGACGGCGCCGGTCATAGCCACAACTGTTGCATTGATGCCGTGAATTTTATCCGTGGCCCAAACTAAAAGTACCAAACCGAAGATAGCGATTGCCTTTAGCTCGTCCATCTTGAACGGCCCGAGCTCCTCATATGCCTTTTGAAGGGATTCCATGCCGCCCTGCAGCTTCGGCTGTTTGTCTTCTTCGGATACGGGAAAGATAAATCGCATGCCGAGTCCGTACCCGATAATTCCAAATCCAATAACAAGCGGAAGGCCGGCCATTAGCCAATCAAAATAGTAAATCGTGCATCCGGCTCCCGCGAGCAAAGCGATTGCAAGAAGGTTGGCACCGGAACCAGTCATAAACGCGTTGCAGCTGGCGTTGATCATGACTAAGTTGTAAAGTACCAAATTTCGAGAGAAGTTATTCGTGGTATCTGTCCCCGGTGCTCCGTAAACGGCAGAGATGACCATGAAAAGCGGCATCATAAGTGCAGCTTTCGCTGCTGTGGCGTTTACAAACGCAGCCAAAAGAACGTTAATACCAAGAAAAGTCAGAAAGATTGCTGAGGCATTTCGTCCAAAACGAAGAATCAGCCAAAGCGCTACTCGCTTAACTAGTTGTGTCTTCACTAAAGCGCTTGCAAGAACAAATGCTGAAACGTTTAGCCAGATAACCGGATCCCCCAAGGTTGCCATTGCCGGTTTCGCTTTTAAAATTCCTGTCAGCACAAGGCCGCAGATTAAAAGCATTGAGGTAACGTAGTTCGGCAGCGCCTCGCTGATCCAAAGAAAAAGAGCTGTTGCAAAAAGGGCAAACATTATCTCTTGTTTCTGATTCAGAATGGGAATTTGTACGACATATGCAAGGACAAAGAACAGAATTGCAGCAATCGGTAGTCCCCATTTCTTAAAAAATGCCCCGGTTTTAGTGAGCTTTTTCTTAGGAAGCCGATTTAGAGAGTAGCTGTTTAAATCCAGAGGGTCGTAATTGGTTTGGACGGTGCTTGTTGTCATAGTTTTTACGGCGGCTGTTTAAAACCGCCGTTCCGGTTAATTCCAATAAAACTTTAGTTCATGCCGAGAACTTGTTTAGCAGCTTTTAAATAGTTTGTATTGGGCAGCTCTGAAATACCCAGAGCCTGCGTCGCTTTTTTCATGCCTTCATAATTCTCGCTTTCGCAGCAGGCTGTCTCTACCATTGCGCCATTGAACCAAACCTGAGCATATTCGCAAATAATCCCTTCAACTGAGAAACCATAGCGTTTCTTTTCCACACGAACGACGGCTAGTTCTGAATTCTCTTTGGCCATCTCTATGAACTCCTCAAGGCTGTAAACGTCTTTTGTTAGTTCAAGCGCAACTTCGAGATGCTTGAGGATTTCGCCCAACTCTTCCCGTTTAACTGGGAATTTAAATTTGCCGCGAGGCTGAAAGATTTCATAGCCCTCCGGTGTTTCTCCGACTTTAGTCTTAATGTCAAGCAGACCGTCGCGAACTTTGACATTGGCTTCGTTGGTACGTCGAGAGAGGAAATAGATCTCTTCCGGCATTACGCGAGCTGCGTAAAGGGTCGCTTTACATTTCCACATATGCTCCTGAACGCCGGCAATAATGTTCTTTCCAAAGACGCGGAATTCAGCGCGGGGAATGATTTTGGCAGCTTCATCAGCACTAATTGCTTTATTTTTGTCGTATGGATTTGTCATTTGATTACCTACTTATTCCATGTGGTGTAAGGATGAGAGACGAGGTTGGAATTGAAATAACGAGGATCTGAAGAGACCTCTTCGCCAAGCCAGTCAGGTTTCTCGAAGGATGTATCTTCGGAGGGAACTTCTATTTCAGCTACGATCAAACCTTCATTAACCCCGTGGAATTCGTCTATTTCCCATGTAAGGCCGTTCCCGGCCGGAATCTTGTAGCGGGTTTTTTCGATAATCGGTTTTTCTGCAAGCTCATCGAGCATCTTGACGCAATCGTCATATGGAATTGAATATTCAAACTCAAGGCGTGTGCAGCCGACCGTCAATCCTTTAACCGTAAGGAAAGCCTTGTCATTGATTGTTCTGATGCGAACTGTGCGTTCCTTAACGCTGTTCAGATAACCTTGGCGGTAATGAGTGCCGACTGCGTTTTCACGCCATCCGTCGCCGATGACGAGAAATTTTCTTTCTATTTCTTTTGCCACTTTAAAACTCCTTGATTTTTAAACTCAGCGATTAAAAGCTACGAGTAAATTCTGAGCTTTAGGCGGCAAATTTAAAAATTATCAAATCATATGCTTCCCATAAGAAATTCTTATAAGTACAACTCAAATTTGATCTTTCGGCTTCATACTCTCTGTAAGGAGGGAGATAAATTCGAAAGCTGCCGGAGAAAGTTCACGTTTATCGTTGTAGCCAAGAAAATAATCCGCTGTAACAGAAAAATTTTCTACCGAAAGCATAATCAGCGATTCTCGTTTTAATTCCTGTCTGACTGCTATTGATGGAAAAGCCGCTGCACCGAAACCCCGCGCAATTAGTTGTTTAGAGCTTTCAAGACTATTAACTTCAATAACAGGCGTCGAGAGGAATTCATAAACTCCGACACTTTTAAACCACTCCTCGAGCTTAGAACGCATACGACTCCCTTTTTGACGCATGACAAGATAATTTTCCGCGAATTCTTTTGCAGAAAGCGACCTTTTCATTGCGGCTAGAGGAGATGTAGGTCCACAGACACAAACGTACGGCTCTTTGATAAGCAACTTCTGTTTGCAGTGCTTGAGATTTTTCACGTGGCGGCTTAAAGCTACATCTGCAAGCCCCTCTTCTACGAGATGCGTAACGTAGGCAGAGTCCCCCATTTCCAGACGAATGGAAATCAGAGGATATTTTTTATAAAACTCAGCAATAAAGGAAGAAAGAAAATAGTTACCCATCACTGCGCTGGCGGCTATCGTGAGCTCTCCCGTCAAAAGGTGATTCAAATCACTAAATACGTTTTCGATTTCACGAAAAATTCCAAACAGTTTCTGGGTATAACTAAATAAGATTTTGCCCTTAGCAGTCAGGCGAATCTGACGTTTACTTCGGTCGAAAAGAGGATTGCGAAGTGCATGCTCAATGCCTTGAATCTGCTGAGATACAGCGGGCTGCGTCATATAAAGCGCCTTAGCCGCTTCCGTAAAACTGCCTAGACTGGCAACTACGTGAAACGTTTTGAGATGCTCTAGATTCATTCGGGTGATTCCGAACTGATTTTTTCGCATACAGACGCTCCCTGGATTTAGAAAAATATTATTTGAGAATTCGGTCTGTCCTCAGTTTAATTGATGGACCACAGCTCATTTAGCATAAACATGAAATAACAGCCTGAATTCTCGAAAGAACGGGAATTCAGGCTGCAGGACTGCTTGTTAAGGAGATAATTTAGAACCTATGCATCACACCCAAGGAAGTATTCCATCCGCTCAATCCGGGCGCTAGATTTAAAGCTTTATTTGCTTTCCCCCAGGCGCCTTGTACGTAAACGAGTGTCCTCTTCGAGAAGTTGTACAAATATCCGGCGCCGATGCTGTAGGCATTGAATTTTTTATCCCAGCCTTCTTCAAGTTTTCCGGAATTCTTGTTCTTACCGAAGACGTACTGGCCTTGAACCATCAAGTCGCCGCCAAAAGCTTTCACGGAAGTTGACAGAGAAAATGCGTGGTAGTTATTGGCTTTGCCAGCGTTGTAGGCTTCTGACATCTTTTCTTCAGCAAATTCAATTCCGGGCAAAGCAGCATGCTGTACAAATTCATACGCACCGAACACTTTGAAGGTTCCGAAGTCGTAAGAGGCCCCGAGGTTCAAAAGACGAGTCTTTTCTTGGTCTGTGGCACCTTTGTGGTCCAACAGTTCGTAGATCACATCGACGGAAAGTTTGTCTTTGTTATAGGTCAGCCCAGCGCCGTAGTAATGAGAGTTATGCGACCACTTTTTCTCATCGGTATCCGTTCCGTTCGAGTACATCAGGTGTCCTTGAATACCTCCGAACTCCGGCGTCACATAAGCCACAGAGTTGTTGTAGCTGTCGGTCAGATAGAAGGCTCCGTACATATTGCCGATCGTTGAGAACGAGGTGGAATATGCCGCTCCTCCTAAGATGCTGAATGTTCCGCAGTCCGAAGAGAGTCCTCCGAAGCGTCCGAGGCCTAACTTGCCCCACTCACCGCTCAAACCTAAAGCTGTTTCACGGTTGAATGCTTTTCCCGCTGTGGCCTCGGAACCGTTACTGAGATTAAAGCCCTGCTCAAGCTTGAAAAACACACTGTTTCCTCCGCCGAGATCTTCTTGGCCCATCAGACCCCAGCGGTTGCTCAGCCAGTTGCCGTTGGTCATTTGAACTTTGGCGGATTGATGCTGCAGTTTGCTGACGGAAACGCCCCCGTCAAGAATTTCGTACAGTGTCACCGAAGGTTCTGCCATGGCAGCAGAACCGATAGACATGCCGACCGAAATCGCTAAAAGATGAAGGTTTTTCATTTAGAAGCTCCGATCATTTGATGACGTGGCAGTTTTTGCAGAGATTCTGCTGAGGCTGATGCTCTCTGTGGCATTCAAGGCAGCTTACGGTGTCACCGTAATGCGGAGAGTTGTGATAGTTCTTCTCATTGACATTAGCGAGAAGCTGAATGGAAGAAGATTTTCCGTGGCACTGGATACAAGTAGTGTCCTGAGGAGCCTGCATCGGCTGTGTGTTGTTATGGCATTGAGCGCATTGAACATTAGCGTGGAGACGAGCCATTGATCCGGACATGGTTTGGTTTTGTGCGAAGGCGGGACTGAGGAGGATGGAGAAAGCGGCCGCCATAGATAACACGATGTATTTCATGATTTTTTCTCTCTTAAAGGTTGGCTGCGACAGATCTTCCGGCGATGCGGCCCATAGCCAGGCAGTCAGTAGAAGAACAGCTGCCTAAACGGTCCAAGCCGTGGACACCGCCGGTAATTTCGCCGGCTGCATAGAGACGAGGAATGGGTTTGCAAGTCTTCGTGCTGATCACTTGAGCCTGATCGTTAATGCCGATGCCGCCCATGCAGTAGTGAAGTTTCGGCCAGAATCTCATCGCATAGAACGGAGCCTTGAGTTCAACTCTCTTATCCAGGGGACGGCCGAAGAGCTCGTCTTTACCTGCTGCCACCATCTTGTTCCATTCGGCGATCTGCTGTTTCAGCGGCTCAAGCGGAGCGCCGTAGAATTTGGCGAGCGCTTCGACGGTGTCAAACTTCTTAACCGTGCCTTCTCTGAAGCTTGCCTTGAATCCCGGACGATTGACCGTCGTTTTTTCGGAACAGAATCCGAACGGCATAACCGGTTTACCCTGCTGGTCGACGCATTTCATTTCAGCTTCCGAGCGTTCTCTACGTGAAGCTAATTCATTAACAAAGCGCTTGCCGTTTCTTGCATCTACCATGATGCCTTCAGCGAAGATATAGTCGGCAAAAATCGAAGCTGCGCCGGCGCCAAATTCATCGGGAGTTGCCCAGGGACCGACCTGATAAATATCTAAAAGAACCGGCATTGCACCGAGACCGAGAAGCATACGAACGGATTCTGAAGTGGCGCCCTTCTGGCTTGTACTTTCGAGTGTGGAGTACTGAGGTGTAGAAGCAGAAATAAATTCATTGTCTGCGCCCCATCCGCCTGTCGCAAAAATCACGCCTTTGACTGCCTGAACTTTGTAGGTGTTCTTGTGCGTCTTCTTGTCGAAGTCATATTGACCTTCGACTTCGACACCTCGGACAACGCCGTCTTTATCCGTAAGAACTGCACTGCAGAAGCTCTTATTTCTGAATTCAACGCCGTGATCCTTCAGCC
>ERZ773276.1870-NODE-1870-length-14443-cov-2.849944_pt1 | contig 14443 bp, 11 predicted proteins | sample MGYA00511386_ERZ773276 | MGnify/ENA primary metagenome ERZ773276 (study PRJEB29015, sample SAMEA2737778) | human gut metagenome | biome: human gut; feature: human-associated habitat; material: faeces | place: China | collected 2012 ...
CCTTCTGCCATCTCACATGCAGTCTGGCTGCTCACAGCATAATATTTTTCCAGCGTTTCTTTTTTTACACCAAGCACTGTATGTTTTGCTTCATCACAATATGTTACATAAGCCTGTTTCAACACTGCCGAAGCTCCCGGAACATTCACAATCCTTGACGAAATCATCCCACCTGTACATGATTCTGCCGTTGTTACAGTAAGTTTTTTTTCTTTTAAAACATCAACAACATGCTTTTCAAGAAGACCATTATTTCTTAATTCCATAAATGCTGCTCCCTTCAGATAAAACTTTCCGTTTTATTTTGATGAACCTTCAATAAATACCTTGTAATTCTTTGCAATATAATCAATCAGCGAAATCACTGTAAGTGCAAGTGCAATATATACAACTGCCATGTTTATTATGTTCATATATTTAAATGGCAGATCAAGAACAAGAAGAATTATCATTATCATCTGAAATGTTGTCTTGAATTTTCCCCAATAGCTTGCAGCAATTACAACTCCATTATCAGAAGCAACAAGCCTGAATCCGCTTATTATAAATTCTCTTGCTATAATAACAATGACAATCCATCCTGCAAGTTTTCCAAGGTCAACAAGTGCGATAAGTGCAGAGCAGACAAGAAGTTTATCTGCAAGCGGATCCATAAATTTACCGAAATTGGTCACCAGATTATATTTTCTTGCTATTTTTCCATCTAGTAAGTCAGTAAAACTTGCTAACACGAATATTGCAGCTGCCAAAACATCTCCTGTCATACCAAGTCCTGGTATATAAAGAAATATAAGAAATACCGGAATCATAATTGTTCTAAGTATTGTTAATTTATTAGGTAAATTCAACTTCTTGTCCTCCCTTTACTTTCAGATAATAATTTATTCTTCAACTATTTTTCCTATAAGATCATACTCCGTTGAGCCTGTAATAAGTACATTAACAAAATCACCTGACATCAGTTCCCTGTCACATTCCACAAAAACAAGTCCATCAACATTAGGTGCATCCTTATATGAACGTCCAACATAAGTATTATCCTCAGCAATGTATCCTTCTATCATTACCTCAAGCATACTTCCAACCATGTCAGCTGATCTGTCAGCTGATATTTCCTGCTGAAGCTGCATTATCTCATCTCTGTATTTTTCTTTCACAGCTTCATCTATCTGATCAGGCATTGATGCTGCCGGAGTATCCTCTTCTCTTGAATACGTAAATACTCCAAGCCTGTCGAATTCACATTCGTCAATAAACTCCATCACCTCCTGGTGTTCTTCATAAGTTTCACCTGGAAAGCCTGTAATGAGTGTTGTCCTTAAAGCAATATCCGGAATCTCACGTCTTAACCTTGCTGTTATGTCTATAAGTTCCTTCTTATTAGTTCTTCTGCCCATTCGTTTCAGGACATTATCACTTGCATGCTGTATAGGCATATCAAGATAATGGCATACCTTTGGTTCATTCTTGATAGCTTCTATAAGCTCATCATCAATCTCCTCAGGATAACAGTAAAGAATTCTTATCCATTTTAAGTCTTTTATTTTGGATAACTCATGCAGAAGCATAGGTAGTGATTTCTTTCCATACAGATCAACTCCATAAAGAGTTGTCTCCTGAGCAACCAAAATAAGTTCTCTTACTCCGCCCTCAACAAGCTTTTCTGCCTGACCGACAAGATATTCAACCGGAAAGCTTCTGTAGCTTCCTCTTACCTTTGGTATTATACAATATGTACATCTCTTATCACAGCCCTCAGCTATCTTTAAGTATTCATAATAACCTGGTGTTGTAACTATTCTGTCCTCTTTAACCATCGGCATTCTGTCTGCATCCTCTACAAAATTAGTTATACCCTTTTCCTCAAGAACAGAAGTAATCATATCAGCTATCTTATCATATGAAGATGTGCCGACAAATGCATCAACCTCTGGAATTTCTTTTATAATCTCATCCTGATACCTATGTGCAAGGCAGCCTGCTGCTACAAGCACTTTACACTTTGCATCCTTCTTATGCTCTGCCATCTCTAATATCGTATTAATACTTTCCTGCTTGGCATCTCCTATGAAGCAACAGGTATTGACAGCTATTATATCTGCATCCCATTCATCATCTGTAAACTCAAAGCCTTTATTTTTTAATATTCCAAGCATATTCTCTGTATCAACCAGATTCTTATCACAGCCAAGCGAAACAAATAAAATTTTCATATATTTCTCCGTCCTAAAATGTTCATTTATCCAATCACAACCGCTTTGTGACTTTTTGACACGTACATCATAATAACATAAAAAACAAAAAAAATAAATGCCAATAACCTCACAATTACTGGCATTATATTAAAAAACAATTAATTGTTATAAAGTTGTTATAACAAACGCCACTATAGGAAGTGTTACTATACTAACAAGCGTTGTTAAAACAACTGAGGCTGCTGCTACATCATCATCATAGTTAAACTGTACAGCAAAAACAGATGTGATAGCCGCACAAGGACACGCCTCAAGTATGATTACAATATTGGCAACCATTCCATGAATATTTAACAACTCAAAAACCGCAATACATATTGCAGGAATAATTATCATCCTTACAATTATTGAAAAATACACAAGTTTATTTGCAAACATTTTCTTAATATCACTTGCTGCAATAATCATGCCTGTTATAAACATTGATAACGGAGTGTTAACTGCACCTGCTGCACTTATGGCCTGATGAAGCACTGATGGCATTGGAATTCTTAAAACAAATATTATGATTCCGGCAAAAACAGCAAGTGTCGCCGGAGTCGTAAATATCTTTTTTACAACCATCTTCCAGCTGATTGTCCGGCTTACAACTGAATATCCAAGTGTCCATAACAATATATTAAACACTGTAACAAATGCACTTGCATATATAAGCCCTTCACTGCCAAACAAAGCCTGAATCAACGGAAAACCCATATAAGCCGCATTAGAAAACATACATCCGAATCTTACAACTGGAAGATTATCATCTTTAATACGCATCGATAATATAAAAGTAACAGCTATACCTATAGCTATAAGAAGTACACTCAGCCAAAGTGCATACAATATATTCCTGAATATATCAGAATCAAAATCTGTCAGGTATGAATTAATAATCATACATGGTACAACAAAATAAACAAGCAGATCAGAAAATGCCTTCTTGCCTTCTATTTTTACCGCACCTGCCTTCACACATATAAAACCCGCAAATATTAATACAAACAAAACCAAAACCTGCTGTATTGTTATCATTGCTAATTGCATATATATTACCTCCAATGAAATATATTTCAAGCTTCCATTAGAATAGTATAAATATTAAGAATAGTCAAGTCTAAAAACAATATACATATCTGAACACTATTTTCTCCCACCATCTAAGCCTGTTATATATAATATCTGATATCTTATTGTACACATTAAGAACGCATTGCGTATCAGAAGATGCTGCCCTATGTAAAGAAAACTCCGATTGTACTGATACATCTACTGCCCTTTTTATATCAGTCACATCCTCTTTATAATCCTCTGCAAATTCTGCTACAAGCACATCAGCAAAGTCCTCCTCCGTGCCATCATACTCTGTCACATAGCCTGTCGTATGGAGCATACACATCAGTCTTTTATATATAGAAACTGCTTTTTTCTTGTTCTGTCTTTTAAGTATTATATTTCTTCTTAATCTTAACCATAAAGGCGAAGCTGCTACACCAATTACAGCTATGAACAGCAACAGTATTTTAATTATTCTCCATACAAGCCTTAAAAATCTCTTTATAGCTGCTTTAACAGCACCCTGCCAAGTTCTTACATATTCTGTTTTTTCCTTTGATATATCATTTATACTTGGCATATCAGCTGTCCAGTTATTCTGCTGCATTATCTGGTTAAATATTTCCATATTATATCCAGGATAAGAAACCCTCATAGTTCCATCTGCTGCTGGCGTAACATCAACCGGTACCCATCCATAATTATCTATAAAAATTTCTGTCCACGCATGCTGTGCTGAATCTGTAACTGCTGTACTCCACTGCCCATCAGCATTTTCTTTAAAACAGTCAGCAGACACCTTAAACCCTGTTACATACCTTGCAGGAATTCCGTACATACGGTACATAAGTGTTGCAGCTGTTGCATAATGAACGCAATATCCTTTTTTAGACTCAAAAAGAAACTTATCTGCCACATCAGTATTTCCAAGCATAATCCCAGGAGTCCTTGTGTAGCTTGTATTACTCATAAGTGTATATAATATAAATGTTGTTTTTTCTTCAAGTGATGAAAGGGGATTATCCTTAACATACGAAGCCAGCTGTGGCGTAATATCATCTGAATACTGCGTATAGTAAGATTTCATTGCAGTTTTATAATTAGACTGCACATTTATGTAATCATCCATCCTTGATTTCTTCGTTAAATCAGTTATATTATCTGAATCCCATAAAGAAACCATATCCTTTTGTTCATAATACATAACACTATACTCATCATAAGAGTTTTTCTGTGCCAGATACAGGTTACTGCAATATGGCTCCAGCATTATATTATTTTTATCACTTGTATAAGCTATATCAAGCTGAAGTCTCCTGTCTTTATCCTTTGAAACAGCCAGTCCATTACTTTTCATAATATAATTGCCAAGATAATACAGGTTTCCAAACACCTCAGATGTACTATATATTGAACTATATCTGGCATATGTATTTCCCTTTTTCTTATCCAGTTCATTACATATCTGTACATCATCAGCCTTATTCCAGTTATTACCTGTATACTCTCCACCTCTGTAACCTATAAGATATACATCCTCTTCCGGCTTTCTTTGTGTTGTAAGTTTAATCTGTTCTGCCCCAGTCTGATAATTGTTTCCTGTACTTATACTTCCATTCATGCTGATATCAGAGGCTCTGTTACTGGCTATACTTGATACCTTATAAACCACCTCTTCTATTCCGCTTACCGAATTATATACTGGCTCAGATATTGTATTCATAATAACAGCTGATAGAACAAATGATGCAAAAAGCAATACAGCACACATGACTGTACATTTTCCCATAATGTTTTTTCTGCTGTTTACTGTATGTGATGAATACAGAGTTTTTCTTTTCTTTTTATCCAGATTATTCATCAGATAAAACAAAATCTGGTATACAAGCATAATAAAAATGTTAAAGACTGATATGGATATTTTAAGAAAAGGTGAAGCCAGCAAAAAAGAAACCATAACAAATGACAAAACAAAATGCACCTTAAAAACTATCTCAAAAAGATAAAACACACCAACTAGCAATGGTGTAAACACACACATAAGCTTAGTTATATTCCTGACAGCCGCTCTCCCCTCACTGAAAGCCGTAAATACTGAATACGCCTGTAGCTGCAAATCATCCAGTCCAGTTATTACCACAATAAATATACCTATAAAAATCATTACGCATAATGCAACTGACAATTGTGGTTTATTGTAATACACATAACAGAATATAAAAGATAACAAAAACGCAGACAGATACACAAGTTCCCCCGTATATCCTATAGCATTAAATCCACTTATAAACAGAAGAACAGAAAGAACGCCACAAAAAAGCGCAGCAAAACCAAGATACATGTTTCCTCTGTAGCCACTATCTTCTGTCCGTTTGACCGTTATACTGATATCTGTTTTCATACTGTTCTCCATTCCGCTATAACTTATACTTTTATACTGCCATTAACACTCACATTAAGACTAGTATCTACCACAACTATGTTTCCTTCTTTATATGCAGATGGAAGCTCTTTATTCATGCCTGTTTTTTTATTATTAACCCTGCATTTTTCGTGATACAGAAAAAGAGCATACAGCACATCTTCGCAATCCTTTCTGTTATTCACACGATGTTTAATAAACGTATCATATTCATAATCATACCACAAAAGATTAATTATACTTTTGTCGTTAATAAGCCACATTGTCTCATTGGCAAGCTTGTCATAAAAATCTCCCATTTTCTTATAATCATATAAATCATCTATAAACACCTTTGCAAACACATTGACTTCTATATCTGTCTCCTGCGAGAATTCTTTAACAAGAAGGCTCCCTGTTTTAGCACTTAGATTCCAGTGTATATGCCTGTAGGAATCGCCTGTCTGATATTCTCTTATCTGTCTTATATCATCAACTGAATTTCCACTTCTGTTAACATATAAATCCTGGGAAGCCTCAGCTGCAGATGCAGCATATTCCATATAAATACTGCCATCCTCAATATACGGCAGCACAGCTATATTCATATGACTGTCAGTTACAGCCTTTCTTCTGAACACACCTGTATAATCATAAAAATATACACGCTTAATATATACACATGCCGGTCCTGCATAAGGCATCCTTATTGTAAAATTTATAGAATCTTTTTTCTTATGACAGCTTCCATATATTTTCTTTGTAAGCATATATTTTGTTTTATTTCCATTAAAACCATATGACACTTCAATATCAAGTCTGATTTTACTTACTGGCAGACCATGATTATTATTTATATTAACCCTGACAAGATAATCTCTGCCTTCAACCGCACTTGCATAATCAGAAGCAAAAGCAAATGACACTCTTTTTTTATATATACTTGTAACAAAATGCATAGCAAGCATAAAAAAAGTAAGGCATACTGCATATAACATCAATGCAAATGAATGGACCATTCCTGCAACATACCACGAAATAACAACAAAAAAGATTAATAATACTTTAGACATCATATTCTTTCATCCTCAGTTTACGCTCTTTTCTCCAACAACCGGCCTTTTTACAGACTTTACAATATTATTTATTATGTCTGATTTTGACAACTTTTCCATACGTGCTGACATATCAGGTACTATTCTGTGTGAAATCACATACTCAAACTGTGTACCTACATCAGAAGGAATAACATAATCTCTTCCATTAAGCCATGCCCAAGCCTTTGACATTTTTACGAGTGCAATTGTTGCTCTTGGGCTTGCACCTCTTTCTATATATTCAGATTCCCTGGTTGCTTTAACAAGCTCAACTATGTACTTATATATGCTTTTATTCATATATACCTCATATATCTCTTCCTGCATTTCCTTAACATCTTCTGCTGTTATAACCGGCTCCACCATATCTGTCCGTCCTGTTTTCCCAACCGACATTGCCATATCCATCTCACTTTCAAAATCAGGATATCCTATAGACATCGTTATCATAAACCTGTCCATCTGTGCCTCTGGAAGACTCTGCGTACCTGCATTGCCATATGGATTCTGCGTTGCTATTACTATAAAAGGATCAGGAACATCTCTTGTTATTCCCTCAACTGATACCTTTCTTTCCTCCATAACCTCAAGGAGGGCTGACTGTGTTTTGGGTGATGTTCTGTTTATCTCATCAGCAAGCAGCAGGTTACAAAATACACTGCCTGGCTGATATACGAACTGTCCAAGATCACTTCTGTATACAGAATATCCAGTAAGATCTGATGGCATAACATCAGGTGTGAACTGAACTCTTTTACAGTCCAGCTTCATAGCCTTTGAAAATGCAGTTGCAAGGGTTGTTTTACCGACTCCTGGTATATCCTCAAGAAGTATATGTCCACCAGCAAGAAATGCTGTCATAATCTCCTTGACCTTCCTGTCTTTTCCAAGTATAACTTTATTAACCTGTTCTATAACTTTAGCTGCCTTCCCTACATTATTATCCAATCAAGTTTCCTCCAATATCATAAATATCGCAAAATATATTTTTATTCTTCTGTATAATTAATAGCGCATTTAACAGCTCTTCTCCAACCCATAAGAAGGCTGTCTCTTTTAGCAGGTGATATGCTGCTTTCAAATGTAGTATCAAGCTGCCAGTTATCTTTTATCTCATCTTCATTCTTAAAAAAGCCAACTGATAACCCCGCAAGATAAGCAGCTCCAAGTGCTGTTGTTTCTATGCATCTTGGTCTTCTGATAGATGCATCCAGTATATCTGACTGAAATTCCATAAGAAAATCGTTAGCACTTGCACCTCCATCAACCTTTAATTCACTTACAACATGTCCGGTATCACTTTCCATAGCTTTAAGTACATCATATGTCTGGTAAGCTATAGATTCTAATGATGCTCTAATAAAATGTTCCTTGCCTGCTCCCCTTGTAACTCCTACTATTGTGCCTCTCGCATATGGATTCCAGTATGGTGCACCTAATCCTGAGAATGCCGGAACTATATATACACCATTAGTATCCTCAACCATTCTTGCATAATTCTCCGATTGCGAAGAATTCTTAATCATACGCATTTCATCCCTAAGCCACTGTATAACAGCTCCACCTGTAAACACACTGCCTTCAAGTGCATACTTTACGCAGTCGTTGGTACTAGCCGCAATAGTTGTTATAAGTCCGTGTTCTGATATAACCGGTTCCTTTCCAGTATTCATAAGAAGAAAGCAGCCCGTTCCATAAGTATTCTTTACTTCACCAGCATCAAAACAGCACTGTCCAAAAAGTGCTGCCTGCTGGTCACCAGCTGCACCAGCTATAGGTATACTACCTGCTATGACTGAACTGTCTGTATATCCATATATACAGCTTGATGGTTTTACCTCAGGAAGCATTGATTCAGGTATATTAAGTTTATTAATAAGCTCTTTATCCCAGCACAGCTTATGTATATCAAAAAGCATTGTTCTTGATGCATTGGTATAATCTGTTACATGTATAGCTCCACCTGTAAGCTTCCATATAAGCCATGTGTCAACCGTACCAAAAAGCAGTTTGCCTTCTTCTGCTCTTTTCCTTGCACCTTCTACATTATTCAGAATCCAGGCTATCTTAGTCGCGCTAAAGTACGCATCTGGAACAAGTCCCGTCTTTGCCTTTATGACTTCACCATAACCATCTCTTATAAGTGCTTTTACATCCTTTGCTGTCCTTCTGCACTGCCATACTATAGCATTATATACAGGTTCTCCTGTTTCTTTATCCCATACGATTGTTGTTTCTCTCTGATTAGTTATTCCTATTCCTGCAATATCCTTTGCTTTAGCACCAAGTAATGCCATAGCTTCAGATATAACTGCGTACTGTGAAGACCATATTTCCATGGGATTATGTTCAACCCACCCTGGTCTTGGATATATCTGTTCAAACTCTTTCTGTGCCATACTGCATATGTTTCCAGCCTTATCAAAAAGAATACATCTTGAACTTGTTGTCCCCTGATCTAAAGCCATAATATATTTTGCCATAATATCCTTACACTCTCCTTACAAAATACTAATCTGCCAGATATTTATATATCTGTTTCTTTTTTATTAACTTCCTGTTTTTTTATGTTTATATTTTTTGTGCTGCAATTCAGCATTGCTAACAGACAGAAAAATATTGGAAATGTAATAACCTCCAGCATTTCAGCCGTTCCCTGGATTGAATATACCATAACAGCAAGACCTGCACCTGCAAGCATATATCTTGATTTGTTCATATGGCAGGCTTCACTTGAACCTTTAAGGTGCCTCTTTATATTGCTGATTGCTGCTACAAGAAGTAAAACATATACTATAAGACCGGCAATACCAAGTGTTATAAGCATATTAATCCATATATTGTGAGCATTGTCTACTCTTCCTCTGTTAAATATGTTGTTGGCAGCAGCAGAATAATCACTTAAAACCCATGCTGTAGAAGCCTCTCCTGCACCGAATATTTTATTTATGAATGGAAGGTTTTTAAATCCATCCAGCGAGTTTTTCCATATGTATCCACGTCCTGAGCCCCAGTCATCAGTAATAGCAAGCGGACCTCTCTGTACAGCTGTACATATAATAACCATCAGACATGCAGCTGCTGCAAATACAACACATATGATTACATATATTTTTTTTATTTTATCAATCAGTTTTTTATTGGCGAACAAATCACATTTGTCGTGAAGCATCTGGATAATAAATATAGCTATGAAACAGACAACTGGAAACACTACAAATACATTCTTGTAAACAATAATACTGCCAACACTTTTTATAATCCTCGTATTAAACTGATTAAATATATATATAACCCCAAGTATACGTCCTGCAATAAACAATTCTACAGCGAGCATAAAATACCTTATTAATCTGTTATAATCTGATATTGCAAAATATATAAGAATCACAAATGCAAAAAACATGCCTGCAACTGCCATATCGCTGTCTGATGCCAATGAACCCATCATTCCTAGCAGTGCACAAATACCATAAAAAAGCTTACCTGCTGTACTTTCCTCATATACAAACGAAAACATGGCAAGTGCAAGCATCATATTAACATACATTCCATATATATCTATATTACCAAGCGAAGATATGTACACCATTTTCATGGCAGCTGGAACATCCTTGTATATGTAGAATGGATCCATGCCCGCGTAATTAAGCACTGCCCACACATTAACCAATATTGTAGAACATAATACGTATGTAATATCTCTTTTTTCAAATCTGTAACATGTTGAAACAACATAATACATACAAACACATGCACCATAAAAAACAAGTCCCGTATATCTTCCTCCGTGTCCTAGAAATGCAACACTTTTATATGGAGAAAACAAATATGACATAATACATACAAAAAGAAATAAAAATATTAATTTTTTCCATAAATCCATATTTTTTATCTTATCTTTTATATCATACACTTTACTTATGCTCTGACTTTCAGCACTATACGCACCTTCCTGAATATTAATAAAATCAACATTGTCATCATCATATTTTTTCTTATCGCTAACTCTTTTTAATATAAAACTTGCCAGTGAATTAATACATAGAACCAAAAAACCTACATATGAAACAATAATAAAGAAGAAAAACCTTGTTAACGTAACATCATTTAACTTGTTATGCATAACAAACGGATATATTATCAACAACATATACACTACTGTTTTTCCCAGAACATAATTAATTTTATCAGTTATTTCCATACTTCCTCCATCCATCTCCTTATTCTTATGTATATATTATACAAAAAACCAGTGCTATAGACAATATAACACTGGTTTTATTATTAAATATTGTGATATTTGAATTTTTAGTTTGCTCTCTTCTTACCGAATACAACAACTAATCCCATAGCTGAAACTGCTGCTAAAGATAATAATACATATAACATTACGTTTGCATGATCACCTGTTTTTATAGGTGTTCCAGCAAGTTCTCCTGTTGCAGGGTTAACAGCCTTTACTTCATCTGCTGTATGGCCTGAAAGGAAGTATGTTGAGCAGTGATTTATATCAAAATCAACATATCCATCAACAACCTTTAACCCCTCGTTATCTCCAACTACCTCAACTCTATTAAGTTCTTCGTTATAGTAATAGAGATATACTACATCCCCATTCTGGAACCACTTGCCAACATAAGTATGTAATGTAGCTGTTCCAGGAAGTTCTCCATGATATGCAAAGTTAAGATATACTAATTCATCTACACCTGTTAATGCTACTATATCATCATTCTTAGTATCAGAAACATTTAATGTAAGATCAACATTCTTATCTGTGTTATTAAGTGTTGCTGCCTTAAATGTCCATGAATATAAAAGATAATCCTGTGAATTAACAACTCCAACTGTGATATCTTTGTTGTTAGCCTTTACTGCTGAGAATAAATCAGCTGAAAGTGTAGGTGCTGCATCACTTACAACATCAACCTTAGTCTCTGTTGATGAAGTAACTTCTTTATTAAGAACATCATTAACAGCATCAGACTTTACTATTTCGTCCTTTGCAACTGTCGATGGAAGTGAATGATCTCCCTGTGGAAGGTTTCCAATTACATCTGAGCCTGTTGAATCTGGTGTACCTGCATTATTACCACCTGTAGTATCAGAATTTGTTGAGTCTGATGGTGTTGTTACATTTTCTGTATTTCCCTTGTCAGCATCATCCTTACCTGGCTTTCCTGGTTTTACATCTGAACCTGTTGAATCAGATGGTGTTGTTACATCTGAGCTTGTTGAGTCTGATGGTGTTGTTACATCTGAACTTGTTGAGTCTGATCCTGTTAAATCAGATGGTGTTGTTACATCAGTTTGTGTAGAATCACTTGCAGTTACATAATTGTTCACATAATCAGAAAATGTTGCTGCTGCAACTCCTGATACCTGAACAGCTAGTAATGAAGCAACTGTAACAGTTAATGCAAGCTTTTTAGTAAAAAACTTTCTCATTCTTATAGTACCTCTCTTCTATTGTTTTTACAATAAAAGTCATCACAAAGTAAATTAATCCCCCTCATTTGTATGCATCACATTCTCCAAGTAAATCCAGTGGATATAACACTTAATGCTAACTTTATTGCTCTAAACATTTTACCCCCCCCCGGTATATTTTTGGCAATAGTTTAGCATGTATTTTTTTATAAACATTTTCAGTTTCAAACAGCTTTTATAAATATTTACTTGTAATCATCCACAGCCTTTTTTAATGCTTCATCAAGGGTATGCCATCCAAGAACAGCACATTTTACTCTTGCAGGCATATGCGATATATCTTTAAGTGCTGATGCTTCATCAAGCTCATCTATCTCTTCATCAGTTGCCTCTCCCTTTATCATCTTAAGAAAAAGATTTCCAAGCTTTAATGCTTCATCCTTGCTCTTTCCTATAATCATGCCAAGCATAATGTCTGCTGAAGCCTGCGATATAGCACATCCATCTCCCACAAAGGCTCCATCCTCTATTATGCCATTCTCCACTTTTAACTTAAGCCATATATCATCACCACAGTTAGGATTAACTCCTTCCAGTACTATATTAGCATCTGGAAGATCATGCTTGAACTCTGGTCTTATATTATGTTCTGTCAGAATCTCGTTATAAAAGCCTCTATTCATCATAACCCATTCTCCTTCTTACATTAATAGCACTCTTAACAAATGCACGTACTTCATCCTCTGTATTGTAGAACATAAAGCTTGCTCTTGTAGCATTATATACCTTCAAATGTGTAAGAAGCGGCTGTGCGCAATGATGTCCTGCCCTTACATCTATTCCATCCGAAGATAATATTTCACTGACATCATGAGGATGCACATTATCTATAGTAAATGCTACTATACCTGTATGGTTATCAGGATTCTCAGAACCAATAACATGAATATGTTCATATTCTTTAAGTCCTTCCATAGCTATACGCGTAAGTGTTTTTTCTCTTTCTTCAATATAATCAAAGCCAACTTCATTAATATACCTGATTGCTGCAGCAAGTCCAGCTGCACCTGCTGCATTTACTGTACCAGCTTCAAACTTATGTGGAAGTTGTGCATACACAGCGCCTTCTCTTGTAACAGAATCTATCATTTCTCCACCAGTCATGAAAGGTTCCATCTTCTCTAAAAGCTCCTGCTTTCCATAAAGAACACCTATTCCCATAGGTCCCATAAGCTTATGGCCTGAAAACGCAAGAAAATCCGCATCCATATCCTTAACATCAATCTTCATATGAGGTGCACTCTGTGCTGCATCAACAACCATAATAGCACCTGCTGCATGCGCCATAGCTGCGATTTTTTTAACAGGATTAACGCAGCCAAGCACATTTGACACCTGGCCAACCGCTACTATTTTTGTATTCTCATTAATACCTGCTGCCAATGTTTCATCTGTAAGTGTTCCATCCTTTTCACAATCAAGATACACAAGCTTTGCACCTGTCATTCTCGCTGCCATCTGCCATGGAAGCATATTGCTATGATGCTCCATAATAGAAACTGCTATCTCATCTCCGGCTTTAAGGTTATTTAGAGCGTAACTATATGCAACAAGATTAATACCTTCCGTTGTATTTCTTGTAAATATTATCTCCTTTGTAGAACCTGCATTAATAAACTCCCTTACAGTTTCTCTTGCATCTTCATATTCTTTTGTTGCAGCTATACTAAGAGGATAAAAGCCTCTTAATGGATTAGCATTATTTTTTTCGTAAAACTCAGCTTCTGCTTTAATCACGCATTCAGGTTTCTGTGACGTAGCAGCATTATCTATATATATTCTGTCATTATTTTTTATAAGTGGAAAATCATCCCTGTAATTGCGACTCATATTTATCTCCATTCTATAATCTTTGGACGGCATTTTCACCAAGCACCTTGCAAAGCTGTTCATTAGCAAGCTTCTCAGTTTTTTCATCTTCTATCTTTCTTGCTACGACTTCCAATCTTCCCTTAGTCATAATATCTTCTGCCGTCTCTGAATCTATACCTCTTGCTGCAAAATAGAATAAGGTTTGTGGATCAAGCTCACCAATAGTTGCACCATGTGAGCCATTGACATCCTCCTCTGCGCAAAGAATAACAGGAATAGTCTTATTTACAACATCTTCACCCAGCAATAACACATTTTCAGTTTCAGCACCTGTAGAACCAGACGAA
>ERZ773276.1892-NODE-1892-length-14289-cov-6.768793_pt1 | contig 14289 bp, 9 predicted proteins | sample MGYA00511386_ERZ773276 | MGnify/ENA primary metagenome ERZ773276 (study PRJEB29015, sample SAMEA2737778) | human gut metagenome | biome: human gut; feature: human-associated habitat; material: faeces | place: China | collected 2012 ...
TCTAAGGTTTCTTCCCAGAGATCTGCACTCGGTGCTGTACAGAACAGATTAGAGCACACCATCGACAACCTGGATAATATTTCGGAGAATACATCTTCTGCTGAGTCTCGTATCCGTGATACAGATATGGCAAAAGAGATGGTAAACTACAGCAAGAACAACATTCTTGCACAGGCTGGACAGTCTATGCTCGCACAGGCTAATCAGTCTAACCAGGGTGTACTTTCTCTGTTACAGTAAAAGTAAATATGGTCATTACACATCAAAAGGGACTCTTCGGAGCCCCTTTTGGTGTGTGTTTATACTTTTACTGGCATAGAATTTAATGCTTTTTCATATTCTTCTGGAGAATATTTTTTTAAAATTTGTTCTTTGGTTAAACCAAGATCAATCATATTTTGAATTGCATCGATTCTGCCTCTGGCTTCTCCTCTGGCTTCGCCCTGTTCCAGCAATTCTTCAGACCGTAACTTCAAAATTTTACCACCCATAATCTCACCCAATCCTTTCCTGATAGCATTATCCTCTGGGATAATATAATCTGCGATTTTCTCAATTAAAACAATCATATCCATATAAAGATGTGACTTTTGTTCTTTTTCGGACGCGTACTCTAACCTTCGGTTGATCTCCCGGAAATCGTCCAGCAGATGCTTCACTTTTTTCGAATTCGTTCCATTGTGCTTCAAAAAATGTTCATACCGTAAGATATGATACGGAAGCAGAATCAGCAGCCGTTTTTCAAAAATCCGATCCACCGTGTATCTTTTCGCCTGCAAAACCGGAACGCGGTAACGTACTTTCTGACCATCTGCAAACGTTACGATTGCTTCATGATAATCCGGAAGCGAACGGTGATTGCGGATATAAAGCACGCACGATTGAGGAAACGCAATCTCCCAAATTGCATGTTCCCCCAAAGAAGCATGCTCAAGTGCAATCGAAATGTCGTACTCGAACATCCGGATAACCATTGTCCTGTCCTTAGAGGACTGGCATTCCAGATGGTATATATGTCCACCAATCCGGATAATGGAGTCCGTGATCACGGTTCCGTACTTTTCGTAATGTTCGTTTCGCAATTGTTCAAACTGTTCCTCTTCGCTGTAAGAAGTATGGAAAACTTCGTTGATCAGCGGAATGAGAAGCTGCGGCATTTTTTGCGCAATGGTTCGGAATACATCGTCGAAAATCGTGCTGTGTTCTGTTGTGTTTTCTGTGCCGGCATCTGGCAACGAAGTTGTCAAAATGTCAGTGTTCCCCATGTAGTGTCCTACCTTTCCTTTAGTATATATCATAAGCATCTGCTTTTACAATATAGAAAGTATAAAAAACAGAGCTGTTATGACCAGTTCTATGAAATTGTGGTTCTAATGGAAATTTATGAGCGAAATGCTCTCCATGAGTGGTGATTGCGGTACAATGGCGATGTATCGCATAAGTAATTGTGGTATATAATTTTATAAACCCAGTAAAAACAGAATATCGTATTTTCGGACAGAAGTCAAATGATTTATAACAGTAACAGAAAAACAACAATTGCGATACGATTGGAAAATAAATCGTATCACGATTGTTGTTGTAAAATTATTTTCTGGTTTATAGGATCTCCTCAAGCCCATACAATGCCGCACCCAGTGCACCGACAATCTCTGGTTCCTCATAGATATGTAGTTTTTCTCCAAGCTGCTCCTCCAGCACGGCAACGACACCCGGATTCTTGGCAACACCGCCAGTCATCATATATCCCGGATTCAGACCGACACGTTTCAGGAGGGACATTGCTTTCCCGGCAATTGCTTTGTGAATTCCATGTGCAATATCAGCAATCTCTTTGTTCTGTGCGATCAGGGAGATAACTTCCGATTCAGCAAAAACACTGCACATGCTGCTGATTTCAATATTTTCTTTGGACTGCAGGGATACCGGGCCAAGTTCGTCGATACTGATTTCCAGGGAGCGCGCCATCATTTCCAGAAAGCGGCCGGTTCCGGCGGCACATTTATCATTCATGACAAAATCGGCAACTTCTCCATTGTCATTCAGCCGGATGGCTTTGCTATCCTGACCGCCGATATCGAGGATCGTGTGAACGTCCGGGAAGAGAAGATGCGCACCTTTTCCGTGGCAGCTGATTTCGGTTACATTTTTGTCCGCAAATGGAATGCTGACACGACCATAACCCGTGGATACAATCAGGGAAATATCTTCCCGGTCAAGTCCGGCCTTTTTCAGAACGTCTGCCAGTGCGGCATCTGCACTCTGGGAAGATTTGGCTCCGGTGCGGACAACTGAAAATGCTTTGATCTGTCTGTTTTCGTCTAAGATTACGGCGTTTGTAGAGGTAGAGCCGCTGTCAATTCCTAATGTATACACAGTATCACCCTTTCTTTTTATCATTTGTTTTTCCCCGGTCAGGGACAATCCTTTTTTCACTTTCAATTCTTCCATAAAGGCTTCCACACGGGTCCGGACCTGTCCGGCACATTGTCTGGTGGAATCGGTTTCTACCAGCAGAATCGGCAGATCCAGCCGCTGGCGGAAATCCGCATACTCATAAGAATAAGAGTCACAGAATTTGACGGTATGATATATAATTCCATCCAGGCGGTCGGTAAAACCGTCAAGAAAATGTTCACGGTTCGCTGCTTTTAACATGCGCATGCATGGAATCTGGTTTAGCAGCGCGGCAGCATAGGAATGCAGGACCTGATCCTCTGTAATGGAAAAATCACGTGCAAGTCCGGTGCATGTTAAATCAAACAGCAGATTGGCACCGCGGTCGACAAGCAGCTGACGGATTTCATTGTTGCATCGGGCACCCATGATACCAATATTGAGTTTCTGTCCGTTTCCTTTTTCGGACACTGCGCTGGCAGACATGCGGGTGTTTTCCTGTTTTTTCAGAGCCGCTTTGTTCTGCATCATGGAAACAAAACGTTTCAGATCCAGTGTTTTTCCGGAGAAAGCCTCGTACTCCGTAAGCATTTGTTTTAACTGGCGTTCATAGAGTGCTACTGCAAAATCATTAAATTTGCGGGGAATATCCAGCAAAAAGAAAAATTTATCCGGGAACTGGCTTTTTAATGTGTCATATAGACGCCGGATGCTGTCGCAGCAGGTAGTCAGAATGACACCCTCATAGTCATGTTCCATCACATCTTCCAGCACGGCCTTGGTATAGGAACAGATGTTGGCGTGCATCAGGGTGTCCGCATGGTTAAAATCCGTAACGGATGGTTCTAGACGTGTGATTTCCGTGTCCATGGCTTCAAATAATTCCATGGGGGTATATTTACATACATAACCTAACATGATAAATTCCTCTCTTTATCCAGAATTTCCAGAAAAGCTTCCAGACGGGTTTTGATCTGTCCGTCATGGCTGTTCCGGCGGTCCATGGCATCGCCATCCAGAACGAGCAGTGGAATATCCGCGGCCTTGAGCGTTTCGCGAAGCTGGAATACTCCGCCGGCAGATTGCTTACAGCCCCAGTGGCAGAAGTTAATTACGCCATCGGCATGCATTTCTTTTGCCAGTTTTACGACCATATTTGCTTTTTTTTCGTATGGACCGTTATAGAGATTGTTTAGCATTTTAGTGGCAAGTGCTTCCAGTGGGTGGGTGGTATCCAGTTCGTCCATGTAATCCAGGTTCATTTCGGTACACTGGACCTGGTAATCTCTGTTCAGGTTAAAATAGTGTTTGAGTGTTTCCTGATAAAAGGGAAGCAGATGTACCCACACAATCCGGGTGCCGTCATATTTCGGATATTGTTTGATATCCTCGGCAAAACTGCGGAACAGGTCAAGGGTTTCCGGTGTTCCGATGTTTAAGTGGGTGGCAAAAAGCATGTACATCTGCAGAGTCAGTGTCGATGGATAATAGCGCTCTGCCTGCAGTTTTAAAAACTCTTTGTAATAAGCTTTCGACTGGTTTTCGCGGGCAAGTGTTTCCGACAGGTCATCCATGGACAGACGTTTTCCGGTCAGTGCTTCCAGTTTCTGAATCAGTTCTTTCAGCTGCATGGTCACATATTCCACGGCTTCCGGAGAACAGCTGTCCGGCACATCGATCACATAAGTGTCAAGATCCGTGTGCCGGCTGACATAGCGGAATGTGTTAATATTGCCGTCACAAATCATGGAAGTTGTCACACCGAGTCTGGCAGGTGAAATAATTCCGGAGTCTACGGCACCGATAAAATCTTTGTGATAGGAACAGAGTGTGGAGGCAATTCCCCGGCTTTCTGCGCGGTCGATAAAATAGTCTTCACACGTAAATCCTGAGAGAAACGAGGAAAGACATTCCATGGAAAGCGCACTGAGTCCGAAGCACTGGAAAATTTCCACGGGTGCAAACAGATTGCACCAGACCGTGGATTCCGGGTATTCCAGCGCATGAAGCGTATTTTTTACGCCGAGCGTATTCAGCTTCTGATATGCTTTCGGCATTGTTTTTTCTGCAAAATGTTCAGTCCGGAACTGTTCGAGATGTAATCCGATGTCAATCATTTTGCGGGAAACTACCGGGTGGGTGCCGGCATATTTTTTAATATAATTTCCGTAAGTTTTGACGATATTCATAGTATATATCCTTTATTAAACAGGTTCATTTTCAAAAAATTATTATAACCTTGTGTCTGTAAAAAATAAAGTTTTGTGTAATAAAATTTAGAAAAACCTAAGAATCTAAAATATTGCGTATTATAGGGGGATTGATTATAATAGAATGTACGGAATTATCTATTATGGAAGGAATCAGGACACATGGGAGCACAGGACAATACGGAAAAGGTACTGCGCAGTCTTCACGTTTTGCTGTCGAAGAGTGAGCCGTATCCGAAAGAGCCGAGTAAAGTTATCATAGATAAGCAGCAGGTGATTGATCTGCTGGCAGAATTAAATACCTGTATTTATCAGATTATGGATGAATACGAGCTGACCATTCGAAGCCGTGACAAGGCAGAGCGCGATTTCCATAAAAAGGGAGATCAGATCATCTGGGATGCAAGCCGTAAGGCAGAGGACATTTATGCGGCATCTGTCATGTATATGGATGAAACGTTAAACCGTATGCAGGATATCATGCAGGAGGCAGACAAAAAGGTCGGTGCCATCTATCAGGAAATTAAAGAACAGATGGAAAAAGAAGAAAAGACATTAAGAACCAACAAGTCCGAACTCAAAGGACAGCTGCAGGATCTGGTTGATACCGAAAAGTACTTAAAGATCATCGAGGAGCGAAACCGCGAGATTGAGAAGGAAAAGATGGAAGGAAGACCGGAGTACGAGCAGGAGAAGCGGGAAGAAAAAGCAATTTACGCAAACCGGCAGACCGATATTAAGATTAACCAGGAATATCTGGATAAGCTTGGACTTTCCGTACCGGAAGAACCGGTAGAAGACCTTGCGGAAGAACCAGTAGAAAAGCCGGTGGAAAAGCCGGTGGAAAAACCAAAGAAGCTGTCGCCGAAGCCGGAGATTCCGGCACCGGTTACGGTAGAAGATGACGATGAAGAGTTAAAGCAGCTGGAAGAACAACTGCGTGTGAATCTGGATGCTGATTATTTTAAGTGGAAAGATGAACAGGAAGAACAGGAAGCAGCAGAAGAAAAAGAAAAATCCGCCGGCTTTCAGAACAAGATCAAGAACCTGATAGGAGGACATCCGCATGACGATTCTGGTGTGTGATGATGACAAGGAAATTGTAGACGCAATTGAGATTTACCTGATTCAGGAAGGATACCAGGTAGTAAAAGCATATGACGGGGAACAGGCTCTGGATATGCTTCGCACAAAGAAAATTGATCTGATGGTGATCGATGTGATGATGCCGAAACTGGATGGAATCCGTGCGACATTCCAGGCACGTAAAACAAGCAGCATTCCCATTATCATCCTGTCTGCCAAGACAGAAGATGCGGATAAGATTCTGGGGCTGAACGTGGGGGCGGACGATTATGTGACCAAGCCGTTTAATCCGCTGGAACTGGTTGCCCGTGTGAAGTCACAGCTGCGGCGTTATACCACACTTTCGAGCACCCCTTCCGGTGATGCCGTTTATGAAGCCGGCGGCCTGGTTATTAACGATGAATTAAAAAAAGTTACGGTAGATGGGGAAGAGGTCAAACTGACTCCGATCGAATACAACATTCTTCTGCTTCTCATGAAAAATAAAGGAAAAGTATTTTCCATCAGTCAGATTTATGAGGAAATCTGGAATGAAGAAGCAATTGGCGCTGACAATACAGTTGCTGTCCACATCCGGCATATCCGGGAAAAAATCGAAATCAATCCGAAAGAACCGCGGTATCTGAAAGTGGTCTGGGGTGTCGGCTATAAAATCGAAGCGGGGGCGTAGCTGTCTATGAAAGAATTCTCCAGCGGAAAAAAGGGCGCAGCCATTGTCATGCATCAGATGTTCCTGATTATGATGCTTTGCGGAATCTATGGGATCGGATACAATCTGCGCAGACATATCGGAGGGCTGAGGATTCTCAGCCTGTTTATGGTGATCGGCATGGTCGGAAGCTTTGTATTTCTTGCCTATCTGACAGGTGTTGCAGGGCGCCGGTCGGAGGAGGATGCAACCATTTACCTGACCTGGATCGATAAAATTTATACGGATATCCAGATGGTGCTTTTTGTGGCATTCATTTATCTTGTGCTTTTTTTGGGGAGAAATCTCCATGACATCCAGTTTGAACTGTCCGGACTGATGGTAGCAGTCGGAACAGTCGGGTATCTGGTCGATGTTGTATTCCTGCTGTTTTATATGAGCATTGTCCGGCGGGTCAAAAACAATACCCTTCTGACATACAGTCTGATCTATCAGGCAGGAAGCTTCCTTAGACGGGTGTTTATCTCCGGACAGAATCCCAGACTGTGTACGCGTAAGGCGCGCGAAAGATACGAGATCCAGCATGCAATTGAAAAAATTGCGGCAGGGGCACTGGATACAACACTGGATGTGGAGCAGTTTCACGGACAGGAAAGAGGCATTGCAGCTTCTGTGAATAATATCCGTGCAGGGCTGAGCGAAGCCATTCAGGAGCGGATCCGGAATGAACGGATGAAGGCAGACCTGATCACGAATGTTTCCCATGATATCAAAACACCGCTTACTTCCATTGTCAATTATGTGGATCTGCTCAAACGTGAAAACCTGGAAAACGAAAATGCACGTAATTATATCCGGGTTCTGGATGAAAAATCCCAGCGGCTGAAACAGCTGACGGAGGATCTGGTCGAAGCATCAAAGATCAGTTCCGGAAATATCCAGCTGGATATGCAGACCATCGATCTGGTAGAACTGCTGTACCAGACGGGTGGTGAGTTCAATGAACGTTTTGAGGCACGGGGGCTGACCATTGTGACGAAACTGCCGCACAATTCGGTGATGATCCGGGCAGACGGACGGCAGCTCTACCGTGCAATTGAAAATCTGTATACCAATGCGGCAAAATATGCACTCGAAAATACCCGGGTTTATGTAGATCTGGAAGTAGAGGAGAACAATGCGGTTTTCCGTATCAAAAATATTTCGAAAAATCCGCTGCCGGAACAGGGAGCGGCGAGGAAAGACCTGACGGAGCGTTTTGTGAGGGGAGAGGAATCCCGCACGACAGAGGGAAGCGGTCTTGGACTGTCCATTGCAAAGAATCTTACACAGCTGATGGGCGGTGAGTTTGCAATCCTGGTAGATGGCGATCTGTTTGCGGCATCCATTACGTTTGCAGTCGTTGCATAAAAATACATTTTATTATATAATTATCATTAACTATGATTTCGAAAACAAGGAGGAAACTATGAAGTTATATGAGAACGGCGCATACCTGGTCAACGGCAGGGATGTTGTCATTAATTCACCGGAAGCGGCATCTGCTGTCCAGGCAAAGACAGGAAAGACTGTTACACCGGAAGATGCAAAGAAACAAACCATTGCATATGGAATTTTAAAGAACCACAATACATCTGGCAACATGGAAAAACTGCAGATCAAATTTGATAAGCTGACTTCCCACGATATTACATTTGTCGGCATCATCCAGACCGCCAGGGCATCAGGTCTTGAGAAGTTCCCGATTCCTTATGTACTCACTAACTGTCACAACAGTCTGTGTGCAGTCGGTGGAACCATCAACGAAGATGACCATATGTTTGGACTGACATGTGCAAAGAAATACGGCGGAATCTATGTTCCTCCTCATCAGGCAGTTATTCACCAGTTTGCAAGAGAAATGCTTGCAGGCGGCGGAAAGATGATCCTTGGATCAGACTCCCATACCCGTTACGGAGCACTGGGAACCATGGCAATTGGAGAAGGTGGTCCGGAGCTTGTAAAGCAGCTTTTGAATAAAACCTACGATATTGATATGCCGGGAGTTGTCGGCATTTACCTGACAGGTACCCCGCAGAAGGGTGTCGGACCGCAGGATATCGCGCTTGCCATTATCGGTGAAGTATTTGCCAACGGATTTGTAAAGAATAAAGTGATGGAGTTTGTCGGACCGGGCGTATCCAATCTGAGTGTTGATTACCGTATCGGTGTTGATGTTATGACAACAGAGACCACCTGTCTGTCCTCTATCTGGAGAACCGATGACCAGGTGAAGGAATTCTATGAGATTCACGGAAGAACCGGAGATTTCGAGGAACTGAATCCGGGAGAAGTTGCATACTATGACAGTTTTATCGAACTTGATTTGAGCGAGATTAAGCCAATGATCGCGATGCCGTTCCATCCAAGCAATACATACACGATCGAGGAATTAAATGCAAACCTGATGGATATTCTCGATGACTGCGAGAAGCGTGCACAGGTAAGTTTTGATGGAAAAGTAGATCTTGACTTAAAGAGCAAAGTAAAGAATGGAAAACTGTATGTAGATCAGGGTATCATTGCCGGATGTGCCGGTGGTGGATTTGAAAATATCTGCGACGCAGCAGATATCTTAAAGGGTTCTTCCATTGGAGCGGACGAGTTTACGCTGAGTGTTTACCCGGCTTCCACTCCGATTTATATGGAATTGGTTAAGAACGGTGCCGTTGCCAATCTGTTAGAGACAGGTGCCATTGTCAAGACTGCATTCTGCGGACCGTGCTTTGGTGCCGGAGATACACCTGCAAATAATGCATTTTCCATCCGTCATTCTACACGTAACTTCCCGAATCGTGAGGGATCTAAGGTACAGAACGGACAGGTTGCTTCCGTAGCACTGATGGATGCGCGTTCTATCGCTGCAACCGCTGCAAATAAGGGATTCCTTACCGCAGCTACCGATATTGATGTAAACTACAGCAAGCCGAAATACTTCTTTGATAAGACCATTTATGAAAACCGTGTATTTGACAGCAAGGGTGTGGCAGATCCGGACGTAGAGATTCAGTTTGGACCAAATATCAAGGACTGGCCGGCTATGAGCCCGCTTCCGGAGAATCTTGTGCTGAAAGTTGTTTCCGAGATTCACGATCCGGTGACCACAACGGACGAGCTGATTCCTTCCGGAGAGACATCCTCTTTCCGTTCCAACCCACTGGGACTGGCAGAGTTTGCACTTTCCAGAAAGGATCCGGAATATGTTGGACGTGCCAAGGAAGTACAGAAGGCACAGAAGGCTGTCGAGGCAGATACCTGTCCGGGGGATGCACTTCCGGAGATTCATCCGGTTATGGATACCATCCGTGCAACGTTCTCCGATGTCAACCGCTCAAACGTTGGTTTTGGAAGTACGATTTTTGCAGTAAAACCGGGAGACGGTTCTGCGCGTGAGCAGGCGGCTTCCTGCCAGAAGGTACTTGGCGGATGGGCAAACATTGCAAATGAATATGCGACCAAGAGATATCGTTCCAACCTGATTAACTGGGGTATGATTCCGTTTGTTATTGATCAGGGAGACCTTCCGTTCCACAATCTGGATTACCTGTTTGTTCCAAAGATCCGTGAGGCGATCGCAGACGGAAAAACAGAATTTGAGGCATATGTGGTAAAGGATGGTGCTTTAAAGCCATTTACCCTGCGTATGGGAGAACTGACACCGGATGAGAAAGATATTATTCTCAAAGGCTGCCTGATCAATTATTACCGCGGATAGGAGATCTTGTATGACAGACGTGGAAAAACAAAAACAGATGGAACAGATCAAACAGAGTGAGGATGGCATGCGTCAGACGGTTCTTCTGATTAAAATCGGATTGATGGTATTTCTCACCTTTGCCTGTTGTACCGTATTTTTCTTCCTGGTGCTCCGGTACAAGGGGGTTGCAGATACCTGGCATCTGATTACAGGTGCATTGCAGCCGATTATTATCGGACTGGGACTTGCTTATCTGCTTAACCCGGTTATGAAATTTCAGGAGCGGCACTGGCTGCCGTTTCTGAAAAAGAAAATGAAATCAGAAAAATCAGCGGCTAAAGTGGCACGTGGATTGTCCATTGCCGGGGCAATCCTGTTTCTTCTGGTGATTCTGGTGCTTTTGATTGCGGCAATTGTTCCTTCGGTGGTATCAAGTGTTACCGGGCTGGTGGAAGCACTGCCTGGTAATGTGGAGAGCCTGATCCATATGGTGAAAAGTGGAAAACTCGGAGCCTATGGAGTGACAGATACCATCAGTGATATGCTGACAAAACTGACGGATCAGGTGGAAAACTGGGCAACGAAGGATCTGCTTCCACAGATGCAGCAATATCTGCTGCAGATTACTTCCGGCGTAATCACGATGGTCAAATCCATATTAAACTTCATCATTGGGATCATTGTCGTTGTTTATGTCTTATCCATTAAAGAAAGCCTGGTGGGACAGAGCAAAAAGATTGTGTATGCGATCTTTAAACCGAAACATGGAAACATTATTATCGAAGTTTTCCACAAGGCAGATGAAGTATTTGGTGGTTTCATCATTGGAAAGATTATAGATTCTGCCATCATCGGAGTAATCTGTTATTTTGGATGTCTGATTCTGCATATCCCAGATACGATACTGGTTGCGGTTATCATTGGAGTAACCAATGTCATTCCGGTGTTTGGACCGTTTATCGGTGCGATTCCGACACTTCTTCTGGTGGTGATCCAGAGTCCGCTGCATGCGTTGTATCTGCTGATATTTATTATCGTTCTGCAGCAGGTGGATGGAAATATTATCGGACCGAAGATTTTAGGTGATTCCACCGGATTATCCGCGTTCTGGGTAATGTTTTCGATTCTGATCGGAGGCGGACTGTTTGGATTCCTGGGAATGCTGCTTGGAGTTCCGGTGTTTGCGATGATTTACTATATTATCCGCAGACTGGTAAACCACAGCATACGGAAGAAAAACCTTACAACCGTAACGGAGGCATATGTGGAGGCGGCCGGTGTGAATGAGGCAACCGGTGCGATCATATATTACGGGGAAAAACAAAAGAAAAAGAGAACTTTAAAAGATTCCGGAAAGAAAGACGAAACAAAGAAAGACCAGTAATTTCAAGGGCTGTACGCGTTTGTGTGCAGCTCTTTTTTTCGGATTATTTTTTGACACTAATTGCCGCCTATGGTATACTTGAAAATAGACAGATAGACCTGTTTGGGGATACTTTAAGGAGATAACAATTGGACAAATACGAATATAATCTGAAGCTTGATCAGATGAAATCCCGCTATGCGGAAGAGAAATATGATGAGGCAGCAGATATTGCAGATACCATCAATTGGAATAAGGTCAAAAATGTAAATGGTCTGGTAAAAGCTGGGGAAGTGTACGAAAAAGTACAGCGTTATGAGGAGAGCCGGGAAGTTTTGCTGATGGCATATGACCGCTCACCAATCGGAAGAATGATTATTTACCGTCTTGCGGAAGTGGCGGTCAAGATGAAAGATTTTCAGGCGGCACAGGATTATTACGATGAGTTTGTGGAGATTGCGCCTCATGACACCCTTAAATATGTACTTCGCTATGATATACAGAAAGCACAGGGGGCTTCTTATGAAGAACTGATACCGATTCTTGAAGAACTCAAGGAGCAGGAATATACGGAAGAGTGGGCATATGAGCTTGCTTATCTGTATCACAAAGCAGGGATGAGTGAGAAGTGTATTGATGCATGTGATGAGCTGGTTCTCTGGTTTGGAGATGGGCCATATGTAGAGCGTGCATTGGAACTGAAAATGCTGTATCAGCCATTGACGAAAACACAGGAAGAAAAGTATCGGTCGTTTTGTCAGGCAAAAGATGACAGAGCAGGTTTGACACACATTGATGTGGAGGAGATGGCGCGTGCCGGGGAGACCGTGCATGATCCGGTCGCAATTCCAAAAGTAGAAGTAAACACAGAACGGTTTAATACCGTCAATCTTCAGGCGGAAATTGCAAAGGGTATGCAGCAGATCATGGATGCAACCGAAAAAGAAACCGTCACGGATACGCTGGACAATATCAACCGTATGGTGGAAGATGTTCCTTATCTGAAAATGCAGATGGAGGAAGAAAAGCCTGAGGCACAGCCGGAACAGAATACACAGCACATTGAGACAGATGAGGAGATTGATGGTTCACTCAAGACAAATTTCAAAGAGTTGTTGGGAGAAGACTCCGATGGTCAGATGAGCATGATGACAAATGAGAAAAACATGATTGAGCATCAGATCACAGGCCAGATGACAATTGAGGAAGTGCTGAGTGAGTGGGAGAAAATGCGCAAGGCTGCGGAAGCTGCACTGGAAGATGCCAGAAAGCGGAAACTCGAATCCGCAAAAGCACGTGCACTGCAGGAGGCAGGCGATATTATGGACCGCCTGACAGGAGTATTGCCAAAACTGGATGCGGTACTGGCAGAGAAGGCGGATATTGTGGAGGAAACGATGGAAACACCGCCACAGACGCTGGAAAGGGAAACACCGCCGGAAGCGGATGATCCAAAAGAACGAAAGGAAGAAGAGGAAGAGAACAAAAAAGAGGAACAGCCTGCCAGGGATACAGATGCCGAAGAACTTTGGCCAGAGGGAGTATCTTTAGAAGAAATGGTACGTTCCCAGCAGAAAAAAAAGACGGAAGCTGCCGCACAGAAACCGGCAGAAGAGACATCCGATGTGACAGAAGATGACCAAAACTTAAATGAGAATCGTGGTGTAGAAGAAATGGAAACAGAAACAGAAACAAAGAAAAAGGATTTTGAGGAGGTTCCGATCGAGGATCTGCCACAGAAACCAACACTTGCACAGGAGAGGGAAGAAGAGTTTGCTTTTGTAAGAAGAAAAACAGATCGCTCTTCCTGGAAAGGAAAAACAGTACATATTCCACAGGTAGACACACCGGTGGATCTGGGAAAAGAGGAAAAACAGAATCTTCCGCTTGTAGAACTGACCGATGAACAGAAAGCGATTTTTTCGTATTTTATGCCGGTGAAGGGCATGGAGGATCAGCTCTGCAAAGCGTTGACAGTTGCTTCGTCCCATCTGAAAAATAAGGAAACTGCATCGAGGGGGAATCTCGTAATTAAAGGCGGACAGGGAAGTGGAAAAACAACACTTGCCACCAGCATGATCAAAGTCCTGCAGCAGGAGACCGGGGTTTTGGATGGAAAGATTGGAAAGATCCATGCGGAAGCATTGAACCAGAAAAATGTCGGCGGGCTGCTGGATAAGGTGGCAGGAGGATGCCTGATTATTGAACAGGCAGGAGATATGGAGAAAAAGACCGTGTCGGAGTTATCCGGATTGCTGGACGCAGATGAGAGTGGTCTTTTCGTTATACTCGAAGACACATCCAAGGGCATCAAGAGATTATTTGCGCAGAATGAAACATTTGCCAAAAAATTCAGTGAACAGATCTCAGTTCCGATTTTTACAAATGATGAGCTGGTCACGTTTGCACGTTCTTATTCTAGGGAACTTGGATACAAAATTGATGATATGGCGGTTCTGGCATTGTATAACCGGATCAGCAATATTCAGAGACTGGATCAGGCTACAACCCTGACAGAGGTGAAAGACATTGTGGATGAAGCAATTCATCGGGAGGCACATGGAGGGTTAAAGAAAGCTATCAGTATTCTGACCGCCAGCCGTTATACGGATGATGACAGAATTGTACTAACGGAAAAGGATTTCGAGTAAGATAGATAAGAGAAGACAGGGAGGGTATTTATGAGTAATTTTACAGAGATGGATTGTTACCTGTTTGGACAGGCAACACATTATGATATTTATCGCAAAATGGGTGCTCACAAAATGACAATTGAAGGAGAAGAGGGAGTATGCTTCGATGTCTGGGCACCGCATGCGGACCGTGTATACGTGATTGGGGAATTTAA
>ERZ773276.1894-NODE-1894-length-14274-cov-13.535551_pt1 | contig 14274 bp, 20 predicted proteins | sample MGYA00511386_ERZ773276 | MGnify/ENA primary metagenome ERZ773276 (study PRJEB29015, sample SAMEA2737778) | human gut metagenome | biome: human gut; feature: human-associated habitat; material: faeces | place: China | collected 2012 ...
CGAATGGCTCGTGTGTCCACTCGCTATTGATACATTTGTTCTACACCACATATAACAATAATTTATTAACACTCTGTTCATAATTTATACTTTATTTGTTAACAACGCCATGATACAATAAAAGAAAAACTCAAGGAGATATAAGAAATGAAAAGACCTAAAGACGGAGTTATGAATAGTAAGTTAACACCTTATGAAATGTTACAGGACGCTCTTTTACAGCAAGCGGTAGCAGATATTAAAACAACAACATGGTATAAAATTCCATCGGATGCAATGAAGTGTTCATATGAAGAAGGAAAGGGGGCTGTACAGTACATTATGTTAGTTTTGAGGCACCACGGTTACACTAAAAATGAAATTGGTAATATTTTTAGAGAAATTACACCACATAACTATAAATATGAAATTGTAAAAGAAGAATTAAAGAAAAGAGGTATTGAACTATGAAACAAACAGAAATTCAGGCAAAATATTTTACACGTTGGCACTATGATTCTATCGAGTCCACTTCAAGTAAGACAGAATATATCGCTCGTGTTGGCAAACTTGCCAACGTTGCAAACAAGCGTGCCAAAACTTTAACAACTGCAATATCAAAAGGCAGAATCGCAGAAGATAGAACAGCACTTTTCAGATATCAAGACGCGGTTGACTACTTTAATAAACACGTTGCGTATAACGCTTCTTATGTGTCAACTGGTAAAGCTGTTTATAAAGATTTTTCAATCCGTGAACTTAGAGCACTTGAAAACAAGCTTTTGCACTATCTTGAAGCAAAATCTTCAACTGCAAAAGGCAGTATAGAAGTAGAAAACAAACGTGTAGAAACATTCTATGAACGTTACGGCGTTGATATATCTAAACTTAGCAAAAGCGTTCGTGATAAGCTTTTCAATACCTTGCATTATTTAGCAGATAAAAAATATGCAAAGCTTTCAAGTGATCAAATTGTTACACTGTTAACAGAGTCAATAAATACAAATAACAGAGAGGGCTTGCAAGAACTTTTTAAAACAGCGGAGGAATTATATCCGAACTTAAAAGACCAGGCAGAGTTTAGAGTTGCAATTATACAAAATAGTTCGCTATCATGGAAAGATAAAGCACGAGAATTTAAAGCGGCAAACAAACTATACAAGAGTAATAGAGCGAAGCCAAAACCAAAAGCTATAAAACAGGAGTTATAATTATGATAGTTCAATGTTTAAATAGATCAAATCAATATGATGATATAGAAGTGAAGTCAGTGACGGACTATGTGCCGTCACATGGCTTTTCTCTGCATAAGCCTTTAGGCAAAAAGAAAGATAGTCCATATTATATTGATCAATTTGGAACTTTTGACATTGAAACAACTTCACGGACTCGAATTGAGAAAGATGACCAGGGCGAAGAAGTGACAAAGCCTATTGATGCTTTTATGTATATTTGGTCGGCTTGCATTGACGGGGAAGAAGTGCAAGGAAGATATTGGAAAGATTTTATAAAATTACTTGATAAAATACAAGCGTACTATAAAACTAATGAGTCACGTTATTTTGTGATTTACGTTCACAATCTTCCTTTTGAATTTTCTTTCATGATTGGATATTTAAACGACTATAGTGAAGTGTTTGCCACTGGTAAACGAAAGCCTCTTGTATGGCGATTAAAGAAACGCGGTATTGAACTTCGGTGTAGTTATAAGCTCACAAACATGTCGCTCGATAACTTCACGAAAAAAATGGCTGGATGCCAACACATAAAAGCAAAAGGCGATCTGGACTACTCACTTATAAGGCATAATGAGAGCTATATCAATCCTATAGAGTGGGGATATATCATCAATGATACTTTAGGACTTTGGGAAGCAATAACATACATGCTTACAAAAGATGGTGATAGAATTGCAACAGTGCCTCTAACAAGTACATCTTATGTGAGACGTGATATGAAAAGAGCTATACGAAAAGGCACTACCACCAGGCTGTTAAAGAAAAAGTTAGCTTTAACAGACAAAACATACAAACTTTTAAAAGAGGCTTTTCGTGGGGGCGATACTCATGCTAACATGATAAAATGTGCTAAAATCTATCATGACGTTTATAGTTTCGATGCTTCTAGCATGTATCCGGCTATGCTTCTTTTGATGCAATTTCCAGTGACGGCATTTGAAAAAATGCCCGTAACATCGAAATGTTTAAAGTATATAAAAAGTAAAAATCTTGCATGGATAGCTCAAATAAAGCTTACAAATGTAAGGCTTAAAGAAGATCAATACAATCCGTACTTATCAATAAGTAACTGCCGTAACTTGCAAGGGGTTGACCCCGACAATGGCAGAGTGTGGAAAGCAACAGAGCTAGAAACAACTGTTACGGATATAGATTTCTCTATAATTGAAGAATGCTATGATTTTGACAGTATTGAAATCATAGAAGATACACTCTATACCGCACGCTATGGATACATCCCAGATGATGTGCGAAGTGTAATAATGGAGTACTTTACGGCAAAAACAAAACTTAAAATAGCCGTGAAACATACCGCCCCGAATAGTAAAGAAAGAGAGGAAGCGGAGTACGATTTGATGAAAGCCAAAAATAAATTAAACGGTATTTATGGCATGGCGGCAACCGATCCTGTTCATCCTGTTATGATATATCTTGAAAACGAGTGGCAAGAATTTTCATATTCAAGGTATGAAAATGACATTGCATATAAAGAAAAAGTTGATGCAAGCGGCTTTAAAATTCCAGATGAAAAATCAATAACAGAGCAAAGCGAGAAAAGCGTATTGCCGTATGTGTGGGGGGTATATACAACAGCACACGCAAGAAAGCATTTGCGTAGGATTTTAGCATGTGCGGAAAGTTCATATATTTATTGTGACACAGATAGTTGTAAAGCAACTAACTTTAATTTTGACAAATTGACAGAATTAAATAATTGGATATATGAGCTATGCGAAAAAACTAATACTTTTGTTGACATTGACGGTAAAAAATATTATATCGGATATTTTGACTGTGAAAGCGATATAAAGTCTGAAAATAAGTATGAACCAGAATACAAAGATTTTAAAACTTTAGGGGCGAAGAAGTATTGTTTTAATGCGTATAAAGAGACAAAAGATAAAACATACTTTGGCTGTACAATATCTGGAGTCAAAAAGTCAAGAGGTGTTGAAGTAATCAAAAACCTTGATAACTTTAGAGAGGGCTTCAAAATAAAGAACAGTGGCGGTTTCCAAATCTGGTATAATGATAATGATACCATCACAAAAACAAAAGTTGTTGATTATCAAGGCAAAGAGGCAATAACTGAATATACGGGCTATAGTTGCATGATAGCACGTGATTATGAAATAGGTTTATCAGATGACCAAATAAAGAATTACACAATAATTGATGAAATAGCAGAATAAATAATGTTTTATTTGCAAAACTTTATTAAATACGCTATTATATACTTGTGAGGAAAACTTACACAAATAAAGAAAAGAGAGGATAACGAAAATGAAAATTGAAAGACAGTCAAGAGATTTGGAGAAGAAAGAACTTTTTAAGCTTGCAAATGACAATCATCTGCTTATGAAGAATCTGCCAGATGATTCTATTATTAACGTTGCAGATTATGTAAGATATACAACCGATGACGGAAAGGAAGTAGCAGTTTTTTATCATGCAAACACAGAAACAGGCGAAGTAGTAACACTTGCTACATCAAGCCCAACTGTGATCAAGACTGCGGAGAGTGCGTTTGATTTTATGGAAAGCTACAATCTACAGTTCAAGCTTACACGTTCACAGAGTAAAGCAGGTCGTACCTACATGAATTTTGAACTTGTATAAATAATGGTTGGGTGGCAGAGGGAAGAAATACAAGTTGTTCAAGGGTGAGTCTCACAAGCTCACCCTTTTAAATTATTGGGGGTGATAATATGAACTTATATAAAGAAAATGGCTATTTGAATTATAAATATATTTGTGACGTTGGACAACGTTACATTGATATAATAGGCGGCAGAGGTATTGGAAAGTCTCACTTAATATGTGATGTCTGGAATGATAGAAACTCACCTATTTTATACGTGCGTAGAACAAACGTTGCACTTGAGAACAGCTTTTCTACAATTGGCGATTTTGTGAAGCCCGACTGGTTCGGAAAAGATATTCGTTTAAAATATAATGACAAAAAAGGTTATGGCAAGGCATATCTGACAGATGAGGACTTGCAAAACGATAATCCTTTTATAGTTGGTGTTTCATTGTCTACTTTTCAAAACAAAACTGGTATAGATTTTACAAGGTTTTACGATGTGATTTTTGACGAATTTATTCCTCAAAAGGGGGACAGACCAATTAAAAATGAGTTTCAAGCCTACAAAAATATCATGGAAGTGCTTTTCAGAAACCGCCCTGAGTCAGAAACGGAAAAAATTAGAACTTGGTTTTTTGGTAATTCTAACGCGATTATGTCTAACATTTTAATCGGTTATAGGCTTATTCCAGATTGCTACAAGGCAGTAAAAGAAAGAACAGAGATTACACAAGTAGATAGGTGTGAGACAACACTTATACTTCCTTTTAACTCTCCTGTATCAGAAAAAAAGAGACAAAACGCTTTCTATAGAAATCTGCCTAAAGGCAGAGCTAAAATGGAGCTTGATAATGAATTTATGGATTTGGAAGATGATAGAATACGGCACCAAAACTTAAAAGAGTATACGCACGACATGAAAACACCTCTGTTTTCAGTTTGGTTGCATAAGTCAGATTTTAAATTTTACGTGACTAAACCTATGCGCTCTCATTGTGATGATGTTTTTGATGCTTCACCATCATCACTAGAGAGGTGGCAAACAAGTAGTAAAAAATATCTAAAGCCAATGTTTATAAGTGGTGATATAACATTTTCAGACTACGAAACACAGTGCGATTTTTTAGCCTCTTTTGATTGTGTATCATGGTATGATATTTTATAAAGTTGTAATTGACAAACAATTATATAAATGATATATAATAAATAGGCGGTTGCACTATCCAAACACTAGCCAGTGTGTGCGAGTCGGGGACGACAGACAGACCGCCTATTTATTGCTGTATAGTGCAAATGGTTAGTGCGTGTGACCTTGAATCACAAGATAACAGTTCGATTCTGTTTACAGCTGTCAAAAAATAAAGAAAGAAGGTTAAAATATGAAAATTGATGAAATTTTAAAGCTTGTAAATGCTGGTTACAGTAAAGATGAAATTACATCTTTTGAAACTGATAACACAGTAAAGACTGATACGGCGGTAAAGAATGATACAAAGTCCGACGACACAAAGAAGGATAGTTTTGACTATGAAAAGTTTGCAACTGCACTTGTAAAAGCGCAACAGCTTGCAAACGGCAAAACTAATTTTGGTGGCTCAAACGAAAAGCCAGATATTAGTAAATTTTTCTAAAGGGGGTAAACAATGGCAAATTTAACATATACACAAATTGCACCGCTACTTACTGAAATGTATAAACAATATACGGGTAGAACTTCAGCGCAAAATTTGGCTTTTGGGCAGATGCAAAACACATTTAAAATGGGATTTGAAAGAGAAGATGACAATCTTTATCAAATTATTCCAACTGTGCTCGCAAAATCTATTTATTCCATTCGCCCATACTCAAGAAAGCTTTCTGGTATGGTTTGGGATGAACAACGATACGGCAACTATATTAGAAAGTTTACCCCTATTGTAAATGATTCTGAAATTGCCAATGACGAATGGAATATCAATGTTGAGCTAGCTAAACCAGAAGCAAGTCAGGATTGGAAGGCAGGAACAAAGCCTGTTAAGTATGACGTGCTACTTACAATTGCAAGCGGTGGTCAAACTTTTGCAAGAAAATACACAATTTATAAAAACCAGATCAATGCGGCGTTTAATTCTGAGGAAGGCGTGGCGGCATACTTCTCTATGTTAATGACTGAATTTTCAAACATTTATGAGATTGACTTAGAGAATCGCTCTCGTGCACAGCTTGCAAACCTTGCGATCATTCTTGCTGATGCTGGTAAAGCAAAACCAACAACTGGAAATATGTGTAAGAAAGAGCAGGTTTTCCATGCGCTAACAAAGTACAATACTGAGACAGGGCTTGCAATGACGGCAAAAACCATCATGAATCCGGCTGATTTTAGACCGTTTATGATTTGGTTATCCGCTGAGATGAAAACGCTTAAAGAAAACTTGGCTATTCGTGGCACTCGTTTTCATGGTGATTTCACTGGTAAAATTGTAAACCGTCACACAGATGCATCAGACCTTCGTTTTTATCTGGTTTCAAAATTTGGAAATTATTTTGAGGCGAATGGTTCAGAATTTTTCCACCCAGAAAAGGCAGAGCTTGGCGATTATGAGAAAGTCACTTTCTGGACAGACCCGTCTAATCCAATGCAAATCAAGGGAAGTGCTGAGGGTGTAAAACCAGATGGTGTAACAAAGTTTACACTTGCAGATCAAACGGTTGACAACGTTCTAGGAATCATGATGGATATTGATACAATGGGAATCGTACCTATTGATCAATGGAGCGCGACAGAGCCGTTCAATGCCCGTTACGGTTATAGAAACGGTTGGAATCATTACACTTTCAAGACTCCGGTTGATTTCACAGAAAACGCAATTTTGATTTTACTTGATTAAACAAAGGGGCTTTCAAGCCCCTTTTCTTGAAGGGGGGTACACATGGCATTTGAAGTTAAATTTGGAAAATCAGATAAACGAATAAATAGCACAAAAATTCCAACTCTGTCAGAAACTGTAACGTGTGTGCTTAAAAGTGGAACAAGTGTAGAAAAACCTACTTTTATTTTACAGTCTGTATCTCCGTTTGATTGGAATGTTGCATACTGTGAAACGTTTGGAAGATACTATTTTGTTAATGATGTTACATATGTAGAATCTACTTATGAAATTTCATGCACTTGTGATTATTTGGCAAGTTACAAAGATGAAATTCTAAACAATTCTATGTATGTAACACGTTCATCAAATGTTACAAACTTTAACAGATACTTGATTGATACAATGTTTCCCACTACAGCTCAACCAACAATTTCACAGTCAACTGCAACTTTACCGACTTCCCAAACGGGTTCGATTTTATGTTGCATTATCGGTAATGGCGAAAATTCTTTTTTGTCGTTGCACCCAGCAACGTTTAAAGCTGTAACAAAATATTTATATTCAACTGATTATTTAAATGGTTTAAACACAATTCTTGAAACTCCATCCGATGTACAAAAAGAAATTGTGCGTCCACAAGATTATCTGCAAAGCGCAATATGGATACCGTTTGACGTTTCAGACGGAACACCAACACAAATTGTACTAGGATATGTTTCCACAAGTTACAGCGGCAGAGACGTTGGAACAGGAGAAGTATTTACACATAGCATTTCTTTAGCAGTACCACATCACAGCGAAAGTGATACTCACAAATATATGTTATATGAACCGTTTACGCAATATATTCTAACATTGCCTTTTATTGGAACTATGCGCTTATCCTCTAAAGAACTTGCTGATATTGATTCTCTAACAATAAAATATTCTGTCGACATAAATGGTGCTATTTTTGTTACAGTCAAGGCAGGTTCAATACTACTTTTTACTGCTACTGGAAATTGTGGCGCTCCTGTTAGTTATTCGTCACGTTCTACAAATGTAATAGGTACTGTATCAAGTGCAATCAATGCCGCTTTTTCGTTTGCAACGCATAATATTTTAGGTGGTGTTTCTGCCATTGAGTCTGGAATTTCTGGAATCGCCCCAACAGTTGAAACAAGTGGTGGTAGCGGCGGCACAATGGTAGGAAGTAACATTATTGCTTTACGTGCTATTTTTGCAAATCAGCCCAACCGTGATTATGAGCATTTTGGTTATCCCGTTTGTAAAAAGATAAGCTTATCTAACTTATCTGGTTTTTTGCAGTGTGAAAGTGCAGATGTTAGTTGCTCTGCAACTGAGACCGGAAAAGCAGTTATCAATGATTTTTTGAATGGGGGTATGTTTATAGAATGAAACCTTTTGTATATAGTGGCTACTATGTGGGGGAAGGGGTATCAAGTCCGATTATTAACGAGTATGAGTCCAGGCAAAATCCAAACATGATTCACATTAACAATACATGGGACTATGCAACATACTTTAGATATTTTTTACAGAGGGCTGAGAGTCTTATCATTTTTGACGGTATGCCTAAAAATTGGTCAAAAAATTATATCTATCCTCTTTTGTTTTTAAAAGGTAACTTTTGCGTTATGAATACTGCAAAGTTCGGGATTATTCCTCAGCACGGCTCGCCTTATGGTTTTGATGTACAATATCAACCGACTAACTATGTAGTTGCCAACCCGGCTTTTGACGCGAGTTTTAATGGAGATTTAGTTATTGGTGAAGATTGTGAGATTGTAAAATTAGCACCTGATTGGTGCGGCATTGGCGACTTAATAAATTCATATGCACAGCGTGTAGCAATGACGTTATCTAATCATGATGTTGCGTCTGCACTTGCAAAATTTGGCTTTATTTTTACAGCCAAAAACAAAAGCACAGCGGAAACTTTTAAAGTTGCTTTTGATAATATCATGTCAGGGCAGTTAGCAGTTGTAATTAATCAAGGTCTTTATGATAAGGAAACCGGTAAACCGCTGTATGAGTTCTTTAACAATGATATCGAAAAATGTTATAATGTAGTTAAGGCGGCGTTGGAAAGCGTTGAAAATCTCAAACACGCGTTTGATATGGAGATTGGTATTTATAGTGCACCTGAAAAGAAAGAGCGCATGATAACAGATGAAGTTGAGGAAAGTAAAAATGCGATTATGTCAAAATGTGAGTTGTGGGTGGAAACTATCAATGAATGTTTGGAAAAAGTAAACAGTCATTATAACCTTGACATTCGCGCACGTTTGCGGTATCCTAACAATAGAGGGGGTGAACAGCGTGAGAACGATTATTCCAATAGCGACTCTGTATGAATATGATAGTTCTATTTTTACAGATATATATGTTAAAGGTGTTTCAAAAGATCAACTTATTGAACACTTTTTGCTATCATATGGAGATTTAACACCTATTTATCAGGATCCCTCGTATTTAAGGAGACATGTTACAAGTGTAGCACGTTCTTTGCAATGGACTATTGACCACTTATGGGAAGTAACACAGCTCGAGTACAATCCAATCGAAAATTATGATAGAATGGAAAGTTGGACTGACAGCGGAAATGGCACTTTTCAGAAGGGGAAAGTTGATACAGAAGAAACGTTTAATAAAGGAAGCGTAACAACAACTTTTGGTAAAGTGGCAGACAGTACTCATAAGGTGGCGGCTTTCAATTCTTCAACTCCTGAGGTAGCTAACACAGATAACACAACTGATAGCGGAAGTGATTCCCAGACTTTTGGAGCTGATACCTCACACGGAAGTGTTACCAATGGTTTGGATGAGTCAACAACAAACGGAACTCATGATGGAAGAATTCATGGAAACATTGGCGTTACTACTTCGCAACAAATGATGCAAGCGGAAATTGATCTAACTACAGCTTACAATTACCTCGATAAAGTTTGTGAGCTGTATGCAAATAGACTTTTGATAGGAGTGTGGTGATATGGAAATTATGAACGCAATTGCGCAAATTGCGCAGATGGTTGGTGTGCCTTGCGTATGCCTTGGCGCGGTAATGTGGTATGTGAATGCCCTTGATATAAGACAGCGAGAGGAGCGAAAAACCTGGTACGAGAAACATGACCAGGAGAGTGCAAAGTGGGTTGACGCATTGAACAACAACACAAAGGTAATTACAGAACTGCTAACAATAGTAAAAGATAAGGAGAATTAACTATGATTTATGATATTCCAGATAAGAACGTTGCATATATTGCTAAGGCTAGAGAGCTTTACAAAAACCGTGACAAATACGCTTACCTTTACGGGGCGAAGGGGCAAAAATGTACTCCTGAGGTTTTTGAAGCTTTATGGAGTGCAGAGCCAAATTATTTTAAAAAGTATAACGCCGCGCAGAAAGCACAGATTAAGTCTTTTTGTTTAGGAAAAACAGTAATTGATTGTAGCGGATTTATCAATCTTGTTACTGGGAAATTTATGTATTCGACTGCCTATATAAACAGTTGCACTAATATAACGACTCCTGACAAGACTAAAGATGGTGATTTACTGTATACAACTTTTGGCGGTAGTGGTAGACATATAGGGCTTGACATAGGGCATGGTTTTTTTATGCATTGCGGAAAAGAGCTTGAGACTATTTCAATCGGTGTGATTGATGGATTTGGTTGGGAAAAGGGGGGTACGCTAAAATGACAATTACTTATCATGGCAATGCGGTTGATATTAAATGGGATGTTGGCGACGAAATCGGCGGCGTCATCACTTTAATTGATGGTTATTCAATCGAAGAAATGTATATAATCAATAATACTGGTATTTATGGTCTTTATCTTGGTGTACCAATCCCCCTAACCACTGAAAAACTTTATTTTCCACCTGTAAATTCGCGTAATCCTAACACAATTGCACCGTTTTTTGATAATACAAAAGAGCAACGCCTTAGTTTTTTAATTACAAAATTTGGGCAAATTCCAGACGCTCATTATTTTGACAAAGCTTTTGAACCTATTCTTGTTACGGGCAATGATGGTAAAGAGTATAACGTGATTCCATCGGATCAATTCAAGTAGGGGGTAGACAATGGCATTTTCTAATTTTCCTTATACCGACTTTCACAATTTAAATCTTGATTGGATTCTTGAAACGACTAAAGATTTAAATACAAAGTGGGACGATTACTATAAACAGTGGAATAAGTGGCAACAGGATGTGCAAAACTATATTGATAATTTGGACTATATCAAGGCTATTGACGATTATATGGATAACTTAAAGGCAAGTGGTGAGTTGTCTGATATTATCGACACGTGGTTAACAGATTATGGCTTGATTACAATTGGTGACTCATACGGGGAAGGGTATACACCTGAGGGCATGGTTAAGCCGTGGTGTGATATTTTGCATGAGAAGTATTTTTCAGATGCTAGCTTTTATGTTAATAAAAGTTTGGGCGGTAGCGGTTTTGGTGCAAATACTCACTTTTCTGAGTTGCTGACGCAAGCTATTGCTACGCTGACTGATAAGCAAAAGAAACAAGTTAAATATGTTGTTGTTGCAGGCGGGTGGAATGATCAATTTGTTGCGGCTTCCCTTATCAATTCGGGAATTAAAGATACGATTGAGTTAATGGCACAGTTACCAAACGCAACACTTTACATTGGATGGATTGCAACGCCTATCATTGGATTTACTACAGTTGCAAAACAAAAATCATATAATGAGATTAAAACGCTATACGAAACTTACTGGGGTAAGTATAAGTTTTTGAGTGGCGCTGATAGTGCTTTACGTTGGGTAGGTGTCATGGCATCAGATAACATTCATCCTAACGCAAGCGGACAGGCTTCAATTGCAGATATGATTTATAAGGCAATGGGTGGCTATGCGTCATGGAATCGAGTTGGCGAATTTGCACTTGATGGTGCTGATTGCACACTGAATGATTATAAGATGAATGTTGTGTTGACTAATACCAACGCACATTGTAGCTTTAGACATGTGGCTAGCTTCCTTGATTTGGCATTTAAACCGGCGAAGAATTTCACAAATGCCGCTGTCAAGGTCATGAGTCACAATCTTTCTTTTGTAAATGAGCAAAGTATTTGCAATTGTAATGCGATTATTCATGACAAATCTGGTTATCATCAATGCATGGCGGTTCTTACTATCAACCCGTATGATGCTACACAGTTAGATAGTGGTGCAATTTATCTCCGTTTGGTTGATATAAGCGGTAGTGGGTATGCTAGTTATACAAGTGTCGATGAGATACAGTTGTATGGTGTAGAATTTAATATTCCTTTAAATTAAGAAAGAGAGGGTGCACGCCCTCTCTTTATTAACGTTTAGGCAATAGCAATATTTCCCATGTTATCACTGTATAATACTTTCTACACTTTCTCAAAAATTTTTCTATCAATTCATCATCAATAAGTGGCATTTTATCAATTACTTTTCTAATATATCCTGTTGAATCGCAACACGTTGCTTCGATGTAAATACTATAGTCAATCATTTCTTTACTCCTTTTACACTGATTATGTTATACCGTTTAGTATCTGCAAAATCTTTAGAAAGTCTAAACTTTATCTTTGCATCTAATTCATTGTCAGCTTTACATCCAAAAATATCATTTTCATTAGTACAGCTATCATGATATTCTATAATATACTGATTTTCTTTTAACAACTCAATTTCTATTTTTGTAAAAGTCCATCCTTGCCATGCATAATTAGTAGCATAAGCAAACGCTTCTGCAAAACTTTTAGCTACAATAATATCACAGTCGTGGTAGTAGTCATTATCAGTATCGAAGCCCCATACAACTATTGAATAGTTCATTTTAATACCCCTCTTACAAGAAAATCAAGTGATGTTTTTACTGTTTCCATAAGTTGAATCTCTGCCACTGTATCACTTGTTGCTGTGCAATCGTAGATATAAGCATACATTTTCATAATGTCATTATGTAAAAGCGGTGTTTCTAAAATTTTATCACTGCTTTCTTTCAAAAGTCTATTTTTCTTTAACTGTGTTAAATTATCCATTTTATTGATCCTCTCTTTCTTCATAATCACCCAAATCTTTGCAAATAATATCAAGCTCATCTTCGCTTAATCTAAAGATTACTTTCATTGCCTCTCTGTCTGATTGCCGCCAGTCGCCATTATATAATTCAATCGCTAATTTTCTCAATTCAATCAATTTTCGCATTTCAATTCTCCTTTATCCAATACTCGATTGTCATGTAGTTCTTAGAACGTTTGCCGTGATAAAAGCAAGACGTCGTTCTTACAACACCTTTTCCATATCTTCCATCATAATGATGCACGGTTGAAACATTGTCATTCATATATCCTCGAACTTCTGCACATGTAACGTACTTATAGTTGTCAAGGCAGTAATGAAATGCATCATGATCATTAGTTTTCATAAATGGTGCAGTTTCAATTGTAGTTCTACTTTCGATTCCAAATAAATTCATAGTTTCCTTCTTTCTTCCCGTGTAGCCGCTAGAACAGCTGTGATATTAAATATAAAATGTTTTAGTATATGAACGGGATTTATTATACCCGTAAGTCTTTGAGTAAAAACTTGATTGCAGTCCATTTACCAAATAGCAATTGTCTATTTTTGCCTTTACATATTGAACAAGTGCCCACTCGATTTTCTCATTTTTTGCCATGGTTCTAACAGTTTGTATAAGGCTTGTTCTTAATTTGTCGATAGTAGTAAGTTTGCTACACTTATAGATACTATTTATCACATTTGCTGTCATCCTATAGACTTTCATATAGTGTCGTCTTTTTTCATCTAACATATCATTGTCAATGTTGGCTAGTGTTGCCAAGCTTACGTGATGCCATTCTGGATTGATGATTGCGTGTAAGTGCTTACGGAAAGAGTTGCCGTATTTGGTGTTTAAAACCTGTTTTGCTCTTAATACTTCTATATTATACGAGCTGTTATCATCTGCTATAATAGTATCTGTTATAGATTCTTCGCTTGTTTGCTGTTCTGGTAATGGTGCAACTTTCAGGCTATCGGTATCAATATAGATATGCCCTTTAATATCATTGTTTGTCGATTCACAGTTTTCTGTTTTATTGGTTTCCGCATTGGTAGATTCACTATAGTCTGTTATAAGTCTTTCATATAAGTCTTTCATCGTTTTAAAATCATCAAAGTCATAACAACTTGTAATATGTGCTACTCCTCTATGGTCATGTATAAACAAACTACCACTAACACCTCTGTACACATTTAAGCATACGTGATTTGCTAATTCAACCTTGTATCGCCCGTCAATTGGCTTTACAGATTTTACCTCTGTATTCATAATCTTTGCTACTTCTGTGAAAAACTTGTTGTAACTATTAACTCTCATAATTCCTTCTTTCCGATAGTCCTTGCTATCTATATTTCTTTTCCTCTATGGTTATATAGTACTATAGTACTGTTAACACATTATGACATAATTGTAAATAAATTGTTAACAATATATGTTTTAATTTATAAACGCTCTTATAGTTCATACGTTCGATTTATATTATTGTCTGACAACTTGTGGGGAACTTGCACATTGTATATTATATTTAAAAGGTATCTC
>ERZ773276.1900-NODE-1900-length-14244-cov-17.141025_pt1 | contig 14244 bp, 11 predicted proteins | sample MGYA00511386_ERZ773276 | MGnify/ENA primary metagenome ERZ773276 (study PRJEB29015, sample SAMEA2737778) | human gut metagenome | biome: human gut; feature: human-associated habitat; material: faeces | place: China | collected 2012 ...
CCTGTACCAACTGTCAGTTCAGCGCCGGGAGGGGCATGCCCCTCCCCTACAACGCGCGACTGGAAACTTCGTGTAACTTTACACTATCCACTTTCCATTTTCCACTTGCACCATGCCGCACCGACAACGACCGCCCCCATCCGGATCGGAGGGGGCGGTCATTTTCTGCATATTTGCCTTACAGGCGCTCGTACATCGTGTTCATGCGGCGCAGGCGGTGGGCCAGCTCCGCCGTGAGCAGGCCGGGCTGCAGCCGCCAGCTCCAGTTGCGGTCGCTGAGCGTGCCGGGCGTGTTCATGCGGGCCTCCGCGCCGAGGCCGAGATAGTCCTGCAGCTGGGCGATGAACGTGTCGGCCACGCTGGCAAGGCCGCTGCGCAGGATGCCCCACGCGTAGCCCTCCTGCTCCGTCAGGCCGAGGTATTCCGCGGCATAGGCGCGCGCGGTCTCCGACGTCTGCGCCAGCCACTGGGCAAGCGTTTCGTTGTCGTGCGTGCCGCTGTAGCAGATGCAGTTGCGGATATAGCGGTGGGGGAGGTAGTTGCTCGGCTCGCGGGAGTCGAAGGCGAATTCCAGCACCTTCATGCCCGGCAGGCCCGCCGCCTCCCGGAGCTGGTGGACCTCCGGCGTGAGAAGCCCCAGGTCCTCGGCAATATAAGTGATGTGGGGGAACCAGCCGGTCAGGACCCGCAGCAGGTCCATGCCGGGGCCCGGCTCCCACTGCCCTTCCTTGGCGGTCTCCGCCCCGGCGGGGATGGACCAGTACTGCTCAAAGGCCCGGAAATGGTCAATGCGGATGGCGTCGAACAGGCGGGAGGCGCCCTCCACCCTTCTGATCCACCAGCCGAAGCCGTCCCGCTTCTGGGCCGCCCAGTCGTACAGGGGGTTGCCCCACAGCTGGCCGTCTGCGGAGAAGTAGTCCGGCGGGCAGCCCGCCACCCGGGCAAAGCGGCCGTCAGCGTCCAGCTCAAACAGCTTGCCGCCCACCCATGCGTCCACCGAGTCCGCAGAGACGTAGATGGGGATATCGCCCAGGATCTGCACACCCTTCTTGTTGGCATAGGTCTTGACGGCCTGCCACTGGGCGCTGAACTTGTACTGCACAAACTTCCAGAAGCCGATCTCCTCTTCGTTTGCGGCGGCAAAGGCAGCCAGCGCGGCCTTGTCGCGGCGGCGGTAGGGGGCGTCCCACTCCACCCAGTTCTTCATCTTGTTGGCTACCTTCAGCGCCATGTACAGGGCATAGTCGTTCAGCCAGTCCTCGTTGGCAAGGGTGAAGGCGTAGTAGTCGTCGGGGTAGTAGTAGGCACAGCCGTGCAGCCCGGCGCACTGGCTGCGCCATGCGGCGTAGGCCTTGCGCAGCACCGCAAAGCGGCTGACGTACAAGGTGCCGTAGTCCACTTCCAGCGGGTTTTTGCCCCAGCTTTCCGCCTTGAGGTCTGCGGCGGTCAGCAGGCCCTCTTTTTCCAGTGCTTCCAAGTCCACAAAATAGGGGTTGCCCGCAAAGGCAGAGCAGCTCTGGTAGGGGCTGTCACCGTAGCCGGTGGGGCTGAGCGGCAGCAGCTGCCAGATCGTTTGCCCTGCCGCAGACAGGAAATCCACAAATTGAAATGCCGCCTTGCCAAAGCAGCCGATCCCGTAAGGGCCGGGCAGACTGGATACCGGCATCAGAATACCACTTTCACGCATGATCCGTTACCTTCCTCGCTGTCAATTTTCGGGAATATTCGTTGTTTCCTATCATAACATAACTGTAAACTATTTTCCACAGGCAAAAATCGTGGTATACTGGTTTTTATGGGGTACCCCCTCAGCTTCGCTGCGCTCAGCAGTTCCCCCAAGGGGGCGCCTTTGGGCATTGCCAATCGTTCTATTTTACAGGAGGTACTCGCGCGATGCAGCGCACAGAAAAATATTTTGAGCAGGACGCTTTCCGCACCGAATGCGAAAGCGTCATCCTTGCCGCAGAGCCGGACGAAAAGACCGGCGGCGGGCGCATCGCGCTGGACGGCACGGTGTTCTACCCGGAGGGCGGCGGTCAGCCCGCCGACCGGGGCACTCTGACCCTGCCGGACGGCACGGTGCTGCGGGTGTCGGACGTCCACGAGCAGGCGGGCATCATCTGGCATACGGTGGATGTCCTGCCCGCTGCCGCCGCGCCCGGCGCAGCCGTTGCCGGCTGCATCGACTGGGACTGGCGCTTTGACAAAATGCAGCAGCACACCGGCGAGCATATCCTTTCCGGCATTTTGCACCAGATGTTCGGGGCAGAGAACGTGGGCTTCCATGTGGGCACCGAGGTGGTGCGCATGGACACCAGTGTGCCCATCAGCCCCGAGGGGCTGCGGCAGGCGGAGCTTGCCGCCAACCGCATCGTGTGGCAGGATGTGCAGGTGCTCATCAGCTACCCCACCCGGGAGGAGCTTGCCGCCCTTGTTTACCGCTCCAAAAAGGAGATCGAGGGGCAGGTGCGCATCGTGACCATCCCGGGCGCGGACGTCTGCGCCTGCTGCGGCACCCACACCCGCACCACCGGTCAGGTGGGGCAGATCAAGATCCTTGCCAGCGAGAACTACAAGGGCGGTGTGCGGCTGAGCGTGGTGTGCGGAGCCCGTGCACTGGCGGCGGCGCAGGCCATGCGCGCCCGGCAGGCGGAGATCGGCGCGCTGCTCTCTGCCAAGGCCGACCAGACCGCTGTGGCGGTGCACCGGGTCTACGATGAGTATACTGCGCTCAAGTTTACACACTTTGGACTGTGCAGCCAGCTGTTTGACGCCCTTGCGCAGCTGACCGCACCCGATGCGGATGCCATCCGTACCCTGCCGGGGCTGGACCCGGACGGGCTGCACCGACTGGCTGTCCGTCTGACCGAAGCCACCACCGGCCTGTGCGCCGCCCTGACCCCCACCGAAAAGGGCACCGGTTACTGCCTTGCCCGGCGGGACGGCGATGTGCGCGCCCTGACCAAAGCACTGAACGCCGCCCTGAACGGACGCGGCGGCGGCAAGCCCGGCATCTGTCAGGGCAGCTGCGCCGCCACCCCGGAGCAGGTGGAGAGATTTTTGAAGGAGAACAACAAACTATGAGAATGCGTTTCAAACCCTATGCCCACGACGAACTGATGGCCGCGGATTTCCATGTGCACGAACCCCTCATCTGGGGCGGCAAGTGGCACGGCCAGTATGCCCGCCCGGAGCAGCCCTTTATTCTGGAGCTGGGCTGCGGCAAGGGCGGCTTCATCTCTCAGCTGGCCTGTGCCCACCCGGAAAATAACTATCTGGGCATCGACATCACCGACAAGGTGCTCATCCTTGCCAAGCGCAAGATCGAAGCCGCCTATCAGGCAGCCGGACGCCCTATCGACAACGTCAAGATCATGAGCACCGATATCGAGCGCATCAAGGGCGTCATCACCCCGGAGGATGAAGTCAGCCGCATCTATATCAACTTCTGCAACCCGTGGAGCAAGAACGACTCCTCCCACAAGCACCGCCTTACCTACCCGCGCCAGCTGATCGCCTACCGCGAGTTTTTGAAGGACGGCGGCGAGATCTACTTCAAGACCGACGACGATGATCTGTTCCGGGACAGCGTAGAGTACTTCCCCGCTTCCGGCTACGACATCGAGTGGATCACCTACGACCTCCACGAGAACGAGCCGGAGTGGAACATCCGCACCGAGCACGAGGGCATGTTCACCGAAATGGGCATCAAGATCAAGGCACTCATTGCCCGCAAAAAGCCCGGTGCCGACAGCGTGACATGGGTAGACCCCAAGGTGCTCAAGCGGATGGCACGCGAAGCTGCCGCTGCCGAAGCCGCCACGCAGGAAGGCGAAGGAAATGTCTGACCCCTGTGAGTTGTGCCTGAATAATGTTCAGGACGAATACGGCAGCTATTACTGCGCGCAGGGCGCTGCGCTGGACGAGGACGAGATGGCACGCTATCTTGCGCACAATACCGCTGCCTGTCCCTTTTTTGAGCCGGGGGACGAATATAAGATCGTATCCAAACAGAACTGAAGAACGGAGGTGCCTATGGTAAGCTTTCTTACCGATACCGTGGTATGTGGCTTTTCGCTGTACCATATTCTGGCCTATTTCCTGATCTATTCCTGCATAGGCTGGTGTCTGGAGGTCATCTATGCCGCCGCCACCACCGGTCAGCTGGTGAACCGGGGCTTTCTCAACGGCCCGGTCTGCCCCATCTACGGCTTTGGCATGATCATCGTGCTGTTTGCCCTTACGCCCTTGCAGCACAGCATCCTGCTGCTGTATATAGGCGGCGTCATCCTGCCCAGTGCGCTGGAACTGGCGGGCGGCTGGGCGCTGTATAAGATCTACCACACCCGCTGGTGGGATTACAGCGATTTTCCCTTTAACATCGGGGGCTATATCTGTCTGGAATTCTGCCTGCTGTGGGGTGTGGGCACGCTGGTGGTCATGCGTATCGTGCACCCGGTGGTGGCTGACCTTGTAGACCTGATCCCGCCCTTTGTGGGGGTTATCCTCATGTGCTTTTTGTACGCCGTATATGCGGTGGACGTGGTGGCTACCGCCATTGCTGCCTCTGCACTGGCTGATACGCTGGACACCATGGAGCAGCTGGGCGACAGTATCCACGCCGTCAGCGACGCCATGACCCAGCTGCTGGGCACCACCACCCTGAACGCCGACAAGAAGCTGGACGAGGGACGGCTGCAATTCAAGCTTGCCGCCGCCGAAGCGCGGGATGCTGCCGGAAAGCGCCCCTCTGCCCGTGAGACCATGGCTGCCATCCGCGCCAAGGCTGCCGAGGCTACCGAGGCTGCCCGCCGCGCCAGCGAGGACGCCCGCCTGAACGCTGCCGAAGCTGCCAACGCCGCACGTCTTGCCGCCAAAGGCACTGCCGAGCGCGCCGCCGAGCTGCTGCAATTGGAACAGCTGGCCGCAGAGCTGCAGCAGCGCAGCGAGGAGATGCAGGCGCAGCTGCTGCGCACCCCCCGCATCGTGGGCCCGCGCCGTATGCTGCGTGCCTACCCGAAGCTCCGGCACGGCAGCAAGCTACGCAGTCTGCCCACATTGCGGGAGATGCTGCGCCGCGCCGAACAGGAAAACAAGGACGACAACAAGAATACCAAATGACCCCGAATGCCGCACCGGCTCCGCCGTGTGTGGCATTTTTGTTGCACTTCGCTCGAATAATGTTGTTAAAAAGTGTGAAAAAACTATTTCAAAACGACTTAAACCGTGTTATACTGATTATAAAGTATACAAACCGACCGCAATCGGCTTATCCGTATTGAAACTATCCAAATTGTGAGGAATCGTTATGTCAGAGGAACGAAAGACCAAAACAGATGCCGCCGCACCGGCATCTGCTGCGTTGGGGCGGATCGACCGCAAGGACGCATTTTTACAGGCCCTGCATACATTCCTGACCGCGCATCAGGGAACAGAATGGGCTGTTGCCGCTGTGGATATCCAGCACTTCAAGCTTTATAACGAGCTTTACGGCACCGAAAAGGGCGATGCTCTGCTGGAAACTGTGGCAAACTGTCTGCTGGGTTACAGCAGGCAGACCGGCTATCCTGTGGGCTATTTTGGAAACGATGACTTTTTCCTGTGCCTGCCGGACGAAAAGGCCGAGCAGACCGCCGTGCTTGCCACGCTGCAGGCCTGCATGGCTGCCGGAAGGCAGGATGTCACCTTCTTTATGGTAATGGGCGTGTGCCCTGTGCAGGCAAACCCCGGTGCAGATGCCGCCACCCTGTGCAACTACGCGCAGATTGCCGGTGTGACGACAGACAGCGGCTACCTGCACCGCTTTGAGCCCACCATGCTCAATGAGCTGAAGGAACAGCAGCAGCTGCTGGGCGAGCTGGAGCGCGCACTGGATAACCACGAATTCTGCTTCTTTTTGCAGCCCAAGTGCAACAGCATCACCCGCGCCATCGTGGGCATGGAGGCACTGGTGCGCTGGAACCACCCCACCCGGGGCTGTGTTCCCCCTGCCGAGTTCATGCCGCTGCTGGAGCGCACCGGCCTTGTAACGAGGCTGGACCAGTACATCTGGGAATCCGTCTGCCAGACTTTGCAGAAGTGGCAGGAGAGCGGCAGCAACCTTGTGCCGGTGTCGGTGAACGTTTCGGTGCAGGATATCCTGAACCTGGATGTGCCGCAGATCTTTGCGGATCTGGTGGAAAAATATAAGCTGGAGCCAAAGCTCCTGCTGGCCGAGATCACCGAGACCATGGTAGCCGAGGACACCCAGATGGTGGAAAGCGCCATTCAGGGCCTGCACCGCAAGGGCTTCTCGGTGATGATGGACGACTTCGGCAGCGGGTATTCCTCGCTGAATATGCTCAAGGATACCAACGTCGATGCCATCAAGCTGGACATGAAGCTCATCGACATGAATCAGGAGAACCGCAGCAAGGGCGTGCAGATCGTGGAGTCGGTGGTGGATATGGCACACCGGCTGAACCTGCCCATCATCGCCGAGGGTGTGGAGACCCCGGAGCAGGTGTCCATGCTGCAGGCCGCAGACTGCCTGTATTCGCAGGGCTACTACTTCTTCAAGCCCATGCCGGTGGAAAACGCCGAAAAACTGCTGGCAGATCCCACCAATCAGGATTACTGGGATCTGCGCCGCGACCTGATGCGCCGCGACCGCCGGGTGGAGAACCCGGGCACCGAAAAGACCGCGCTGGCCTTGCAGGCCTACCAGATCTTTACCGACAACGTGCTGGAGATCTCGCTGCTGAACCTTGCCACCGGTGCGTACCGGGTGATCAAGCGGGACGCCCGCCTGCTGGGTGCAGATCTGGAAAAGGAAGAGGATTTTGTCAACTACTGCGACCGCTTGGTGAACGAGAAGATCGTGCACGAAGAGGACGCAGACCTGTTTTTGGAGCAGACCGATCTGGAGGCCTTGCGCTCTGTGCTGTACCACGCCACCGCGCCGGAGTTCTACCGCTACCGCGAGAATGTGTCCGGCCAGTATATCTGGGTCACCACAGAGGTGCTGCCCTGCCGTGGCTGCTGTGCCCAGAACCCGTGGGCGACTGTGCTGGTGCGCAATGATGCACAGGCCGACCAGCTCAGCGAGGAGCTGGACTTCTCTTACAGCCACGACACCCTGACCGGTCTTGCCAACCGCAGCCGGTACGAAGCCGACCTGCGGGAGCTGCCCAACAGCGGGTACGAATCCGTGGTGTGCACCTACATTGATGTGGTCGGGATGCACGAGGTAAACGAGCATCTGGGTCACCGCAGCGGCGACACCCTGCTGTGCTGTCTGGCAAATGCCGCCCGCAAGTTCTTTGCTACCAGCCGGGTGTACCGCATCGGCAGCGATGAATTTGTCATCCTGACCCCCAACGAGCCGCCTTACAGCGTGTGGAGCACTGCGGACCGGATGCGCGCCTTTTTGAAGGAAAAGGACTATGTTATTTCCGTAGGCATCCAGCAGACCGCCGACCTGCGCCATCTGGACGAAGCTGTCGCCAAGGCCGAGGCTGCCATGCGGCAGGACCGGCAGGCTTACTACGACCACAACGGCCGCGCCCGCCAGCTGGAAGGCCTGAACGAAAAGATGGAGCGCACCCTGCAGGAAAAGCGGGATGCCGAACACTTTTTAAAGGTGCTTGCCCCCAAATACAAGACAGTAATCGTGGTGGACCTGCAGCAGGATACCGTGCGCCCCGTTATTGTGCCGGACTACTTCCAGTCCGTTCTGGACACCTGCGGCGGCTCTTTCCGCGCCGCACTGACCAACTACCGCGACACGCTGGTGGCACCGGAAGACCGGGACGGCTTTGCGGATCTGCTGGACTTCGGCCTTGTGCGCAGCACCGTGTTCAGCAGCAACCTGCTGGAGCATCGCTACCGCAAGACGGATGGCCGCAGCTTCTGCATCCGTGTGACCCCCTACTCCCGCAGCGGCTCCCACATCAACGAGGTGCTGTGGATCTTCGCGGATGAAGAGGTAGAGTAAAATATTTTTGTATGCTATAAAAGCAGCCAGACCGTCCGGTCTGGCTGCTTTTGCGTTTGACTCCTGCAGGGCAGCGGGCTCGCCCTCTCAGGCGCTAACCCTCTCAGTCACGCCTGACGGCGTGCCAGCTCCCCCGAAGGGGGAGCGCCTGAGAGGGTTCAGCCCGTCTGCAGCAAGCAGAAACTTTCCCCGCCGCGCGGCTGTTTCCGCAGGAAACAAGCGCGGCAGCTGCCGTTTCCCGCCACGACCCCTCCCGTGAAAATAGCGTTTGGAGCGCTCCGCAGAGCGCGACAAACGCGAAATTTAAAATATTTTTTCCGCTGAAGATGGCTAGAGCGAAGCGGAAGCCATTTAAAATCGTCTCAGCGCCCCAAACAGCCCACCTTTACCCGCTTTTGCAAAAAATTGCATTTTCCGCAAATTTGTGCTTGACAACAGACCGACTTTCCGATATAATAGAGCACGTTCCCGCGGTAAGATGCCGCACGAACTTGAGCGATCATGGCCCGGTAGCTCAGTTGGTTAGAGCACCAGCCTGTCACGCTGGGGGTCGTCGGTTCGAGCCCGATCCGGGTCGCCATTTGCTGCTATAGCTCAGTTGGTAGAGCGCATCCTTGGTAAGGATGAGGTCTCCAGTTCGAATCTGGATAGCAGCTCCAAAGGCAAGCACCTCGAAGTCTTAGGACTTCGGGGTGTTTTTTTGTTTTCTCTACAGGTGCAGTGGTCTGTTGCATCCTTCTGGTTGTTCACTCTGTCCAATTTTTGCAGAAACTTTCTTCCGGTCCGTCAATTGATGTTCTCTTCTCTTTGTTATACAATTAACGTAGTAGAATCAACAGGGGTGTGTGTCCCCTGTTTCTGAGAGAGCATGAGAACTTTGGAGGTAACAACTATGGCTCGTTTTACTCTTCCCCGTGATCTGTACCACGGCAAGGGCGCTCTGGAAGCGCTGAAATCCTTCACCGGCAAGAAAGCCATGATCTGTGTGGGCGGCGGCTCCATGAAGCGGTTCGGCTTTCTGGACCGTGCCGTGGCTTACCTGAAGGAAGCCGGCATGGAAGTGGAACTGTTTGAGGGCATCGAACCCGATCCCTCTGTGGAGACGGTCATGCGCGGCGCCGAAGCCATGCTGAAGTTTGAGCCCGACTGGATCATCGCCATGGGCGGCGGCTCCCCCATCGACGCCGCCAAGGCCATGTGGATCAAGTACGAGTACCCCGACATCACCTTTGAGGAGATGTGCAAGGTGTTCGGCATCCCGCCGCTGCGCCGCAAGGCTCACTTCTGCGCCATTTCTTCCACCTCCGGCACTGCCACCGAGGTGACCGCCTTCTCCATCATCACCGATTACCAGAAGGGCATCAAGTACCCCATCGCCGACTTCGAGATCACCCCGGACGTGGCCATCGTGGACCCCGACCTGGCCGAGACCATGCCCAAGAAGCTGGTGGCCCACACCGGTATGGACGCCATGACCCACGCCATTGAGGCCTATGTGTCCACCGCCCACTGCGATTACACCGACCCGCTGGCCATCTTTGCCATCCGCATGATCCAGGGCGACCTGGTGGACAGCTACAACGGCGACATGGCCAAGCGTGATTCCATGCACAACGCCCAGTGCCTGGCCGGTATGGCCTTCTCCAACGCACTGCTGGGCATCGTGCACTCCATGGCCCATAAGACCGGCGCCGCCTTTGCGGACTACGGTGCCCACATCATCCACGGCGCAGCCAACGCCATGTACCTGCCCAAGGTCATCGCCTTCAACGCCAAGGACCCCGAGGCCAAGAAGCGCTACGGCGTCATCGCCGACGAGATGAAGCTGGGCGGCACCACCGATGACGAGAAGGTCAAGCTGCTCATCGAGCATCTGCGCGGCATGAACGACGCGCTGAACATCCCCCACTGCATCCAGCACTACGGCCCGGACTCTTACCCCGCCGAGCAGGGCTTTGTGCCGGAGAACGTGTTCCTGGAGCGTCTGCCGGAGATTGCCAAGAACGCCATTGCCGATGCCTGCACCGGCTCCAACCCCCGTCAGCCCAGCCAGGAAGAGATGGAAAAGCTGCTCAAGTGCTGCTACTACGACACCGACGTGGATTTCTGATCCCGCTGACCGCCTGACGGCAAAAACCGCATAACACCTCCCGGCCGGCTGCCGCGCTCCCCCCTCTTTCCGGAAGCGGCAGTCGGCTTTTTGCTGCCCATTTGCAGCAGAAAAGCGCCCCGGCGGGAAATTCCCGCCGGGGCGCTTCTGATTCTGTGCTTACTGATAGATCGTAAAGGTGCGGCCGATCTCGCTGCAGGAGTAGTTGCCGCTGACCTTGGCCACCTGCGTATAGGTGCCGGGTTTCGTGGGCAGGCCGTCACAGGTCTTATCCCACAGGAAGCCCTTCTTTTTATAGGTGTAGCTGATGTTCACGCCCTCGCCGCTGCGTGCCTGCCCGTCGGCTTCCAGCACCGCGTTGCGATCGGCGTTCCGCAGCTCTTCGGCCGTCAGGGAGCCGGGCAGATCCCCGGCCCAGTACAGCCGCACATTGCTGGTCTGGGGCTTGATCTTGAACATGGCCACACCGGCCGAGTTGATGTCGCCGCTTTCCAGCGCCACCGCACCGGCCACATAGCCGCCGGCATCCACCGGCTGTTCATCCAGGTAAATGCGGGTGAAAGCACTCTCCGGCAGATACTTGCGGATGAGGTCCAGTGCCAGCTTCAGGCCGTTGGAAACATTCTGGATGGTCTTGACGTAGGCTGAGGGCAGATAGAAGTTGATGATGTTCAGCACCGACACGGCTTCGTCGCCCACCCGCAGCAGCACACTGACGTCATTGCCGTCAATGAGCTGTTTGAGGTAGCTGTACACGTTGAACTCTTCGGTCTGGTCCGGGGTGGCGGACATCTTTTTGGGCAGGGGGATCAGCTTAAGCAGGATGCGGATCTTTTCCGACAGCACCAGCGTCACATAGCCGGTAGCCTGCCCGCTGGTGCCCATGACCACGCCGATGTACTGGGCATCGGCCGGGGTAGTCTGGATCTCCAGCTTGTGGTCCGCACCGTAGGTCAGCTCACCGGATGCCTTGATGCGCACCGAGATGATATCATTTTCTTCTGCATCCACGGTCTGTGCCTGCGCTGCCGGTCCCGGCTGTGCTGCGGCGGCACCGGCCGGAACGGCCAGCGTGCCGAACAGGAACACGGCTGCCAACAAAAGGGCAATGCCTCGTTTCAGTTTCATAGGGTCTTGAACCTCCTTTTCTGCAGCCGTGCACCCGGCACGCTGCCTGTGGGGAAAAGGCCGCCGCTGCGGCCTGTTTTGTACCCTGATTTTACCGCAAAACCCTCAGTGGGTCAATAACGGGATTCAACCGCCGCGTGTACAAAAAAAACGTGCAGGCTCTGCTGCACGTTCAAAGTCCTTTTGATTCACGGCTCCAGGCCGTCGGTAAAGTAATCCGGATGCAGGCGCTGGACCTCCTCCACCGTCTGCTTGTAGCGGCTCAGGTGGCTTTCCAGCGCACGGCTCAGCTCCTGGGTATCGTTCTGCACCATGGCATCCAGGATGCGGGTATGGGCCGCGCATACGGCCTTGTTCTCGTTGGTCTGCAGGCTGAACTTGCGGATACGTTCCACATGCTGCAGCTCACCCAGCATATGGTCAAAATGCGCCTCCATGCCGGTGATCTCAAAGGCCTTGCGGTGGAACTGGTTGTCCAGTTCCAGCAGGCGGGTCTCCCGGTTCGGCTGGGTCAGGTCGGCCTCCAGCAGGCGGTAGTTCTCGATGACCTGCCGGTACTCCTGCTCCTGCTGTTCGGTCAAGCGGCCGCGCAGCCGGTTCAAAATCTCTTTTTCAAGGGTGAAACGGGCAAACTGCTCCAGCTCCATCCGCTTCAGGTCGATGGGCGCCACATGGGTACCGCTTTGCGGCTTGATGTCCACCATGTGGGCAATGTTGAGCATGATCAGCGCCTCCCGCATGGGGGTGCGGCTGATGCCCATCTGCTCCGCAAGTTCCCTGTCATTCAGGGGGTCGCCGGGCTTCAGCTCCATGGTAATGATCCGGCTGCGGATGGTCTGATACGCCTGTTCCCTCGCACTCAAAGATGCCATAGCAGTGTTCTCCCTTCGGGGTCAGTTGGTGATATACTAGTATATGACCATATTACCCAACTGCCGGGCAACTGTCAATAGCAGGAGCAACCGAAAATCAAGGGCAATTTTTTGCTATTTTGTTCAATGAAGTGCCCGCGCCGGGCGGTACACCACCGGCAGCCACACAAAAGCCACCGCCAAGCCGCAGGCCACATCAATGACCGAGTGCTGCTTGGTGAACACGGTGGAAAGGCAGATCAGCGCCGCCCACGCCCACGCCAGCACCTTGCGCAGAGGCTTGCCCTCTGCCAGCTTGCTGTGGCTGAAGGCCATTGCCATGCAGGCGGAGCTCTGGCAGTGGATGGAGGGGCAGACGTTCACGGCGGCGTCCGCCTTCCACAGTAGCTGCATGATCCGCAGCGCCGGGTTATCCCGGCCAAGAGTCTCCACAGCGGGGCGCAGTTCCAGCCCGTTGGGCAGGATCATGTACACGATCAGGCAGAAGGTCATGCCGGAAAACATGGTCAGGCAAAGCTTATCATAGCTGGCGGTATCGCACCACCACAGTGCCGCCGTCACCCCCGCCAGCAGCAGAAACCAGCTGCAATAAGGGAGCACGAACCACTCGTTGAAGGGGATCAGATCGTCCAGCGGGCTGTGCAGGATATATTTCGGGGCAGTGACGGTGAGGTCCAGCCAGAAGAACCAGATCAGGTACACCACCCAGTACAGCTGGTACCACAAATGCGGGCGGCACCGGCTGCGCAGTTGGCTAAGTTTCATGTCGTTTCTCCTATTTTTTATGTGAATTGACGTGTTATTATAGCACATTCCATCCACTTGCGCAAATGTTTTCCCTGCGATACAATAAAAACAAGCTGCATCTTATTTATAAAAGGAGTACGTCATGCCACAAGAATTTCCCGCCATCCGTCTGGTCGCGCTGGATCTGGACGGCACCCTGCTGAACCGCGAGGGGCACGTCACCCCCCGCACCCGCGCCGCTCTGCAAGCTGCTGTGGATAAAGGCGTGTACATCGTGCCCGCCACCGGCCGTCCGCTGGCCAGTCTGCCGCCGGAGGTGGCGCAGCTGCCCGGCATCCGCTACGTCATCACCTGCAACGGTGCCGCCGTGTGGGATTTGGGCACCGACCCCGTGGGCGCAGTGTACAGCCGCTATTCCAACGCAAAAGAGCACCGCACCAGCACCCCGGTCTGCCTGCTGCACAGCCTGATGCCGGTGGAGACTGCCCGCGAAGCCTTTGCCGTCTGCGAGAGCTGCCACGCCGACCTGCGCATTTTCTCGGACGGATACGCCTGCACCGATGCCCGCAGCATTGCGCTGGCCGCTGCCCGGGCAGCAAAGAAGGACAGCACCGAAGCGCGCCAGCCCAACGATGGCCGCTTTACCATTCTGCGGGACGCAGCCGAGTGGATGAGCCGCAACGCCTTTGCCATTGAAAAGCTCTGCGTGTTTTTTGAAACCCCGCAGCAGGCTGCGGCTGCGCTGCCCCGCTTTCATGCCGTCCCGGGCGTAGAGATCGTACAGGGGTCGCCGAGAAACGTGGAGGTGACCGCCGCCGGTGTGGACAAGGGCGAGGCGCTGCGCGCGCTGGCCGACCGGCTGGGCGTCCCCCACGAATGCACCCTTGCGGTGGGCGACAGTGAGAACGACCGCGCCATGCTGCAAAAGGCCGGGGTGGCCGCTGTGATGGCTAACGGCATGCCGGAGATCCGGGCGCTGGCGCACCTTGTCAGCAAGGCCGACTGCGACCACGACGGCGTGGCCGAGATACTGGAAACCCTTGGCATCTGAGCCAGTTTTTGCAGCAATTTTCCAGCATTTTTACCGGCTTCTGCCCCGATTTTTCGGGTCATTCGTCATTTTTGTGCAATGTATACAAGCTCTTATGCAAAACATTGTGCTTGTTGAGTATTACCAAAGACGGGCTGTTCGTTTATACTAGTACTATAAGCGCGTATGGGGGTATTGCGCCCACTGGAGCAAACCCGACGCACCGAGAGAGTTCAAATATAAAAGGAGAAATGCGTTATGAATCCCATCGTAGAAAAGGTCTATCAGATCGGCATTATCCCTGTTATTGCTTTTAACAGCGTAGACGAGGCCCTGCCCCTGTGCAAGGCTCTGGCTGAGGGCGGTCTGCCCGCAGCTGAGG
>ERZ773276.1905-NODE-1905-length-14227-cov-2.599704_pt1 | contig 14227 bp, 14 predicted proteins | sample MGYA00511386_ERZ773276 | MGnify/ENA primary metagenome ERZ773276 (study PRJEB29015, sample SAMEA2737778) | human gut metagenome | biome: human gut; feature: human-associated habitat; material: faeces | place: China | collected 2012 ...
GAAGTAGGAGTCAGAACACCTGTGATGATCTTTAAGATCGTTGATTTACCGGAACCGTTCGTTCCGATAATGCCCACCGTCTGTCCTTTTTCCACGTTGAAGGACAGACCATTTAAGGCATAGAAGTCTTTGTGATAGCTTTTATGTGTCAGGCTTAAGGATTCTTTCAAGCGGTCGATCGGCTTGTCGTAGAGCCTGTACACCTTCGTCACGTCTTTTACTGTAATCGCATTGGCAGACATGGTTTCCTCCTACAATACATCTGAGAAATGCGGACGGAGCCGCTTGAATACTTTGAGTCCCACTAACATGGTGATCAGGGTCACTGCCCAGAAATACACGGTCAGTGTCGGACGCATGAAGAACCAGTCTCCCGTCAGCATGCTGTCACGGTATCCCGCCGCAATATAGTAAAACGGGTTCAGCTTCAGGATCATCGGAGCCATCGTCAGACCTTTGTCAAGGAATAACTGCTCGCTGTACATGATCGGTGTCAGCCACATGCCGAACTGCAGGCAGATGCTGACGATCTGCGCCATATCCTTAAAAAATACCTGGATCGCACTCGTAAGGTACGTGAGCGCCAGAGCGTACATGGATGTGGCAAAGGAGTAATAAATGATCTGGATCCAGGAAATCTGCGGTCTTTTGCCGCTGACCAGGAATACGATGAACATGATTGCAACAAAGAATGCATGGACGAACAGGCAGGAGATCAGTTTGATCACAGGCAGGATCTCCACCTTAAATACTACTTTTTTTACCAGGTAGTTGTATTCCTGAAGGCATCCTGTTCCGCAGTTTAAGGCTTCGGAGAAGAAGAACCACGGGGCGATACCCGGAACCAGCCACTGGACATAGGAGGCGTTCGGCACCGGCGGCGCACTCTTGAATCCGATGGGACCGAAGATGAGCCAATAGATCAGGACGGTGACGATGGGCTGGATAAACATCCAGACAACGCCAAAATAGGAGCCGACAAAACGTTTTCTGAAATCTGCCTTGGAGAGTTCCCAGATCAGTTTTCTTTTTGCCACCAGCTCCTTCAGTAATGAAGTCAGATAATTCACGCTTTAACAACCTTTCTGGTCTCCGGGGGCGGGGCCGCTTTTCGCGCGGTCCCGACTGGAGACTAAGTGTGAGTTTTTCAATTATAACGTTTCAGCTTTTCGCCTTTTCATTTTGATATTGCTTCTAACCTCATATAAAAAATCGATTTAATCAGGTTATCTGCACATTCTTCTATGCATCACAAAAAGCTGCTGAGCTGTCTTTTATTACTATCTGTCGAATTTAAAAATTTCTTTAAATCCCGGCCATTTCTGGTCTTTCTCGGAGATGATGAGCTGCATGTCCGGTGTGATCGGCCACTTTACGCCGATCGTCTCATCATTCCATGCAAGTCCGCCCTCGTCACCCGGATGATAGAAATCGGTGCACTTGTAGGCAAACTCTGCCTCGTCGGAGAGAACGACAAAGCCGTGTGCGAAACCTTCCGGAATGTAGAACTGTTTCTTGTTCTCTGCGGAGAGCTCAACACCGAACCACTTTCCGTATGTCTTGGAGTGTGTTCTTAAGTCAACGGCTACATCGAAAACTGTTCCACGTACCGCACGGACGAGCTTGCCCTGCGGGAACTGCTTCTGGAAATGAAGGCCGCGGAGTACGCCCTTTACGGACATAGACTGGTTATCCTGTACGAATACCATGTTGAGTCCAGCCTCTTTGAAGTCGTTCTGGTTGTATGTCTCCATGAAGTATCCGCGCTCGTCGTTGAATACGGTCGGCTCGATCACATGAAGGCCTTCGATTACCATTCCATCTGTTTCACAGGAAGAAACTTTGATCTTTCCCATAGTTTTTTACCTCACATTTTTATAAATTTACGGCTGCAATATTTCTCTTTCGGCATATACCCATCTCATTTCTGAAGCAGAAATATATGCTTTTCCTGCACACCGCTGTATTTTCGCCATTTTTCGGCATTTCCGCACTACATCATACCACCCCACAGGCGGAATGACAACTTTTTTCTGCGTTGTGCCACTGCGCCGCCATTTGCATATAGAAGCAGGCAGCAGGTCAGTTTACATAATTTTTAGCTCTATTTCCAGTAATTGCGGTTCATAGACAGCTTTACTGCCAATTTTCTTGGCAGCTTCTTATACCTTTTCCCGGCAAGATACCCCAGATACTTGAATCCGCTGTCCACCACAAGCTTCGGGACGAGGTACGCGTGCCCCGTCTTTACGAGCCAGCGGGCTGTGTCCTTCACCATGCGGATGCCCTCGCCCTCGGACCGGATCCCGGAGAATACGTCGGGATTGTCCGCCTGGGAGATCGCCAGGTCAAAGTTTCTGTGGAACTGCTGGGACGCCGTATAGTTATGGGAGTGGATCACTCTCGCGTCCGCCGCGTAGTAAACCGCGTATCCATTCTTCATGGCCTTCGCCGCGAAGATCATGTCCTCGTTGAAGATCGTCTTCCGGATAAAACCACCGAGTTTCCTATAGATCTCCCGCTTATATGCCGCGCAGACATTGGAACAGAAGTAGGTCTTGATCCCCAGGGTGTCGAGGTCTGAAAGTCTCTTGACCCGGCTTTTGTCCGGATAGTTAAAATCTCTCGTGTGGCACTCGATGATATTGCAGTCCGTTGCCGGAAGCTGTCTCGCATATGCCACAGCGATATCGTCCCCGGAGAAAAGTGCGTCCGTCAGGGCTTTTATCAAATTTGTATCCGCTGGAAGCGCATCATGGGTCATGCAGACACAGACATCCGCATCGGAGTGCCCGATCCCTGCGTCTCTTGTAGCGCCATGGTCAAACTCTTCCTTCGTCACATGGTACACGGAGAGATTTTCCGGGAGTCTTCCCGGTTCCAGGGTCTCCGTCCACTTATCCCACAGGTACTTTTCTGTATTCATGATGATCAGCCGGTCCACCGGTACGGTCTGGCGTCCCAGCCGGTCAAATAATTCCAACAATCTGTTTCCCGGACCATAGACCGGGATGATCACATCAACCTTCATCGTGTTTTTGAGCTCTCTCTTTCTGTTTCATAAATCCTGCAGAGAAAATTCCAAAGAATACCATCAGTGCCGCCATCAAAAGCATGTATACGAAGGCTCCTCCCTGGATTCCTCCCATCCGGACGAACCAGCCGGAAGAAAGCACCGCGAGTACGCTGACGAAGGCGTAGCCCAGGATGATGAACCTCTGTTTCTGCATGATAATAAGGGAATAGTAAAACAGGTTCATGAATGCATTGAGGGCGCCGCCGATGATGATCAGTACCAACGCCATGCGGCAGGTGGAAAGTCCTTCTCTTAAGTTTGGGTACAGCAGGCTGATCACCGGAATTCCCAATAACCACGCACCGCCCACCGCGAGAACGGTCAGGGCCGCAATGATCAGGGCAAGGTTCATGATGATCTTCCGGAATGCTTTTAAGTGGCCTGTCTCCCAGTCCACCGCGAGCTTTGTGAGGTACGGGCGGATCACGAAGCCGGCAACCAGATTGATCACGCTGGTCGGCATAAAGATCGCGCCGTAGACTGCGAGATCACGGTCTGCCATATGGGCCTCGATGGCGTATTTTGATGCGGAAAAGATATAGAAGTCCAGAACCACCGAGAAAAATAACAGAACATTGTCCCGGAAGAGCTGGAATTTCTTTCCTTGCACCGACTTCCATGTCACATTCGGGAGTTCCCGGATCACAAGGAAATCAAACAGGGAAAATCCCATAAACTGCGCGCCGACTGCCCAGATACTGGCCGTCAGAAGCTCTCCTGTCACCGCGAGACTTCCGAGGAAACAGGTTACGGAGAGGATCGTCCGGAACGCATTGGATTTTCCCGTCAGGTACAGTCTTCCCCCCCGCTGGAATTCCGCCTCGTATGTATCCGCCAGGGCATCGATGACCTTGTAGACCACCATCAGGAAGACAATGACCGCTTTCTCAAAGGTATAGCCGCTGACCATCACATAGCCAAAGCCCACAAGGATCGCGAGACCGCAGGTGATGAGGCGCAGTCCCAGATAATCGCCGAAGGTATATTTCTCCCCGGTATCCGTGATCTGGAACGGACGGATCCCGAAGTACGCCGCCATGAACATGTGCTGTCCGAAGGTGGTAAAGGCGAAGGTGAACACTCCGCCCGCGTCCTCGCCCGCAAGCTGGACCACCGCGATAGAGAGCACCATGGACGCAAAGGCGTAGAGGAAGCTTCCGATCATATTCCAGATGATGTTCTTCTGCTCCGATACCGCGGATCCGTCGCCAATGATGAGTCTGGCGAACCCGTGAGGCGTTTTCGGCCGGTTATTCATTTCCAAATTCCTTCTTCACGCAGGACAGGGCGGACTCGATAACCTTATCCATATCGTAATAGCGGTATTCCGCGAGTCTTCCGCCGAAGATCACATTCTTCTCTTTTCCAGCGAGTTCCGCGTATTTCTTATATAATTCCTGGTTTCTCTCATCGTTTACCGGATAGTATGGCTCCATGCCCTCGGTCCACTCCGCCGGGTACTCTCTCGTGATGACTGTCTTCTCCTGGGTTCCGAACTCGAAGTGTTTGTGCTCAATGATCCTCGTGTACGGAGTCTCGCGGTCGGTGTAGTTGATGACCGCATTGCCCTGATAGTTGTCGCAGTCTAAGACCTCCGTCTCAAACCGCAGACTGCGGTACTGGAGTTTTCCGAAGCAGTAGTCGAAATAGCTGTCGATGGTTCCTGTATATACGACCTTGTCCGCAAGGGCGTCATATTTCTCCTTGTCAGCCAGGTAGTCGGCTCCGAGGCGGATCTCACAGCCCTCGAAGAGCTTTTCCGTGATCTTATTGTAGCCGCCGATCGGGATTCCCTGGTAAAGGTCATTGAAATAGTTGTTGTCGTAGGTGTAGCGTACCGGGAGACGTTTGATGATGAAGGCTGGGAGCTCCTTGCAGTCTCTGCCCCACTGTTTCTCAGTGTAGCCCTTGACAAGCTTCTGGTAGATATGGGTTCCCACAAGGCTGATGGCCTGCTCTTCCAGGTTCTTCGGCTCGCCCTTGATGACCTTTCTCTGCTCATTGATGATCTTTTTTGCCTCCTCCGGAGTGGAGATTCCCCACATGCGGCTGAAGGTGTTCATGTTGAACGGCATGTTGTACATCTCGCCCTTGTAGTTCGCAACCGGGCTGTTTGTGTAGCGGTTGAATTCCACGAGGCCGTTCACAAAGTTCCAGACTTCCCTGTTGCTGGTGTGGAAGATATGGGCGCCGTAACGATGTACGTTGATGCCCTCGATATTTTCGCAGTAGATGTTTCCGCCTGCATGTTCTCTCTTCTCAAGAACGAGGCAGGTCTTTCCGGCTTTTTTTGCGTAGTACGCGAAAACTCCGGCGAAAAGTCCGCTGCCCACTAACAGGTAATCATATTGTTTCTTCATATAGACTGTTCTCCTCATTGTCCCGGCTTTTCTGCGCCGATGTATTTTGCAGCATGGGTGAGCTGGATTTTATGTCCTGCTGCCTGAATTACTCTTCTTCCTTAACAAATATTTTTTCTTTCGGAAGAATTTCGCGGATCTCCTCCACGAGCTGGACTGCCGCAAACAGGGCCGATCCGGCAAAAATGAAGATATCACCCAGGTTGAAGACCACTTTTTTCAGTTTCTTCCACTGGATGCTGAAATAGTCCACCACATATCCGCGTTTGAGCCGGTCATAAAGGTTGCTCGCTCCGCCGGCCAGCACCAGGGTCAGCGCCGTCTTCTCCAGCACGCGTCCCTTCTTTCCGATCACATACGCCCATGCACCGGCTACCGCCGACAGCATGCAGACCGGGACCATCTCCACAAGTTTTGGGTATTCCTTCATGAATCCGAAGGAAAAGCCCGGATTGTGGTTTTTGTAGAGGCGGATCAGGCCACCTGATTCTTTCACGGTTTTCGGGAATTCTTCATCGGGTCTGGCTTCGATCTCTTTTTTCACAGCCAGATCTGTAAGCGCAAGCGTCGTTCCGAATGTCAAAAATCCAAACATTGCGATTCCCCTTTCTTTTCTATCTTACATGATTGCATACTTTCACAGATATCCTTATATTACAACATTTTAAAGGGTCCGTCCATATATTTCTTATTTCACGGTCAGACTGCGGCACCATTTTCACACGTTTTCTTACCCATTTCATTTACGCCTCTCGTTCCTCTTCCCGTTTTCTGATCCTGTAATTTTTTTTGGAACATGTGCCCTTGTCCCTCATATACATATATAGTATGAACCATTTTCTGTGGAGTATCAGCCATGTCATGTACAAATTCTGTCGCGTCGGAAGATTTTGCGGATTTTATCGCACCTTATTTTACTACACCTGAAGAGTTTATTCGTTCACAGGGGACAGACTGCATTGATTTTGTGAATTCTACGCTGGCGGTCGTCTATGTTCCGCTCTCCACAGTGACACCTTCTACTTATACTTCCTATACATATTCGGCAGTTCCAAAGCTATATAGTCTTCTGGATGTCACAAGTATGGATGCTGCCGGGATCACGCCAGCGGGGGAGCTTCCGGTGCTGAACAATCAGGGCGCGGGAGTTATTGTGGGATTTGTGGATACGGGGATCAATTATACAGATTCGCTGTTTCGGAATGTAGATGGAAGTACAAGAATTATTGGGATATGGGACCAGACACTCCCGCCGTCTTCTGAAACCTCATCCTTCTTCCCGGTCCTTTACGGCTGCCAATATACTGCTGCCCAGATCAATCTGGCCCTGAATTCCGATGATCCTGCCTCCATCGTTCCAACCCGGGACGAAAACGGGCATGGAACCTTCCTCGCCTCCATCGCCGCCGGAAACCGGGACGAACGCGCCGGATTTTCCGGGGCAGCTCCGCGGGCATCCATCGCCATGGTGAAGTTAAAACCAGCAAAACAGTATCTCCGGGATTTTTACCTGATCCGGGACGGGGCTGACGCATATCAGGAAAATGATATCCTGATGGGCGTCTCCTATCTCTACGCTCTCGCGCGGGAATACTCCATGCCTCTTGTCGTCTGTATCGCCCTCGGCACCAATATGGGAAGCCACATGGGAATGAGCCGCCTCGGGCAGTATTTAAACCAGGTCAGCCTTTCAAACGGTTCCGCCGTCATCACCGCTGCCGGGAACGAGACCGGAGCAAGACATCACTTCCGGGCTGTCATGGACGCAGATACGGATGAAGTCACCGCGGAGCTGCGGGTGGGGGAACGGGAAGCCGGTTTTTCCATGGAACTTTGGGCGGAGAACATGGGTGCCTACACGGTGGGCTTTATCTCACCGACCGGCGAAGTTGCGCGGGAGATTTCCGTTCCGCTCCGGGGCGAGAACACGGTGTCCTTTCTCCTGGAACAGACCCAGATCACAGTCTACACCCAGATCGCCGATGTGAGCGCCGGGAGCCAGTTTATCTTTATGCGCTTCGAAAACCCCATGTCCGGGATCTGGCGGATCCTGATACGGAACTCTCTGGACATCCGTGAGACCTTTCATATCTGGCTGCCGGTCCGGGGCTTTATCTCCGATGAGACCTATTTTCTCCGCCCGGATCCCGATACGATCATCACGGATCCCGGAAATGCCCGGTATCCCATCACTGTCACCGCCTACGACCACACCAAAAACAGCATCTACATCCACGCCAGCCGCGGCTACAGCCTGTCCGGCCAGATAAAGCCGGACCTCGCTGCCCCGGGTGTCAACATCTTAGGCGCGTCCGTCTCAGGAAGACGTCTCACAAGAATGTCCGGCACCTCCGTCTCCGCCGCCCACCTCGCCGGTGCCGCGGCGATCCTGTTGAACTGGGGCGTCCTCAATGCAAATTATCCGTATCTCAACACGCCGGTGCTAAAGTCCATCTTCGTCCGTGGGGCACAAAGAAATCCAGCGCTCACATACCCGAACCGTGAGTTCGGATATGGAACGCTGAATCTGTATGAAGCTTTTTTACATCTCAGAAACCTTTAATTTATAACATCCGATGCCGTGCAGACACTATCAGCAGGATTCATATTTATTCAGCTTTGTAACAGGCTTCCGTCGGCCCCGGCAGAGCAGCCGCCTTCTTGTCCGCCGTAGAATACTCCCGCATCTCGATCCGCGGGCCACCGTGTTTTTCCAGATACGCGCGGGTGATCGTCACAGAACCGATCTCCGAGTCCTTCGGGATCTCGAACATGATATCGAGCATGAACTCCTCGATGATCGCCCGGAGCGCTCTCGCGCCGGTGTCTTTCTTTAAAGCCTGTTCCGCGATCCATTCCAATGCGTCATCATCAAAGTTTAAGTTGACTTCATCCATCGCGAGAAGCTTCCGGTACTGCTTTAAGATCGCATTCTTCGGCTCCTTTAAGATCCGCACCAGGAAGTCCTTCGTGAGTCCCTGGAGTGTCACTGTCACCGGAAGTCTTCCGAGGAACTCCGGGATCATTCCGAACTCCCTGAGATCCTGGTTTGTGACCTTTGAGAGAATGTCCGGATCCTTATCGTACTTGTCTTTCGGGTCGGAGCCGAATCCGATGGACGTTGTGTTCGTCAGGCGCTCCTTGATGATCGTTTCAAGATCCGGGAACGCACCGCCGCAGATAAAGAGGATATTGTCCGTGTTGACCATCTCCATCGGAGTCATGGCATTCTTCTGCCCTGTTCCGACCGGGACTTCCACATCCGCTCCCTCAAGAAGCTTTAAGAGCTCCTGCTGAACAGACTCACCGCTGACATCGCGGGTATTCGTGGACTTCTTCTTCGCGATCTTATCGATCTCATCGATGAATACGATCCCCATCTCCGCCTTCTGGACATCGCCGCCCGCCGCCGCCCGGTTGCCCCAGACAAAGCGCAGCAGCTCCTCGCGGCTGTAAACCTTGCCCGGATTGCACACCAGGAGCTCCAGAAGGTCAAATTCCTTCGCGGTCAGATTGATCTCGCGGGAAGCGATAAAGACCCGGCGGCTGTCCGAATCCAGCGTCAGATCGCCCGCCTCGATGACTTTCTTTGTCTGCTGCGGCTCCTGTCTCGATTTCTTGGAGTTGCGGCGCAGGATCGCCTTGATGCGCGCCTTTACTTCCAAAATGTTAAATGGCTTCGTGATATAATCATCGGCGCCGTATTCCAACCCCAGAATCTTATCCATATCGTCGCCTTTTGCGGTCAGCATAATGATCGGCATCTCGGAGAACTCCCGGATTGCCTGGCAGACTTCAAATCCGTTCAGCTTCGGCAGCATCACGTCCAGAAGAACCATATCATACTCCATCTCCTTCGCCATCTGAAGCGCTTCCTCCCCGTCATAGGCGCAGGCAACTTCAAATCCATCCTGTTCCAGACTGAAACGGATTCCTTTTACTATTAATTTTTCATCATCTACCACTAATACCTTCGCCATTCTCCACCTCAACCACTATGCTTCTATCTCTCTATACTGTAATCTTATCTTTTATCTTCTGAAATGCCGCGTTCTTGATGCCAGGCACCTTCATAATATCCTCAATCGTCCGGAAACCGCCCTTCTGCTCCCGGTAAGAAAGAATCGCTTCCGCCCGCGCCGCGCCGATACCGTTTAAAGTCATCAACTCTTCTTTGGAAGCTGTGTTTAAATTAATCAATGCTGCACTACTTCCAGATTTCTGCGAAGCTGACTCGCTGCCATTCCCAGCAGCGCCTCCGGCTCCCAGAAGCCCGGAGACATCCTTCCCTGTTTCCTGATATTTCCGAATCTCTTCCCGGCTCGGAATCCGAAGCTGCTGTCCATCCTCGATCGCCTGCGCCAGATTTACATATTCCTGCGCCGCCTCCGACGTCATCCCGCCCGCCTTTTCAACCGCCTCATACATACGGCTGCCCGCCGGAAGCTCATAGACGCCCGGTGCGGCTACCTCGCCGCAGACGTGGATATATAGGATTCTCGGTTCCGGCGTTTGGGGATTTTCTTTTGATTGCCCCTCAGGCGCAGCGTTCTCTGCTGCTTCATTATCCCCATCCACTGCCCCGCTGTTTGACCGTTTTGCTGGACGTTCGGAGTTTTCCTGCGAATCATCCACTTCTTTTGAAAAACTATTCTGCGTCTCCAGCACCACCGTCTGCTTCTCTCTCCGGCTCTGCACACCAAAACACAAAACAGCCGCCAAAAATACCACGCCGACTGCCCCTGTTCGCATCCATCGTTTCCGATTTACTGTTTGATTTGTCTGTTTCATCTTCTGCACCCCTCTTTTTCCGAGGCGCGTTTTGTCCGTAATTCTATTCTAACCAAAACCCCCTTTAAACACAAGCAGAAAATTTTTATTCCCATCTGAAAATCACAATCCCCGCAATCGCAACCGCCGCCCCGATCGCCTTGCGCCACTCAAATCCCGCTTTCTCCACACCGAACCAGCCAAACACCTCGATCAGGTAGGCCACCAGGATCTGCGCCACGACGATCAGAAGCGCTGATTTTGCCGGTCCCAGCGCGTCAAAGCTCTTGATGACCGTGTACGTGATAAATGCCCCGATCACGCCGCCGGTCAGCATATACCGCGGTTCGATCTGCCAAAGCTCCGATACCGCGCCGCGCCCCGTAAAAAGCCACATCAGCAGGCAAACCACAAATGCACTTATCTGCACCCAGCCAGCCGATACCCACATGCTGGTCTGCTTCATCACGGCAGAATTAAACACGCCCTGTATACTCATGAGTGCGCCGGAAACCAGCGCGGTTATCATTCCCCACATAAAAAATAAACCTCCGCATTCTGTTCTACATTCTCATGAAACAGCAGCCGTTTCCGACCATTCATTTCACACTGTTAGTATCCCAGATATGCGAAGGTTTATACAATTTGTGTTTATTCCCTTTTCCTGTTTAAAATCCGATTTTTCCTCCGAAACCAGACAACCTTTCATGCAGCTGATCCCTATTGAATGGAAAACGTAGCCGACACCTCTGCCTCAACATCCACCTGCCCCGGCATCAGGTTTCTGCCTGCACCCGCATCTTCCATCGCCATTTCCTTCATCGCCATGCCGCTGCTGTAAGAAGTGTCATAATAACGCGCCTGCTGACCGCTGCTGTACTCCTGCACATTCGTCATCGTTCCCAGCTTGCAGCCGCCTGCCTCCGCCATCGCTTCGGCTTTCACGCGCGCCGACTCAATGGCTTTTTTGAGCGCTTCCTGATAAATCTCATCAAAATTGCTGCACTGGTACTGGACCGAATCGATCGAATTGATACCCGCATTGACCGAATCGCTGATGATCGCCCCTGCATCCTCAATCGCAACATCCGATACAACAACCTCCGTCGTCATCTCATAACCAGTGATCTTCTTGCCATTGTCCCAGTCATAGATCGGATTCAGCCCCAGACCGCTCGTCTGCACCGAGGTATCTGCAATTCCCTTTTCCTTCAAAAGCGCCAGAACCGCATCCAAATCCGTCTGATTCTCCGACTGGCAGGTGCTCGCATCCGCCGCCTGTGAATAGACACTGTAGGTAATTTCCGCAATATCCGGCTCCGCCTTGATTTTCTCCTGGCTCGTCACCGTGATCCCCGTATTTTCCGCCGACTGCACCGTCACCGATGCCGGTGCGGACGTACAACCTGCCAGACCTGCCGCCGACGTCATTGTCATCGTGCCTGCTGCCAGCAGAAATGCCATCCTGTTTCGCATCATCCCCATTTTTCTCATAAAAAATTCCTCCCGTTTTTCTGTTTCATCCGTGAGTTCCACCCCACAATGGGTTCGGACCTTCCGGAATAACTGCTGGTACACTGTCATTCTTACTATAGTTATACCTGAAAACGAGAGGAAATGTATTGCTTTTCTCTTAACTTTCTTTCGCTTATTTATTACTATTTTTTTCCTGTTTCATCCGTGCTGCGCGCACCAGATGCTGTGCCAAAACCGCCGTCGTCACGCCGCCGACACCGCCCGGAACCGGGGTTGCCGCCGAAGCAGTTCCTTCCAGATCGGCAAAATCCACATCGCCGCAGAGTTTTCCATTTTCATCTACATTGATCCCAACGTCAATGACAACCGCATCCTTTTTTACATAAGTGTGGTTAATCATCGCTGCTTTTCCCACGCAGGCAGTCAGAATATCCGCCTCCCGGCATACCTCCGGCAGGCTGGCAGTTCTCGAGTGGCAGATGGTCACGGTCGCATTTTCATGCAGAAGCAGCATCGAAAGCGGGCGTCCCACAACCATGCTTCTTCCTACGACTGCCACCCGTTTGCCAGAAAGCGCGATATCGTTCATTTTCAGCATGCATACCACTGCCTCCGCCGTACACGGCGCAAAACCGCTCGTATCGCCGCTGAACACCTTTGCGATATTGACTGGGGAAATACCGTCCAGATCCTTCGCCGGATCGATCATTTTTTCAATATCCTGCTCGTTGATCTGTTTTGGAAGCGGGCGCAGCATTAAAATACCGTCCACCGACGCATCCGCATTGATCGCCACAAACTCCCTCTTAAATGCCTCGTCCGAGATATCTCCCGGAAATACCTTCGATTCCACCTCAAGCCCGAACGATGTCAGCTTCTTCGTCGCGCCTTTCTCATAGGAAATATCATCCGGATTCTCGCCCACCCGGATAATCGTCAGTTTCGGCACCCATGTCAGGGTTTCCAGCCCTTTTTCCACCTGCTCTTTCAGCTTTGCCGAAACAGCGGCTCCCTTCATTGTAATCATCTTGTCTGCACCTTTCGTTTTTATTTATGATGAATTTCCCGCGCTTTCGCGCATATTCATTTTAAATTTTTCTTAAAATGAAAGCGACGCCAAAAGACCGGCTCCGCCTGCCATCTCAAGCAGGTAAACCGTCACAATCGCCGCGATCGCCACTACCACCAGGCTCTTTCCCTTATATCCCAAAATCACCGCTACGATCGTTCCTCCGACCGCCGAATAGAGATGTCCTGTGGAGGTAAATACATCCGGAAATGTCAGTGCTCCCAGCACTGCATACGGCGTATAATCTAAGAAAGATCGGATAAACTTCGAACGGATCTGTTTCCGGAAAATCGTAACCGGAAGAACACGTGGAATATATGTAACCAGTGCCATCAAAAGGACACAGGTCAGCACGTATTTCATATCGAGTGTTCCGGCTGCTCCTGCTGCCTCTGCTGTATTCATCATTCTGCCCCCTCTTTCTGACTCTCGTCCTGACCGGCTTCTTTACCGTCGGGATCATGCGGGAATTTCCATGCACCGAACGATGCCGCGATCGTAACCAGAATCACCCGGAAACCGGAGGAAATACCGGCAAAAACCGGAACATATTTTAAAATGCACACCATCACAACTGCCAGAATGATGACGCAGCACACCGACCGCGATTTGCGTGCCGCCGGCAGAATCAGTGCAATAAACATCGCGTACAGGGCAATTCCCATCGCATTCTGCAGCGCCTGCGGCAGAACCGCCGAGATCGCGCCTCCCAGCCAGGTTCCAAGATTCCACCCCAGAATCGGCATCGTGATAAGTCCCAGCATATACGACGCTTTCAAAATGCCCGGATGCAAGGAACTGACGACAAACGTCTCATCCGTGATGCCGAATGCCAATGCCAAGCGCGCCCCGGTTCCCGTCTTTTCATCGAGCTTCTGGGACAGGGACAGTGACATCAGCATATAGCGCAGGTTGATGACAAACGTCGTCAATGCCACCTCAAAGTACCCAGCCCCCGCCAGAATCAGGTTTGTCCCTGCGAACTGTCCGGCGCTCGTTAAGTTCGTCAGCGATATAAAAACTGCTACCCAGACCGACAGACCGCCCGACACCGCCAGGAAGCCAAACGTAAAGGAGACCGGCAGATACCCCAGTCCAATGGGGATACCGCTCTTTAGCCCCTCATAAAATGTCTTTTTCCAACTCATTCTACTTTTTCACTCTTTCTGTTCACGCAACCGTCTATTTTTCAGGCTTCACATACCGCGCATGCTGCCCGTTCAGCCACTCTACCCCGCTCACAATTCCTTCTTCCGAAAACGGAAATTCCTCGCGGGTCTTCTCCTCTTCCGGCGTTGCGTCGTATCCATATGGTTCCGGCCACGATGTCACGGTCAGGACTGTCTCCTCGACCGTCTCGCCATCTGCGCCGTCTTCTTTCGGTACTTCGCGCTTTGTCATCTCCATCCGGTAGCGCATCCCGGTATCACTTCCGGTAAATTTTTCTTTTTTCAGGAAATTGACCGGCATCACATC
>ERZ773276.1912-NODE-1912-length-14193-cov-4.760787_pt1 | contig 14193 bp, 15 predicted proteins | sample MGYA00511386_ERZ773276 | MGnify/ENA primary metagenome ERZ773276 (study PRJEB29015, sample SAMEA2737778) | human gut metagenome | biome: human gut; feature: human-associated habitat; material: faeces | place: China | collected 2012 ...
GAGAGCATAGACAAAATTCAGATATTACAACAGAAGCTATGATTAAAATAATAGCAAAAGAAGTATCAGAACAAATCAAATTTGATATGAAAGAAATAAAAAAATCTAGTAATGATACTGAAAGAAATACTCAAATACTTTTAGAATTAATTAATGGATTTTTTGTAATTTCTGAGTATGGAAGGTTAGCAACAACAGAGGATATTATAGCACCAGCATTACCTAGGGCAATAGATCTTGTAGATAAGAGAAGAGAAAATAGTATGAGGTTTAGATAAGAAATATTAAAGTAAAAAAACTTAAGGATTTAGATAGAGAGTATTAATTATATTTTTTTGATGACCAACTGGAGTATTAAGTAACGGAGTGGAGAGTAGCGTAATGAGTAAGTTAATACGTAAGGCGGTAGAATGTATTTAAGACTAAATAATTTTTAAATTAAATTTTATTTAGATTAACAGTTGTTTGGAGTAGGATTTTTCTATTAAACTTTTTAAAAGTTTAATAGAATGTTATTTATAAAAATGATATACTTTAAATAAGTTTTAGTTTGCAAATTTTCCATAGAAGATTTGCTCCGTAAAGGACATCTTTAAAGGTGTCCTTTTATGATATAATGATTAAGTAAACTAAAACTTAAAAAAAATTAAAGGAGAAATAGTATATGGAAAAAGAAATATTAGAAATTTTAAAAGCTATGCAACAAGATATAAAAGGGTTAAAAGAGAGTCAAGAAAGACTTGAATCTAAAGTAGATGGAATTGAAAAGAAGCTTGATGGAGTTGTAGAGCAGACAGCAGATTTATTAGAATTTAGAACTTCTGTAGAAGAAAAGCTTAATGAGTTGAAAGAGGTTGAAGAAGTAACTAAGGCAAATTGTTATGACATAGCAAAATTAAAGTTAAAAGCAGTAAAATAGAATCATAAAAAAGTGAAATTTTATGTGATGTACATGAAATTTTACTTTTTTTATTTTTACTAGGGAGTTTTAAATTCAATTAAGTTACAAAATTAATTATTGAACAAAATAAAGAAAGTGCTATATTTAAGTTAATAAATTAATTAGTTAACGGAGTGGTTATAGTGGCAAGAAAAACTATTAAAGGATTAGAGGAAATAATTACAGATTTAGAAAAGCGTTTAAATGAACAGAATAAAATTAATGTTGAATTACATAATAAAATATCACAAATGCAACCCGACGATAAATTTGAAAATAGTCCAATATATCATCAAATGGTCAAGGAAATTGAAAAATTAAAGGCTATTATAAGATTAAATGAAATAAACACTAAATCTAAAGATGATACTATTAAAAGGGATAGAGATACCATACAAAAATTGCTGAAGGAAATTAAAGAATTAAAAAGCAACAATGTTGTTAATAAATTAAAAAATGAACGTGGTGCTGGAAGAAAAGAAATGTTTACTGAAGAACAAAAGGCTAGAGTAAAAATGTTAAGATTACAAGGTAAAAGTTACAGAGCTATTGCTAAAGATATGAATTGTAGTGTTGCTACTGTTCATAAAATAATTAACGAACAAGGTGTTATTTAATTAATTTATGAACAAGAATATTAAAATTTTAATGTGGTGAAAATACGATTTTACGTTAAAGTTTACTGGAGCTAAACTTAGAGTGGTGTTTTTACCCCTTACAAATGGCTTAAAACCGTAAATTTTAAAATATAAAAATGAAAAAACTGCGTAGAAGCTTAATTCTGCGCAGTTTTTTCGTTTAAATAGCTTGTTTATAAAGTTTAAGAAAAGTTTATTATTCAACGTTAATTGTAAATTTATATACTATATCTCCAGTATCATACCATCTGGCAGAAACACTATATGTATATGATCCTTTTATTTCTGGTGATTTGAAAGAATAGTTATTAATATCTATAGAATTATTATTATTAATTTGTTGAATTGAATATTCATGGGGAATTTCACTAAATTCTAAATTTATTTCACTTGACGGTGTTACTGTCAATGAATAATTTCTAGTCTTGTATTTTGTTAAATATTTTGTTTTTCCGTTGTAATTATAACTAGAAATACAACTATTTATCATTTCAGAATTACTTTTAATTTGTAAGTTAGGTATATCTAGATTTTTGTTTGAATTGTTTTTATTTGTAAAAACAATAGAGGCTATTAAGGTTATAGATAATAAGGTAATTATAAGACAAATAGTTTTTTTATTCAATTTCACAATATTACTCCTTTTATACATAAATTTAACATTTTTATTTAAGTTTTTACAATATATGATACAATATTTTTGTAAAAATATCAAATTTATTACGTATTTAATAAGGGGGATTATTTATGAAAAAAACATTGATATCTACAATTTTGGCAACTGCATTAATATCTACAATGATAGCAACAGTGGCTAATGCCAGTGTTACTGAAGATAATATTTTAATAAATTTGAATAGTAGTGTTGAAACTAATATAGAGGAAATAGATTATGCATCTATGATAAGCTCTATTCAATTACCTGTTTTAGTTGAGAATTTGAAAACTTATATGGAGGAAAATCCAAATTTAACTGATGAAGAAATTAATAATTATTTTAAAAATTTAATAATTCAAAATTATGATGAAAGTTTAGTAGCTTTAGATAATATATCAATGTATGCATATGATTATGCGAATGCGTTACCAATAGTTTCATCTAGATTAGGTACTAATGAAAAAAAGGTATTTAATTCTAATCCTGCAAAGGGTGTTTTAGTTTTATCCAATGCTCAAGCTGCGATTACAATGACATCTCAACACTGGAAAAATACTCATGAATATCATAATGATAATGCAGATGCATTTAGACATACTCTTTGGAATGCATATAATGCACATGATTGTGGAGTATCTTACGCAAAACAATTTGCAGATGCACATGAAAAAGATAATCCTAATGATGCTCTTGAGAATCAAATGGATTTGTTTAATAATGCTTTAGGTAGAACTATTGGAAGTAGATCTTATTCAGGAAATTCATCTCAAGTTAGTTATGCAATTCGTCAGGCTGTTTTAAAAGCTGTAAAAAATGGAGAAGCAAGAAGATTTGTTGGTTCTGATATAGGAACTAAAAATACATTACAAAAAACTAATAGCAATGGAATTAAATAATACATTAGGAAGAATATCTGTTGAATAAAAGAGGAATTTAATCTAAGGTTATGGCTTCATCTGGTCGATGGGTTATAGCCTTTTTAATTTTTAACAATAATATTGTAATATTACAATAAAAAATAATTAGATAAACCATTGCAAACACAACAAAAATGTATTATCGTAATATTACGATAATACATAGAGGTGATTTTGTGGCTAGATTTAAATTAGATAGAAATACAATATCTGAAAAAAATAATAAAGAATTATCAGTTGATTTTTTAAAATCAGCTAATGAAGAGTTGATTAAAGAAAATAAAGCTTTGATTAAAGAAAATAAAGAGTTAAAGAAAAAAATAGAAGAGTTAGAATCAAGAGCTTTAATTAATCCAAGAAAAGTAACAGATGAACAAGTTAAAAAAATTAAAGAGCTTAGAGCTTCTGGATTAAGTTACAGAGCAATAGTAAAAGAAATTGGATTAAGCACTTGTACAATCCAAAGAGCTTTAAAAGGTATTTATGATTAATGTTAAATGGTAATAATACAATAAAACAGAGGGGTATTAAATGAAAAATAAAAAATTTAAATTAATTAAAGATGGTTATATATTTGAGTTTAACTATAATTTTGGTCATATTAATGTCGATAATGAATTAACTGGTGAATGTGAAGATTGTATTGAGGTTGGAATGGGAATTGTTTTTCCAGACCAACAGAGCTTTGAATCAAAATGTAATGAATGGTTGAGAAAAAGAAGATAGGAGCATTAGGCTTCTATCTATCTTTCTTTCTTTCTTTTAAATTATGAATATCTCGAAGAGATTTTTTAGTTTGATTACTTTTTAAAAGTAATGTTTTTTACCCTTTTTTCAAAAGGGGCAGGATAAGGTCGTTACACTTCAAGCTACAACATCAAGGCAAAGCCTTGATTTACAAAGATTTATATAGCGTTACATAGAAATATAAATTTCAATATATCTGTAACAAAAGTTGATTTTATATGAGTGTATTATTGAAATGTAACTGGATATAGTATGTTACATTTCAATAATTTTTATAGCATTTTCTTATGTCGGACAAAATGGATCTTCTTCCTAAAGGGTCCCTCCATCCATTTTAGCAGCCAACGAAAAAACTATAAAAATAGTTAATTTTGTGTGTGTCAACACGAAATTTCACTTTTTTTAATTTTATTTATAAATACTAAACTAAAAAGGGCATTTTTTTATAAAATTACCCCTTAAAAATGGCTTAAAACCGTTAAAAAGTGCAATTTCGCAAAAACAAAATTTAGCGAAATAATTGTTAGAATACAACAAAAAACAATTTACATTATTTATACAAATTGACTTTTAGTTTCTATAATGCCCACTATATAAACTTGAAAAATAAGCTTAATTTAGATAGTGATAAGACTATAAAAATGCTTATTGAGAAATTGATAGTAAAGTAAAGAAAGTATATAATAAATAATATTTAAAATTGGAAAGGGGGGTATAATATGAGATACTTTAAAAGTGAAAAGTGTACTACTTGTGGTGCTGAAAAGTATAGTTATTTGAAGCCAGATGAATTAGATGAATTAAAGAGAAAATTGAATACTTTAAGTAATACTAAAGTTAAATACTGTTCTGAATGTGGAAAGAAAATAACTGATGAAACAATAAAATAATTTAGTTAAGGTTGAATTTAGCGTAGTTAAAAAGTCAATGATCGTATATCATTGACTTTAGTTATTCATTAAAGATATTTTTAGCGAAATTATACTGGAGTTGAATAAAATTTTAAAATATAGATTTGACATAATAATATATATATATTAAAATAAATAAAAATTGAATATTAACAAAATCATTATAGAATCTAAATTTTAATTTGAAAATAAAAATAGGGATAGTTCTGCCCATTTTTATTTTTAAATTAAAATTTAGATTTTTTTTTATTGATAAGAAAGGATGATTTTGTATGAACAATTTTAAAAATCTTATTAAAAGAGGTTATGTTATTCAAGTGGATTTTGGGACTCAAGTAGGATCAGTTCAATCAAATAAAAGGCCGGCAGTGGTTATTCAAAATGATATTGGAAATAAGTATTCTCCGAATACGATAGTAGTTCCATTAACATCAAAACATAAAAAAAGTATGCCTACCCATTTTAAGTTAGATAAAGAGAAATATGATTATTTACATACTGATAGTTTAGCTATATGCGAGCAAATTATCACCATTTCCAAAGGACAAATTAAAGAATGTTTAGGATATATAGATAAAGATGATATTGTTCAAATAGAAAAAAGATTAGCTATTAGTATGGGACTTACTTTAGTAGGATAAAAATAATTATAATGGAGGCTGAAATTATATGAGTAAAGATTATAGGAATTTGTATGAATATTGTGAGGAAGAGAAAGGAAAGGAGTATTATGATATGAATGATGATGAGCAAAATCAAGTAGTTGAGGAATATCAATATGAAACAGGTTATGATGAAGAGTATGGATATGACAATGAGTATTGGAGTGATGAGGATTAATCGAAAATGCAATTAAATTATACTATAATATGGTTAAGTTCGATATATTTGTCCAGTAAAGATATTTTTAGATAAATAGTTATTTATTTCAAGTAAATATTGTTACAAAATTTAAAATGCGATAAAATAAATCAAGAAAAGTAAAATTAAGTTAGCTTAATAATAGGAGGATGAAAAATGAGAAGTTGTAATTATTGTGGTGGAAGTGGTAGAGTTTCTTGTGACTGTACAGGAGAATACAATTGTCCTAAATGTGGTGGAAGTGAAGAGCATACTTGTCCAGCATGTGGTGGAAGTGGAAGACAAGACGATTAATATTAATAAAAGTTTTAGATTAAGCTATAAAGTGAGTATTCTCGCTGAATGATAACAAGGTATAAATAAAAAAAAATACTTGCATTATGTAAATAATACAAGTAAAATTTAAGTAATTAAATAAAAAAGTTCCTTCAAACTCTTATAAAATACTCGCCAAAGTATTTTATAAGCCAAACTTAGTAAGTACGCCAATACTTAAAAAGCCGTTATGAAAAGAACTTCTACAAAAAAATTGTATTCAATTTATAAGAATATAATAACCGATAGAAGATAGAATTTCAAGCCTTTTAGTATGGTAAAACCTTACTAAAAGGCTTTTTTTATTATTTTAATAGGTTGCATATCACCTATATGATATGTAGTGGGACAAGCCAGACAACCACTCAAAAGAAGAAGAAAGGTGAGTTCAGCCAATGCAGAGAGTGAACCTCCGTACAATATACCTAGTCCTTATCTTTAGGTGTACGGGATTGAGCGTGGTGACAACGTAAAGGTCAGGTGTGGGAGTTCTAGGAGCATAGGTGCTCGGGAACCATGAGCAGATATTTTATTAAGCATTAGGATAGAACCGTAATGTAGAAAGCTTGTGGGTGTAAATACACGTAACAGATAAGGTGCAGATGGTGAAGCGACCGAGGTATACTTCGTATTCGTTAAATAGATGTAGTTATTTCCTTACTGATAGTCATAATATATTTTATGTCTATTAGTAAGGGAATAACTGCGTCCAATTTCGCTCCCTCAGTGCCTTCGTATTCTAAGCCTTCGGCACTAAATTGCAAGTTTTTTCTTGAAATTTAAAATAAACTTTCAGTTGGTAGTGGGGTGAATGCTCCTTTGGAGCAGAGGGGCAAAGCCCCTATAAGTAATGATTTTCAAAATATTATACTTTATCATATTGTAAATAAGTGGTAATATTACAGTAATAATATAGTAAGCTTATGGGAGAGAGTTATATGGAGTGGGATAAGAATAATATAGATGAGATAGTAGGGTTTATAAATAGGGAGTTAGAAACTGGACGACCAATGAATAATATAGAGCTTGAAGAGTTTGGAGTTAATGAGAGAGTAATACACAAGAGATTATTAAGGATTGGATATAAAAAAATAGATAATCAGTATTGCCTGGAAGATAGTATTACAAGTAATATTACCAATAATACAAAGATAATTAATAAAGTTAATAAGCAAAGTAATATTATTTGTAATAGTGATTTAGATATGGATAAATTAAATTTATTATTAGCTAACATAGATAAGATATTAAAGCTGATACCGACTGATACTACAAGTAATATTACACATATTAAAAGTGGGAGTAATGAGGTTAGAAGTTTAAGGATAGATACTGGATTATATGAAGCTATTAAGACTAGAGCTTCTAGGGATAACATTAATATATCAGCTATAGTTAATAAAGCTTTGGAGGATTATTTAAATAATTATTTATAGAAATATAGTAATAAGATATTTGAAAGAAGTAGAGCTATGTCTTTACCTTTTTTATAATTTTAAAAAATATGATATAATAAAATCAAAATTATTGGTCGCTAACCCGATAGCGAGTTACAAATGGGTACTGCTCCTACTCAATGGTAGTTTAAAAAAGAGTGTAGCAACCGAGCAACTGCTACTGAAAAGACATATGCCAAGGCTATGATTGTCGTAAAGCTCGGGTGATTAATTATAAAGAAGCTTAGGTGTATTTTGGTACTTGGCAAATAGAACATAATAATTGGGTAAGAATAGGTTAATTCTCAGTTAACCTATTCTTTTTTTAAAAATTAATTTAATTGTAATATTGTATTATTACGATATTACAATTAAAAAGTGCTTAGATAAACTATTGAAAATATTATAAAATGTGTTATTGTAATATTACGATAATACATAGAGGTGGTTTTGTGGCTAGATTTAAATTAGATAGAAATGTAATATCTGAAAAAAATAATTCAGAAAAAAATAATAAAGAATTATCAGTTGATTTTTTAAAATCAGCTAATGAAGAATTAGTTAAAAAAAATAAGGCTTTAATTAAAGAAAATAAAGAGTTAAAGAAAAAAATAGAAGAGTTAGAATCAAGAGCTTTAATTAATCCAAGAAAAGTAACAGATGAACAAGTTAAAAAAATTAAAGAGCTTAGAGCTTCTGGATTAAGTTACAGAGCAATAGTAAAAGAAATTGGATTAAGCACTTGTACAATCCAAAGAGCTTTAAAAGGTATTTATGATTAATGTTAAATGGTAATAATACAATAAAACAGAGGGGTATTAAATGAAAAATAAAAAATTTAAATTAATTAAAGATGGTTATATATTTGAGTTTAACTATAATTTTGGTCATATTAATGTCGATAATGAATTAACTGGTGAATGTGAAGATTGTATTGAGGTTGGAATGGGAATTGTTTTTCCAGACCAACAGAGCTTTGAATCAAAATGTAATGAATGGTTGAGAAAAAGAAGATAGGAGCATTAGGCTTCTATCTATCTTTCTTTCTTTCTTTTAAATTATGAATATCTCGAAGAGATTTTTTAGTTTGATTACTTTTTAAAAGTAATGTTTTTTACCCTTTTTTCAAAAGGGGCAGGATAAGGTCGTTACACTTCAAGCTACAACATCAAGGCAAAGCCTTGATTTACAAAGATTTATATAGCGTTACATAGAAATATAAATTTCAATATATCTGTAACAAAAGTTGATTTTATATGAGTGTATTATTGAAATGTAACTGGATATAGTATGTTACATTTCAATAATTTTTATAGCATTTTCTTATGTCGGACAAAATGGATCTTCTTCCTAAAGGGTCCCTCCATCCATTTTAGCAGCCAACGAAAAAACTATAAAAATAGTTAATTTTGTGTGTGTCAACACGAAATTTCACTTTTTTTAATTTTATTTATAAATACTAAACTAAAAAGGGCATTTTTTTATAAAATTACCCCTTAAAAATGGCTTAAAACCGTTAAAAAGTGCAATTTCGCAAAAACAAAATTTAGCGAAATAATTGTTAGAATACAACAAAAAACAATTTACATTATTTATACAAATTGACTTTTAGTTTCTATAATGCCCACTATATAAACTTGAAAAATAAGCTTAATTTAGATAGTGATAAGACTATAAAAATGCTTATTGAGAAATTGATAGTAAAGTAAAGAAAGTATATAATAAATAATATTTAAAATTGGAAAGGGGGGTATAATATGAGATACTTTAAAAGTGAAAAGTGTACTACTTGTGGTGCTGAAAAGTATAGTTATTTGAAGCCAGATGAATTAGATGAATTAAAGAGAAAATTGAATACTTTAAGTAATACTAAAGTTAAATACTGTTCTGAATGTGGAAAGAAAATAACTGATGAAACAATAAAATAATTTAGTTAAGGTTGAATTTAGCGTAGTTAAAAAGTCAATGATCGTATATCATTGACTTTAGTTATTCATTAAAGATATTTTTAGCGAAATTATACTGGAGTTGAATAAAATTTTAAAATATAGATTTGACATAATAATATATATATATTAAAATAAATAAAAATTGAATATTAACAAAATCATTATAGAATCTAAATTTTAATTTGAAAATAAAAATAGGGATAGTTCTGCCCATTTTTATTTTTAAATTAAAATTTAGATTTTTTTTTATTGATAAGAAAGGATGATTTTGTATGAACAATTTTAAAAATCTTATTAAAAGAGGTTATGTTATTCAAGTGGATTTTGGGACTCAAGTAGGATCAGTTCAATCAAATAAAAGGCCGGCAGTGGTTATTCAAAATGATATTGGAAATAAGTATTCTCCGAATACGATAGTAGTTCCATTAACATCAAAACATAAAAAAAGTATGCCTACCCATTTTAAGTTAGATAAAGAGAAATATGATTATTTACATACTGATAGTTTAGCTATATGCGAGCAAATTATCACCATTTCCAAAGGACAAATTAAAGAATGTTTAGGATATATAGATAAAGATGATATTGTTCAAATAGAAAAAAGATTAGCTATTAGTATGGGACTTACTTTAGTAGGATAAAAATAATTATAATGGAGGCTGAAATTATATGAGTAAAGATTATAGGAATTTGTATGAATATTGTGAGGAAGAGAAAGGAAAGGAGTATTATGATATGAATGATGATGAGCAAAATCAAGTAGTTGAGGAATATCAATATGAAACAGGTTATGATGAAGAGTATGGATATGACAATGAGTATTGGAGTGATGAGGATTAATCGAAAATGCAATTAAATTATACTATAATATGGTTAAGTTCGATATATTTGTCCAGTAAAGATATTTTTAGATAAATAGTTATTTATTTCAAGTAAATATTGTTACAAAATTTAAAATGCGATAAAATAAATCAAGAAAAGTAAAATTAAGTTAGCTTAATAATAGGAGGATGAAAAATGAGAAGTTGTAATTATTGTGGTGGAAGTGGTAGAGTTTCTTGTGACTGTACAGGAGAATACAATTGTCCTAAATGTGGTGGAAGTGAAGAGCATACTTGTCCAGCATGTGGTGGAAGTGGAAGACAAGACGATTAATATTAATAAAAGTTTTAGATTAAGCTATAAAGTGAGTATTCTCGCTGAATGATAACAAGGTATAAATAAAAAAAAATACTTGCATTATGTAAATAATACAAGTAAAATTTAAGTAATTAAATAAAAAAGTTCCTTCAAACTCTTATAAAATACTCGCCAAAGTATTTTATAAGCCAAACTTAGTAAGTACGCCAATACTTAAAAAGCCGTTATGAAAAGAACTTCTACAAAAAAATTGTATTCAATTTATAAGAATATAATAACCGATAGAAGATAGAATTTCAAGCCTTTTAGTATGGTAAAACCTTACTAAAAGGCTTTTTTTATTATTTTAATAGGTTGCATATCACCTATATGATATGTAGTGGGACAAGCCAGACAACCACTCAAAAGAAGAAGAAAGGTGAGTTCAGCCAATGCAGAGAGTGAACCTCCGTACAATATACCTAGTCCTTATCTTTAGGTGTACGGGATTGAGCGTGGTGACAACGTAAAGGTCAGGTGTGGGAGTTCTAGGAGCATAGGTGCTCGGGAACCATGAGCAGATATTTTATTAAGCATTAGGATAGAACCGTAATGTAGAAAGCTTGTGGGTGTAAATACACGTAACAGATAAGGTGCAGATGGTGAAGCGACCGAGGTATACTTCGTATTCGTTAAATAGATGTAGTTATTTCCTTACTGATAGTCATAATATATTTTGTGTCTATTAGTAAGGGAATAACTGCGTCCAATTTTGCTCCCTCAGTGCCTTCGTATTCTAAGCCTTCGGCACTAAATTGCAAGTTTTTTTTTGAAATTTAAAATAAACTTTAATTTGGTGTTGGGGTGTAGGAAATGATAGCTGGAGTGAATTAACTAATTTAGCGGAAAAAGAAGATATGTATGCAAGTGTAAATAGCTTTTATAGCCCAGTAGGTTGCATTAGCAGTAAAACAAAGAAGTTAAATGCCTTATTTATAGATTTAGATTATTACAACGTAAAGCAGTTAAAGGGGCTAAATGCAGAAGAAGTAATTCAAGTTTTAAGAAAAGAAGTTGATTATCCAGAACCAAGCATTTATATAGATAGTGGTAACGGATTATATTTAATGTGGCTACTTAATAATACATATGCTACCACAAGTAGTAGAGCGTATTGGAGAAAGATAGAGGAAACATTAATAAGAGTATTTGAACCATATGGAGCAGATACAAAAGTAAAAGACCCTGCTAGGGTTTTAAGGATACCAGGAACTATAAATAGTAAAACTGGAAGAATGGCAAGAGTAATATTGCCAGGAATATTTGATGATGATATTATAAGCTACTCGGAAAGCCCACCAAGGTTTGAGTTAAGAGAAATAGCAGAATATTTCTGGGGGGATAAAAAAGAAACCATTAAATGTGAGTTTAAGAAAAAGCCTAAAATAAATAATTTAAAGAGTATAAAGACATTATTAACTTTAAATTATAATAGAGCATTAGACCTTGAAAGGTTAGTAGAGCTTAGAGGAAATTTAGAAGGCTCAAGGGAATATATATTGTTTTTATATAGGTTACATCTATTATATGCAAATATAAAGCCACAGGAAGCGTTAGAATTGACTTTAAGGTTAAATAGTAAACTTACATCACCATTAAGCGATAAAGAGGTTATAAGAGCCACTAGGAGTGCTGAAACCAATGCAGAAGTTTTAAATAGGCTAAAAAGTAATTATAAAGAGGAATATGGAGCATTAAATGCGTATCTAAGTAATAATGGAGCATACATCTATCAAACAAGCACCTTAATAAAAGATTTAAAGATACTTATTCCAGAGCAAAAAGATATGTTAGTTCTTATCGGTTCAGAAGTTAAGAAACAAAGAAAAAGTATTAGAAATGCTAAAGCTTATAAACAGAAGCTTGAAGCTCAAGGAAAGAAAAGTAAAAAAGAAGAACTTCAGATAATTAGGGATAAAATAAAAAACCTTCGATTAGAAGGCTTTGCAAATAAAGAAATAATGAGAATGTTAGGTATTACCAGTACCACAACATTCGAAAGACATATATCATATCTAAAAAAGAATGGGCTATTGTAATAGCTCGTTCTTTTTATTTACACTTTTCATATTGATTATAAGATATAATGATGTATTTTTCAAATGGAAAATTAAATACGTACCCCCATTTTTTCAGCCCTTATATTATATATGGTTTTTACTCCGTAGGTTTTTTCTCTCTTTCGTGTTTTAAAAAGTCTCACTTTTTTTCAGCCCTTATATTATATATGGTTTTCTTATGCTTTCTTTTAAAGGATTTTGGGTTACTCTATTGAATACTATATGTAGTAGGTGGGGAACAAAAATTTAGTGTGGGGGAACCAACATATTGTATGTGGGGAACAAAAAATTATGGGAGGGGAACAGTGGCTACTAAGAGGGAAGAGATAAAAATTAGGCTTACCAAAGAGCAAAAAGAATTAATAAAAAGAGTAGCTGATAAACAAGGGATAACCATGAGTGAATTTATATTAAATAAAATAGAGCCATTGGCTAAAATTATAGAATGTAATTTAGATAATAACGAAATTATCGAGGAAAGAATAAATACTACAGAGCAGAAGCTCCATGAAATTAAATTAAAAATGGAAAAGCGTAAAAATAGATAGTAAAGTATAGTGTTATAATTGTGTTATGGGGGTGTTGGCATGGAGTTTGAAGATATTTTACAACTAGCCAGTTATGTTAATTTAGAATTACAGAAAGGAAGTTCTGTAAGTAGAATTGAAAGAGAGCATAATGTTGGTAAGGGAACTTTTAGAAAAAGGCTTTTAAGAAACGGGTATTCTTATGATAAGGAGAAAAATCAATTTGTGTTACAAGATAACACAATGGTAACACAAATGATTGGGAAGTCAGTAAACAAGCCTAAACCAAGTGTGTTAAATAATAACACAAATATAACACAATTTACTGATGAAGAAATAACAATACTTAAATCTATAATTAAGAATTATAAAGGTTTAGAAGTTGAAGGAAGAAAAATTGAAGGTGAAATTATAACAAGGTCATTTAGAAGTTATAAAAGTGTTATGGATATGTTTGTTTTATATTGTAAGGAAAATAAGTTGTCCCAGAAGGACGCTTTTGCAGAAGCATTATTAAACTTTATGGATAAAAATAAATAGTAGGAAAAAATATATTCAAAAATTAATTATTGAACATAAAATGAAAGTTGTCTTTAAAGTAGCAAAAATAATCAGTTCGCATTAGAGCTATGCGAATTGATTATTTTTTTATGAATGTTTATATATATTAAACAAAAAATATTCAAAATTTAATTTTTGAACCATTGCAAATGGCTTAAAACCGTAAATTAATCTAATTTCGTAAAAATGACATTTAGCGAAATTGTAGTTTCAAAAATTAATTATTGAAATAAAAAAGAACAATATGCAATAATTAATTCATAAATTAATTATTGAAAAGAGAGGTATAGAGCTATGGCAAGAATAACTAAGGCAGAATTAGAACAACAAGTAAAAAAGTTAGATGAAAAATGCAATGAATATATTAAACAACTTATAAATAAAGATAATGAAATTGCTAGATTGAAAGAATTAGCTGATTATAGTTATGAAAAGAGTTCTACATATATTCAGCAGTGTAAAAAAATCGAGCTATTAGAAAAGCAAAATGAAGC
>ERZ773276.1924-NODE-1924-length-14116-cov-75.408364_pt1 | contig 14116 bp, 11 predicted proteins | sample MGYA00511386_ERZ773276 | MGnify/ENA primary metagenome ERZ773276 (study PRJEB29015, sample SAMEA2737778) | human gut metagenome | biome: human gut; feature: human-associated habitat; material: faeces | place: China | collected 2012 ...
TCGCGCGAAGATGTAGATTGTCGCAAGCGACCGCGCGAGGCGCGAGAATGTGCCAGGCACATTCTTTTTCTACAATGGAAGCTCCAAATGTGCCGGGCGTATTTTTTGCGTTTTTGACAGAAGGTCGTGAAAAACTGTTTGGAGCAAAAGTAAATAAATCCTGAAAAACAATAATAATTACTATTATTGACATTTAAAACAAAGTATGTTAGAATACAACCATAAACAAGACGATACGCAACAGACAAGACGATATACAACAAAAAAGACGACCGTCAGACAGAAACGGTAAATTATAGGAACGGAAAGAATCATTTTGCAAAAAGAAGGGAAAACAATAAGAAAACAAGAATCAGAAAGGAGTTCAACACTATGAGCAGATACGCAGGAACAAAAACAGAAAAGAACCTCGAGGCAGCATTCTCCGGTGAATCACAGGCGAGAAACAAATATACCTACTTTGCATCCGTAGCAAAGAAGGAGGGATACGAGCAGATCGCGGCTTTATTCTTAAAGACAGCTGACAACGAGAAAGAGCACGCGAAGATGTGGTTCAAGGAGTTAGATGGAATCAGCGATACCGCTGCAAACCTTGCGGCAGCCGCAGCAGGGGAGAACTACGAGTGGACCGATATGTACGAGGATTTTGCGAAGACCGCCGATGAGGAAGGTTTCCATGCTCTCGCAGCAAAATTCCGTATGGTAGGCGAGATCGAGAAGCACCATGAGGAGCGCTACCGTGCCCTTCTTAAAAATGTGGAGACAGCTTCTGTATTCGAAAAGAGTGAAGTAAAGGTATGGGAGTGCCGCAACTGCGGGCATATCGTGATCGGTGAGAAAGCACCGGAGGTCTGCCCGACCTGCAACCATCCCCAGAGCTACTTTGAAATTCACGCAGAAAACTATTAAAGAGAAAAGGAGAACGAATCATGGAGCAGAAGTTTTACATTTGCAAGCATTGCGGCAACATCATTGCCAAGGTCAAGGATACGGGCGTTCCCGTCATCTGTTGCGGTGAGCCGATGAGCGAGATCGTTCCCGGCACCACCGACGCCGCCGTGGAGAAGCACGTCCCTGTCTGGACAGTGGAAAACGGCATCGTCCATGTCAAGGTCGGCTCCGTGGAGCACCCCATGCTGCCGGAACACTACATCGAATGGGTATCTCTCCAGACCAAGCAGGGCAATCAGCGTAAGGAACTGCATCCCGGCGAAAAGCCGGAGGTCTGCTTCGCTCTCTGCGAGGGCGATGAGGTCGAGGCGGTCTACGCCTACTGCAACCTCCACAGCCTTTGGAAAGCGTGACCGCTCCGCACATGGAACTTGATGTATTAGGCTTGCTTGGTGCCTGCTCCTATGCTCTGGATTGCGTAGAGGCGGAACTGGTTCATGTGACAACGTTCCACGCCAAGCGCGTGGCGTATATGAGTGTGTGTACGGCCGAACAGTTTGGCGTTTCCGGCGAAGCACTGCAGGATCTTGCCGTCTGTGCCCTATTGCACGACAATGCTCTGACGCAGTATCTGCACGAAGAATTTCGTGGTGATAGCTCTGCCGCGGAATGTTTGCCGGAGCTGCCGCATCTCGGCGCTCACTGCGTTATGGGCGAGGAGAACATATCCGCGCTTCCGTTTCATACAAATGTAGAAAATATCATCCTTTACCACCACGAAAACGCGGATGGCAGCGGCCCCTTCGGAAAAACATGGCAGGAGATCCCGCTGGGTGCCCGTATTATCCGTCTGTGCGATCTGCTGGATGCTTTCTGCCGCGCCGATGTCTTTACGCCGGATGTGTGGGAGCGTGCGAACGCATTCCTTACTCGGGTACGCGGCAGGATCGTGGATGAGGAATGCGCGGACGCGTTTCTTCGCGCTTTTTCAGAACAGCATTTTTGCTCTCTTGGCGGCAGGGGGCTGGAGGAGCGCCTGTGGGGCAAGGTGCCGCGTACCAAGCAGCAGCTTGATTTTGCGCAGGTAAAAGCTCTGGCAAAATTCTTTGCGAAAATTGTAGACTACAAATCGCCCTTTACCAGTACACATTCTCTGGGTGTGGCCGACGATGCGGAATGTCTGGCCCGGTTTATGGGATTTGACGAGGACACCGCCCAGAAAATGTATCTTGCCGGCGCACTCCATGACATCGGAAAGGTAGCGATAGGCAATGAAATACTGGAAAAGCCGGGACGCCTGACCGACAGCGAATATGCGGAAATGAAGCATCACGCTGCCTATACATATTACGTCCTATCGGAAGTCCAGGACTTTGCGGAGCTGCGCGATTGGGCCGCGTTTCATCACGAGCATCTGGATGGAACAGGGTATCCCTTTGGAAAAAACGAGTCCGAGTTAAATACGCAGGAGCGTATCATGGCTTGCGTGGATATTTATCAGGCCCTGACCGAAAATCGTCCTTACAAAGCTGGAATGTCTCACGAAAAAGCCTGCTCTATTCTTCTGGATATGGCTGAAAAGGGCTGGTCGGATCGGGCGATCGTCGAACAGGTGAACGCCTGCTTTGCCTGAATAACGAGATAGGCGAAAGCTGTGAAGCGGTACGTGAACTGCCGCTTCACAGCTTTTTCTGTTGCCGCGAAAATTTTTGTAATGTGAGCTTGTTACAGAAAGGCAGGGCGGGGTTTGCTATGATAGGTCCATCACAAAGAACAAAGGAAAGAGGGAACCGATATGAAAATCAAGCTCAATTCCGATCAGGAGGTCGTGGACACCATCCGTGAGGGTCTCAAGCGCACCAGCGGGTACTGCCCCTGCCGCGTGGAGCGCACGGAGAAAAACGCCGGCACCCTCAAGGTGGGCAAGATCAATGTGGACGAGCAGATGGAGCTGGCGATGCGTTTTCAGGTATCCAGCATCCCGATGCTGGCCGTATTCAAGGATGGAAAGGCCATTACCAAATTGGTCGGCTATCGGCCTAAGTCGGAGATTGTCGCAATGGTGGAGGGCGCAAGATGAAAGTTGTGATCGTAGGCGGTGTGGCGGGCGGTGCTTCTGCCGCTGCCCGCATCCGCCGTTTGGATGAACACGCCCAGATCATCATGATCGAGCGCAGCGGCTATGTGTCCTATGCCAACTGCGGTCTGCCGTATTATGTGGGCGGTGTGATCAAGGAGCAAGAAGAACTGACACTGCAAACTCCGGAGAGCTTCTGGGACCGCTTTCGCATTGATGTGCGGGTACGGCAGGAAGTAACTGCGATCAATCCCATAGAGAAAACCGTCACCGTTCACGCATTGGATAGTGGAAAGGTCTACACGGAAACCTATGACAAACTGCTCCTCGCACCCGGCGCAAAGCCGACGGTTCCTGCGCTTTCCGGCGTGGACAGCGAGCGGGTCTTTACCCTGCGCACTGTGGAAGACACCCTCCGCATTCGACGCTTTGTAGAGGATCAGAAGCCGAAAACCGCTGTTTTGGCTGGCGGCGGCTTTATCGGTCTGGAAATGGCGGAGAACCTTGTGGAAATGGGCGTTTCCGTCACCATCGTCCAACGTCCAAAGCAGCTATTAGCGCCGCTGGATACGGATATGGCGAGCTTTGTCCATGTGGAAATGCGCAGACACGGCGTGGTTCTGCGGTTGGGTGAAACCGTCACCGGATTCCGGCAGGACGGAGATTCCGTGCTGACGCTGCTGGAGGAAAGTGAGCCGCTGCGCTCCGACATGGTGCTGCTGGCCATCGGCGTCACGCCGGACACCCATCTGGCAAAAGAGGCCGGACTTGAGCTGGGCATCCGGGGCAGCATCGCTGTCAACGAGCGGATGGAAACCTCCGTGCCGGACATCTATGCTGTGGGCGATGCCGTAGAGGTCACCCATTTTGTAACCGGGCAGAAAGCGTTGATTTCGCTGGCGGGACCCGCCAACAAGCAGGGACGCATTGCCGCCGACAACATCTGCGGCAGAAACAGCCGCTTTCACGGCTCTCAGGGTTCGTCTGTTCTGAAATTGTTTAGCTTGACAGCGGCCTCCACGGGGATCAATGAAAAAGCGGCGCAGGCAGCAGGGATCGCTTACGACAAAGTCGTGCTTTTCCCGGCATCCCACGCTGCCTATTACCCCGGCGCACAGTCTATGGCAATGAAGGTACTGTATGAAAAGGAAAGCCTGCGGCTGCTGGGTGCGCAGATCGTTGGCGGCGAGGGCGTGGACAAGCGTATTGATGTACTGGCAATGGCCATTCGCGCAAAAATGACAGCATTGGAACTGACGGAACTTGACCTTTCCTATGCTCCGCCCTATTCCTCTGCCAAGGATCCGGTCAATATGGCCGGTTTTATGATTGAGGATTTGGAGAGCGGGAAAGTGCAGCAGTTCCATTGGAATGATGTTGAGGACTTGCCCTGCGATGGCAGTGTGACGCTGCTGGACGTCCGTACGGAAGGCGAATATCGGCGTGGGCACTTGAATGGATTCCGCAATATTCCACTGGACGATCTGCGGGAGCACTTGGACGAGTTAGAGCGGGACAAGCCTGTCTATGTGAATTGCCAGACAGGGCTTCGCAGTTATCTGGCCTGCCGACTTTTGACGCAGTATGGTTTCAGCTGTTCCCATCTCTCCGGCGGATACAGTTTTTATCAGGTCGTAACACAAGAGCAGCAGACAGCGCGGAGCGCCTATCCCTGCGGAAAGGAGAAACTATGAGTGAAAATCTATTTGGCTTGACGGTTGCGGCAGATAAAGGCTTAGATGATCTGCAGTGCCAGCGCCTTTTAAGCGAAAATCGCAGGTATCAGGAAGTCATGCTGCAATACCGATGTGCGCTGAAAGCACTGGAAAGCAGGTTGGAAATTCTAAACGAAGAGTTTTCATTGCAGCATGATCGCAATCCGATAGAAAGTATGAAAAGTCGCTTGAAGTCGCCGTCCAGCATTATGAATAAGATGCAGAAGCGCGGACTTTCTCTGGATTTTCCGACCATGCAGGCAAATATCATGGATATTGCCGGTGTGCGGGTGATCTGCTCTTTCGAGGAGGATGTGTTCTTTTTGGCAAAGTGCTTAAAAGATCAGTCTGACATTGAAATCATCACGGAGAAAGATTATATTTCACACCCTAAGCCAAATGGCTATCGCAGTCTGCACCTGACAATCCGGCTGCCGGTATTCTTTGCGGAAAAAGAGATCCATGTGCCAGTGGAGATACAACTCCGTACAATCGCTATGGACTTCTGGGCAAGCCTTGAGCATACCATCCGCTATAAGAAAAATCTGCCGATAAATGCTGAAATCGAAACTGAACTGAAAGAGTGCGCCGATTCCAGCAGAGAATGGGACAGCAAAATGGAACATCTACTGCACATCTTAACATAATGCGTCGGATATAAAATGAAAAGCACGCACTTTGGTGCTTGCCTTGGACTTGCCAGGGATCGACTCATCCGCCTTGGATGGGCGACCCCTGCGAGCCCCAACCAATTTCTCCGCTTTCTGGTTTTCAGGCATAGTCTTTTCTGCTTTCGGCGGACTGCCACGGCACAGCTTTTTCGGCTTCTATAATTGTAAGGAACATGGCTTTTCGCTGAATGGAAAGCGAAGCTGACCCGGGCTGGGGCGGTCTGTGCTGGGGCGGTCTGTATTAAAGCGATATTTTTTTTGAAATTATCTTGACAAAATTTATCAAGATTGATATGATGGTATTAACAAGCAAGCGAAAAGAGGATGTGGAGCATGATCATCACCAAAGAGACGGACTACGCGCTGCGCATTTTGCGGGTGCTGCTGGACGGGGAGAAGCATTCGGTGGCCGAGATGTCGGAAACGGAATTGATCCCCAATCAGTTTGCCTACCAGATTCTGCGCAAGCTCTCCGCCGGCAATTTGGTGCGGGTGAGCCGCGGCGCTCTCGGCGGCTGCGCGCTGTCCTGCGATCTGGACGCGACCTCCCTCTACGATCTCATGGGGGTCGTGGGGGAGCGGGGCATCCTGTGCGCCTGCATGGAGCCGGGATATGAATGCCGCTGGCAGGACAAGTATGGGCGGTGCGCCATCCACTGTCAGCTGGCGGCCTTGCAGCAAAAGCAGGACGAGGCGTTCCGTGCCGTGAGCCTGCGCAGGCTGCTGACCGGCGGATCCGATCCCCAAGATACAAGCAAGCTGTAAAATTTTAAAAGGAGGTACCCGTATGCTGTTTCAAACCACGGCGGCGCACGAAGAGCTGCGCGCGAAGATCCGGAGTTTCGCGGAGGAGGAGATCAAGCCCCTCGCATTTTTAATGGATCAGAACAACGAGTTTCCCGAGGAGGCTGTCAAGAAGCTGGGTAAGCTGGGCTGGATGGGCATTCCCTACCCCAAGGAGTACGGCGGTGCCGGTCTTGATGCCCTGAGCTACGCCATCGCGGTGGAGGAGCTGGCCCGTGTGGACGGCGGCACGGGCGTAATCCTCTCCGCCCACGTCTCCCTCGGCTCATGGCCCATTTTCGCCTATGGCACCGAGGAGCAGAAGAAGAAATATCTGGTTCCGCTGGCCAAGGGCGAGAAGATCGGCGCCTTCGGCCTTACGGAGACCAACGCCGGATCCGACGCCGGCGGCACGGAGACCACGGCGCTGGATAAGGGGGACTACTACCTCCTCAACGGCGGCAAGATCTTCATTACCAACGCCCCTAAGGCGGACACCTATGTGGTTTTCGCCGTCACCACGCCGGACATCGGCACCCGGGGCATCTCCGCTTTCATCGTGGAGAAGGGCTGGAAGGGCTTTGAGTTCGGCGACCACTATGACAAGATGGGTATTCGCTCCTCCTCCACGGCGGAGCTGATCTTCAACGACGTGAAGGTTCCCAAGGAAAACCTATTGGGCAAGGAGGGCGAGGGCTTCAAGATTGCCATGTCCACGCTGGACGGCGGACGCATCGGCATCGCCGCGCAGGCGCTGGGCATCGCCCAGGGCGCGTTTGAGCACGCGTTGAGCTATTCCAAGGAGCGCGTCCAGTTCGGCAAGCCCATCGCGGCCCAGCAGAGCATCGCCTTCAAGCTGGCGGATATGGCAACCAAGCTGCGCTGCGCCCGGTTCCTCATCTACTCCGCGGCGGAGCTGAAGGAGCAGCACGCGCCTTACGGCATGGAGTCCGCCATGGCGAAGATGTACGCCTCGGACATCGCGCTGGAGGTCACCAACGATGCCTTGCAGATCCACGGCGGCAGCGGCTACCTCAAGGGCATGGAGGTGGAACGGGCCTACCGCGACGCCAAGATCACCACCCTCTACGAGGGCACTAACGAGATCCAGCGGGTGGTCATCGCCTCTCATCTGTTGGGCAGGCTGGGCAAGAGCTCCGGCGGCGAGAGCCGTTCGGCGGCCAAGAAACCCGCGCCCATCACCGGCATTCGCAAAAAGACCATCTTCCGGGAGGGGGACGCTGCCCAGCAGGTGGCCGACCTTGTGGCAGCGCTGAAGAAGGATGGTCACGACTTCTCCGTGGGCATCCCTATGGATACGCCCATCCCGCAGGCGGAGCGGGTGGTCTCCGCGGGCAAGGGCATCGGGGAGAAAAAGAACATGAAACTGGTAGAGTCGCTGGCCAAGGCCGCCGGCGCGGCCATCGGTTCTTCCCGCCCTGTGGCGGAGACTCTCAAATATCTGCCGCTGAACCGCTATGTGGGTATGTCCGGTCAGAAGTTCACCGGCAATCTGTACATCGCCTGCGGCATCTCCGGCGCATCCCAGCACCTTAAGGGCATCAAGGACGCCTCCACCATCGTGGCCATCAATAAGAACGGTAACGCGCCTATCTTCAAGAACTGCGACTACGGCATCGTGGGCGATGTGGAGGAGATCCTGCCCCTGCTCACTGCCGCGCTGGATAGCGGCGAAAAGCTGCCCGCGCCGCCCATGGTAAAGATGAAGCGGCCCACGCCGCCGAAGCCCGCCCCCATCGGCGACCGCTACGTCTGCAGCGGCTGCGGCTACGAGTATGTGCCGGAGTTGGGCGACGAGGACGGCGAGATCGCGCCCGGTACGCTCTTTGAGCAGCTTCCCGCCGAGTGGGTGTGTCCCGAGTGCGCGGAGACGAAGGATCAATTTGTAAAGGCTTGAGGCCGTGAAGGAGGCAAGATAAGATGTATTGCGTGCGTAAAGTAACGAACGACCTCTACTGGGTGGGCGCCAACGACCATCGCCTGGCCCTGTTTGAAAACTGCTTTCCCATTCCCCGGGGCGTAAGCTACAACGCCTACTGCCTGCTGGATGAAAAGACGGTGCTCTTTGACACGGTGGACTGGTCTGCCTGCCGCCAGCTTTTGGAAAATCTGGCGTATGTGCTGGATGGCCGCGAGCTGGACTACCTGCTGGTCAACCATCTGGAGCCGGATCACGCCGCCTGCATCGAGGAGATCCTGCTACGCCATCCCAAGGTGAAACTGATCTCCAACGAGAAGGCATTCATGCTCATGCGGCAGTTCGGCTTCCATGTGGACGGACATGAGTGCATCGAGGTGAAGGAGGGCGACACCTTCTCCTTCGGCAAGCACACCGTCACCTTTGTGGGCGCGCCTATGGTTCACTGGCCGGAGGCCATGGTGACCCTCGACGTCACCGACGGCGTCCTCTTTTCCGCCGACGCCTTCGGCACCTTCGGCGCGCTGGACGGCAAGCTGTTCGCCGACGAGGTGGACTTCGAGCGGGACTGGCTGGACGACGCCCGTCGCTACCTTACCAACATCGTGGGCAAGTACGGCCCCCACATCCAGCTCCTGCTGAAAAAGGCCGGCGGCGTTTTGGATCAGATCAAGTACATCTGCCCGCTCCACGGCCCCGTGTGGCGCAAGGATCTGGGCTGGTTCATCGAAAAGTACGACACATGGAGCCGCTATGCCCCTGAGACCCAGGGCGTGCTCATCGTCTACGCCTCTATGTACGGCAACACGGAGAACGCGGCGCAGGCGCTGGCGACGTCGCTCTGCGATAAGGGCATGAGCAAGGTGGCGATGTACGATGTGTCCTCCACTCATGTCTCCCAGCTGATCTCCGAGGCGTTTAAGTACAGTCACATTGTCCTGGCCTCTGTGACCTACAACCTCGGCATCTACCCCGCCATGCATGACTTCCTCATGGATATGAAGGCACTGAATCTGCAAAACCGCACCTTTGCCATCATTGAAAACGGCTCATGGGCGGTGAAGTCCGGTGACCTCATGCAGAAATTCGTCAACAATGAGCTTAAGAACATGACGGTGCTCAACGAGCGGCTCAGCCTCGCCTCGTCCATGGGCACGGACAAGCGCACTGAGCTGGAAGCACTGGCGGACGCCATTCTGGAATCTATGAAGTAACTGGCAGGGAAGCCAAAACCAAGACAACAGACAACAAACAGCCCCGCCGCGTCGGCTGCAGAAAAACCGGCTTTCAAAAACAGAGCGGGCAAGCGTGATACTGCGCTTGCCCGCTCTTTGCCCAAAAGGACATGAGAAGTGACCGGAGAAGATGAGAGGATCGAAATGGAGATCAGAAAACGAAACGGGGAGTCTGTTCCCTTTCAACAGGAGAAAATTTTCAACGCCATGAAAAAGGCGTTTGACGGACAGGGCAAGGAGATCGGGAGCAGAGAGATGGATGAGATCCTCGCCACCGTTCTCGACAATCTCTCCGTCACAGTGCCGCTCACCGTGGAACGTGTGCAGGACGAGGTGGAGCGAACGCTCATGGAGCGCGGACACTATGAGGTGGCCAAGGCGTACATCCTCTACCGCGAAAAGCGGTCTGCGCTGCGCCGTGTCCGGCATACCATCGCGCGGACGGTGGGGGATGACTCGCTTGACGAGGTGCTGCGCCGCATCCAGATGGATTTTACCGAGGAAGTCTACTCCCTCGCGGCGCTTCAAATGAAGTTTGAGAGTTTCTGTCGCCCGGGCATGACGGAGGATGAGCGGGCTGAGGCACTGACCAAGGCGGCGGTAGAGCTGACTACGGCAGAGGCACCCAAGTGGGAGTTCATCGCGGCGCGGCTTCTGAACCACTCCTTTCGCTGTCGCAACGCACAGGAATGGGAGGGGCGCGGCGTCAGCGACCTCTATGGCAGGCTTCGCTATCTGACGGATAAGGGACTCTACGGTGACTATATCCTTGCCCACTATACCCACGAGGAGATTGCCATGGCGGAGGACTTTCTCTGCCCGGAACGGGACGAGCTGTTCACCTACTCCGGCCTTGACCTGCTGCTCAAACGCTATGTGATCCAGTCACGCAGCCGCGTGCCGCTGGAAACACCGCAGGAGATGTTTTTGGGTATCGCGCTGCATCTTGCTATGAACGAAGGCTCTGACCGCATGGGGTGGGTAAAACGCTTTTACGATATGCTCAGCCGTATGGAGGTCACGATGGCGACACCTACCATGTCCAACGCACGAAAGCCCTACCATCAGCTTTCAAGCTGCTTTGTGGACACTGTGCCGGACAGTCTGGACGGCATCTACCGCTCGCTGGACAACTTCGCAAAGGTCTCTAAATTCGGCGGTGGAATGGGGATGTACTTCGGTAAGGTGCGCGCTGCAGGCAGCACCATCCGCGGCTTTCAAGGGGCGGCGGGCGGTGTTATCCGCTGGATCCGGCTGGTCAACGACACCGCCGTGGCGGTGGATCAGTTGGGGATGCGGCAGGGCGCTGTGGCGGTTTACTTAGACGCATGGCACCGGGATCTGCCGGAATTCCTTCAACTGCGCACCAACAACGGCGACGACCGCATGAAGGCACATGATGTGTTTCCCGCCGTGTGCTATCCGGATCTCTTCTGGCGACTGGCGGAGGAGAACATAGACGCGCCGTGGCATCTCATGTGTCCGCATGAGATCCTCACGGTCAAGGGCTACGCACTGGAGGATTACTGGGGTACAGAATGGGAGAAGCGGTATCTGGACTGCGTCAATGACCCGCGCATCGAAAAGCGCAGCGTCACCGTCAAGGACATCGTGCGGCTGGTGCTTCGCTCGGCAGTGGAGACCGGCACGCCCTTCGCTTTCAATCGAGACAGTGTAAATCATATGAACCCAAACGGCCACACGGGAATGATCTATTGCTCCAATCTCTGTACGGAGATCGCGCAGAACATGGCGCCCATCGAGCACATCAGCACTGAGGTGCACACGGAGAACGGCGACACAATAGTGGTGACGGCCACACGCCCAGGTGAGTTTGTGGTCTGCAATCTGGCGAGTCTGTCTCTCGGTAATCTGCCGGTGGAGGACGAGGCCTATATGGAACGCACGGTGGAAACGGCCATCCGCGCACTGGATAATGTGATCGACCTCAACTTCTACCCGTTGGAATACGCGCGGCTTACCAATCAGAAGTACCGCAGCATCGGCCTGGGCGTCAGCGGCTACCACCACATGCTGGCAAAGCGCGGCATCCGCTGGGAGAGCGATGAGCACCTTGCCTTCACCGACGCAGTGTTCGAGCTCATCAACTACGCCGCCGTCAAGGCGGACACAGCACTGGCACGGGAAAAGGGTCGTTACGCGCTCTTTGAGGGCAGCGACTGGCAGACGGGCGCGTATTTTGAAAAGCGGGGTTATACCTCCGAAAAGTGGCGGGCGCTTGCGAAAACGGTGGCGGTGCAGGGAATGCGCAACGCCTATCTTCTGGCGGTCGCACCGACCTCCAGCACATCTATCATCTCCGGCACGTCGGCGGGCATAGATCCAATTATGAAGAAATTCTTTTTAGAGGAAAAAAAGGGCAGCATGCTGCCCCGCGTTGCTCCGGAGCTTTCTATGGATACATGGTGGTGCTATAAGGCGGCGCATCTGATCGACCAAAGCTGGTCGGTACGCGCCGCGGGCCTTCGCCAGAGACATATTGACCAGGCGCAGAGCATGAATCTCTATATCACCAACGACTATTCCATGCGTCAGGTGCTCAGACTGTATTTGGAGGCGTGGAGGGCCGGCGTCAAGACCATTTACTATGTCCGTAGCAAGGCCCTTGAGGTCGAGGCCTGCGAAAGCTGCTCGTCATAAGGAGGATAGCATGATGGAACTGAAGAAAAAGCCCCTCTTTAACCCGGAGGGCGACCCTGATGTGCGCCTGCGGCGCATGATCGGCGGCAATACCACCAACCTCAACGACTTCAACAATATGAAGTACGCTTGGGTCAGCGACTGGTACCGGCAGGCCATGAACAACTTTTGGATCCCTGAGGAGATCAATCTCTCGCAGGATGTGAAGGACTATCCCCGCCTGCTGTCAGCCGAGCGCAGCGCCTACGATAAAATTCTGAGTTTTCTTGTCTTTTTGGATTCCATTCAGACAGCGAACCTGCCTAATATCGGCGCCTACATTACCGCCAACGAGGTCAATCTCTGCCTGTCCATTCAGGCGTTTCAGGAGTGTGTCCACTCACAGAGCTACAGCTATATGCTCGACACCATCTGTTCCCCCGTGGAGCGCAATGACATCCTCTACCAATGGAAAACGGACGAGCATCTGCTGCGCCGCAACACCTTCATTGGGGACTGCTACAACGAGTTTCAGGAGCGGAAGGACGCTCCCACGCTGCTGCGCGTGATGATGGCAAACTATATTTTGGAGGGCATCTATTTTTACAGCGGCTTTATGTTCTTCTACAATCTCTCCCGAAACGGGAAGATGCCCGGCTCGGCGCAGGAGATTCGCTACATAAACCGCGATGAGAACACGCACTTGTGGCTGTTCCGCAATATCATCACGGAGCTGCAAAAGGAGCAGCCGGAGTTGTTCACCGCCGAGAGCGTACAAGCGCTGCGCGAGATGATGCGTGAGGGCGTGGAGCAGGAGATCGCATGGGGGCATTATGTGATCGGCGACGACATCCCGGGGCTGAACCGGCAGATGATCAGCGATTACATCCGCTATCTCGGCAACCTCCGCTGGACGAGCCTTGGCTATCCCGCATTGTATCCAGGCTTTGAGAGCGAACCGGAGAGCATGGAATGGGTCAGCCAGTACGCCGACGCCAACATGGTCAAGACCGATTTCTTTGAGGCACGCAGTACCGCCTACGCCAAGAGCACCGCACTGATAGACGATTTATAAGAAAACCAAAGACATCAGAATAGGAGATACTACTATGAATTACAGCGCTATGATTCAAAATCGCAGATCCGTTCACGCATTCCGCGAAAAGGAAGTTCCGAGCGAGGCTATCGGCCAGCTCCGATCCTACTATGAAAAGACCTGCCCCCGTCTTGTCCCGGAGATTGCAACGGAGTTGATCGTCTTGGACAAGGATGCACAGCCGGCGCTGGAGAGCTCAGCGGGCTATAATCAATTTCTCATCGGAGCACCGCACTACCTGCTCCTTATGTCTGCCCCGCATTCCTATGCGGCCATCAACGCCGGCTACATGATGGAAGATCTCGTCCTCAAGCTGACTGAGTTGGACATTGACACCTGCTGGATGACCTTCACCGACAGCGACAAAATCAAAAAGGCACTGTCTCTCACCACCACGTTAGAGGTGGCGGCAATCGTTGCCTTTGGCTACGGGGAAAAGACCGCAAAAAAGCTGCGGCTGAATATCCTAAGTATGTCTCAGATCGATGTGCGGGCCGAGCAGCAGTACTACGCGCCCAAAAAGGGCGTGAATGATTTGGTTCACATGGGGAGCTGGAGCAACAAGTCTGGGCTTGACGAGATGATGGACTTCTACGACGATATGCTCTGGCAGTCCTTCTACGCCGCTTCGCTCTCCCCCAGCTATCTCAACCGTCAGCCCTATGGCTTCCTTGTGCAGGATCACAGCATCTATTTGGTGCAGCAGGAGGATGCCTACACCGATAATTTGGATGCCGCATTGGATCTCGGTATTGTCATGCTCCACTTCTCCGCCGTCGCCTCCCAGTGGGCGGGGCAGGTACGCTGGGAACTTTCACCTGCTGCGCCCGACGGCCTGCCGGAAGGACTTCGCTCCGCTGCGGTGTACCACATGTAACGACTCTGGGGGAAGCAAGGCAACGGTAAAATGCGCGACCGTCGATCCGCGGTTGAGCGTATGTTTCATTAGAAAAGAAGAACCTATCAGTCAGAGTCTGAGTAAGGAAAATAGGAGGTATTTTTTATATGGCTATCCAAACGGTAACAGATGCCATCCGCTATGTAGGGGTGGATGATAACACATTGGCAC
>ERZ773276.1927-NODE-1927-length-14090-cov-5.357820_pt1 | contig 14090 bp, 9 predicted proteins | sample MGYA00511386_ERZ773276 | MGnify/ENA primary metagenome ERZ773276 (study PRJEB29015, sample SAMEA2737778) | human gut metagenome | biome: human gut; feature: human-associated habitat; material: faeces | place: China | collected 2012 ...
CCGACGAAGTAGCAGAACCGAACGCTTTTGCAATTCAGGCAACGATTGCCGCTTTTCAATACGGGGAAGAATGGCTCGATGAGCTGCGGGAATATGTGGAAAAGAACAAGCAGTATGTGACAGAATTTCTGCAGGAGAAAATTCCACTCATCCATCCGGTTGCAGGAGAGGCTACTTACCTCATGTGGCTGGACTGCCGCAAAATCACGGAGAGTGGCCGGCAGTTTGCAAAATTTATCCGCAAAACCAGCGGTCTGTATGTCAGCGGAGGCAATCAGTATGGCAGGGGAGGCGAAGGATTTTTGCGCGTGAATGTGGCTACCTCCAAGCTGGTTGTTGAAGATGGAATGCAGCGTCTGTATGAGAGCGTTGATGCATGGCTGAAAGAAGAAAAGATATCAAAATAAGAATAATTCCTGATTTTAAGCAAACCTTAAAGGTTTGCCCCATTGGAAATTAAGAAAAAAACCGCTACAATGTATCTATGATTAATCATGAATACGAGGTGGCGGTTTTTTTATGTATAATGTTTTAGTTTGTGACGATGAAAAGGATATTGTTTCTGCTTTGCAGATTTATTTAAAAAGTGAAGGATACCAGGTGTTTTCGGCTTATAACGGAAAGGAAGCCTTAAAAATTATAAACCGGGAGGATATCCAGCTGGTTCTGATGGATATTATGATGCCGGAAATGGACGGGATAGAAGCGATGTGCAAAATCCGTGAAATTTCCAATGTTCCGGTGATCTTACTGACGGCCAAAAGTGAGGATACCGATAAGGTACTCGGACTTACCGTGGGCGCGGACGATTATGTGACGAAACCATTCAATCCAGTGGAACTGCAGGCGAGAGTGAAATCCCAGATCCGGCGGTATATGCTGCTTGGAAGCGGACAGAAGGTGAGGACAAAACTGTCCGCCGGCGGCATCGAGCTGGATGATAAATTAAAGGAAGTCACTCTGGACGGAGAACCTGTGAATCTGACCAGAACAGAGTACGATATTTTAAAACTTCTGATGGAACATCCGGGGGAAGTATATTCACCGAAACAGATTTACGAGGCCGTGTGGAAAGGCAGCCCGTGCGGCGTCGAAAACACGGTAGCCGTACATATCCGGCACCTTCGGGAAAAACTCGAATATAATCCTGCGGAGCCACGCTATTTAAAAGTCGTTTGGGGACGGGGATACAAGATGGAGGATGTAGAAAATGAATGAGAAAAAGGATAAAAAATCGCAAAAGCCGGAACATGTGTCCAAAAACTGGAAATCATCGCAGGGCATCAGATTACTGGCTATGGTACTTGCGATTGTAAGCGGATTTTTTGTGGCCGTGACCGGTGTGATAACAGTTACATTAGGCATGACCAGTGATTTGCAGGGCTCACGGAAAGACATTGAAAAATCGCTGGATACGGAGCTGCTCAGAAGCTATGCATACTGGATGGGTGATGCGGTTACCGGCATTTCAAAAAAGCAGGACGAAGCAGATGCCCTGAAAAAATTTGATGACGGAAATATCGTTTATTCACTTGTAAAAAACAAGCCGAATGGAAAAGAAACTGAACTTGTCTGTGGAAATTACACGGGTACCTCTTTAAATAAGGAAAACGCACTTGCCTGGCTGAAATTTACAGATGAAAATGAGTTTCATACCAATGATCGTTCTTTCTGGGATATGCTGCTTGGAAGAAACAGGGGACAGTACATGCAAAAAGTCAAGCATTATACGCAGGTGGATCATTTTATCTATGATAATGGTGTGATTTATTGTTATGCGGGAGATACCCTGTTTCGGATCAATTCCTTTTCTTTTTCCGCGGTTCCAGAGGAGTCGGATCTTTAACCGTATGTGGAATATACTTACCGGGAATCGGACGATGGTGGCAGATATTGCGCGGAAAATGGAGAACAGCTGAAAAAAGGTAAGCTCGAACCGTATTTAAAATCATCCGAACTGCGGTTTGATTTTGATGGGTTAGAGGCAGGTTACTTATGGTCAAAAAAGGATGGAATTTATCCGATCCGACAGGAATCCATTGCGGATACCTATGCGAAGACAAAGGTATTCCAGTGGCAGGATTTTTCATTTGCATACGAAGATCAACAGGGTCGCATTTATTATAATCCACATCAGGAGAAAGAGGCGACGGAGTATACGCTTTATCTTACGGTAGCGGATTCCCTGAAGGGAAGCACAGCTACGGTATCCTCTTTGTTTTCACCGGAAGTCGGTGGTGAAACCCATATTGTGATTGATTCCGGGAAAACACAGTTTTTCCAGAAAGCACACACACTTGCAGGTCTGGTGGTACAGATGCGGAAAATTTCGGGATTGTGGTTACTTTTGAGTGTTCTTGTGTGGCTGTTTTCTCTTGGCATTCTGTTTGCATCGGCAGGATGGAAACGTGGTTCTGATACGGTACAGATTCGGTGGATTGACCGTATACCATTTGGTATTTATACAGGAATCTCAGGACTTGCGTTTTTGGGCTGCGGTATGGTATGCCTTTATATGGGAGATCTACTTATGCAGAATGCAGGAATCGTATTCTGTATTTCATTTTTTGCAATTGCATTTGCATTGGCAGAACTGATTGTGTATGAATATGTGATCAGTATCATTGTAAGAATCCGTGCAGGAAAATTCTGGCATTATACGCTGTTGCGTCTGCTTTTAAACCCGTTTCGCCGGATAAAAAGAGAACTGCATGAAATCAGGCTGGCACTTTTGGCCAATCTGTCTATGACGGTAAAAGTCACAGCTGTATTTCTTGTGGTCTTTCTCATAGAAGCATTTCTTTTACTGTGTGCCGGAGCGGATGGCGGAATTATCATGGTCTATCTCCTCTGGAAAGTTGTGGAATACGGCGTACTGTTAAAGATTGTGGTGCAGTTTCGACAGATATTCGACGGAGGGGAACGGATTGCAAAAGGTGATTATTTGCATCCGATCCATACAGAAAAAATGATGTATGAGCTGCGCACACATGCGGAAAATTTAAATAATGTACAGACCGGAGTTGCAGCGGCGGTAGAAGAAAAAATGAAGAGTGAGCGGTTTCGTACCGAACTGATCACCAATGTCTCCCATGATATTAAAACACCGCTTACTTCCATTATCAACTATGTGGATCTGATCAAAAAGGAGCCGACAGAGAGTGAAACAATGCGGGAGTACATTGAGGTGCTTGACCGACAGTCCAACCGTCTGAAAAAACTGATTGAGGATCTGATGGAGGCATCCAAAGCATCTACCGGAAATCTTCCGGTGAATCCGGAAGTATGTGATGCAACGGTCGTTCTGACACAGATTGTCGGGGAATTTTCAGAAAAGGCAGAGGCAAATCAGCTGGAGATGGTTGTAGAATGTCCGCAACCACCCGTTGAAATCTATGTGGATGGCAGACATTTGTGGCGGATCATTGACAACCTGATGGGAAATATATGTAAGTATGCACAGCCGGGAACACGTGTGTATGTTACGCTGGAAAAATTTCACGGAATGGTGATTATGACCTTCCGCAATATTTCGAAGGATCGACTGAAAATGACCAGCGAGGAACTTTTCGGAAGATTTGTCCGTGGAGACAGTTCCCGGAATACGGAAGGACACGGACTGGGGCTTTCTATCGCAAAAAGCCTGACCGAGCTGATGCATGGAAATCTTGCGGTGCAGATGGACGGCGATCTGTTTAAAGTAATTCTCAGTTTTGAGGAATATCAGGAGGATAAGAAGCAGTAAAGACCAAAAACTCCTCGGTTGTATTTCTATATGCCATATGCTATAATGTGGGACGTCTAAATACAGAATATAAACGGAGGACAAATCTGTGAAAATAATAATCGCCGGTGATGGCAAGGTCGGACTCACGCTGACGCAGAAACTTGCTGCGGCAGGACACGACCTGACTTTGATCGATTCGAACCAGCGTGTGCTGGATTCGAGTGTGGAGCGTTACGATGTTATGGGGGTACAGGGAAACTGTGCCTCCATGCGCGTGTTGGAGAGTGCGGATGTGAAAAAGGCGGATCTGCTCATTGCAGCCACCAGTTCGGATGAAGTCAATCTGCTCTGTGGTATGACTGCCCATGGTCTGAATCCGAGAATTCACACCATTGCAAGAATCCGTAATCCCGAATACGGCAAGCAGATTTTTACCATGCGGGATGTCTATTCCCTTTCGCTTATGGTGAATCCGGAAAAACAGGCGGCGCGCGAGATTGAACGGCTGATCCGCTATCCGGGCTTCCTGCAGAGGGAAACATTTGCAAAAAGCCGTGTGGAAATCGTGGAGCTGCGGATTCAAAAAGGAAGTAAACTCTGCGATGTGGCACTGATGAATCTGGAAAATGTTGTCAAATGCAAGGTGCTTGTCTGCGCAGTGAGCCGCGGAGGGGTTGTGGAGATTCCATCCGGACATTTTATTCTCCGGGAGGGGGATCATCTGTTTATTACGGCAACTGCTGAGATGCTGACACAGCTTCTGCGCAATCTTGGCATTATCACGCACAAGGCAAAGCGTGTAATTATCTGCGGTGGCGGAAGAATCGGTTATTATCTGTCGACCTGGCTGGCAAAAGAAGGTGTCGGTGTGCTGCTGATTGAGCAGGATGAAGCGCGCTGTGAAGAATTATCCGGCAAACTTCCACCGGAAGTATGTATCATACACGGGGATGCCAGCAGTCAGTTTCTGCTTGAAAGTGAAGGCATCCATGATTGTGACGCCGTTGTGACCATGACCGGCATGGATGAAATGAATATGATTATTTCGCTGTATGCGCAGACCTGTGGAGTGCCGCAGGTGATCACGAAAGTCGGTCATATGGAGAATAACAGTATGCAGGACAGTCTGGGACTTGGCAGTGTAATCTGCCCGAAAGAACTCTGCTGCAATACGATTGTCCGTTATGTCCGTGCCATGCAGAATACAACAGGTGCAGCACTGACACTGCACAATATTGCAGAAGGACAGGCAGAGGCATTGGAGTTTGTCGTAGATGCCGACACAAAACATATCGGGGAACCATTGCGTAATATCCGCCTGAAACGCAATATACTGATCGCATGTATCAGCCATGGAAGTAAAACGGAGATTCCAAACGGAGATTCCATGTATGAGGCTGGAAATTCCGTGATTATCGTTGCAAAGGGCGGGATGACACTTTTGCAGCTGAATGATATTTTCGAGTGAGGATGCTATGAATTATAAAATGATGGGAAAATTTCTTTCCCAGATCTTAATTGTGGAAGCAGGGTTTATGGTTCCGGCACTTTTAATCAGTCTGTATACCGGAAGCCGGGCAGCAGTTTACGGGTTTGGGCTGTCCATTCTGATCACTGCCGGAGTCGGTGCCTTAATGTATTATTTTTGCAGAAATTCCACCCGTCGTTTTTTTGCGAGGGAAGGGATGGTCTGCGTAGCCGGAAGCTGGATCGCAATCAGTTTTTTCGGGTGTCTGCCATTTGTTTTTTCCAGGGAAATTCCAAACTTTGTCGATGCCCTGTTTGAAATTGTATCGGGATTTACAACCACAGGTTCTTCGATTCTGGGAGATGTGGAAGCACTTTCTCCCGGAATTATGTACTGGCGGAGTTTCAGCCACTGGCTGGGTGGCATGGGGGTACTTGTATTTCTTCTGGCACTTTCTCCGAACGGAGAGAGAGGCAAAGGGTATACCATGCATCTGCTGCGTGCGGAGAGTCCGGGACCGAATGTGAACAAGCTGGTGCCGAAAATGCGTACAACAGCAAGAATTTTGTACGTCATATACATGGTGCTGACATTCATCAATTTCCTGTTTCTCCTGTTGGGAAAAATGCCGGTTTTTGATGCCGTATGTACCGCTTTTGGAACGGCCGGCACAGGTGGATTCGGAATCCGAAATGACAGTATTGCAGGATACAGCCCCTATATACAGAATGTATGTACGGTATTCATGTTTTTGTTTGGAATCAACTTCAGCTGTTATTATCTGCTTTTAGTCCGGCATGTAAAGGAAGTGCTCAAAGATCAGGAACTGCGGCTGTATATCATCATATTTGTAGTCAGTATTCTTTTAATTACGTTCAATGTCCGGGGACTGTACGGCTCCTGGGAAGAGACCATCCGCCATGCGGCATTTCAGGTTTCCTCTATCATGACGACGACCGGGTTTGCAAGCACGGACTTTGATTTGTGGCCCGGATTTTCGAAAGCACTGTTGCTGTGCCTGATGTTTGTCGGTGCCTGTGCAGGCAGTACGGCAGGAGGGCTTAAGATGGGAAGGCTTCTTCTGATTCTGAAAAACCTGCGCAGAAATATCCGCAGAATTTTAAGCCCGCAGCGTGTGGAAGTGGTGCGCATGAATGGAAACCGCATCGGGGAGGATGTATTAAATAATACAAATACCTATCTGGCGGCTTACGGTGTGATTTTAGTCGGAAGTTTTCTTTTGATTTCTATTGATGGACTGTCCATGACAACAAATGTGTCTGCGGTTGCTGCGTGCTTTAACAATATCGGACCGGGATTTGATGTGGTGGGACCGACCTGTAATTTTTCGGTGTATTCCTGGTTTTCCAAACTTGTGCTGATTTTTGACATGCTGGCCGGAAGACTGGAAATTTTCCCGATGCTTGTTCTCTTTTCAAAGAGTACCTGGAGTCATAAATAATTGAATGGATTTCTCAATTATTTTATGGTAGAATAGTAAGGTGCTTTTACAAAACAATAAAATATGGAGGAGAGAACATGTTAGAGAAAATGTTTAAGCTCAAAGAGAACAATACCACAGCGAAAACAGAAGTGATCGCCGGTATTACGACGTTTATGACCATGGCTTATATCCTGGCTGTAAACCCGAACCTGCTTTCACGGGCAGGAATGGACCCGACAGCAGTGCTGATCGCAACCTGTCTGGCATCCTTTATCGGTACGTTTGCAATGGCACTCCTTGCAAATTATCCGTTTGCACTTGCACCGGGTATGGGACTGAATGCATACTTTGCATTTACCGTATGCGGAAATATGGGATATTCCTGGAAAGTAGCCCTGATGGCAGTATTCTTCGAAGGTATTATCTTTATTATCCTTTCTCTTACCAATGTGCGTGAGGCAATTTTCAATGCCATTCCGACCACATTAAAGAAAGGTGTGAGCGCCGGCATCGGTTTGTTCATCGCGTTTATCGGATTGCAGGGTGGACATATCGTTGTAAACAACGATTCCACATTGTTATCTTATGTAAATTTCAGAGATAACTGGCATACCGAAGGAATCTGTGCAGTACTTGCACTGATCGGTCTGCTTCTTACTGCAATTTTATACATCAAAAAAGTCAAGGGATCTATTCTGATCGGTATTCTGGCTACCTGGATTCTTGGAATGATCTGTCAGGCAGCGGGTGTTTACCATATCGATGCAGACGCTGGATTTTATTCTCTGTATCCGACATTTGCCATGACTGATTTTTCAAAGATTGGTGAGACGTTCGGACAGTGTTTTACAGCAGATTTCCATGGAGTCGGAATTATGAACTTCATCGTAGTCATGTTGTCTTTCCTGTTTGTAGATATGTTTGATACGATCGGAACACTGATCGGTGTATCGGATAAGGCCGGCATGTTAGACGAAGATGGAAAACTTCCGAACGTAAAGCAGGCACTGATGGCAGATGCAATTGCTACTTCTGCAGGTGCGGTCCTTGGTACGTCTACAACTACAACATTCGTAGAGAGCTCTGCCGGTGTCGGAGCTGGTGCAAGAACCGGTCTTGCATCCATCGTTACAGGATTATTATTCCTGCTTGCAATTTTCTTTGCACCAATCTTTACGGCAATTCCGGGCTTTGCAACAGCACCGGCGCTGATCTTTGTCGGATTCCTGATGGTATCCGCAATTGTAAAGGTTGATTTCGAGGATCTGACAGATGCAGTTCCTGCATATCTGTGCCTCATTGCGATGCCTTTAATGTACAGTATCGCAGAGGGTATTGCCATTGGTGTAATCTCTTTTGTACTGATCAATCTGATCTGTGGCAAGCGTAAGAAGATTACTCCACTGATGTATATCCTTGCAGTACTTTTTATCTGCAAATATATTTTCCTGTAATTACGCAGTGTACGAGCCGCTTTCCAGTAGGACGGGAAGCGGCTTAAAGTCTATCTGACTATATAAAATATAAATGGAGGAACAACTATGAAAAAATTAAACAAGGCAATGTCGGTTGCTGTGGCAGCAGCCATGATGGTATCCCTGGGCGCCTGTGGAAATTCCGCAGATGCAGCAAAAGACGGGACACAGAGTGCAGGTGCATCCGGTAAAGTATATAACATCGGAATCTGCCAGCAGCTGGAGCATCCGGCACTGGATCAGGCAACACAGGGATTTGAGGATGTCTTAAAGGAAAAGCTGGGAGACAATGTAAAATTTGATCTCCAGAATGCACAGAACGAGCAGGCAAATGCTTCTACAATTGCAAATAATTTCGTATCTGCCAATGTGGATCTGATTCTTGCAAATGCAACCACTGCTTTACAGGCATGTGCAGCAGCGACAACCGATATTCCGATTCTGGGAACTTCCGTTACCGATTATGCAACGGCTTTGGAGATCAGTGACTGGAGTGGTACAACCGGAAGAAATATCTCCGGTACATCCGATCTGGCTCCGCTTGATCAGCAGGAGGATATGCTCGTAGAGCTCTATCCGGATGCAAAGCATGTCGCAATACTTTACTGCTCTGCAGAGGCAAACTCCAAATATCAGGCAACCGAGTTTGAAAAATACCTGGATGAGGACGGTATCAGCTACAAAGAGTTTACCGCTTCCGATTCCAATGATATCGGTTCTGTGGTACAGAGTGCAACCGAGTATGCAGATGTCATTTACATTCCGACAGACAATACCATGGCACAGAACACAGAAGCAATCAACAATATCGCACTTCCGGCAGGAACTCCGATTATTGCCGGAGAGGAAGGGATCTGTAAAGGATGCGGAGTGGCAACGCTTTCCATCAGTTATTATGATATCGGAAAAAAGGCCGGTGAAATGGCATATGACATTTTAGTAAACGGTGCGGACATTACAACCATGAAGATTGAGACTGCACCAAACGTAACCAAAGAATACAACAAAGATATCTGTGATCAGCTGGGCGTTAAAATTCCGGATGATTACAAGGCTATCGAGGCTGAATAATTAAGGGGGATGGGTATCGTGTTAATATCTGCTTATTTTGCTTCCTTAAGTCCGCTGGCGCTGTTTCGTGCGCTGCCGGGCTCCATTGCACAGGGACTGATCTGGGGTCTTCTGGCATTGGGAGTATATATTACATACAAACTTCTGGATTTTGCGGATCTGTCGGTGGACGGTTCTTTTGCAACCGGCGGAGCTGTGGCGGTTATGCTGATCCGCAGTGATATGAATCCGTGGGTTTCCCTTATTTTTGCATTTGCAGCAGGAATGCTTGCGGGAATGGTCACAGGTCTTCTGCACACCAAACTGGGAATTCCTCCAATTCTTGCCGGAATTTTAACGCAGATTGCACTGTACTCCATCAATCTGAATATTATGGGACAGTCCAATCAGGCGATCAGTGTGGATAAATATTCCCTTGCGGTATCGCTTCGTTATGTATCCGGTGATACAGCAGCAAAAATTAAAGTATTTACCACCTGTATCCTGTTTGGGGTAGTGATCGTGGCGATTCTTTACTGGTATTTCGGAACCGAGCAGGGGCATTCCATCCGGGCAACCGGATGTAACCCGCAGATGGCGCGTGCACAGGGAATCAATACCAGCTTCTGTAAGGTACTGGCACTGATGATTTCCAACGGACTCGTTGGTCTGTCCGGTGCACTTTATGCACAGTATCAGGGTGCAGCGGATGTCAATATGGGACGAGGCGCAATCGTTATCGGTCTGGCTGCCGTTATTATCGGAGATGTACTGTTTGGAAAACTGTGTGCAGGAAAGAAACTGGCATTTGCATATACGCTGTTTTCCGTGATCGTTGGAGCGATCATTTACTACCTTGTGCTGAGCATCATTTTGTGGCTGAAATTCCCATCGGATGATCTGAAACTGTTCTCAGCAATCGTGGTAGCAATTTTCCTTGCGATTCCATATCTGAAGAATAAGAAAAAAGCAACAAGGGGGCTGTAACCGATGAGTGAGATGTTAAAAATTGAAAATATCCGGAAAGTATTCAATCCGGGTACGATAAATGAAAAAGTGGCTCTGGACGGTGTCGACCTGACACTTGAGGAAGGCGAATTTGTCACAGTGATCGGTGGAAACGGTGCAGGAAAATCGACAACACTGAATGCCGTAGCCGGTGTATGGCCGGTAGATTCCGGAAAAATCTATATCGGCGGCGAGGATGTGACAAAGTTATCCGAGCATCGCAGGGCACAATATCTGGGACGTGTGTTCCAGGACCCGATGACCGGTACGGCTACCACAATGTCCATTGAGGAAAATATGGCAATTGCAGCAAGACGTGGAAAATCCAGGGGATTGCGATGGGGAATTACCAAAGCGGAACGCGAGAAATACCGTGAAATGCTTTCCACCCTGCATCTTGGACTGGAAGATCGCCTGACATCAAAAGTCGGTCTGTTATCCGGTGGACAGCGTCAGGCAATCACGCTTCTGATGGCTTCCATCCAGAAACCGAAGCTTCTGCTTCTCGATGAGCATACGGCTGCGCTGGATCCAAAGACTGCCGCAAAGGTACTTGAGATTTCGGATCAGATCATTTCAGAGAATCATCTGACGGCCATGATGGTAACACACAATATGAAGGATGCGATTGCCCATGGAAACCGTCTGATTATGATGCATGAAGGAAAAGTTATTTTAAATATCGCAGGGGAAGACAAAAAGAAACTTACGGTCGGAGATCTGCTGCATCAGTTTGAAAAAGTAAGCGGTGAGGAATTTGCAAGTGATAAAGCACTGCTTTCGTAGAAAATAACAGAATTGTTTATGCAGGATAAGGGTCAAAACTGTTTTTGACCCTTAAATCATGTAGAAGGGAGATAGATATGCCTGTATTTGATTTCAGCAATACAACGGAAGAAAAGAAAGCCTGTGAGTGTACCTATACAACATTTCAGTCGAATGAAAACACTGCAAGTGCAAAATATCCGATTCTGGTTTTAGATAATACGGCAAAGCAGTGGAAATATCATTCCTGCGGAGTGTTTACGAACCAGACAAAGCGCACAGCATTTGAGTTTACCCAGGAAGACGGAACTGTATGTGCGGATATTTTGCGGGTGGATGCCCGTTTTGTCAATCTGCTTCGCTGGCTGGGGGAAAACCACATTAATGTCCGGCTGTCTGGAGAGAACACACCGGATGGATATGCCGTGTATAAGATCCGTGAAATTGCCTTTGGCGGTGGAAAAAAGCTTTCCGCGGAAGATGGCTTTTTACAGTTTATGATGGAGCGTCTGTTTGCCAGCAGTGCACCGAGTGAGGAAGCGGTGGATGAGGAGCAGGAGGAAGACGGCGATGATATGAAGCTCACCAGTATTCAGAGCATCACCGATTTTATGACCTGCGCAGGACGGACCATGCCGGATAACATCCGGTTGTGGGCACGCCGGAATTTAGCAGTGGCGCGTTCCAATGAAGTGTCTCCGGAAGAGCGGCGTCATGCACAGCGTGCACTTTCCATCATGATGAATATCCAGTGGAAAAACAATTATTTTGAGGCCATTGATCCCAAGGAAGCCCGTCGGATTTTAGATGAGGAACTGTATGGCATGGAGCGTGTAAAGCAGAGAATCATTGAGACGATCATTCAGATCAACCGCACACATACGCTTCCGGCATACGGACTGCTTCTGGTGGGACCGGCAGGAACCGGAAAATCGCAGATTGCCTATGCAGTTGCCCGTATTTTAAAACTTCCGTGGACAACTCTTGATATGAGTTCCATCAATGATCCGGAGCAGCTGACCGGAAGTTCGAGAATTTATGCTAACGCAAAGCCGGGGATCATCATGGATGCATTTGCCATGGCAGGAGAGTCAAGCCTGGTATTTATTATCAATGAGCTGGATAAGGCAGCTTCTGGAAAAGGAAACGGAAATCCGGCAGATGTCTTACTGACACTTCTGGATAATCTGGGATTTACAGATAACTATATCGAGTGTATGATCCCGACATCCGGTGTTTATCCGATTGCCACAGCAAACGACAAGGAGCAGATCAGCGCACCGATTCTGTCCCGCTTTGCGGTAATTGATATCCCGGATTATACGTTTGAAGAAAAGAAGATTATCTTCTCAAAATTTGCACTGCCTAAGGTATTAAAGCGCATGAGCTTAAAGGAAGAGGAATGTATCATCACAGATGATGCATTAAATACGATTGTGGATCTGTATTCGGGCACCAGTGGTATCCGTGATTTAGAGCAGGCGGCAGAGCATATTGCTGCAAATGCGCTGTATCAGATTGAGGTGGATCAGAAGAAACAGGTCGTCTTTGACCCGCTTATGATCGAAAAATTATTAGGTTAGGAATAAGAAAAGATGGATAGATTTTCTGCAATCGTTACCCGGATGGATGATGCCATCTGGAGTATGCTTTTGGTGGCACTGTGTCTGGGCGTGGGGCTCTTTTTATCATTGCGCATGCGTTTTCCACAACTGCGCCTTTTAAAAGAGATGGGCCGTGTCCTTAAAAACGGCGAGGAAGACGGAAATGGCATCACGCCTTTTCAGGCATTTGCAACCACTGTTGGAGCAAGAGTAGGGATGGGAAATATTGCCGGTGTTGCATCGGCAATTTTTTATGGCGGTCCGGGCGCGATCTTCTGGATGTGGATCATTGCCATTATCGGCGCGGCATCTGCATTTACGGAATCGACGCTGGCGCAGGCATATAAAGTGCGCCATGCCGGTGGTGAGTTTGTCGGCGGTCCGGCATATTACATAGAACGTGGCTTAAAATGCAAGCCTTATGCCATTCTTTTTGCCGTGGTCGCATTCTTGGGACCGGGCGTTTTGATGCCGGGAGTCCAGATCAACTCTTTGGTAACGGTTTTTGAGGAGGCTTTTTCGGTTGATAAAGTCATTGTCGGTGTCATCTGCTGTATTGTGCTTGCGATTGTTGTCTTTGGCAGTATCAAGCGCATTGCAAGGATCGCAGAACTTTTGGCACCCCTGATGTGCGCCATCTATATGGGGCTTGCCATTGTCATTCTGGGCATGAATATCACAAGGGTTCCGGCAACCTTTGCTATGATCTTTCAGTCAGCCTTTGGTTTACAGCCTTTGTTTGGCGGTATCCTGGGATCAGCTATTGCCTGGGGCGTCAAGCGCGGCATTTATTCCAATGAGGCGGGTATGGGCTGTGGCGCCATCGTATCGGCAGCGGCAGAGTGTTCCCACCCGGCAAAGCAGGGATTGGTGCAGGCATTTTCCATCTATGTAGATACCCTTCTGGTCGGTACATCTACGGCACTGATCATCCTTTTGACCGGTACTTATGATGTGACGGACGGCGCGGGAAACCTGCTCTTAGACCAGACCGGAGGCATAGAGGCTGGAATCAAGTGGACCCAGCACGCCCTGATGTCTTCTTATGGTTCCTGGAGCGGTAAACTTTTAGCGGTTATTATCGTTTTGTTTGTCTTTACCTCCATGACAGGCTATTGTTACCAGGCTGAGGCGAATATCCGTTATCTGACCGGGGGCAACGAGCGTGCCATCACCTTATGCCGCATGATCTTTGTGCTGGCATCCTTTATGGGCTGTCTGGTCAGCGCAGATGCCATGTGGGCGTTGGGAGATATCGGTTATGGACTGATGGCATGGGCAAATATCATTGCCATTTTATTGTTATCCAAACAGGCTTCTGCCATTTTAAAAGATTACGAAGTGCAAAAAAAAGAGAAAAAGCGCCCGGTATTTGACCCGGCAAAATTTGGTATTTCCGATGACAGCGGGGCATGGGCGAAAGAAAAGTAGGAAAAAAGATGAATTTTTTTGTAGTTTTACAACAGATGCTGGCATTGTTTGCCATGATCTTTATCGGATTTTATGCATATAAGGTGCACTGGGTGACGCAGGATACGTCCGACCGTTT
>ERZ773276.1953-NODE-1953-length-13859-cov-14.068458_pt1 | contig 13859 bp, 12 predicted proteins | sample MGYA00511386_ERZ773276 | MGnify/ENA primary metagenome ERZ773276 (study PRJEB29015, sample SAMEA2737778) | human gut metagenome | biome: human gut; feature: human-associated habitat; material: faeces | place: China | collected 2012 ...
GAAGTATGAAGAATACTGGCTGGATAACATATTATAAAACTTCTTTTCCGCATTAACGGAAAAGAATCAATCAATTCAGCGACCTTTCTCCCTTGCCGTCGGCCGCCATCAGGCTGCCGTCGGTAAAATTAGTGTAGCTGATTTTAGGGCATTTAGCCGCACTCTCTGCCGATGGTGTGAGCCAAGGCAATGAGTGTGGACAGTTGGAACACCTATCAGAGATACCTTGTAGCGTTTTGATTCTGGTAAGAATCAAAACGGCCTATGCGGACTGTTAGTAGTCCACATAGGCTAGGCGTTCCTTAGAACTAATCTATTAGTTCCTATTTGATTGGAGACATTTTTTTATGTCTCTCTTTGTAAGTATCCCATATTGCCCATGCAATGATGCAAAGACCACCTAATCCAAGAATTGACAAAAATATTATTAACTCCATATTTATTTTATTTTAATTTCCAATATAAGATGAAACCGCTGACTAGGAAAATAAAAAAAACAACGCCTCCTATCGTAAACAAAGTCGTATAATCTTCTATTTCCTGTTTCATGATACCAGTTAGGATAACACCTCCCAATACTAATTTGGAGACATCAAGGCAATAGTCCGCCAACTCCTCCATTAAATACTTTTTCTTGTCTTTATCCATGTTGCAAAGATAATAAAATTAATTATTAATCTTTCTGTTTATACTATTTTTAATATTGACGTTGGCATTAAACACGACTATTGTCACGGTAAGAGTAGTAATCGCCATCTGTCACTATCACGTGATCCAAGAAGTAGATATTCATCATCTCACATGCCTTTCTGACCTTTTCGGTGATTCTATCATCATCTCTGCTAGGATATAGCGATCCACTTGGATGGTTATGACAAAGAGCCATTGCGGTTGCATTGTTCAAGCAAGCCTCTCTGATAACAACACGCACATCAACGGCTGAGAATGTTATTCCTCCATGAGATAATTTTACTGCTTTTATTAACTTTAAGTCATTATTCATCAACAAGACCCAAGCCTCTTCTTCCTGTAAGTCATACATTTTGGGGTGCATGTAATTATAGATTGACGTTGAGCTATTGATACGCTCCTTCTTCTTTGAAGATTCACCGAATAATCTTCTTCCGAATTCGGTTGCAGCAAGTATGGCCATGGCTTTTGACTCATCAATGCCTTGGACTACTTCAAGTTCCTCAATGCGTTTTTGGGAAATCTCTTTCAAATTATTATTGCAGATGTTAAGGAGCTGGCGAGCCTGTCGCATAGATTTAGAATCACTCTTTCCTATGATGAGAGTAAGTAAATCGACATTTGTCATATTCTTAACTCCACCGTTAACCAGTTTGTAGTCTGGTCTTTCTTCCATCACCAAATCATTAAAATTATTTTTCATACTCATGAATTTTAATTGTTTTATATTGATGTCGGGTTTTCCGATTCCCCTAGCCTTTTTTAATTTTTGCCAGTTTTGGTTGCCCGAACTTTTTTTTTGATGTCGGTATATCCGTCATCTCCTGAGCCTTTTTCTGCGCTAAAAAGTAGTTTGACCTTAAAGTACAAAGGCAAGTAATCGTTTGGAAAGTTTTCGGAATACCCAATCTTTGATTGTGGAAGGCTGCTGAAAAGTTTTCTAGCGATAGCGAGGCACGAGCGTTACTTGCCGTGTACGTGGTCAAGCTAACTTTGCAAGGAAAAAGGGAAGGATGATGGATTCATCTTAAGTAAAAAGTGAGAGGCAGCCAAAGACGGCAATGTAAGTTAGATAGAAGAAACATAAATGTGTTAATATAAGAGATTTATTTTCTTTTGAGCGTAGAGTGATCCTAAATTCTGTAATTTTGCCCCTGACAATATATAATACATTTAAATATAGATGACTATAATAGGTATAATGTAAATATAGCAAGTACCTACAAAATCTGTTGTGATAACAGATTAGTTGGTGGATCGCTAATACCCCAAATATAAAGTCAATAAAGATTGTCAGCATTTGACCTATTAGGTGTGCAAGAGCGCTTGCACACTTTTTTTAATGGCTACACATTAGAGATTATTTTTTTGTTGTGAGTATATATATTGATCTGTTTGCATACCTTAATTATTTTAGTTAACTTTGCAGCTAAATAATTAACTTTATCGAATTTAAATATGAAAGGCTATATTTTTAAGCTACTTATAGCAATGAGCATTCTTTCTATGACTGGATGCGGTACCATTCATGGTGATGATATTCCTGGCCTTGCTTTGGCAGGCGTTGTAGGAATATCCAGTATCATACAAAATGTCACTAAGAACAAGGCAAGGAAAGCCGCCGAAGGGCCAGTTCACGAAGACTACTTTGCAGACGGTTACAATCTTACTAAATACTATAACCGTCGTTATGCTGTTGGATTAAAAGAATGTTCTGTTGATCGTTTCGACGATTCTGACACCCTATGTTATGTGAAGCTTGTAACAGATCAGGAGAAGGATGGCAATTTTTACTTCATGGAGTTGAACGAGAGAGATGCCACTATTCTTGTTGAGAATACCATCAATGAAGACTATGGCAGCAAAGAAGAAAGATCACAGTGGTTTACCACATGGCTTGACAAAACAGAGTTTACCGATCTTGGCCCTTATCATCGACACAATAAATATTGGACATATTATAAGCAACGTCACGTTTTCACACAAAATCATCCAGAAGCTGTTGAAGACCCCACGGTTCGAGGAATGGGAACATTGCCTTTTAATCAGAAAACCGCAAGTGAAGCCTATCAACGACAGGTCTCTAATGCTGACGGAGCTGCTTTTGCCAATTTCTTCTTAGCTATGATGATTATGAATTCAATGGGTTATCAGTCCAAGGGGAAATATTATTGTAACGGACTATCGTTTGATAATGAGGCAGCAATGGAAGATTATAAGAATGCTAATGGATTAAAGTAATTAAGTATAATTGTTGGTAAAGGCAGCCGTTTAGTGCTGCCTTTTTATTTTATCCATTCGTCTATTATTACGCCAGAATTCTTTAACTTATCATATTCTTGAATGTACTTCTCATATTTGATTCTATCAAGTCGATAGAAATTACAAGGTAGACTGTTTTCCTTACAGTATTTTTTTAAGTTGAACCTCTTATATACTTTACAGATATGGCCGTATCCCCAATCGTCGCCTCTATTAAAACACATAATGCGTTGGTATGGGTTATAATTCTTGCTTATGGCCTTAGCAAAGAAGGCCTCCCACGGCGCATCCGAGCTTAAGAAAGAAACCTCAAAATCACATATGTGCCTAAAATAGGATTTACAATTTGTATTAATAAAATTCCATCCTCCACTTGGATAGCATATAAACTTCGTTACGGGCCTTACAGTATTTATTTTCTTTATTTCCGTTTTTGGTAGAAAACCATAAAACTTAATGGAGCTATCTATCCACTTAACTGATGTTTCACTTTTCCAATGCCCATTTTCCTGTAATGGAACTCTGCCTGTGATAATATCTTCGATATCTTGTTCCGATGTTATTTTCAATTCTATGATTTTGAGACCAGATTTGATTTTTGTATCTTCGCATCGATGTTTGACATATATCTCGATAAACAAGGGGTCTAGCCCTTCCTTTTTACTAGGGCACAGAATATCTGCAATGAATTCCTGGTTACTTTTGGCATATTTTTTTTCAACCACAGCTTCACCATACCAAGTTTTCAAATCAAAAGATTTTTTTACGCTTTCTTCATCCCATCTACAAGATTCCTTATTTGGGAACTTACAACTATCTATATCCACACATTCTGTCTCTCTCTTAACATTAAGATATATATTAACAGAAGTACTTGTGTTGAACCAATCCCTTATTTTTATTTCCGCAAGTGAATGCAGATATCGATTATAGTCACAGTCCGCATCAGGCTTGTGAGCGAAGTGCCATTGCCGAACTTTTCCACATCTTAAAATCATCTTGCTCTTACAGTAAGGGCAAGTGTATACACCTTTCCTTGTGTGAGCCTCTTTGATATTGACAATCTTGCCCGTGTAGTCGCAAGCATAATGTTGATGATGGTGAATGTTATTCGTTTCGACCATAATGTATACTAAATAGTTATTTCAGAAGAAATCCGTATTCATACACTTTTGGCTCTATTGCTTTCGCAAGCCCTTTCAAGTTGTGACGCAATTTTGTTATTATTGCCGTATACTGATCATCTTCACTTTCTGTTTTCATCTGTACTTTTCCTTTTTTTGTGGTTTTGTAGCCTTGGAAATGAAGCCGGATGTCGTAGAGTGATGCATTGGGAATGGCGTTGGGCTGCCGGTGGTAATAATTCCACAGCTCACGTCCGGCATCCATCACGGCCTTGGCCTCGGGCGAAAGATGCTCCAAGGGGATGAAATCCTTTTCATCCGCAGAAGGCGCTTGAATTTTTGCAGCTGCCAAAGGCTCGGTTGCAAACATATCCTGCTCCATAGGCACAACCTTTACTTTTGTCGTTTCCATATCTACGGCAGACAATTTTCCGTGAAGAAAGTCGCTCATGAAATGGCTGTCGAACGCTTCCTGCGCACCAACCTCATCCTCGGTAAAGGGTATCCAGTGGTTGGTGCCATCTTTGCTTTGGATTCTGTTTTGACCGTCGAACAATGAAAACACGATGCAGTCAGTCAGAAACGTTTTATCCCTGTTCCATTCATCGGAAGGTACAAGATATTGGTCTCTATCGTTCATCCACGTGGCTTGTACAGCTTGTCTGATGGCAAGATATACACACATCGGCATTACATTCCGCTTCGTAATCTCAGCATAGAAGTGGTTGTGAATATCATTTGCTGACAACTTGCTTGTAATGTAAATGCCGAGATTGTTTTGCACATTAGTACCATTCATCCTTAGATAGCCGATAGGGTTAGACTTCTTATCATAGAATTGTCTGAGCCATACAATTATATTCGTATGATTGGCATACGAACTTATTTTTCTTTTACCCAGCAGCTGCCCCTCTGCACTGTACACGTCTGTATCAGTTTGTTCAAAAGGAAGTTTGTTTTCTTCTGTATGCCAGATGAAAAAGCCTATAGGAAACTGCCCCTTCACATTATCAAATGTGTTGGCCGGAACGATAAAATTTCGACCGAGCTTCGCTCGGAAATGGCTGCGGAAATCACGGAAGTTCGGTGCTTGCAGAATTTTCAAAGTTGAAAATTCTGCAAGCACCGATGTAGGGATTTCATCGTAAATGCGTGTGAAGAACTGAGCAAACAGTTCCCTGCATGCCAATCCCATCTCTTTCTTGTACTTGGAATATACATAGTTATTGAATGCCACACCAGACTTATTCTTTCCAGTACCGCTTCTCTGCTTAGCATCGCCTGCCTCCGCATAGGGCGGATTGATGTAGAAGACAAGTTTCTTGCGCTTCTCGTCATCTTTCAGTACCTCCCTTAACGAAGCCGGTAGTTTACTGTCGGTTTTGTCAAGGTCGAACGGGTCGTTGAGAAAATCGAACTGGAATACATGCTTGTCGAGTAGGTTTGCACCTTGCCCGTTTGCCGAAGCCTCGTTCATGTGCCGGATTCGGTCGTGAATGACATCGACATCGGCTTGGTCAAGCGTTGAGACCCAAATGTGATATTTGTTGGTCAGTCCAGCTTCAAGGTTGCCAGTACCTCCACAGCAATCCCAAATATAGTATTCGTCTTGCCAGTTCTCGCCCAATTCCTCAGCAAGGTATTGTTGCGACAAGTCTACCCACTTACGCGGCGTGAAGAAAGAGCCTTTTCGCTCCCTAACATCTTGTGGTACGAGCAAGTCTCGTCGTTCAACGATATAATCCCAGTACTCACGTTTTGGCGGACGTTCGTAATGATTCCAGAACTGAGTATGAGCCACCTGCTTATCATTAAAGCAAGCTTTCTTGGAGTCCAGAAAACCTGTTGCGTCAATTTTTCTATCCAGTTCATAGTAGTTTTTGCGGAGAAGCACATATAACTTCTCACGCAAAGACACATTATGTTCTGAAAGAATATCAGCCAAGTAAAAATCTGCATCAATGATACCCTGCTTCTTCGCCAATTCCCAATCTACAGCAATGCTTGGCTTAACCTTTTGTAGCCATTTTTGGTAGACAGAAGTGAAGTTATTTTTGTTGATTCGTATTTTTGATACACCTTTCTTCCCTATAATGAAGTTATTCTTGATAAACAGTCGTAGATCCTTCTCGTCCCTATCATAGTTAAACTCTAATAGACTTTCTTGCAGAGACTCTTTTACTTTGTCAAGAACCTGTTTGAATTCTTTTGTCTCGTGGTCGGAAGGTTTTACATTCCAGTTAAAGTCATTTTGATAGAATATATCCAGTACCGTGTTATATGGGATGAATGCGATTTTCTCAGCATCAAATGCGCCGAGAAACGAAGGAGGCAGCACCTTGTCAAATGTGCGTGCTTTTCCTATTGTAATGATAAGCTGTACAAAGCTTTCATATATGTCATGCTGAGTGCCTTTTTTCGCTTCTGCCCAAAGTAAGTATTCTGTCTCGAAAAAATGAGGCTCTGATATAGGAACAGCGACTGCAAAGTCAATGTCTCCGAGAACTTGTTCTGCGTCATAGTCTTTAAAGAAGTCCTTCCTTAGGCGATTCTTTATTTCTTCTTCTCGTATATTGTTGCTGTATGACATTTGCTGTTAGTTTTATAACTATGCAAAAATAGACAATTAATTTTATACCTGCAAGCAAAGCACAACATATTTTTGGCTTAATCATCATCTTTCATTCTTATAGTCTTAACAGGTTCTAAGGCGGTGTTTTGAGAAACGCAAAAGTGTTAATATAAGAGATTTATTTTCTTTGCGTAGTTAGTCCATCTAACATTTATTTACTTTGCATACACAAAATTAAATAAGGAACGAAATAAGTAATATATAATATATGGGAGCATTTGCAATTTTTGCGTCTATAACGACATTTATCTTCGTAGTCTATTTTGCTGTGATGATGGCCAAAGATGCGTCTGGGGTTAAGAAAACCACCAAACATGATGTAGAGGTGATCAGTACAGGAGGTGTAGCGATTGGGGAGAAGAAAAGTGACGATTCAGCGGACGGCAAGCCTATTGTTGTCAGTGAGGCAGAAGATGGTTCTTTTGCCATCCATGATGATGAAGGCAGATCTTCTGAGAGTGGTACAGGATCAAGTAATTTACAAGAAACGCCTTTTGATCAGCCAAAAGAGAAGACTGTAGAGGATGTTCGCAATGCCTCTGACACAGATCTTCTTGCAAGCACGGAGGAAGCCGAGCAAGAAGCCAGCCTAATTAAAGTTACTCATGAAGGTTCTGTTACTTCTTCTTATGAGAATTTCGCAAATCTTGATGAATTAGATAATAGTTATGACTTTTATAATCCAGAGGATGATGATTAATACCAATCACAGATATCTATTAGTAGCTCTGATGTTGACATCAACTGTTATTGTCACAGCTGCTCCAGCTTGTGGAGCGACAGACTACACAAGCCATTCCTACGCCCTATATAACATGGTCGTGTTCGTGTTGGCTTGTATGACGGCAGTGTTGTCAATTCTTTATGTGTTAGCAACTATTATTGGCCTTTATAGTGCTACTACGATATACATCAAGATGCAGTCGGGTGAGGATGGCATAATGAAGTCTATCTATTTACTCGTTGGAGCTTGTATCTTTCTTGTAGCAGCTAGTTTAGTGCTTCCCAGCTTCTTTGGGTATACATCTTGGGGATCAGATCATCTCTCTCATTAGTTATATCAATTTTATCATAATTAAATAAGTTTCATTTTTAAACAAATTGTTATGTTTGCAAACAACAAGTTCGTTTCTTCAATTGTACTCCATTTGTCGGAGGGATTTCGCAAAGCCGCCACTTTCGTAACATCGAACCACCGTGTTCTGATGCTGGCATTTTGTTTTGTTTTCGTTATCGCTGCGAGTGCCCAGGGGAATGTTGATACTGGAACCGGTGTTACCGCTATCAATTCAGTGGCCACTTCGTTAAAGGATTATATTCCTGCTGTGCGTACACTGTGCTATGCCCTTGCTGGTATCATCGCAATCGGTGGTGGTATCAGTGTGTATATCAAGATGAATAACGAAGAGCAGGATGTGAAGAAGAGCATCATGATGATTGTAGGTGCTTGTATTTTCCTTATTGCTGCCGCCACCTTCTTGCCTAAGTTCTTTGGTTATTAATCATGTCTGAACAGGAAGATAAATATCCTGCCTATCCAGTCTTCAAAGGGCTTCAACGCCCTTTTGAAGCTTTTGGTTTACGAGGCAGATATGTATTCTGGGGATTAGGAACCGTTGCTGGCACTCTTCTTTCTTTCTTAGGAGGTTATGCCATCTTCGGTTTCCTTCTCTCTCTGATTATTTCTGGAACTATATTAGGTGTAGGAGGTGTATTGATTCTGGTTAAACAGCATAAAGGGTTGCATACCAAGAATACAGAGAAAGGATTATTTATTGTGTGTAGTAATACCAGATACTCTCATAAGAAATCCAAGACTGTTTATTGAAAAGACCTCGACATTAAATTAAGTAATATATAATTAAATATAGAGTATGTTTGCTTTTGTTGTCATACTAGTCTTTCTGAGTATACTTCTGGGCATGGCTGTTTCCGTTAAAGCTTTTGGCACAGGCGGAAAGCGAGCCAAGATTTTTAAGAACATCTATTTCAGTGTAGAAGATGTAGATGGCAAGGGTGTTGTGTATACAATGGCCGGAGACTACTCGTGTATTTTAAAGTTAGAGAACCCCATCGCAAAATATAGTGCGGACACAGATAAATATTACAATTTTGTCACTCTGATGTCTTCTATCATGGATTCATTAGGAGATGGCTATGCCATTCAGAAGCAAGATATTTTTGTCCGCAAGCATTTCCATATGTCCTCTTTACTCTCCAAGGACTCATCGCAAGGAGCAGATAGCAAGCATTTTTTGTCTAACTGCTATTTCCGATTTTTTGACGGTCGCCCTTATGTTGAGCAAAAGACTTACCTTGTAGTTACGCAAAAAGGTCGTCAGGGAGGATTCAAGACTTATGACGAAAGTCGTTATAAGGATTTCTTTATCAAGGTTGGCAAGGTCTATGATCGTTTGAAGATCAACCAGATATCCTGTCATTTCCTTGATAGTAAAGAGTGTCAAGATTATACCGATAGGTATTTGGCGCAAGATTTCAGAGACAAAAGTTATTCTTTGTCCGATTTCAATGTTGGCAAGGAAGAGATCGGCATGGGAGACCGTCACATGAAGGTCTATAGTCTTTTGGATATTGATGATGTAGGACTCCCTCTTAATATTCGTCCGTTCACTGTCAGTACCATCAATAATGTAGTGACTTCTGAGGATTTGTTGAGTGGTCTAGATCATGTAGTAGATGCAGATACAGTAGTCTACAACCAAGTCTTCTATGTACCTAATCAAAGAAGGGTGATGGCGCATCTTGACAAAGAGATGAACCATCATGCCTCTATTCCCAATCCGAGCAACCAGATATGCGTAGATGATATCAAGGCTGTCAAGGAAGAAATAGCCCGTAATGGACGGCATCTAGTCTGGGCACATTTCAGTTTGGTGATTACTGCTGACGCAGATAAGGACTTTCATAAGGTCACTAACTATTTAGAGAATGTTCTTGCTAAGAACAATATGCATCTGTCAAAGCGTACAGACAATCAGTTGGAGCTCTTTGTCAGTAGCTTTCCCGGTAACTCTTTTAAGACCAACGCAGACTATGACCGTTTCCTTACGTTGTCAGAACCAGCCTTTTGCATGATGTATAAAGAACGTCAGGCGCATGGTGACAAGACCCCTATCAAGTGTTATTATACAGACAGGCAGGGCTTGCCAATGCCTTTGGATCTTACAGGTAAGGAAGGCGAAGTTAAATATACCAACAATAGTAATTTCTTTGTTCTTGGCCCTTCTGGCAGTGGAAAGAGTTTCTTTATGAACACCGTTATGCGTCAGTATTATGAGCAGAATACAGATATTGTTATTGTTGACACAGGTGACAGTTATGAAGGACTTTGTTCTTACTTTAATGGCACCTATATCACCTATAGCAAGGAACATCCTATCTCGATGAATCCTTTCAAGGTGACAGAGGAAGAATATAAAGGTAATTTCTTGGAGAAGAAGAACTTCTTAAAGTCACTGATCTTCTTGATTTTCAAAGGTTCTTCCTTGCCCACGAAGTTGGAAGATGTTATCATCAACCAGACCATCATTGACTATTATGAAGCATATTTCCACCCCTTCAATGGTTTTACCAAAGAAGAGCGCAAGACCATGCGTGACATTCTACTTCTTGATGACAAGAAGAATGGCAAGTATGAGAAGTTCGAAGAAGAGATGGAAGAAAGATATGGAGATGAGTATGACCTTGAAGATCTTACTAACAAAGATCCAGATGATATTCAAGTAAGTGAGCGAGAACATCGTCTTAAAGGCAAGCTTCAGGCCGTCATTGACGACAAAGCAGCTACAGAGGGAGAGAAAGAGGCTGCTAAGAAGCAGTTGATGAAGCTTACGCCAGAGGTCATCGAGAATCATTATCTTCAACGTATCGAGCGGCGTATTACGAAGATCGAGCATCAGAAGAAGAGCATGAAAGTTACTGAGCTCAGCTTCAATAGCTATTATGAGTTTGCTTTAGAGCGCATTCCACAGATTATGAGTCAGGAGCATGTCACTTTCAATATCAATGATTTTGCTACCATTTTGAAGCCCTTCTACAAGGGAGGAGAAAAGGAGTATACGCTTAACAATGATATGGATATCTCCCTTTTTGATGAAAAGTTCATTGTCTTCGAGATTGATAAGGTTAAGGATGACCCTGTCCTTTTCCCCATCATCGTGTTAATCATCATGGATGTCTTTACACAGAAGATGAGATTGAAGAAAGGGCGCAAATGTTTGGTCATCGAGGAAGCATGGAAAGCCATTGCAACCCCCATCATGGCAGAGTATATTAAGTACCTATATAAGACCGCCAGAAAGCACTGGGCAATGGTTGGTGTTGTGACACAGGAGATAGAAGATATTACCTCTTCTCCTATTGTCAAGGAAGCCATCATCAGCAATTCTGATGTCTTTATGCTACTTGATCAGAGTAAGTTCATGGATAAGTTTGATGATATCAAGTCAACGCTGGCTTTGAGTGACATCGACTGCAAGAAGATCTTTACCATCAACCGCCTTGACAATCACGAAGGCAGATCCCCCTTCAAGGAAGTCTTCATCAAACGTGGTACTGTTGGAGATGTCTTTGGTGTTGAAGAACCACCGGAGTGTTATATGAGTTACACGACGGAGAAGGTCGAGAAGGAAGCCCTAAAGTTATATAAGAAACTCTTACATACCGATCATGCTCATGCCGTGGAAGCCTTTGTTAGAGACTGGCAGCGGAGTGGCATAAAGAAGTCTATTGACTTTGCAAAGAAAGTCATTAAAGACGGCAGAGTATTGAATATTAGTTAAATTATTTTGACGATACAACTATAATCATTCAGATATGAAAAAGTTATTAGCAGTATTATTACTGATCCTTTGCAGTGTACAGAGCCAGGGGCAAGCGTCCGTAGCATCTGTCAATTTGGATTTTAAGACTGCATCTGCTATGGAGGCTACCTACGACATTGAGAATGCCGCAGAGCAGCGTGCTGTTGATAACTTAAATGAGATCCTTTCCCATTATACCAGTGCAGGTATAGCTACGGCCGGTATTTATCTGTCCAAGTATAAAGATCGTCGATCATTGACCAACGTTGGCCTTTTTTCTGACGAAGAAGAGTGGTACTATCAGCGCATCCGCAACATGGTGATGAACAATATTAATCCCATGTTGTTGGATGTAGCTATCAAGCTTATCAAGCAGCCCCAAAGTTGTTTGGAATGGGGCCCATATCTGTATCGAGTTACCACTAATGTCGAGAATCTCTGCAAGCAGTTTGAACTAGTTGCTACAAATGGCAAACTCAGCTTCAAGGATGTACCATTTCTTGTGATTAATACAGCGTTGCGTAAGTATTTTGATCTTTCGCAGTTTGACGGTGTTGACTGGCGTAAGGCCATTAACGATGTCATTACGGTCACAAAGAATATCAACATTAAAAAGATCTTAGAAGAGTTCAAGAATGTTGGTGCTGCTATAGCTAGTGCAGGGAAAGAAATCGGGGAGAGCAACTATGCAGAGTTCTCTGAGGTCGGCAAAGTCTTTAAGACCAAGCCAGAAGAAGTTTTACGTCTCTATAATAAGTACAGAGAAGTATATGAGCAGATTCATTCAGCCCAGAATGCCAAGGACATTCTGTTAGCAGTGATTGGTACGACCGAGCCAAAGGGAGTATATAAGCTCTTCATGTATGACAACTACAGTATCGAAGGCTTTATCAGCGATTATCTGAAAAGCCTGTCCGAGCAATACTACCGTCAACGTTGGTATATCTATTCTGAGGACAAAGGCGATCAGATCCTATGTGATTATACCCCTACATCTTATGATGACCGTGAGGATTCTCGTTGGAGTTCAGAGTGGCTTGAATTTGTCTCTAAGAGAGATAAATTGCAGCATCATTATCTGACTACTGCTGAGCGTAATCAGTTGAAACAGTTAGCCAAGAATAGATGTGGTTGGGATGAAGCAAGAGTTGCAGAATACAACAGAAGTCATCCCAATCATCATTGCGAGATCACCTACACTCTCAACCACAAAGACTACACAGAAAGTTACAAGCACGGTTTGGGTGGTAGGCACCGTAAGCTTCATTGCTTCTATTCCTATTCCGTAGTTGTAGAAGACAAGTGGAATGTCGAGAAAGATGTCTATGAAGAGATGTATGATTCTAAGACAATGGACCTCCAGACCTTTGCAGACAAGATGAAAAACAAGTTGGATTACTATAACAGTACTTCTGAGGACGGCGAAGCAGAACAGAATTATAAGCTTGGCAAAGACGAACCTGCTTATTATCAAGAAGCCGATGATAAGCAAGTAAAGGGAGCAGCCAATGTAACGTTCTTAGCGAATTGCCATGACGGTGCGACACTTGCTGACGGTTCATTCTCATGGTATGAAAATGGAAGTCAGGGAGCTCATCTTACCGATAAGTCAAAGGACTTTGCTTTGGGTAACACGATCCTTCCAACCAATGAAGAGGGTGGTGGGAAGTTGTCTGACATACTTACAGAGCAGGAAGCACAGCAGAAGCAATTAGAAGGAAGGCTTGCCGAGATAGACAAAAAGCTATCCGATCTCATTGACCAGCAGAAAGCAGCGGAATTGGCAGGAGACACAAAAAAAAGGGCTGCTATTATTGCAGAACGTAATAAGTATACAGATCAAAGAAATGACATTGAGCAGCAACTTAATGATGTCAAAGAAGAAGTTAATGCCACCAACGAAGCTATTGATGAGTTCTGGGAAGATCAAAGTCATGAAGATAAGTCCAAATATAGAATTACCAAGAACCTAAAAGAACTTGGTGCTGCCTATCAGATCACATGGTATATGCCGGGAGAATGGTCGGACTATGATAGTGATGAGTATGAATACACAGTAAAGGGATATAGCCCAACATTGAAGACCGATGTTGTTTACACAGCCAAACTTCGTGTGGCTCGGCCTCCCAAATATTTTATGGGTATCAGAGTACATCGTGCTATACTTAGTGTCGATTACGAAATCTCAACGCATGAATCATCAGAGACTGTTGTTGATGTGATGCGTTTTGACAAGAACGAAGATGCCCAGTCACGGGCGGACGCAGTGAATAACTCAAGTTTCGCAAGTGAATGAGCATACGCTCAAGCTGCATTAATATTGTATAG
>ERZ773276.1966-NODE-1966-length-13753-cov-23.019638_pt1 | contig 13753 bp, 10 predicted proteins | sample MGYA00511386_ERZ773276 | MGnify/ENA primary metagenome ERZ773276 (study PRJEB29015, sample SAMEA2737778) | human gut metagenome | biome: human gut; feature: human-associated habitat; material: faeces | place: China | collected 2012 ...
ACTTCTTTGTCAGCGACGATGCCAACCACATCCCCGTACGCTTGGATCTCCACCTCCGCTTCGGGTCTGCCAAGGCCTTCCTGGTTGGATATAAGGGCGTGAAAGGGGAAATCCAGTCACGCGTGAAGTAAGACGAGTAAACAAAATAGATTTTCAGGAAAATAGCATAAGGCTCTTGAAAATCTTCATCGGTGTCTATTACAGATTATATTGCAATAGAAAAGCCAAGACAAGGACTGTCCCCGTCTTGGCTTTTCTTTTATTGTGGATCCTTCATTGCTATAGATTTTCCAACTCCAAAACATGACTAGTTCCGTCCGATGAAGTGAGCAGATCCAGTCCTATCTTCATCAAATAATCACCCGTATAGATTTGTCCGTCACATAAAAGCTCACTCTTTTTGCCAGGCAAAAGATTGATCTCCTTGACTCTGTAGGTTCGCAAAGGATCGAGGCCTTGCAGACGTACTTTCCCAAGCGGTTCCTTGAAGCGTGGATATAGGTCATATGCAAAGACCACACCGTGCGTTTGGCTCTGAGACACATAGCATACAGCCATGTGGTTGCTCTCATAAGGCGATACCAGACGATATTGCTCTCCGTCAAGGATCACCGTCTGCAAACGCTTCCAATTGGCCACAGCCTGCTGCACATACTTGTAATCATCGGTAGACATGGTTTTCAAATCCATGTCAAAACCAAGCTTACACATAGAAGCCACATCGGTGCGGAACTTCACGCTCGCCTTGCGATTCCAATCGGTGACGTGCGCTGCTATTGCCTTCACAGGGAAGAACTTTGACATAGACCATTGGATGTAAAGACGCTCAAAAGGATCTGTATCATCCGAAGCCCAAAACTCACCGAAATACTTCAATGCCTCATAATCGCAACGTGCGCCACCTCCTGAGCAAAGCATCATCTCCAATTTTGGATATTTTGCCTGTATACGCTGCAAGACATGGTATAGTCCACGCACATAGTCGATATAAAGATTGCCCTGATTGGCTTTGCCATAAGGTGAATAGATGTTGGTGATAGGAGAGTTGCAATCCCACTTGAAGTAAGCAATGTCTGGATTCTCCGTCATAAGACGGTCTACGACAGAATACACATATTGTTGCACTTGTGGGTTAGAGAGGTCCAAGACTAACTGATTACGATAATAATAGGTCTCACGATTGGGGAGTTCTATTACCCAATCCTTATGCTTCTCATACAGTTCGCTCTTGGGATTGACCATCTCTGGCTCTATCCATAATCCAAACTTCACTCCAGCCTCCTTTGCAGCCGCTGTCAGAGCAGAGATGCCGCCAGGCAATTTATCGTGGGTTGGTGCCCAATCCCCAAGTCCAGCATGGTCATCTTTACGTGGATATTTATTGCCAAACCACCCATCGTCAAGCAAGAACATATCCACACCAAGGTTCTTGGCATCCTTCATCAGCTGAGCAAGAGTTTCCTGACTAAAGTCAAAACCAGTGTTCTCCCAGTTGTTAAGCAGTGTCATACGGCTGCCCTCTCCATCCCAAAGCTGGTAACGGCGTGCCCAGTCGTGAAGATTCCGTGTTGCCGAAGAGGTACCTTTGTCGCTCAAGGTAAAGATAAACTCCGGTGTCTTTAACGTCTGTCCTGGCTTCAACATATAGTCTGAAGCATAAGGATTCATACCCGGTATTACACGCAGACAACCCACATTGTCTACCTCGAAGGTGCAGTTGAAGTTGCCAGTCCACCCTATTGTCCCGAGCAACACCTTGCCTTCATCTTCCATCGCCGGATGATTAAAGCCAAGCTCAAAGAACGGCTCGCTCTGCATCGCGGCGCGGGTGCCAAGTTTGGTATCGATAATCTTCTTGCCAAACTGCAGTTGCTGTACCGCCGGCTGACCTTCTCGCGCCCAGTCACTATGGTAGTTGGTAAGATAATACTTGTCTGCATTGAAATAAAGCATACCGCTGGCATACCGCCACAACATCACAGGTTTCCTCTCGTGGTGTCGGATCTCACTCCATAGCTTGATGACGTTCTCTTTCTCATAAGCCACATAGTGAAGCGTCACATCCACAGCGTATTTATCATCGGCAAGCTGGATAACCGTCTCATTGCCGCCTTTGACCATCATCTGTCGGTGCGACTTGTAATGCAACTCTGTAGACAGATTGCCGTCAGCATGGGTGATGGCTACCGCCGGCTCAAAGAAGTCGCGTCCACCAGAGCCTGGATAAGCCTCATAACCACGCAACGGATAGCTGCCGTCACTACCGGCATATACCTTCCAATCCAGTTTGCCGAAATCCTGTTCCGAGGCTAATTTGTCACCAAGATAGACTTGGTATAACTGTCCGGAAGGTGATACTTGAAGTATTAAATCTGTTGCATCCGTAGAAATACGGATGTTTTTCACATCTGCTGCCTCTGTGCACAAGACACAGAGGAGCATAATGAGAAGTACAGAAATTCTATTTTTCATTGACGATGTCTTAAACATTGACCTTCGTTTGCATTAATAACCTTTGTTCTGATCCATGCTGCCATCAGCATTACGCATCTGCTGGTTCTGATTTAATTCGGTCTGTGGTATTGGCAGCAACATATTGCTTTCGACAAACGTACCGTTTGCCACGCTGCGCTTACACCATTCGTTACGCGTGGTAACAAACTTCTTCCACTGACCTGTACGTATGAGGTCGAAACGACGCCAGTTCTCGCCAAAGAGCTCTCGCATACGCTCATCCATAATCTGTTGGCGGAACTGCTCCTTACTCATCGCAGTCCAATCACTCACACCTGCTCGCTGTCTGACTATGTTGACGTATTTTATAGCATCACTCGTTCTTCCTAACTCATTAAGACACTCGGCATAGCACAACAGAATATCTGCGTATCGCAACACCGGAATGTTCTTACCAGACAGCCACATATTGCTGATGTTCAAGCCCGAGCCTTTGTCTGTACGATAGTCCTCATATTTCTTGATATGCGGTTTCAGCTCGTCATAGTCATTGCCCAGCCCTTCCCAAGTTAGCGTACTCAAATCTGGTTTTACGCCTCCATAGGTAAAATCATAACGTATCGAGGCATTACGGCGTTGATCACCCTTCTCCCATAAGCCTCCATCCTCTACACTGCTGTAAGCGTATGCTGTAGGCACTGCATGATCATAGCCAGAGAAATAGCATCCGTCACCAAACCAGTTTTGCACAGCACGGCTACCTATCTGGAACTGCACCTGATTGGCATATCCTCGGGCGTTGGAGAACGTCTGAGTCATGATGACTTCCATCGCCTCATTCTTAGTGTCGTAAGCAAAGAGATCAGCATAGCTTGGGTCCAGCTGATACCGTCCGCTGTTAATCACTTTCTCAAAAGCTTCAGCCGCCTTCTGATAATCACGCAATCCTGTTTCTTCGGGCGCACTCATATAAGCCTTGCCAAGCATAGCATATCCAGCATATTTGTTAGCACGGCCTTCGTCAATGGTCTCTGCACCTTTAGTGGCGCGTGTGAAGTCATCAATGATAAACTTCCAGACATCTGCTAGAGGTTTGCGACTGTTGTCGCCGTTTCCATCCTCTATGGGTACCCGTCCCCACAATGTAGTAGCCTGCAGAGTAAGGAAGCCACGTATGAAGCTGAGTTCTGCAATCAGTTGTTCACCCTTGCTGCCCGCCTGAGGATTCGTATTCTCAAGAGCCTGAATAGCATCAGCAGCCTCAGCGATGACAGGCCAACGATAGTCCCACAAATCTTTGACTTTGGTATTCTCGGAATTCAGATAGCCACAGTTCCAATCCCAAGCAGCCGATGTTGTGGTCTGCTCTTTCAAGGCTGTCAGTGCACCGGCCTGTATTTCGTCCGTTCCGACAAGCGTGAGCCAGCATCGCTCATCACGATAGTTTTCTTTCCATGCAGAATAAATGTTAAGGACACTCTTCTCTGCTGTGGCCATATCACTGTAGACTTGTTCCTTAGTGAGTGCGGTCTCATTGGTTTGGTCGAGCTGGTCATTGCATGATGACATAGTGAATGTCAAAGCAAGTGCCATAGCTGCGCTGTATATAACGATCTTTTTCATTGTAGTCGTATGGTTTATTGTTTATAGTTAGAAGGTCAGATTGATACCGAAAGTGAATGAGCGGCAAGGAGGATAACCAGTATCGCCAGTCTCAGGATCCATACCTTTATAGTCAGTGACGACAAAGAGATTGTTGGCAGTGACATAAAGACGTAAAGCATTAAGTCCTAAACTCTTGATGAGCTGTCGGTCGAAATTATAGCTCAAAGACAGAGTGGAGAGCCTCAGGAATGCGGCGTTCTGCACACTGAAATCCATATCATAGGGCTTATAGCCATTGTAGCTGCTGGTGTTGGTGACGACACGTGGGAATTTAGCGTTAGTGTTGGTTTCCGACCAACGATCAAGCAGATCAGTGCTGGCCTGACTGAGTCCATAGCTGCTAATAAGGCTCTCATACCAGTTGGAAATCCGTTCCACGCCAAGCTGATAGTTGAACACTGCATTGAGGGTAAATCCCTGGTATGTTACGTCTGTAGAGAAACCACCATACCACTTTGGATCTGTCTTACCCACAACGGTCTTATCATACTCATTCACTACGCCATCAGGCTTGCCATCAGGACCAGAGATGTCAAGAGGGAACAAGTCGCCAAGACCTACAGTATGTCCACTGTAGTTAATACCTTCCCATTGGCTGCGGTTGCTCTCAGTGGCGATGCCGCCAGTCTTGAGTGTATAGATAGTGTGAAGAGACTTGTTGAGGAAGATATTTCCTTCGCGCTCAGTGCCATTCAGGATGCTTGTCACATCGCCATAGAGCTTAGACACTTTGTTCTTGTCATGAGAGATGTTGACATTTGCGTTCCACTGGAGTTTGCTATTCTGGATAATGGCAGCATTAACGTTAAACTCTACACCATTATTCTTTACCTGGCCTATATTTTCCCATGTGGTGTTGTAACCCGTCGTGGAAGCCAAGGAATGCTGCATAAGTAAGTCATCGTTGACCGTGTTGAAGTAGTCGAAGCTGGCATTCACACGGTTGTTGAGGAACGCAACATCAAGGCCTACGTTAAACTGCTTCTGCTTTTCCCATGTCAGAGACTCTGTACCGCGATTAGTGCTACGGCTAATTGATGAAGCACCTACAGTAGAACCATTGACAGAACTGCGCAAGGCAATCATCTTGTACCATGAAGAATAAACATAGTTTTCAATATCCTGGTTACCGGAAACACCGTATCCCACGCGAAGCTTAAGTTTATCCAGCCAGTTGACCTGCTGCATGAATTTCTCCTGACGGATGTCCCATGCGAGAGAGAAAGAAGGAAGAAGACCCCATTTATGGCCACTTGCGAACTTCGAAGAGCCATCAAGACGTGCAGTAGCGGTAGCATAGTATTTGTTGTCATAGACATAGTTGCCACGCACAAGATAAGACATCAGAGTCTGAGTATAGAAGTTGGAACCAATCTCTGTGCTTTCGAATTTCGAAGCGGCACCAAGATCCTTATAGCCTAAATCATCGCTTGCAAAACGATAGCCTTTAGCCTTGGTATAGTCTCCTTTGGTCTTGGTAAACGAAGTACCGGCAAGAAGATTCATGTGGTGCACTTTGTTGAACGTGTGATCGCAGGTCAATGTATTATCCCACTGCCAATTGGTGCGTGTCCACCGCTCATGCTTAGCATTTGCGTCACCTGTCGTTTCTGTCTGCGGCTCATTGCGTACACTGGTAGGCGAATTGCCCGGCATATATTCCATCCACTTTTGGTTACTGATCTGTACGGCAAGGGTGGAGCGGAAATTAAGTCCCTCCAAGGGATTAATGTTCAAATAGTTGGTAGAGGACAGAGTTTGGCGGTTGCGCTTATACTGCACCTCTTCCATTGCAAACGGGTTGAACTCGTTGTTGTAGTTGGAATTATTTGCCTGATAGTAGACATATTCGTAGGGAGCAGTATGCATGGTTTCGGGATCAGCATACGGAGCGTAGTCAAGAAGAGGATTGCCATCGAGCGCCTTTGTGTATACCGTGTTGTCATGCATATGATCCGTCGTGTAATTGAAGCTGGTATTTGTACCGATCTTAAGCCAAGGCTTCAACTGAGTGTCAGCATTGATACGGCCATTGTATTTCTCTTGGTTGCTGTGACCGAGAATACCATTAGTTTTACTGTAATTCAGAGAGGCATAGACGTTGCCATTCTCCATTCCATTAGAGAAGCTGACAGTGTGATCCTGCTGCACACCAGTACGGAGGACTTGGTCAATCCAGTTGTAGCTACGTCCACTATTATATGTATCCAACTCATCAGAGCTAAAGGCCAAATTGGTGCCAAGGAGAGTATTATTGATATATGACTGTCGATCAGCAGTAGGATGATCCATCATATAACCGTTAGCAAAAGCGTCGATACGCAAGTCACCAAGCTGACGGGCACTCATGGTCTCTGGTATGTGACTCTTTCTGGTCACGCTGACAAAGCCTGCATAGTTGACTTGTCCCTCACCTTTCTTAGCTTTCTTGGTAGTAATCAACACCACGCCATTAGCACCACGACTACCATAGATCGCCGTTGCACTTGCATCCTTGAGTACTTGGATATTCTCCACATCGTTAGGATTGATGCTACCGAAACCGCCATAGGTGTTATCCATCACCTGGCCGTCGACGACATAAATAGGATCTGAACCCGAGTTGATCGTGTTCACGCCACGAATCTTAATAGAGCTGTCATCGGCCGGATTGGCATTGGCAACAACCGACACACCAGGCATACGCCCTTGTATAGCTTCATTAACGCTTGTAACAGGGCGCTGCTCCAGCACTTTCGAATCAACCATCGCCACAGATCCCGTCAAGTCGCTTTTGCGCATTACAGCACCAACAACGACAACTTCGTTGAGCGAAGCGTCTTCTTCTTCAAGCGTCACATTGAGAGAAGAGCCCGTGACTTTCAATTTCTTGGTTTTGAAACCGATGTAGGAGATGGTGAGCTCATCGCCTTGGCGGGCTTGGATAGTGAAGTTTCCGTCGAGATCAGTAACGGTTCCTTTTGTAGTGTTGGAAATCACAACACTTGCTCCGACTATTGGTTCGGATTGTTTGTCCTTTACGTTGCCCGACACATTGAGTGTCTGTGCCATCGCAGTGCCTGTCACAAAGAAGAGTGCAAGCAACAACTGAAATAAACGCTTAGTCATGTTTCAGGTTTTTAAATTAACTTTTATTGTTTAGATAATCGTGGATTGGTCCTCGGTAAATTCTGGATGCAAAGTTAGTAGTTAAAGAGCACTATTGAAGCGACCGGTAACGCCAAAGTAAACTACAACGGCACTAAGAACAAAAGATAACTATCTGAATACTAAAAATATAAGCTATATGCGCGTTACCATGAAAAGTAAGTCACATTTAAATACCTATACTGCAATTTAAGCTCATTTACCATAGTGTTATATCGAATAAAGTTTCGATTTTCCTTTGCTCTATCTCTTATTTACATTATCTTTGCAACAGAAACAACGAAAGCCATGACCAAGACCATCATAATTACCCTACTGTGCCTTTTAGTTTCTGTCGTTTCCCATGCAACGACAAACGACATGTTGCTTGCGCGCCTTGACAGCGTGCTGGATCACCGCGTCGATTATATCCAACGCAAGGAGAAACGATTGGATCTGTTGAGAAGCAGGATTGCAAAAGCCAACGACAACCGGGAAAGACTGTCGCTCTATGAAGCGATGTACGAGGAATACTATACCTTCCGATATGACTCCTGCATGGTATATGCCGAGCGCGAGTATAAATTGGCAAAGCAGATAGGCAACCACCGTCTTGAAGCGCTGTCGCTTATGCACCGTACTGTGCTACTGGCCACAAACGGATGCTACAGTGAAGGCGAGAAGGTGTTTAACAAGATAGACACCACCGGCTTTGATCGAAAAATGAAGTATGAATACTATTGGGCGGGGATGTGGCTTTATAACTATTGGTCCGGATACAGCGACGGCAATGAGTTTGCATCCGTCTACGACCGCAAGCGCAACTACTTTATCGCCCATGCCATTGCATACGCTGACAAGGGTACCGCCAACTGGTACTATCTCAATGCAGAGTATAAGAACTATGCAGACCGCGACCTCAAGGCTGCAATGAGATTCTACAAAAAGGCTATTGAGCTGACAAAAGAAAATACAAGGGTATATGCCTCTGCAACCTACGTGTTGGCACAGTGCTATAAACACTTTGGCAACATGCAACAATACGAGCACTGGATCCTCCGCTCTGCCATTTCCGACCAAATCATACCCCTGAAGGAGAACCTGGCTTTACAAGAGTTTGCCATGTACTACTTTGAAAAGGACCATCACAACGCCGGAAAATCATCACGATACATCAATCTCTCTTTGGAGGATGCTAAGTTCTACAACAATCGTCTGCGTATCCTTGAGATTTCGCAAAGGCTGCCTACTATCATGTCTGCATATGAGGATCAGCTCTACAAGAGTCGCAACGAGCGCACTATACAAAACTATATCTTAGGCGTTCTCGTCACCATACTCATGGCCACTGTCTTCTTTATCTTAAGACAGAACAGCAAGTTAAACAAACGTGGAGAGGAGATTAAAAAGAAAAACAGTGAGCTGTCGGTCTTAAACGACAAGCTAAGCAAGAGCAATGCTATACGCGAGAAATATTTGCATCTGTATATGGATCTCTGCGCTCTATACATCGACAAGCTCAACAACTATCGTACTTTAGTGGTGAGAAAACTAAAAGCTCATCAAACCGACAGTCTGCTGCGCAGCGCCAACTCTTCACGGCTGAATGAGCAAGAAGCATCAGAGTTCTATACACGATTTGACAAGGCGTTCCTTGAACTATTTCCCACTTTCATAACAGAATTCAATGGACTCTTACGTGAAGAGTGCAAGATTGAGGTTCCAGAGAACGGAAAACTATCGACAGAGTTGCGCATCTATGCTTTGATAAGACTCGGCGTAAAGGAAAGTGTGGAAATTGCCACTTTACTATTCTATTCACCTCAGACCATCTACAACTACAGGTCGTCAATGAAGAAGCGGGCAATAAAAGGCGATACACTTGACGAAGACGTAGCGAAACTGTGTAAATATGTCTCTTCTTAACTATAACCTCAATGACAACCAAGCGTCATAATCAACATTTTGCAAATGCTGCACACTGAGCGCTTGTTTCTTGTTCGGCGATACATTTATAATAACAGAAAAAGCCCCTCACAGACCAAAGAAATGGCTGTGAGGGGCTTTTTGCGTATGCTTATGTCAATATACAATGGATAAATAAACGCATGGGACTGCTTGCCATTGATCATGACAGACAGACAAGAGAAAGAGAAGAGAATATAGATGCGCAGAACCCAGTGGCGGGCTATTTGCCGTTGCAGACAAGGCGGAGAATCGTCTTGTTGCGCTGCTCCCGCTTGGCATCCTGCTCTACACGGCTGTTGACATCGAGCTGCAAGATAGGTTCTGTCTCTTTGCCATTGACCGTAGGCCAGCTGACGAGTCCGAGTCCGTTGGGATTACCCGTCTTGATGAAGTTGGCGTAATAGTTGCTAAACTGATCTGACACCCAATAGTCTTCGGGTTGCCAGTCATAGACGCGGTTGGTGGGCAACGTGCCCATGGCGTACTCAATATCGGCCGAGTGTACGGCACCCATATCCCGCGGCATGGTCGGTTGGCCATCTTTGGCATCCTGCACACCACCGGCGAGTCCTGGCACCTTACCTTTCAGGGCCATTGCCGGACGTGGATGGCAATAGCGATAGCGGTAGACGGGCTGTCCGCCTGTCTGTGCATGTACATAGCCCCACCGCCAAGTGGAGAAGTCGAGGAAGAGATCCGAGGCCAAGTCGATGCCGGGACGCCCCTTTAGATCGGCTTGCGTCTCTATGCCATAAAGCGGAAAGATGGAGTCGGTGGCAGTGCCAAAGACTTGCTGAGCCATAGCTTTGGCCTGGTCTACGGTGGCGACAAAGAGCGTCATCTCCTGATTGTTGCCGCCCAAGAGCAGGGGCACATGAGCCTGACGCCCCTCTTGGAATGTGACGGAGGGCTGCTCGAGGAAGAAACGTCCGTCAATGCAGGGTGCAGGCATACTGCGGTAGTGTACCTTCTTCATCAGTTCCTCTGCACTCATGGCGCGCAGTGCCTTGAGGTTGCGGCATCCGGCCGCCTGCATCATCTTCTTTCCCTCTGCCTCCGCCTCTTTCAGTGTGGGCAGCGGACGGAAGCCCAGGATGGAACCACTGGAACCAATGGCTTGGGCAAAGAGGTCTTTGCTCATCGGCGATGCCATCAGCGCGCTCACCGACACCGAGCCTGCCGACTCGCCCGCAATGGTGATACGCTGGGGATCACCGCCAAAGGCAGCGATGTTGTTTTTCACCCATTGTATGGCAGCCGCCTGGTCCATGAGACCATAGTTACCGCTGCCTTTTCCGCCGCTCTCCTTGGAGAGTTCGGGAAGACTCAAAAAGCCGAAGATGCCCTCGCGGTAGTTGGCGGTGACGGCAATGACGCCCTTGCGTGCCATCGTCTGCCCGGCATAGCGCGGCTCACTGCCACTTCCGGCCAGCAGTCCGCCGCCATTGAAGTAGATCAGCACGGGCAGTTTCTCCTTCATCGTCTTGGCCGGTGTCCAGATATTCAGATAGAGACAGTCCTCACTCATCTCCTTCGTACCAAAGTTCATGTCACCGAAGAGTGCCTCCTGCATGGGATTGGGGCCAAACTGCGTAGCCTTTCTCACACCCTGCCAGGCTGCCACGGGTTGTGGTTCACGCCAGCGGAGGTTGCCGACAGGCGGTGCGGCGAAGGGCACGCCCTTGAAGATCTTCACGCCCGAGGAATCAGTGCCAGCTAAGAAACCCTCGGCAACGCGTACATTGACCACATTTTGGCTGCTCAGACCTAAAGTCAGGAACAGCGAGGCAAGCGAGAGAAAGAATCTTTTGTTCATGATATATAACGACTTAGGATTGTTTCCACAAAATTACGAAATAGTTTTGGTTTCTCCAACAGATAGGAGAAAAATAGTAGTGAAGACTCTTTAAGCGATAAAAAGCAAGGAAAGATTACGAGTATTATTTCCCGTTTTCTTCAACGCGCCATCATTGAGGTCATAGCTACACCTATTTATTATAGCGGCGACGGAATAGAAACTGAAGCTTCCTTCCGTGCCATTTTTTTGCACGGAAGAAATATATTTGCAAAAATATTTGTTTTACTGCAAAACATGACGTAACTTTGAAGCGCCTTAAGGGTTAATACTGGCACGTGACAGCTATGTAAAACGTAATAATATTCACAAGAATGAATACATTGGTAAAAGAGCTTTCATATAATGAGGCTCAGTCAGCGAATGGAGGTGAAAGAACCTATGATGGCGGCACATCACTTTACTATAATATAACAATCCGTTAGGTTTATGAAAGATGCAATGAGTATAAGAAGATTGTTTAGCACGTATGACAAGGCTAACCACTCTACCATCTACATTATTGTAAAAGCCATATTGCTGTTTATCGTCCTTTCTATATGTGTTCGCATTTTTATGGGCATCTGCTATTCCCTTTTGCCGTCGGACATGACATGTGATGTGAGCACCCCTGCTGAAGAGCGGACGATAAATGGAATCAAATCTTTTTCCATAAGAGCATGGGGGGCGGTCGTTGTCATTGGCCCAATGATGGAAGAACTCGCATACAGGCTTTGGCTCTCAATGAAGAAGATACATGTTGCTATAAGCTCAGCTTTCTTCTTATACTACATTCTTGGCTTTGTATTAGCCGGTGATGTTCAGAATCGTATGACGACCGCAGTGATTAGTGCAATATTATCTTTGTCTGTTGCTCTGTTGGTTTATCATCTTGTTAGTGAGGACTCATTGCAGAACATAAAGAACGACAATACAGTCTACCCCCTCGTTGTGTTATCCGGCTGCATTATCTTTGCATTAGCCCATCTGACCAACTACCTCATTAATCCTTCTGTGTTGTTATGGGCGCTGGTCTCATGTCTCCCACAATTAGTGGGAGGTATTTCAATGTCTTATCTAAGGATTAATGTTGGCTTTTTGTTTGGTTTGCTATTCCATTGTGTCATCAACTTGTTGTCCTGTTGTATGACCATATTATAAGCTAATATAATGTCATTTTGAGCAATTTCTCTTTAATGCCATTGCTTATGGGGGGGATAGCAAACTGCTCAATATACTGATCTACATCAACGATGTCAGCTTTACCTTTCTCCAATATTTTCTTTTCTGCTTTGTCTGCAAAAGATACATGTGTTATATAGATCTCTTCCCACTGATCATAGACCTTGTGAATGTCCTTATGCTTGACCACTAATCGCCGAGACCATCTGCCGGAGACTATATCTGTATAAGAGACACCGCTCGGATTCTGGTTATAGATTTCGCTCGAATAAGAATTCCTTAGCTGCTGATGGTATTTGCCAATAGTTAACGACTTCATGGTATCCGGATACAGATTGTCGAAACTATATCTTACTTTTTTAAAGAGTGTATCAATCCGGCAGGCAGGTGCCTTCATATCTTTCTTTCTTTTGATGGCATTGAAGTCAGGGATTGGTATAGGAGGCGTATAAGAAAGCAGACTTCCTTCCTTTGTCTCTGTTTTCTTGATGCAGTCGTCAATTAAATATCTTGAGATAAGAACGTGATGGTCGACATCTCTGTTTTTGAGGTTAACAAAGTAGTAAGCGACGCCATCATAATAATATTCCAGTTGCCCGTTGTAGAATTGTGGTGCTCGAAAATAAGCTTCAAGCACTACATATTCAGGACGTTTCGTGGTGATAGCCACCTCGTTCAGCATTTGCTCTCTCGGAACCAAGAATATCTCGTTACCCCTTAATGTATCCATATCAACATCCTCGTTTATATAAGCTATATGTGATATAGAAAGATGACGGATATTCTCTCCCAATGAGATATAGCCACTAGTATTTGAGGTTCCCAACATATCCCCATTTACATTAAAAGCCGACGCATAAGCGATCGGTTCTCGAGTACAAGCATCCAAAAGTCGTATCTTTTTCTGTGCCTCTACTTCTATAAACATAAGAAGGCTGATAATAAGTGCAATAGCATTTCTCATAGAAATCAGTATGTATTAATAGGGACACCCTCTAGAAAAGCATCCCTACTATTTACGTTTACTTTGCGTTTTTACCACGATATATTCGAATACCAAACAGGAATATTTCTGTATTCCCTTTGATGCCGTCATTGAGACCTTTCGTGGTAATTACTTTAATGAAGCCACCGCCAAAAGTGGTTCTCATTTCTTTTTGTGTTAATTCTACCATGTTTTTAATTGCTTAAAATGAAACAATGTTATACAAGTTGTCGACTTCTTGTGATGCAAAGGTAAGAAGACATAAAATAAGTAGAGAATAATAGCACTAAAAATGCATGCTGCGTCCAAGGAATTCGGACGGAGGCCCTCAACTTATTTCAAAGCAGCAATAACAGCACCTATAGCTCCGCTACAGACACCGGTCCAAAAAGCGCACTTAAAAGCAATAGTAAATCGCTGCCAAAAGATATTGTTTCTATTCATCTGTTGTCTTGTTGTTTATATCTGTTTTCTTTATTCATTTATGAGCCCACTTTAAAAAGTAAGATTATCGATTTTTCTGATTGTACCACGACCGA
>ERZ773276.1984-NODE-1984-length-13649-cov-43.750772_pt1 | contig 13649 bp, 6 predicted proteins | sample MGYA00511386_ERZ773276 | MGnify/ENA primary metagenome ERZ773276 (study PRJEB29015, sample SAMEA2737778) | human gut metagenome | biome: human gut; feature: human-associated habitat; material: faeces | place: China | collected 2012 ...
CTCTTCAAGCCTCTGGAAAACACCGCGGCATCGACGGCTACCTACAGTGAGACCTTCACGCTCGACGCGGGCAGCCAGTGGTACGGACGGAAGGCCACGTATATCATACGTGGTGAAGACCAGTGACAGTTATGCCATCCCCATGACGCTCACCAATGGCGCAGCCACCGTGGCTACAGACAGGGACGTGACTGCCACGGTGACACCGTCGCCGACGAGCAGCACCGTCTTTGTCCCTTGGATGTACGGCAAGGTGACGGTATCGACTGCATGGTGAATCAATGATTGAAAATACATATAGGTATGCTCATACGCAATAAAATACATAGAATTAAAGAGAAGAATTCAAGACTGGGTCTTATCCTTTTCCTCTTCTTTCTTCTGCCGTTCTCCGCTTCCGCCCAGACCGACACCATCCGCTACGTGAAGATGGCGAAAGACGGTGGCAAGTATGCCAACGACGGACTGTCGTGGGACAAGGCCAAAGACAACGTCCAGGACGCCATCAACGACCTCTACGACTACATGCAGCGCAACAACCTGCATTCCAGCAGCGTGTATGTGGCCGGAGGAAAGTACGAGCCCTCGGAGAGTACCGGTGACGGCGCCAAGGGCATCCTCTCCACATCGTTCAAGATCTACGACGGCATCCATCTCTACGGTGGCTTCAACCCTGCGACACCGGAGACTACCCCCGACAAGCGTATGCTCTCTTCTCATCCCGCCTGGCGCAGCACCAGACAATCGTCAGAGGCAGAGGTATCACGCACATTCGGTGAGGCAGCCTCCGACACCCTCATGGACTACGACTTCAAGTACGCCACCGTCCTCTCCGGCAACCACAACAGCAGCATGGAGACGACCTTTAAGTGGAACGACACGAAGAAGCAATTCGACACCCGCTTCCCCGGCAACTCTTATCATGTGGTATGGTTTGCCACGAAGGGCTTCATCAGCGACGCCAACAAGACCGGCTATGCCGACAGCCTCGTCTATGGCGCCAGTCTCGACGGTTTTGTCATCCAGGAGGGCAACGCCTCGGGAAAGACCATCGCCCGGCGTGACCATACCACCATGGGCGGCGGCGCCTACATGGTGAAACATGCCACCATCCGCAACTGCTCGGCCTCAAGGCGCGGCGGTGGCGTGTATATGGACAACGGCGGCACGCTCCAAAATAGTCTCGTCTACAGTTGTCAGACGCTCGGCCTCGGCATCATCGACGGCTACGGCGGCGGACTGTGCGTGGACAACGACGGTGCCGTGAAGTGTGTGCTCGTTACTAACAACGTCGGGCGTATCGGCGGTGGTGCCGTCATCATCTACGAGCCCGACAGCCATCCGCGGGGTGGCACGAAGTTCAAAGTCAACGACTTCTACCCGTATATCGCCGACGCAGTGGTGGCCAATAACACCGGTACCACCGAGGGCGGAGGTGTGCTATTATATAAAGGTGGCGTGATGAACCACTGCACCATCGTCAACAACGACTGTCCGGGTACCGACATCGTCATCAGCAACGTGCGCTACGGACGTTCCGGCGGACTTTCATTAATGGTGCCGGGCAGTGCTTCAACTCCGTGCTGTGGGGCAACACCTGCGCTGCCGACAACGACATGCAGTATGCTTCTTACAGTTCTAAGGTGTCGGCCGATGCTATCATCCAGCGGCCGCAGCTTTTCTATACCGCCCTCACCAACCGCGATGTCACCGACTGGAGCGGCACGCAGAAGGACAAGGTCTATGACATTCTCAAGGAGAACAACGACAAAACCTCTGCAGCTGCCAACTATGTACTTTTCACCAATCCCCTCGTCGACAGCAAGGGCACCCCGCTCTCCGGTGCCGGTCACAGTGCATGGAGTGTCACGGGCTGGAAGCCCGATGCCAAGAGCTACATTGCCGGTCTGGGTATCCAGGTGAGCTCGCTCAGTGAGCTGTCGTCGTTCAACTACAAGACCCACGTGAGCAGGGATCTCTTCCGCCAACGCTTCTATCCCGTCTCTACTCTTGGAGCCATCCGTGCCGACATAGAGGAAGGAAAAGTTGTTTTGCTCGCACCCGTTGACGGCTCGTCAACAACGACAATACCGACCCTCTTCGTTGACCCTAACCGTACGTTCACCGACCCTTCCGTGCAGATGGGTAACTCGTGGGACGCGCCGATGCAGAATATCAGTGATGCCATCTACACGATGGCTAATTACGTTAGAAATAAAAAGTACACTGGTAACACACAGATTCTTGTTAAGCAGGGCGAGTTGACCACGGCCGGCCCGAGTTCCTACCTCTATAAGGCCGGTTCCGACGAGGCCGACCTGCAGAGTGCCGCCATCCGTCCGCTTGACAACATGCGGCTTTATGGCGGTTATCCCTCGCAGCTCACGGGCACTAACCTCTTAATGGGCGCCTACATGCGCAACCCCCATGAATACGTTTCGCGCATCTCGACAAATGTTGTCGGCCAGTGGGCCATCAATTCCATCCACTGCATCTCCATATCGAACAAGAGCAATGTCGTCATCGACGGCTTCCATCTCTACTATGGCAACGCAAAGACACCGAAGGGTGCCCAGTCGTCCACGTTGGAGCTTGGGCAGCAGCGTGGCGCTGCCGTCATCGTCGGAAACAGGGCCGCAGATGCAGCTGACCGTAAGAATCTTGATGGTATCGTCATCCGCAACTGTGTCCTGGCCAACGGCTTTTCGGACGACGGCGGTGGGGCGCTGTCTGTCAATGCTTATCCAAAGGCCGACGGAACGAAAGTGATCACCGACGTGCAGTTGGTGAACTGTGTCGTGCGCAACAATATGTCGGTCGACTCCACGCAGACCACGCCACAGCTTCGCGGCATCATCACCGTCATGGGCAACTCTACGCTCACCGTCGACCACTGCACCATCACCAATAATGTCGGCATTCCCTTTGAGACAACGACTACTGGCGATGGCACGGGTACCATCAAGGTCTACAATACCGCCGTCTACGCCAACGCCACCGTGCGGCTCGACGACCGCGGTGGTCTGAAAGCCACGACGCTTGCGCCGCTATCTTCGGGTGAGAATATCAGCGGCAGCAGTAACCTCATCGACCTGTTATATAAAGAGAAGGGCATAGGCTCTCTCAGTAAGGATAACTTCAAGCCCACCTTCGGCTACGACCGCAACAACGACAAGACTTATCCCCGCTTTGTCAACTCCACGCGCACCATTGGTGACCGCCGCAACGAGGACGACGTGGCCCTCTATGGCGGTGTGCCCGACTATGAGCCAATGGATATGAACCCGATGGTCAATGCGGCTGGCGCAGCTCAGGTTGACTATAAGTTTGATCTCACAGGCATCAACATGCGTACCTTTGGCGGTGCGCCCGATGTGGGTGCCGTCGAGGACAGCAAGCTGCCGGTGACGGGCACGACGTATTATGTGTGCACCAAAGACACGGGCGGCGACGACAGCCACGATGGAAAAACGTGGGCAACGGCATTCGCTACGCTCACCAAAGCCCTTAATACGGCATCCGCTGGACAAGACATTTGGATTGCGGCAGGAATTTACACGGAAGGCAAAACTGTCAATATGAAGGCCGGCCTCAACGTCTATGGCGGTTTCAAGGCTTATGGTAACCCGGGAAAGCGGGAGGGAGAACGCGATATCTCCAACCTCAAGAGCGAGTACCAGACGATATTGGATGGAGAAAGTAATAAATATCGTGTCGTATACGGTTCTGGCATTACTATGGCTACCATGTGGGAAGGACTTACGATACAGAATGGCTCACTTACGTCCAATGGACTTGGAGCCGGTGCCTATTTGGATGGTAAGGGCATCACCATGAAAAACTGCCTCATTAGGAAAAACACTGTCTACGCTAACGACTATGAACATGGTGGCGGTGGATTGTATATGAAAGGCTGCATAGTTGAGAATAGTATCATTCGTAACAACATGGTAAGATGTAGTCCAAGAGGAAGTGGGGCGGGTGTCTATATGACAGGTGCAACGCTTATCAATTCGTTGATAGTAGAAAACCATAGTGACAAGGACTATCCAGGTACTAATATCTTGGGCTCTGCTCTTTACATCGGCACAAAATCAGATATTTACGATTGCACTATCGCCTATAATCAAGGTTATGATACAGGAGCTATTTCTCCTGTTTGGGATGAAGCCACAAGAGCCTCCGGTAATTGGGTGCCCAATGCCTCAAGATTTTATAATACTATTTTCTGGAGTAATTTCGGCTATGGCGGCACCGGTGAAAACTATAATACCATTTGTCGAGGATGGTGGAGAAATGTCCTTGGTGTGAGTGGTTATATGTTCAACTGTTATCATTCTGTGCCTTGAGCCTATTATGCAAATGAGGGCGTTAAAGGTTCTGGTGATAATAAGACTGTGAGTGATCCTACTCGCGTCTATAATACGAACAATCTTTCTTCGCAAAATGATTATACTATAAAGTCGATTAATAATTATTATACCTTATGCAAGGCGCAAGATTTGTTCAACGAGAGCCAATATAGTGGCTATCCAGACAATTCTGCGACCAGCAAGTGACCGATAATCCCTACAGTATCAATCCTGCCTCTAATCTTGCTCAAAATTGTATCAACATGGGTGCAGATGAAGGTGAGACGCTGAAGACAACCTACGGCATCACCGAGGACATCGCCGGTGCCGCCCGCATCCAGGACTGCTCCATCGACAAGGGTGCCTATGAATTCAACGGTGCCAGCGAGATCAAGCCGGATGAGACAACGGAGAAGCTCAGCTACTATGAGACTACGACAGCCACGACTCCGACGACGAGAGAGTGGCCCGTGGCTACCTACTACGTCACGCAGAACGGCAATGCTAAAGGCAATGCCTCGGCCGACAGTCCTGACAACGCCGTCTGCGGCACGAAGTTGCAGCAGGTGCTCGACGCCGCCGGACGCTACAAATACGATCATCCCACAGCCCATGTCATCGTGAAGCTCGCCAAGTACGACGGCACTTCGACGGGTGGCGGCTATGCGCCTTCGCGCACCACTGTCTATGAGGGAAATGAAGATGACAACCCGCGCATGTGGAGCCTGCAAGTGCCTCGCGGCGTGGTGATGAAGGGCGGATGGTCGGAGGACTTCAAGTCGCGCGACCCGCTCAACAACAGGACGCTGCTCACCGGTGTCTTCCAGAGCGGTGACCAGACTGTCAACGCTTATCACGTGGTGACCTTTACCGACCGCGTCTTCGACGAGAACGGACGGCCGATGACCACGACAACTGCCGACGGCACGGTGAAGGCCAAACTGCTCAGCGACGTGGTGCCCACCTCGCATCCCGACTGGGTCACCAACAGCGATAAGCAGCCCATCACCCCTTATGCCTACGGATGTATCGACGGCGTCTTCATTGAGAACGGAGAGGTCACGGGTACGCTTCCCGAAAGCCAGCGGGGCGGTGCCGCCGTGGTGCCCAGTTTTGGCTATCTCAACAATTGTGTCATCCAAAACAACAAAGCCACGGCCTATGGCGGTGCCGTCTATCTCGAAAGTGGGGCTATGATCGCCGGGTGCGTCATTCAGAACAACACCAGCGACGGCTACGGCGGCGGCATCGCCGTGGAAGAGCCCGACAAGGTGAACAAGGACACCTATCCCTATATCATCTTCTGCACTGTGACAAAGAACGAGAGCAAGATGCGCGGCGGCGGCCTTTACTTCCAGACCAACCTGCGGTCGGTGTGCAACGTCTACTGGCTCAACCAGAGCAATGACCAGGGCGACGTCTCCGGCGTGACGAATGTCTATCTCGAGCAGAACATCAACAACTACCCCATCAACTATTCCGCCGTGACCAACACGCGTGTGGCCGGCGTGAACAACATCAGTGTGGGAAGCAGTTCCGACGAAGCCGTGCGTTGGGTGTCCGACAAAGGAAAGACAGATACGAACCACCCTTATCAATACTATGGCATTAGCAAGTCGTCGGTGCTGGCCCGTGCCGGTCTGCCCTACGACACCTACCGCTACTTTGCCCGCCTCGTGCCCGGCTCCGACAGTCTCGACATTGCCGGAGTGCCGCATGGCATGAAGACAGCTGAGAGCGCCCACCAGCAGGCCTACGACGGTACCACGCTTGTCAACAAAAACAACTATAATGTCGACATCGGTGCCCGTGCCATCAACGCCAACTTCGACATCACGCAGAATGTCCAGCACCTCTTCTACCGCCTCTTCGTGGTTCACACCAACTCGGTGAACACCGCGGCGGCCAAGGTGCTGCAGGCCAGTGGCGATGAGATTTATTCGCAACAGGGCTCTTCTGTGGCCAACCCGTTCCTGCGTGTCGACGATGCCCTGCGGTATGTCGTCAATGCACGCAATAACAGTGAGGAGGCACGTAACCACCGCTTCACCATCTTCCTTGCGGGTGGCACCTACTATCCCTATACCGACCTCTACGGCACACAGGGCCATGTGCGCACCAACACCTTCGGCGTGCCCGAAGGCGTGCCCATCATTGGCGGACTCGACGTTTCCAATGCGAACCATTACTATTGCCAATCGAGGGATGAAGACGTGACGGTTAAGGGCACTGTTGACGGCACTGAGCAGAGTGTCACGCTCAAAGGAGCCACCATCGACACCATTCGTCTGACCCGTGCCCGCTACGACATGAACAAGAACTCGCTCGTGGAGCCGTGGGAGATGAAAAGTCAGACCATCCTCTCGGGGTATGCCGTGGGCGACGACTCCGAGACAAAGAACGTCTATCACGTCATCACCTGCAACGCCGACCCGAACTCGGTAGGCAGGCTGCCCGACTGCACCACCGGCGGCACACTCAACACCTCTGACGGCTCTTTGACCGGCACGACCAAGGTGGTTGCCGACAGCTATGAGGAGGACAATGCCTCCAAGATGCACCGTGCCATCATCATCGACGGCATCACCGTCACACAGGGCTTGGCCAAAGACTATGAGGTGGAGTCGGTGAAGAACCGCAGCTGGTACTTCAAGGGCGGCGGCATCTTTGTCAGCGGCGATCAGGCTGTGCAGCCGTCGACCTTTAAAAACGACAACGACAACGACAAGGGTGTGCGCAACATCCCCTTGGTGGTGTCTAACTGTCTCTTTGTCAACAACAACGCGCGTCTCGGTGGTGCCATCTATACTGATGGCACGGCCGACATCGTGGGTTGTTCCTTTGTGCAGAACGAGAGCCTCAGTCCTGATGCTGCCGATGCCAACGACTGTGAGTTTGTCACCTACTCGGGGGGCGCGCCATCGCCACGGATAATGCGCTGACAGTGGTGAACACCATCTTCGCCAACAACGAAGCCAAGCGTGGTTCGGGAATGATACTCACCCCCAATGAATTGACCAATGATGCAGTGAGCAAGCCTGCCAATACCACGGAAGCAGGCAAGACGGGCGATGAGCTGAAAGGATTCGGCGGTGTCATCTGGGCGGGTGACGATGCGTCGGTCACGCTGATGAACTGCAACTCGGTAAAGAACAAAGCCTTCTCCTATCCGTCGGTCTACAACACCAAAGCCAACACCGAAGACAATCTGCGACACTTCGGCCTCAATTGCATCTTCTGGGGCAATGAGGCCGACACCAAAGACGGTGGCAATGTGCATCTGATGAACTATGGCAGTCACGACAACCCTGTGGAGTCACTTTTCTTCTCGGCCTACGAGGAGGGGCACGGACTGCCGGTACGCGTCGATAACAATGACTATCGACAGGCAGATGTGCGTTATAGTAAACTCTTTACTGAAACGTTTCACAAAACCACCAACAACGTCATCATCAATGGCGACAACGATGCCGTGGACGGGCCTAACTTCATCTCGCCCTCGCAGGAGGCGGGCTACGACGGCTACATGCAGAGTGCCGACTGGCTTGTCTATCGTGTCAACAACCTTACCGACGCGGGGTGGGGAAAACTCGACCAGAATCCCGACGGAACGTTTAAGACGGATGACAAAGGCAACTATACCGGTCATGGCATCTATGTCAACTTAGCCCAATTCTACAACAATTCCTATGGCCTCATGCTGCTGCCCTTGGGCGAGGACAAATATATGAACTATGCCGACAACGGCAACGAGGGCACACGACAGATGCACCGCATCTCGCCCGACCCGCTGGGCACGGTGACGGAGAACTATATCGACATCGGCGTGTATGAGTACCAGCATACGCAGCTCCATGTCGAGAACGGCTCCGAGGCCGACGTCATCTGGGTGGCACAAAACGAGACCACGGGACAGAACGACGGCACTTCGCAGGAAACGCCCACCAGCGACCTGCAGCGTGCCATCGAGACGCTGCTTCTCAGCCGCAACGACCATCCGAAGGTGGTGAAGATCATCGGCGCCGACGAGGCTGGGACGGGTGGTGTCTTCACGCCAACCTACCAGCTCGATGATAATAACGTCGGCTTCCAGATCCACACGGGGGCGAACACGTCTATCGTGGCTTTGAAGAAAACCATCATCTTCGGCCACTCCTATGAGGCGAAGAGTCTCACTATTGAGGGTGGCTATGCGCCTAACATCCTTGGATTGCGTGACCCCGAAGCCTATCCCGTGAAGCTTGTCATGGACAAGAAAAGCTACTATACCGACAATAACGTGGCTTACCTCTTCCTCATCTCCGACGCTGAGCAGTGGGGCACGCAGGGCAACTTGTCGGGCGGTGTCAAAGATCAGGAAACGACAGTCGACAAAGTGACGAAGTCCAGTCTGACGACAGGGCAGGCAATGCCTGTCACCTTCGACGGTCTGACATTTGTGAACAGCTACGCCAATGCCAGGCCCACGGAAACAAAGAGCCTCACGGGTGGCGCGGCCATCTATTACAAGGAGCAGTTCAAGACGGAAGGTGGTGAGTCGGGAGCAAAGTCGACTACCACCTGCCTGGTGGGATCGGGCGTACCGAAACTCACCATTCGCAACTGTGTCTTCCAGCAAAGCGGTGCCGACGGTGCTACGACGGTGCCCGCCGTGCGCATCGAGCAGGGTGGGGGACGCACGCTCATCTACAACAGCGTGTTCCACTCCGGGTCGGGCAATCCGCTGGAGTGCACCGACACGGTGAGCATCGTCAACTGCACCTTCGCCATGAACGGCGGACACATCAAGCTCAGCGACGCGGCCACGGGCACGTCCTCGCTCTACAACTCCATCATCTGGCAGGAACAGCATGAAGACGCAGTACGAGGGCTTTACGGCCAACAATGTTGCGACAGACTCGGTGCAGTATAACGCCATCACAGGCATTGAGAATACCGACGAGGATGACGTGCATCTGCATAACGTGGGTCTCGACAGCCGCAACTACAATGCTATGGAGGGTCCGAACTTCGTCAATGGTGACGGCAAGGACATCAGCCAGCGCGACTACCATATCAATCCGGGTGTGCGCACGCTGACACGCGCCAACTATGTTATATATGCCGAGAAGGTGCTCGGATGGAAGTTAGGGCAGACGATTGCGCTTAAGGACGGCACTACGGCGCAGCTCGATTCTGCCAAGATGCTGACGCTGTTGGCCGACACGGCTTACACCAAGGACCTTGCCAACAAGGTGCGTCTCTACGACGGCAGCATGGAGCGCGGTGCCTATGAGTGCTCGTCGGCCATGCAGCGTGTGCTCTTCGTCAACCCGAGTAAGGTGACGGGCAAGATGACCGGTCTGTCGTGGGAGAATGCCTACGGCAGTGGCATGGTGCAGCGTGCCGTGGATGCCGCGGCGGTGTATACCTATTTTAATAGTAAGGCTGACGTAGTGGCACAGGCCAAGTCCTATGTCTTCGTCAAGGGCGCTGCCAACAATACGGTGCCGGAGGCCATCACCCTGCGCAATGGCGTGAGCGTCTATGGCAGTGTCGCGCCGAGCTATACCGAGGAGCCTGGGGCCGTGAGAAACAAGGATACCCATGAGGTCATCTACAACAATGGTGCGCGTTCGTTTGAGAATGATTCTATTGCGGCCTATATAAATAAGGTGAAGGCCAGCCGCCCGGGCTTGGCGGCAAAGACAACGAACCGCACACGCGTCGCGGGCATCAATACCATCACCATGAAGACGGGCTATGGCTTCGGTGCACTCGTCGACGGTGTGGAGGTGCGCAGCGACAAAGACCTCACAGCTCCGGCCATCGACATCACCGACCAGATTGACAGCCTTGTGCTCCGCAATGTGATGATTGACGGCAACACGGTGAACGCTGACGACCAAGGCAAAGGTCATCCCGTGGTCAACCTTCAGCACGGATTGCTCTACAATGCTTTGCTCTATGGCAACAAGGTGGCTGAAGGTCAGCCCATCGCCAGTGTGAGCAGCGGTGCCACAATGCTCAACTGCACCGTGGCAACCGACGTCGCGGGACAGAAGACGGTCAGCAACGCCGGAAAGGTTATCCGGCTGCATCGACTATAACGGTGCCGACAAGGCGTCGTCTGCGGATGAGATTACTACAGGCAGTGGGGCGTATACCAACTGCTACGCTGCTACGGGCAATCCCTTCGCGCCCTATCTCACGACGGACAACGCTTATAAGCTGCCGGAGTACCTCACCGACCATGCACCTTATTATTATCAGTTGCATGAGAGCAGTCTGACCATCAACGCGGACAAGGAAAACTTCACACTGCCTGAGAGGTTCAAGGAGTATGTCAACTTGGCCTCGGACCGTGATGTCCTTGGCAATCCGCGCACGTTGGGCGGTAAGGTCGATATGGGCTGTTTCGAGACATGGCGCATCGCCGACGGTGAGAACCGTTATGCCGACGCTAAGAACAACCGCTATCCCCATGAAGGCAGCGTGGTGTACATCGGCAAGAACGCGTCGCTGTCGTTGGGCAGTGACGCGACGACAAAGGTCTTCACGGGTGAGAATGCCTTCCGCCCGGGCTATCTGTTGCTCAAGCCGGGGGCCTCGCTCTATGGCAACGTCAACATCGTGCAGGCATCCTATGTCGCCGCCGAGCGCACGTTCCCCAAGGACATGCAGTATACGCTGATGTCCATGCCGTTCCCCTACGACTACGCCAATGCGCTGACGACAGCCACCGACAAGGACGGCAACCTCACGGAGACAAAGTACACGATTCCCACGGGCAAGACCTACAACGGCGAGACACGCTCGGCCTGGGACTATGACTTCCATACTTCCGACTCGCCGTGCTGGGAACAGATGAGCACCACGCAGGTGGCTGCCTGCGACGGTTGGCTGCTGAACTTAGGTTCGCCGCTCACAGAGGATGTCACTGTGCGCTTCACGGGCTTCGGCAGTCAGAATGGCGACTATGTCTATACCGAGGACGAGAACGCCAAGACAGTGACGCTGACACAATATAATAAGGTGGCGACCGACGGCTCCGCCCATTTCACCAAACTGGAGAACATGGGTTGGAACCTCAAGGGCATGCCGTGGCTCGTCAGCGGATACAACACGGCTCACTCTGCCGACGGCAAGAGTTGCGACATGAGCGCGCCGCACGTGTTCTATACGGTCTCTGCCGACGGCAACAGTTTTGCCACCTCGCAGAGTTGGAAAGATGGTTCGTCGCTCGACTTTGGCTCCGCCTTCTTCACCCAGACGGCCATTATCGGTGACGGCAACACCGAGAAGCTGAGCTTTGCTGTTCCTCTACTGCCGAGCAAGACACCGGCTCCGGCCGCCACGCCCTTTGTAACCGTCTCCGACGACGACGGCTCCTCCGATGCTGTCGAAGTGGTTACCGGTTCTATGGCTTCTATAGCTCCTATTGATGCTATAGAAACTATAGCTTCTATGTCTCCCTCGTCCACGAGATCCTCTAAGGTTCTTGCCTTCAGCCTTGGCTCCGACGGCGTGAAGTGGCAGAGCTTCAACGACAGTGTGCCGCAGGTCTACCTCTTGGACAACAGCGGGGTGGCGCTCTCGCTGGCTGGCAACGCGCCGGAGGGCGTGGAGATGATGATGGGCTACCGTGCCGCAAAGGCCGGAGCGCTCACCGTCTCGCTGCCCGACGCAGAGGCTTTCGACGGACAGAGCGTGTGGCTCAGGGATAAGGCCACGGGCGAGGTGACCGACCTCACGCAGTCGTCCTATACGTTGCAAGCCTCAAAGGGCTATACCGACAATCGACTGACATTGCAGATTGGCGGCGTGCGGCCCGACGGCACAAAGGCTCATGGTGATGAGGGCGAGGTGTCGTGGACGGTGCGTGTGGCAGACGGTTGTCTGCAAGTCAGGGGCATTGAGTCCGGTGACCTGGTAATCGTCCGCGCACTCTCCGGTTTGTCGGTGACACGCGGCCGGGCCACGTCCGACACGTTTGTCACCCAGCCTCTGGTACAGGGTGTGTATATCGTGACGGTGAACAACCGGAGCAAAAAGGTAGCGGTGCATACTCGGCTTTAGGTTAGGTCGGGCATAAAGCCCGCCCCTTTTTGGGGTTAGTCATGGCTGATGAAGAGCTTCTTTATTTCTTTGCCACCCCTGTCATGGCCAGACAGAGTTTTTTTTGGAGCACACGGGCATCGAGTACACTCATGTCGTTGTCCATGATGGCGAAGGCGAGCGTGTGGCCGTCGGCTCCCTTACAGTATCCGGCCAGCGAGCTGATGCCAAAGGGATGGGAGAGCGTGCCCGTCTTGCCACGTATCAGGCCTCTGAGCTTCGGGTCACTGAGTTCGGTGCGCAGCGTGCCATCGACGCCGGAGATGGCCAGCCATGTGTGCAGCTTCTTATAGATGGCAGGACGCTGATAGCCATAGCGCAGTACGGCGACAAGCACTTCGGGCGACAGATGGTTGTGGGTGCACAGGCCGCAGCCGTCGTGGATGACGATGTGCTTGTCCTTCAGTCCCAGACTGTCACGGACAAAGCCGCGGAGATAGTTCACGCCGACGGCAGGCAGGTTGCCACGCTTGTCGAGATGGTAGCCAATGGTATAGAGCAGTGACGTGGCCTGCGTGTTGCTGCTGTTTTTCCACATCTTCTTGATGACATAGTCTACCGGGCGCCCGAAGCGGAACTGAGGCTTGGCCCGTCGTGGCAGTCCACCATAGACCACCTGACTGTCTGCCAGTTGATAGCCCGCCTGACGGAAGGCCGTCATCACGGCCTTACGCACTTTCTGATCGCCCTTATACAAGATGCCATAGCGCGAGAACGAGAGGTCCCAGGGATACCAGTGCTGTTCGCTTGTCACGGGCTTGTGGAGCACGAGGTCGAGGACGAGTTTGCCGTTGAACTGTTTGACGCCTTTCTTCTTCAGCGCCTGTGGAAACATCTTCAGGTCAGGCTCGTTGAGTTGCGGGTCGAGTTGTGCCTTGAAGATGACATTGCCTTGCAGCGTGTCGCCCTTCATGCTGCCCGTAGTCCAGATAGAAGTGGGGTAGAGGTAGTTGGTGCCGAGCAGATGCAGTCCGGCCACGCCGGTGATCAGCTTCAGGCAGGAGGCCGACGACATGGTCACCTTTTGTCCCTCGCCATAGACGGGCTTGTCGGCGGTGAGGTCATAGACATAGAAGCCGAAGAGTCCTTTGCAGCGGGGCGCGGCGGCGAACTTCTTCAGTCGTGACTGCAGTGCCGTGTCCACTGGGATGTTGTTTTCCTTCCCTTGTGTTGCCGTCTTGGCATTATCGTCTTTCTTGC
>ERZ773276.1988-NODE-1988-length-13607-cov-2.346738_pt1 | contig 13607 bp, 10 predicted proteins | sample MGYA00511386_ERZ773276 | MGnify/ENA primary metagenome ERZ773276 (study PRJEB29015, sample SAMEA2737778) | human gut metagenome | biome: human gut; feature: human-associated habitat; material: faeces | place: China | collected 2012 ...
TTTTACCGTTGCAGAGTCTCCCAGGAGCGCGACCACCTTATCCCCGTTTTCAGCCACTGGCTGCTTTGCGACGATCACCTTGTCGTCGTTGAGGATCCCGGCCTCCACCATACTGTTTCCTTTTACCCTCAGCATAAATACCTCTTTATTGGGAAGCAGCTCCGCAGGGATGGGGATATAATCCTCAATATTCTCCTCTGCCAGTATCGGCATTCCTGCGGCAACGGTCCCGATCAGCGGTACGTTGACCACTTCCCGGCGGGTCAGCGCAAAGTCATCATCCAGGATCTCAATGGTCCTGGGTTTTGTGGGATCCCGTCGTATGTATCCATTTCGCTCCAGCGTCTCCAGGTGGGAGTGGACAGAAGAGGTGGATTTCAGATGGACGGCCTCACAGATCTCACGTACAGCCGGTGGAAAACCACGTTGCAGGATCTGGGACTTAATATATTCAAGTATCTCTTCCTGCTTCTTACTAATATTACCTTTACTCATAAAAGACCTCCTAAATCTGTATCTATATCAATTTGAATTATTATCTGAACTATTAAAATTATCATATCATACAGAAGAAAAAATAGCAAACAAATGTTTAGAAAATACGTTCGATTTACATATTGACAAACGTATGTTCTTGTTGTATATTGGTAACAGAACAGTTGTTCGAGAACATGCTTTCTGGTATATAGGAGAACTGAAAAGATTACAGAAGAAAAGGGAGGTCATTATCATGAGATCAGAGAAAAGAAAAGATATGTATGCAGATCGATATCATGCAGGAGCAAAAGGACAGAAGCACTGTCATTATGCAAAGCACCGTAAGACGAATTCTATCAGACGGTTTGTGACAGGGATTGCGGCTCTGGTGATGGTTATGTCATTGAGTTTTGGATTTGGAAGCTTTTTCTCCAGTGCGCACGATAGCAAAGCTGAAGAACCTTCCGGAGAGAGATATTATAAAAGTGTCCAGCTTGAAAAAGGGGATTCACTCTGGAGCATTGCACAAAGATACAGACGAACAGAAGATTCCATATATGAATATATGGATGAGCTGGCAGAAGCAAATCATTTAAGTTTAAAAGACAGGAATAATCTCCAGGAAGGAGACTATCTGGTTGTTTCGTATTATGGAGATGATTCTGTTTATTAAAGACCATCTGTGCTGTCAGGTAGCAGCGAATAATCTGCCTGACAGCACATTATATACACTCTATTTTTTATAAAAGTCTAAAAGACTAAGACATTCTTAAGGTCTCTAACCAAGATCCCATCGCTCCCCCCGTCTTAGTCTTTCCGGACTTTTTAATTTTATACTAAGAAATTTTATATTTTTAAGGCTATACTTGATTTTACTAGTGACTTTAAAGGATTATCATGATAAAATCAAACAGGTGTATTTAATTTTAGAATAAAAGAGGAGATTTTGTTATGGATAATCATAAAAAAAGGAGTACATTTTCCGGTAAATTAGGATATGTACTGTCAGCAGCAGGAGCTTCTGTAGGTCTTGGAAATATCTGGAGGTTTCCTTATCTTGCGGCGAAATATGGCGGAGGAATTTTTCTGCTTATCTATATTCTGTTAGCCCTTACTTTCGGTTATACGATGATAATTGCTGAATCAGCAATTGGCCGTATGACAAGAAAAAGTCCGGTAGGTGCGTTCAAATCTTTCGGAAAGTCAAAATGGATTTCTTTTGGTGGATGGATTAATGCGATTATTCCGGTTCTGATTGTACCATATTATTCTGTAATTGGAGGATGGGTTATCAAGTACCTTTTGGAATATGTAAAAGGGAACAGCAGTAGTCTGGCTCAAGATGGATATTTTTCAGAGTTTATTTCAAATGGATTTTCTACAGAAATCTGTTTTATCATATTCTGTCTGATTACACTGATTATTATTTATGCAGGTGTTCGGAATGGAATTGAGCGTGTTTCAAAGTTTATGATGCCGATTTTGATCGTGCTTTCGCTGATCATTACCATTTACTCAGTAACACGACCAGGTGCAATGGAAGGCGTGAAGTATTTTCTGGTGCCAAATCTAAAGAATTTCTCATGGATGTCTGTGGTAGCTGCTATGGGACAGATGTTTTATTCCCTATCGATCGCTATGGGAATTTTGATTACATTTGGTTCTTATATGAAAAAAGATATTTCGATTGAAGATTCTACAAGAAATGTAGAAGTATTTGATACAGCGATTGCAATTATGGCAGGACTTATGATCATCCCAGCCGTATTTGCGTTTTCAGGTGGAAATCCGGATACGTTACAGGCAGGGCCGGCACTGATGTTTATTACAATACCAAAGGTGTTTGAGAATATGGGATTGGGAACAGCAATTGGAATTCTGTTCTTTCTGCTTGTTCTTTTTGCTGCGCTGACAAGCTCAATCGCATTGACAGAGAGTGCAGTATCTACATTTGAAGATGAAATCGGCTGGAGTCGTAAAAAGTCTACTGTGCTTGTTGGTGTGATCATGATAGTATTAGGAAGTTTATCTTCACTTGGATATGGACCACTTGCATTTGTGAAAATTATTGGTATGCAGTTCCTGGATTTCTTTGATTTTCTGACTAATTCGGTAATGATGCCGATCGCGGCACTGATGACAAGCCTTTTGGTAGCTAGAGTTGTTGGGGTAAAGAAGATAGAAGAAGAGATTATTCATGGAGAAAATGCATTCCGCAGAAAGAAGATTTTTGCTGTTATGATTAAATATCTGTGTCCAATCTTTGTTCTGATTATTTTGATCAGTTCTGTGGCGAATGCATTTGGATGGATTTCCATGTAGAATAATATGTGAAAAAAGGAGTGTAAAGAAATGGAACAGATGAAAGTTGGAATTATCGGTGCTGGGCGAATTGCAGCAAATATGGCGAAAACACTGGACGGTATGGACGATGCGGCTGCATATGCCGTTGCTGCAAGAAATCTTGACAGAGCGCAGAAATTTGCCAAAGAATGGGGATTTGAAAAGGCATATGGCTCATACGAAGAACTGGTAAATGATCCGGAAGTAGAGTTGATTTATATCGCGACACCACATCCGTTTCATATAGAACATGCCAAACTTTGTATCAATCATGGGAAACCGGTACTTTGTGAAAAACCATTTACTGTAAATGCTGTTGGAGCAAAAGAAGTATTTGCTCTCGCAAAGGAAAAAGAAGTCTTTATTACGGAGGCAATTTGGACAAGATACCTTCCATCCCGTAAAATAATCGATGATATTATTGCAAGTGGTGAAATCGGAGAAATAAAGGGGATTTCAGCAAATCTCGGATATGATATGCATACAAAAGAACGTCTGATCGATCCGAAGCTTGCCGGTGGAGCGCTATTAGATGTAGGTATTTACCCACTGAATTTTGCAAGCATGGTTTTAGGCGATGATGTTGAAGAAACGCTTTCTTCCTGCGTAAAATTTGACAGTGGAGTGGATGCACAGAATTCCATTATTTTGAAATACAAAAATGGATCGATGGCTTCTATACAAAGCAGTGCACTTACCGGTACAGAACAATATGGTATGATATATGGGACCAAGGGGTATCTGATTGCGGAAAATATTAATGATATTACAGCGGTAAAAGTATATACACCGGATCGGGAATTTGTAAGGGAAATTACAATGCCAGAACAGATCACTGGGTTTGAATATGAAGTACGCGCTTCTATGAAGGCTATCCGTGAAGGAAAACTTGAATGTACGGAAATGCCGCATGAAGAAAGTATTCGCATCATGGAACAGATGGATGGACTTAGAAAAGACTGGGGGATTGAATATCCATTTGAAAAAGGAAACAGACCGTGCTAGTAATTATAATCAGCTGTCCCTGGCAAAAAGTTGTCTTGGGACAGCAGTATTTTGAATAACCAATCTATACGACAAATACCGATTTTTCCAAAAGATATAGACAAATCTTCCGAAACCATGCTATAATCATACCTATATCGGGGAAATTTATGGAATTTAGGAGGTTCTTAGAATCATGCCATCTGATACAAAAACATACCAGGAAGAAACTTATATTGATAATACTATTCGTCTTCGTGGTGTTTTAAACACCATGCCTGACTTTGCACGTGATTATTTTCGTGCCATTGAACCAACCACATCACCAAAGACACGAATATCGTATGCATATGACATCCGTTTGTTCTTTCAGTTTTTAATTGAAGAAAATCCTGTTTATAAACATCACTCAATTAAGGACTTTCAGGTACAGGATCTGGAAGCTATTCAGCCGGTTGATATTGAGGAATATCTGGAATATCTGAAGGTCTATGATACTACAGATGTTCATACCAAAGAAACCAAACAGGTCACAAACTCTGAACGAGGCTTATTTCGCAAAATGTCTGCATTACGTAGCTTTTATAATTATTTCTTTAAAAGACAGATAATTCAGAAAAATCCGACCTTATTTGTAGATATGCCGAAGTTACATGACAAGGCGATCATACGTTTGGATACCGATGAGGTTGCAAAGCTTTTGGATTATGTGGAATCCTGTGGTTCCAAATTAACCGGTCAGGCACTCTCCTATTATAATAAGACGAAAGAACGTGATATTGCGATCATTACTCTTCTACTTGGAACAGGTATTCGAGTATCGGAGTTAGTTGGACTGGACCTGTCAGATGTGGATTTCAACAATAATGGGGTCATGGTGACACGAAAAGGTGGAAGCCAGATGGTTGTTTATTTTGGTGAAGAGGTGGAAAAAGCACTTCGCAATTATCTGGAGACATACCGTAAAGCGGTAACGCCCATTGCTGGCTATGAAAATGCTCTGTTTTTATCAACCCAAAGACGCCGGATCGGTGTGCAGGCGGTTGAAAATATGGTTAAAAAGTATGCCAGTCAGATTACAAATAAAAGAATCACGCCACATAAGCTCAGAAGTACCTATGGTACTGCCCTTTATAAGGAAACGGGGGATATTTACCTGGTAGCGGATGTTCTGGGGCACAAAGATGTCAATACAACGAAAAAGCACTACGCTGCAATCGATGAAGACAGACGACGTAGTGCTGCAAATGTGGTAAAATTGCGGGAACCGTAAATTGTCAAAGCTCGGTAAAACTTATTATTTCTTTACTCTTAATGTCCTTAAATAGATCTTCTGTTCCGGCGTGATCCGGTAGCTTTCAATTGCTTTCTGAATCGTCTTATTATGTGTCCAGGTGTCCAGCCTTTTCTTTTCCAGATAAGGAATGATCTGGTCATACTGCTTTGCAAGAGCGGTAGCAAAATACCAGGCACGCATCATGTTTACATAATATTCGTCCGATTTAACTTCGGCTACCTTTTTGGGATATTCCGGTTTAAACTGTTCATCCAGATAATACCGCATCAGCATTCCAATTCCAAAACGGACGATATACGGGTGATCCGATGCTATCCAGCGGCAGACTTCCTGGATAAATATGTCCAGATGATTTTTTACTGTCCGGAGCGCGATCATATCACAGGTTGCCCAGTTATCTATATACGAGAGAAAACGGTCCAGTGCGGCAATACAGGATGGGTACGCTTTAATCTGTTCAATCAGTAGTCCATGAAGGTTGTTTTCTTCATAATATTTATGTGGAAGCACTTCAAGAAATGCAGAAACATTGTCTGTTTTACCGAATTTTTTTGCGTATGCGCGCAAAGAAGGAGTCCGCACACCGATGACGGTTTCCTTATTGACTGTCGGCATCAGTTTTGCCTGAAAATCCCGATAAGCAAGATCCTGTATTGCAAAGAGATCTGCTTGTACATTTTCTATTACTTCTCTACTGCTCATTTGTCATTTCCTCCTGAAATATTGTAGATTTATAATTCGGTATAACGAAATTTGCTACAGCTTGACAGTGGTTTAAGTATTTATAAGATCGTGCCTGTCTCATAGAGCGCATTCTTCCGCTCCATACGCTTTAATTCCGGCAATACGGTAAGTAACATGGTGATGAAGCATAATCCTCCACCAATGACGTTAGAAACCGGCTCAGCGAGAAATACGCCGTCTGTTCCCATATGCAGGGCATACGGCATCAGATATGTCAGAGGCACGACGATAAATACCTTCCGAAGTAGTGAGAAAAAGATTGCATGCTTCTTCTTATTCAGGGATTTAAAGACCGTCTGGCCAATGTATTGCATATCCATGCAGATAAACGCTGCAAAATACTGCTTCAGGGCAGGAACTGCATCTTTCATCAACGTAGCATCTGAATTGAAAATTCCGATCAGGGTTTTTGGCGCGATGATGATAATACTCCACATCACAGCTGTGTATCCGAGAATCATAAGTGCCATCATGGCACCGGCTTTTCTTACACGGCATGGGCGTCTTGCACCATAATTGTAACTCAGGATTGGCGAAGTCCCTTCGTTGATTGCATAAATCGGAGTTTCTACAAGCTGTCTGACACTGGATACGATGGTCATAACAGAAATGTAGATATCTCCGCCTGTGACGGAAAGTACATTGTTGCAGACAATCGTTACCAGACTGTTTGTTAACTGCATGATAAATCCGGCAGTTCCCAGGCTTACAATGTTTTTTGCATAAGCTGTACAGCTGGCAAGTTCCTCTTTTTTGAGGAGTCTCACTTTCAGTTCTGCTTTCTTTGTAAGAAAGAAAAATACAAATGCAGCAGAAAGTGTCTGAGAAATGACCGTTGCAATTGCGGCACCGCGCACGCCAAGCCCGAACACAAAAATAAACAACGGGTCAAGCAGCAGGTTCGTTACTGCCCCTATGGTAACTGAAAGCATGCCGATGGTTGAATATCCCTGTGCATTGATAAACGGGTTCATACCGGTTGCAATCATAGAAGGCAGAGTTCCGATCAGGTAAAGCAGCAGGTACGGATATGCATAGATCAGAGCGTCTTTTGAGGCCCCAAACAGTACCAGGATTGGGCGGGCAAATAAAAAGCCAATTACCATGAGTACAATGGCACAGATACAGACCATGGAAAAAGAAATATTCATAATTTTTTTCGCTTCCTGTGGCTCATTTTTGCCGCGCTCAATCGAAAATAATGGTGCACCGCCGCTTCCGAATAGATTGCTGAATGCGGTAATGATGACAATTACCGGGAAACAAAGACCGACTGCACCAAGTGCTGCAGTTCCGATGTGCGGGATACGTGCAATATAAATCCGGTCTACAATGTTATAAAGTAAACTTAAAATCTGGGCAACCAGCATCGGGAGCGATGCTCCAAGGATATTACTGGTTATCGTTCCATTTTCAAAATCGACTCGTTTCATTTGTAAATTCATTCCTTTTTATTTTTCTTGCTTTTTAATTCTAACATGATGTAATATATATGTAAATTATTGTTTTTATATGATAATTCAATAAAAATCATATGGATAATATATTTTCATTTTTAAATAATCAGGAGAGGAATTACATTTTTATGGAAATCAGACAGTTGGAATATTTTCGTGCGATCGTAGATGCCGGAACGATCAGCGGTGCAGCAAGAGTTCTTCACATGACCCAGCCACCGCTGAGCTATCAGATGAAGATGCTGGAGGAAGAATTACAGGTATCACTCTTTTTGCGAGGTACAAAGAAAATTACGCTTACAGATGCCGGAAAGACGCTTTATGAGCAGGCCGGTAATCTTCTGATGCTTGCAGATCTGACCAAACAGGAGGTTGTCAAATCCGGTCAGGCAGCTACCCTGCACATAGGGATCACACCATCCACTGTATCGATGATGTCCGAATATCTGCTTTACTTTGCAAAAAAGTATCCTCAAATTCATTTTGATGTACATGAAGGATCTACATTTACACTGAAAGATCAGCTGGAAAATGGAATGATCGATTTGACTACACTCCGCACACCAATTGTGTTAAATGGCTGTGAAACCAAGTCTCTTTCCCGGGAGAAGCTGCTTGTGATGGCAGTTCCTGATCACCCTCTGTTGCAGGGACATACATCCATCAGTCTGCGGGAACTTTCCGAACAACCCTTAATCCTCTCCCACCGCTACCGCAAATATATGCTTGCCGCATTTGAGGGCGCCGGACTGGTCTGTGATATTTATTTTGCCTGTGAGGATGCCCGCACTGCAATGACGATGGCAGAAAAGGGACTGGGAATTGCGATTCTTCCGGAGTCTATGCTGAAGCTCACTAATAAATTAAAAGCATATGATATTACTGGAGCTGATCTTACAACTGAAATTCTTCTTGCATGGAGGAAAGGCAGGATGCCGGCGGAATTACAGGATTTTCTGACATTATTTGAGGAGAAAATATAAAGTAAAAGAGCAGAGATACCTTCGAATAACTCTGCTCTTTACTTTATTTTATCATTTGGTAAGTATTTTTTTAATAGGATAAATAGAATTACCAGCTTGATTTCTGCTCATCTATAACTTCCAAAGTCTCCGGATTTACCAGATAGAAATCAACCAGTTCTGTCTCATATCCACCATCCGGATATACCTTTTCCAGAACCAATTCTTCGAAAGTATTATTATTTTCATCTGTCTTAGAACCGTTATCATACAGACAGTAATTGACATTTACTGTTGTGCCATCCTTCTCTTCTGTTGTCTCAGAGAGGATCGCGTAATTTTCGCCCTTTGCATTTGCCGTGTAAGTGAAATTCATATCCGGAAGGGGATTCTGTTGCTGGATATATTGATACACAGCACGCATTTCGTCCTGAAGCGGTGAAGCCTTCTGGGATTCCTGTGCCGGAGAATTTTCGGTAGAATCAGTGGTACTACTATCTTGTGTTTCCGAATCATTCGGGTCGGAATCTGGTACAGAGGATTCTGTTAAAGTATCTGTATTCGGTAAAAACAAACCCGTTTTTTGCATATAAATCAGGTTATCAGTTCGGTACTGTGTAGCGATGCCGTAATCAGACTGTACGGAAAGATAAATATAATGCTGATCTTGACCGGTTACGGTTTCCGTTCCTTCTACGCCAAAGCTCACAATTAAAAAGCTGTAACCAATCAGAGAAAGTAAGAAAAGAGTCAGTGCGGCATAAGAAACGGCAATTATTCGTCTGGCTGCTTTCCTATTAAGAAGGCTTTTTTGCTTTTTATACAGACAGATCATGCCCCAGATCAGCAGGCAGGACAAGGTGACGGAAACGCAGATGGCGGATATTTCAGCAAAATAATAGCGGATTGCATATCCTGCGCTTTTATTGATACCATACCATGCACCGTAGAAAAAGGTACTGTATGCCAGAACGATTGTAATCAGACAAGTACGCAGGATATGCTCTTTTCTTGTTGGAGTAAATTTTTTTAATGCAGAAATAAGTCTGTCCATTTCTTCTGCTTCAATCCAGGTGGTAAGTTCTGCTTCAGATGGATATTCACCGTTTGTGTCAGGAATTCCTGTATAACGGGTTAAAAACTGATTTTTTGTATCAGTATCTCCCACTTCTGCTGCCAGTAAGATCTGCATATAATACAACTGTTTTAACTGGACTGGTGTGCATTTTCCAACAGAAATCTGTGTAATTGTCTGTGTAGCATGATCGTATTTCCCAAGCTGGATTTCAAGGCTTGCAATCAGGAGCAGCATGCGGTTATTCGTAGCAAGATCGCGGACAGATTGTATATGATACATATAAAGCGCATACTCATAATGTTCGTCCAGTGGCATTCTACTCGATATCTTTCTGCTCCATCCGGCTTCTACAAACTGGAGCCCGAAAGCAAGTTCGATAACGGCAAGAAGCTGGCAAAGGAAAGCCGTAAGTCCCCAGACATTGGTAGTGAGTTTCTGATAGGTCAGAAAAAAGATTGCAGCGGCAGCCAGGATGACGATCAACCATCTCAGCATGAACACGCGGTGGGCTTTCTTTTTTACGGTTGGATTCCATGGATATGTTTTTAATTCTGAATCTAGCACGGGCAAATCTCCTTTCTGTTGTCTAATTATCGATTTCCAAAAATATAATCTTAGTATTTAAGCGCCTCCTTTATGACGAAATAAAAGGGGCGCTTAAATCACTTTTCATATTTACTATTTTACTTCTACCAGTTCGATCTGGAAGTTCAGTTCTTTTCCAGCCATCTCATGGTTGGCATCAAATGTGATGTTGGTTTCTGTCTTTTCGGTTACGGTTACCGGGAATGGCTGTCCGTACTGGTTGGTCAGATATGCATGTGCACCGACTTCCAGATCTTCTGATCCAGGAAGCTGTGCGATTTCCAGCGTAAAAATGGCGCGTGGATCCGGCATGCCGTAAGCTTCTTCCGGCATCAGATGGATGTTGATGGTCTGTCCTACTTCCATTGTTGCAACGGCTTTATCGTAACCATGGATCATCTGTCCGGCTCCGCATACAAATTCCAATGGCTCTCCACGGTCATAGGAAGAATCAAACTGGGTACCATCATCAAAGGTACCTCTGTAATGGGTACGGCAGGTCTTTCCGACATTCGGACCTTCAAAATCCGGCACATGTGCGCCACCACATCCGCTGCATCCACTGCAGTGTCCGCCACAGGAATGTTCTTCTTCAGCAGAAGCTTCTTCTGTTGCTGTTTCTTCATGCTGTCCACAGCAGGAATGACCTTCTTCGTGGTGATGGTCACAATTTGTACCTGCAGATTCCAGTTCTCCTGCAAGATAGGCATTCACTGCCGCATCTACTTCTCCTGCTGCACCGGATATAACTTTGATACCGGCTTCTTTCAGCGCTTCTTGTGCACCTTCTCCGATACCGCCACAGATCAGAACATTTGCACTCTGCTCAGAAAGGAATCCTGCAAGCGCACTGTGTCCGGCGCCACCAGCATGAACAATCTGCATGGAAGTGATCTTTCCGTCTTCTACCTCATACATTTTAAAAGTTTCTGTCTTTCCGAAGTGCTGGAAAATAGATCCGCCTTCGTATGTTACTGCTATTTTCATTTGTAAAATCCTCCTTGAGATACCTTTACTCAATAGTATAACATATGGATTGCGAAACGCATAGAAAAAGTATACAATAATGAAAGAAATAATGAGACAAAACGAAAGAAAAAAGGGACTGGAAAATGAGTAGTATTTATTTGAGCAACGCAATATTTATGATGATAATACTGACGATCATCTTTTTAAGGATCCGTTATTATATTACATGGAGCCCGAGTAAAAAATATACGATGATCTTTATTGGCATGGTAGAGCTTTATGTGTTAATGGATGCATTGTTTATGAAAGAACTCTTAGGTAAGTCAGGAAACCTTTTGCAGTTTAAGCTGGTTGTGTTTTTCTTTTATCTGGTTTATGTAATCATGCCATATGTGTGGCATTTGTTTATGCAGAGTTATATGGGGATTAACCGTTCAAAGAAGCAAAGATTTGCGGAAATGATTCCGTTCATTCTCCTGGTTCTGATGGTTCTTCTCTCAGTTCCGACGGGAATTGTCTGGAGATTTTCACGGAACCGGACCTATATACGCGGTACATTTTTCGGAGTGTTTGCCGTACTCAATCTGTTTTATTACGTTTATACATTTGCACAGACATTCTTCATTTTATTCATGAACAATACAAAGGGTGTCAGATATCTCATAAAATCGGCACTGTTTTCAGCAGTCCCACTGATCGGAATTCTGGTAAATACCTATATCATTCCACTTTATGGGGCGTATCCGTTCCAACCGTACTGCCTGGTAATCGGAGCACTGCTCTCCTACCTGTTCATGGTGGAGCACCAGCAAGATCAGATGGAGTTTGAACACCGGAAAAGACTGTCCAATGCATTGGAACTGGAAAAAGAATCGACACGGAAAGCGAAAGTAGCCGGTGAGGTAAAGAATGCTTTCCTTGCAAATATGTCCCATGATATCCGTACACCGATGAATGCGATCATTGGATTTTCTGATATCATTGCAGAACATCCGGATGATGAAGAAATTGTAAAAAATGCAATTTCCAAAATTCAGGCATCTGGTGAGATTCTTCTGAAGATCATCAATGATGTGTTGGATCTGTCTAAAATCGAAAGTGGAAAGGCAGAAATTGTGGAGATGGTAACTGACCTGAAGCAAATGGAAGAAAATCTGAAAATGATGCTCGAATACAGCATCCAAAAGGGAATGATTGATTTCAAAGTTGAGGATCAAATAGAGAATCCACTGGTATGGTGTGATGTGACAAAACTGCAGCAGGTTCTGGTAAATGTACTGAATAATGCAGTTAAATTTACCCCAGCGGGAGGAACGATCACATTTAGCTGCGTCCAGAGAATGATCGCACCTGGATTTGCCGAATACAAATTCACGATAAAGGATACCGGAATCGGTATGACTGAAGAATTTCAGAAACATGCGTTTGAGGCATTTGAAAGAGAGCGAACTTCTACCGAGAGCAAGACTGAAGGAACAGGGCTTGGACTTGCGATTGTGAAGAAACTGGTAGATCTGATGCATGGTGATGTGATAATCCAAAGTAATTCCGGTCAGGGAACCAAAATACAGATTTCACTTCCCCTTCGGATTGCAACGAAAAATCAGCTTCATCAATCAGATAAAGCAAAGGAATACAAAATAGGTCTTGACGGAATGCATGTACTTTTGGTGGAAGATAATGAATTAAATGCAGAAATTGCCATGGAAGTTTTGAAAAATAAAGGGATTCTTGTGAACTGGGTTCCGGATGGATGCGCCTGTGTGGAAGAAATTCAAGATAAGGAAGCAGGCACATATCAGTTTATCCTGATGGATGTACAAATGCCACGGATGAATGGATACGAAGCGACACAGAAAATCCGTCAGCTTGCAGATGTGAAGAAGGCACAGATTCCAATCATTGCCATGACTGCAAATGTATTCGCAGAGGATGTGAAGAAGTGCAAGGCGGCGGGCATGAATGAGCACATAGCAAAGCCACTTGATGAGGATAAGGCATTACATATAATTGCGGGATACAGACATTAAACACAATAAGATACACGATTAAAGAGATAATGATACAGTAAGTAAAAAGCAGTCTGCGGACATCGCCAGTGTTATACATGGTGATGATCCGTCAGACTGCTTTTTATTAATTATATTGAAATGTCTGTCTAGCCGATGCCTCCGAGAAGGATACCAAGTATCAATACAAGGAGACATACAGGACAGTAGATGTATTTGCATATAGGCACGAACTTTTCTGTGAACTTCTTTTCCCTTCCGGTGTTGACCTGTGTCTCAACATATTTCTTGCCACATACCCAGAAGAACATGATTCCGGCAAGTCCTGCGCCAAGTGGGCAGATGTAGATGGACAGTACATCCATCCAGTCAGATACGATACCCTGTATACAGATGGATACCACAACTGCTATGACACCGATGATGGCACATGCAGGTTTTCTGCCAACTCCAAGCTTCTCCTGCACCGTTGCGATTGGTGCTTCGTACAGGTTGATTAGTGATGACAGTCCCGCCATGAACACAGCCACAAAGAAGAGTATGGCAACAATATAACCGCCAGGCATGGACTTGAACAGGCATGGCAGATAGATGAACAGCAATCCCGGACCGCCCTGGTTGAGCTGTGCTCCGGCAGTTGCCATGGCAGGTATGATTACCAGTGCGGCAAGCATGGCAGCAATCGTATCGAAAAGTGCAACA
>ERZ773276.1990-NODE-1990-length-13583-cov-3.254140_pt1 | contig 13583 bp, 9 predicted proteins | sample MGYA00511386_ERZ773276 | MGnify/ENA primary metagenome ERZ773276 (study PRJEB29015, sample SAMEA2737778) | human gut metagenome | biome: human gut; feature: human-associated habitat; material: faeces | place: China | collected 2012 ...
AGCAATCGACGGTGCAGGACCGGTCCGGAGATTTGTGTCTATAAAATTACCGTTAATGAGCCGTACATTTGCATTCGTGGCAATCATGACAATGGCCAATTATTTCCAAATGTTTGCACAGTTTCAGGTGTTTGCGCCGGACGGAGGACGTAGTAATTCGGCAATGGTTCTGACAAATTACATTTATAAAACGAGTTTTAGCAGCTATGATATGGGGTATGCTTCAGCAGTAGCGGCGGCTTTGTTTATGATTGTATTTATTGTAGCGATGATTCAGAATAAAATGATGCATGCGGATTGGAGTTATGAATAATGAAAAAGAAGAAAAATGTATATAAAAAAGAAAAGGATGCCTTTAAAATCTGTCAGGAAAAGATCCGCAAGCATGAATTGCAGATGAAGCTGATCGATGCAGAATATACCTTTGACAACAATAAAGTGCTGTTTTACTTTACCGCAGACGGGAGAATTGATTTTCGTGAACTGGTAAAGGATCTGGCAGCGGTATTCCGTACCAGGATTGAACTTCGCCAGATCGGTGTAAGAGACGAGACGAAGATCCGCGGAGGAATCGGGATCTGTGGACGAGAGCTTTGTTGCCACACCTATCTGTCTGAGTTTGCACCGGTTTCAATCAAGATGGCAAAAGAACAGAATCTGTCGCTGAACCCGACTAAGATTTCAGGTGTATGTGGCAGACTGATGTGCTGCCTGACAAATGAGGAAGAGACATACGAGGAACTCAACAATAATCTTCCGTCTGTAGGTGAGTCAGTGACAACTCCGGAAGGCCTGAAAGGTGAAGTACAGTCATTAAGCGTACTGCGTCAGCTTGTCAGGGTTATTGTAACTCTGGACAATGATGAGAAAGAAATCCGTGAATATCCGGCAGCTGACCTGAAGTTCAAACCGCGCCGCCGGAAAAAGGATGTGAAACTTTCCAAACAGGAAATGAAAGAGCTTGCAGCTCTGGAGAAAGGTGAAGGAGCGTCAAAGTTAGATGACAAATAATCTTAAGCCGGGAGAACGGCTCGATGATTTACAGATAAAAGGCTATGAGATCATCCAGAGCCCGGGGCGGTTCTGCTTCGGAATGGATGCAGTGCTTTTAAGTGCCTTTGCCAAAGTAAAAGCGGGAGAATGCGTTCTTGATCTTGGAACAGGAACGGGAATTCTCCCGATTCTTTTGGCCGCAAAGACAAAAGGAAAGCATTTTACAGGACTGGAGATCCAGGAAGAAAGTGCGGATATGGCGTGTCGGAGTGTCCGGCACAACCGGCTTGAGGAGCAGATCGACATTGTGACGGGAGATATCAAAGAAGCGTCACAGATATTTGGAAAAGGTTCCATGGATGTGATAACAACGAACCCTCCATACATGATCGGAGGTCATGGAATGGCTAATCCGGAAAGTGCTAAGGCAATTGCGAGGCATGAGGTACTGTGCACACTGGAGGATATTATCCGGGAAAGTACACGGATTTTAAAAGCCGGAGGAAGATTTTATATGGTACACAGACCGTTTAGGCTCGCAGAGATTCTGACAGCAATGTGTGAGGCGAAGCTGGAGCCAAAAAGAATGCGTCTGGTGTATCCATATGTGGATAAGGAACCGAACATGGTTTTAATAGAAGGAATCCGTGGTGCCAAATCGCGGATGACAGTAGATCCGCCGCTGATCGTTTATGAGAAAGATGGCAGTTATACACGGGAAATCCTGGAACATTACGGAATGACAGGGACTGGAAAGGAGTAACTATGGCAGGAACATTATATTTGTGCGCAACGCCGATCGGCAATCTGGAGGATATGACGTTCCGGGTGATCCGGACGCTGAAAGAGGTTGACCTGATTGCAGCGGAAGATACCAGGAACAGTATTAAACTGCTGAACCATTTTGAGATCAAAACACCGATGACCAGTTATCATGAATATAATAAGATAGACAAAGGACATGCTCTGGTGGAGAAACTTCTTGCAGGGACAAATATTGCACTGATCACCGATGCCGGCACACCGGGAATCTCAGATCCGGGTGAGGAACTGGTGAAAATGTGCTATGAAGCCGGAATTACGGTCACTTCCCTTCCGGGAGCCGCTGCCTGTATTACGGCACTGACACTTTCCGGGCTTTCCACCAGAAGATTTGCATTTGAAGCATTTCTTCCAACGGACAAAAAGGAAAGACAGGCAGTCCTGGGTGAGCTTGTAGATGAGACAAGAACGATGATCGTTTACGAAGCACCGCACCGTCTGGTGAGAACCTTGAGAGAGCTTGGAGAAGTTCTTGGCGGGGACAGACATTTGACTGTGTGCCGGGAACTTACAAAAAAGCATGAGACTGCATTTCGCACCACGTTTGCGGAAGCGGTTTCTTATTACGAGAGCAACGATCCGAAGGGGGAGTGTGTACTTGTGATCGAGGGCAAGAGCCGGGAGAGCATTTTACAGGAAGAGCGTGCGAAATGGGAAGAAATGACGGTTCAGGAGCATATGGATTACTATACGAATCAGGGAATTGATAAGAAAGAAGCCATGAAAAAGGTGGCGAAGGATCGCGGAGTCGGAAAGAGGGACATTTACAAAGAACTGTTGTAAGGCTTTCGTCAATTTGTACACCTTCTTAAAAAATCTTTGTTCAACCCGGTCATAGACCGACGAAGTAAAAACAGATATACTTTATTTCAGAAACAAGAACAGCGACAGCGTGTGTAAGAATCGCACAAAGATTTAGGAGGAAAAATAAATGGCAAGCTTATCATTAAAGCATATTAACAAAACATATCCGAACGGATTTGAAGCAGTTAAAGATTTCAACCTTGAAATTGAAGATAAAGAATTTATCATTTTTGTAGGACCATCTGGATGTGGTAAATCTACTACACTTCGTATGGTTGCAGGTCTGGAAGAGATCACAAGCGGTGAACTTAAGATCGGTGACAAAGTGGTAAATGATGTAGAACCAAAAGACAGAGATATCGCGATGGTATTCCAGAACTATGCTCTGTACCCACATATGACTGTATATGATAACATGGCATTCGGACTTAAATTAAGAAAAGTTCCGAAACCGGAGATTGATAAGATGGTTCGTGAAGCAGCTAAGATCCTTGACCTTGAACCACTGCTTGACCGTAAACCAAAAGCTCTTTCAGGTGGACAGAGACAGCGTGTTGCTATGGGACGTGCAATCGTTCGTAACCCGAAGGTATTCCTTATGGATGAACCACTTTCCAACCTGGATGCTAAACTTCGTGGACAGATGCGTATCGAGATTTCCAAACTTCATCAGAGACTTGGTACAACAATCATCTACGTAACACATGACCAGACAGAAGCTATGACACTGGGAACCAGAATCGTAGTTATGAACGCAGGTGTTGTTCAGCAGGTAGATACACCACAGGTACTTTATGATACCCCATGCAATCTCTTCGTTGCAGGATTCATCGGATCACCACAGATGAACTTCCTTGATGCTGTATGCCAGAAGAAGGGTGACAAAGTTGTCCTCAAAGTTGGACCGGCTGATATTGAACTTCCACCGGCAAAAGCAAAGAAACTTATCGATGGAGGATATGAAGGAAAGACTGTTGTCCTTGGAATCCGTCCGGAAGATGTACATGATGAGCAGATGTTTATCACATCTTCACCGAATACAGTTATTCAGGCTAAGATCCGTGTATATGAAATGCTTGGTGCTGAAGTATACCTCCACTTTGATTATGAAGGAGCTACAATGACAGCCCGTGTTGATCCTAGAACAACAGCAAGAACAGGCGACACTGTTACATTTGCATTCGATGCTGAAAAGATCCATGTGTTCGACAAAGAGACAGAAAAGACAATTACAAACTAAGATATGAAATTATTTGCCGGAGTTTCCGATTTTGGAGACTCCGGTTAAAATTTTCTTGACAATCGGGCTATTCGTGGTATATAGTTACGTTAATAAAGGGGAGTAACCTACGCAAGGGAATCCGCGTTTGTGGTGTCGTCAGTACGGTGGAAGCATCCGGTACCACAAGAAAATGGTGAGACTTTTATTGCATTATTTGTTGTGCAATAAGGGTTTCTTTTTTTGTACATTTTTATCGAAAGAGAGCTTCGTTGCATAAGAAATTCAGGAATGTGAATACTCAGAAACAGGAGGCGGAAAGGATGAAAGAAATTTATCAGTCATCGGTAAAAGAAGTGCTTGGACAGATGAGAAGCAGAGAAGAGGGACTTACGATAAAAGAAGTGGAAAAGTCCCGTGAAAAATGTGGATGGAATGAGCTTGCGGAGGGAAAGAAAAAAAGTGTGCTGCAGATTTTTTTGGAGCAGTACAAGGATTTCCTGGTGATTATCCTGATCGCATCAGCGATTATTTCAGGAATTTTAGGAGACGCAGAAAGTGCGGCAGTTATTGTGATCGTCATTACAATGAATGCAATTTTGGGAACCGTGCAGACGGTAAAAGCAGAGCAGTCGCTTCAGAGCCTGAAAAAGCTTTCAGGACCGGAGGCGAAGGTTCTCAGGAATGGTACGGTGACACCGATTCCGGCAAGAGAACTGGTAGTTGGAGATGTGATCCTTCTGGAAGCCGGGGATTATGTTCCGGCAGACGGACGACTGATCGAGAACGCAAGCCTGAAGATCGATGAAAGTGCACTGACCGGGGAAAGTCTTGCAGTTGAGAAAAGCCTGGATGAAATCGAAGAGGAAGTGCCGCTTGGTGACCGGAACAATATGTTATTTTCGGGAAGCTTTGTTACTTACGGACGTGGAAGAGCCGTTGTGACAAGTGTAGGTATGCAGACAGAAGTCGGAAAGATTGCCGGACTTTTGAAATCAACATCTGAAAAGCAGACTCCGCTTCAGGTGAATCTGGAAGAGTTCGGAAAGAAGCTTTCGGTTCTGATCCTGGTATTTTGCGGAATCTTATTTGGAATCAGTGTATTTCGTGGAGAAAATATCGGAAGCGCGTTTATGTTTGCAGTAGCACTTGCGGTTGCAGCAATCCCGGAGGCATTAAGTTCAATTGTAACAATCGTCCTTTCTTTCGGAACGCAGAAGATGGCCAAGGAGCATGCAATCATTCGAAAACTGCAGGCGGTAGAAGGTCTTGGAAGTGTCTCCGTGATCTGTTCGGATAAAACCGGAACTCTCACGCAGAATAAGATGACTGTTGAAGATTATTATATAGAAGGCAGAAGAATCCGGGCAGATGAGATTGATATGGCAGATCCGGCACAGAGATTTCTGCTTGATTGCAGCATTTTATGTAACGATTCTACCAATGAAAATGGAGTGGAAATCGGAGATCCGACAGAGACAGCGCTGATCAATCTGGGAAGCCGCTATGGAGTGGAAGCTGCAGAAGTAAGAGAAAGTTATCCAAGAGAAGATGAGATTCCATTTGACAGTGACCGGAAAATGATGTCGACGCTTCACCGGATAGACGGCGAAAACCGGATGATCGTCAAAGGTGCGGTTGACCGTCTCCTGGATCTGACAGACCGGATCTGGACAGAAAATGGAATACGGGAGATTACAAAAGAAGATAAAGAAAAGATTCAGAGCCAGAATCAGGAATTTTCAATGGAAGGTCTTCGAGTGCTGGCATTTACCTTCCGGGAGATTCCGGAAGAACATCTGCTGACCGCAGAGGATGAGGACCATCTGGTATTTCTCGGAATGATCGCAATGATGGATCCGCCGAGGGAAGAGTCAAAAGCTGCAGTAGAAGAATGTATCAAAGCAGGCATCCGTCCGGTGATGATCACGGGAGACCATAAGATCACGGCAGCAGCGATCGCAAAACGGATCGGCATTTTAAAGGATTTATCCGAAGCCTGTGAGGGCGCGGAGATTGAAAATATGAGTGACGAGGAGTTGCGGGGATTTGTCCCGAAGATTTCTGTCTATGCAAGGGTTTCGCCGGAACATAAGATCCGGATCGTCCGTGCATGGCAAGAGCGCGGAAATATTGTATCGATGACCGGCGACGGTGTCAACGATGCACCGGCTCTTAAGCAGGCAGATATAGGTGTTGCAATGGGAGTAACCGGAACAGAAGTTGCCAAAGATGCAGCGGCGATGGTACTTACAGACGATAATTTTGCCACAATTGTAAAAGCAGTGGAAAACGGACGAAACTTATACCGTAATATCAAGTATGCGATCCAGTTTCTGTTATCGGGAAACTTCGGTGCAATTCTCGCTGTTTTATATGCATCGATCGCAGGACTTCCGGTTCCGTTTGCACCGGTTCATCTGCTTTTTATCAACCTGCTGACTGATAGTCTCCCGGCAATTGCACTGGGAGTAGAACCGCATACCAGTGATGTGATGAATGAGAAGCCAAGACCGGCAGATGAGTCGATCCTGACAAAAGATTTCCTGTCAAAGATTGGTCTGGAAGGACTGGTGATCGGTGTAATGACGATGATCAGTTTCCTGACAGGATATCATCAGGACGGTGCACTTCTTGGAAGTACTTATGCATTTGGAACGCTCTGTCTTGCACGGCTGTTTCACGGATATAACTGTAAATCAGATCATCCGGTGATTTTTACCAAACGGTTTTTCAATAATAAATGGATGCAGGGCGCATTTGCATTGGGCGCAATTCTGATCACGGCTGTACTTACAATTCCGGGGCTGCATCAGGTGTTCAAAGTAGAAACATTGAACTTTGAACAGCTTGGGACTGTCTACCTGTATGCATTTGCCTGTTTTCCACTCATACAGCTTCTGAAGTGGGTACGTGGAAAATTATCTGAGTAACAATATGGGAAAATGCTTACTGGTTGTAAGGGGATTAACCATAAATATATTGTAGTAGAATGGAGAAAATAGTGGATTTTAGTAAATTATCTATAAAAAAAATCCGGGAATTGATCGTATTTACAGCGCTGATCGTAGTTGCATTGTGGAAATTTGATGTGGTTTTTGGCGTGATCAAGGCGGTATGGGGGATTATTTTTCCCTTCGCTCTTGGCGGTGCGATCGCGTTTGTGATCAATGTTCCGATGAGCTTTCTGGAGAAAAAATTATTTGGAAAGGCAAAAGAGAAAGGAAGTAAGGCGGCAGAAAAGCTTGCAAGACCGATCAGTCTTCTTCTTACGATCGTACTGGTAGTGGGGGTGATCGTTCTTGTCATGTTCGGTCTGATTCCGCAGCTTACGGCAACAATTGGAAGTCTGATGAACAGTATTGCAGAATTTATTCCGCAGATGCAGAGTTGGGTACGGGAATTTACACACAATAACCGGGAAATCATGGATCTTGTGAACCAGGTGGAGTTCAATCCGAATAAGGCAATCCAGTGGGGGATGAGTATTCTCGGAAATGGTGCGGGAAATTTTATGAATACAACGATGACAGCGGTTGGTTCCATCGTCAGTGGAGTTACTACATTTTTTATTGCCTTTTCCTTTGCCTGCTATATTCTTTTCCAGAAAGAAAAACTGCATGTGCAGGTGAGAAAAGTGTTTTTCGCGTTTATTCCAAAACGAAAAGCAGAAGTGATTCTTGAAGTCTGTTCCCTGATCTACCGTACCTTCGCAAACTTCCTTACCGGACAGTGCCTGGAAGCAGTCATCCTCGGAAGTATGTTTGTAATTACATTAAGTATACTGAAAATGCCGTATGCACTGCTGATTGGAATCATCATATCCTTCACAGCCTTGATCCCAATCTTTGGAGCCTTCATCGGCTGCGTACTTGGCAGCCTCCTGATCTTCATGGTGAGCCCGAAACAGGCAATCCTTTTCATCCTTGTATTTCTGATCCTCCAGCAGATCGAAGGTAACCTGATCTACCCACACGTAGTCGGCAGCTCCGTAGGGCTTCCCTCCATCTGGGTCCTCGCTGCAGTCACCATCGGCGGTAACCTTCTGGGAATCATAGGAATGCTCATATTCATTCCATTAGTGTCCGTACTCTACACCCTCTTCCGGGAATATGTGTATTTGCGTTTGAAAAAACAACACATCAAGAAAGTGACGAAAACTGAGGTAGAAGAGTATACTCAAGAAGAAATTGACAAAATGAAAGAACTATACGAAAAAGAGCACCCTGAAAAATGTCTTGAATAAGGAAGTAATTTCATACATATAAATGTATTGAAATCGCAGCAAAAGCCTGCAACTTTGAGATGCAATCTCAAAGAGCAGGCTTTTCGACTCCTCATTTATAGTTTGGCGGAAAAGTATGACTTGTAGAATGTCAGCCGGGCGTCCCCTCTCCAACACTCTTCCCCATCCAAGAAAGGAGAAAAAATGCTCAACTACCTGTGGTCGGGAATGATTCTTATTGGCATCCTTTTTGCCGCTTTCTCCGGCAAAATGCCGGACATCACCACCGCCGCTTTAGATTCCTCCAAAGAGGCCGTCACCCTTTGCATCACCATGACGGGCGTCATGTCCTTCTGGACCGGACTTATGGAAATCGCAGAAAAATCCGGCATCCTGAAAACGGCAGCCGTCCGCCTTTCCCCTCTGATCCATTTCCTCTTTCCAGAACTGCCAAAAGATCACCCGGCAGAAAAACCAATCGCGGCAAACATCATTGCAAATATCCTCGGACTTGGCTGGGCGGCAACTCCGGCAGGTCTTGAAGCAATGGAAGAGCTTCAGAAGCTGGAAGAAGACCGCCGCCTTGGAAAAGCGGCAGGACCGGTAAGAAAAAGAGGCGTTGCAAGCAATGAGATGTGTACCTTCCTGATTGTAAATATTTCTTCACTGCAGCTGATCCCGGTGTCGGTGATCGCCTACCGGAGCCAGTACGGAAGCGTGAATCCGACAGCCGTTGTTGGACCTGGGATTGTGGCAACGGCGGTCAGTACCGGGGCGGCGATTTTATTTTGCAGGATAATGGACCGGAAAAGCTAGAATTTCTGTAGCTTTTTGTAACATACCTTGACTAAAGTACAAAAAAACGCTATAATCAATATCACGGCAAAGCTTTAAACCATTGAAGTTTAAACCGCTAAAGTTTAAAGCTGTAAAGCCAAAACGGAAAAAGTTTGTTCGAAAAGAACATAGATGGAGGTATGTTATTATGAAAGCAAGAAAAATTTTAGCAGTATCACTTACTGCAGCAATGACACTGGCACTTGCTGCCTGTGGCGGAAGTTCATCAGACAAAGAATCTTCTTCAAAGGATTCATCAGACAAGGTATATAAGATCGGTATCTGCCAGCAGCTTGAGCATGCAGCTCTTGACGAGGCAACCAAAGGATTTGAAGAAGCCTGTGAAGAAAAATTCGGAAAAGACAAAGTGAAGTTCGATCTGCAGAACGGGCAGGGCGAACAGGCAAACTGCGCAACCATCGTAAACAATTTTGTGGCAGACAATGATGACTTGATCCTTGCAAATGCAACAACTGCTCTTCAGTGTGCAGCAGCTGCAACAAGCACGATCCCGATTCTTGGAACATCTGTTACAGATTATGCAACTGCTCTTGATATTTCTGACTGGACAGGATCAACAGGTATGAACATTTCAGGAACCTGTGACCTTGCACCGATCGATGAACAGGAAGCAATGCTTAAAGAGCTCCTTCCGGATGCAAAAACAGTAGGTATCCTTTACTGTTCAGCAGAACCGAACTCAGCATACCAGGCGAAGAAGTTTGAGGAAGCACTTGAAAAAGATGGAATCAAGTATAAAGAATACACAGCAGCAGATTCTAATGAAATCCAGTCTGTAGTGACAAGTGCAGTAGATGAGTGCGACGCACTTTACATCCCAACTGATAATACAATGGCATCTAACACAGAGATTATCAACAATATCTGTCTTCCGGCAAAAGTACCGGTAATCGCAGGTGAACAGGGAATCTGTGAAGGCTGTGGTATTGCAACTCTTTCTATCAGCTACTATGACATTGGATACAGAGCAGGTGAAATGGCTTACGATATCCTTGTAAATGGAAAAGATATCTCAACCATGGATATTGAAAGTGCACCGAATGTTACAAAGATGTATAACAAAACAATTTGTGACGAACTCGGAATCACTGTTCCGGACGATTACGAAGCAATTGAGGAATAATCAGTATAGAAAGAGGCAAGAACAATGTATTTAGCAGCTTTAGATCCGATGTCTCTTGTGCGCGCCCTTCCGGGAAATGTAGCGCAGGGGATCATCTGGGGAATTATGGCGCTTGGCGTTTATATCACCTTCCGCATTCTGGATTTTGCGGATCTGACGGTTGACGGATCGCTGGCTACAGGCGGAGCAGTTGCAGTTATGCTGATCCGCGGCGGTATGAATCCGGCACTGGCACTTCTTTTCGCATTTCTGGCAGGTATGGCAGCCGGATTTGTGACAGGTATTTTACATACGTTTTTTGGAATTCCGGGCATTCTGGCCAGTATTCTGACGCAGATCGGACTTTACTCGGTGAATCTCGGAATCATGGGAAAATCCAATCAGGCAGTCAATGTTATGCAGTATAAATTGGTTGCATCGCTTCGTTATGTGACCGGCGAAGGAAGTGAACTGTTTTTTGTAAAGCTGATCGTGGCAGCACTTATCCTGATCGCAATTATTTACTGGTTCTTTGGAACTGAGCTTGGCGCATCGATCCGTGCAACCGGATGTAACCCGCAGATGGCAAGTGCACAGGGAATTAATACAGGCTTTACAAAGGTTCTGGCGCTTATGATCTCCAACGGACTTGTGGGACTTTCCGGTGGGATTTACGCACAGTACCAGGGAGCAGCCGATGTTAATATGGGACGTGGTGCCATTGTAATCGGACTTGCAGCCGTTATCATCAGCGAAGTTATTTTTGCAAAATTCTGTGCAGGCAGAAAAGCAGCCTTTGCATTTACACTGGGAGCAATCTTTATCGGAGCGATTATTTACTATATTGTAATCGCACTGGTATTGTGGCTGAAGATGCCTTCTGATTATATGAAACTGTTCTCAGCGGTAGTGGTTGCATGCTTCCTTGCAGTTCCGTACATGAAGGGTAAATATTTTACAAAGAAACGGAGGACTGCATAATGGGATATATGTTGGAAATCCAGAATATTCATAAAACCTTTAATCCGGGAACGATCAACGAAAAGGTCGCGCTTAACGGAGTGAATCTGAACCTCAATCCGGGTGATTTTGTGACTATCATCGGTGGAAATGGTGCAGGAAAATCCACCACACTGAATGCGATCGCAGGAGTGTGGTCTGTAGACGAAGGAAAGATCATCATTGACGGAGTGGATATTACAAAGCTTTCAGAGCATAAAAGAGCACTTTATCTGGGAAGAGTTTTCCAGGATCCGATGACTGGAACTGCGGCAACTATGTCGATTGAAGAAAATATGGCGATCGCAGCCAGACGTGGCGAGCGCAGAGGTCTTGGATGGGGCATTACGAAAAAAGAGCGGGAGCGCTATAAAGAAGCCCTGAAAGAACTTGATCTTGGACTGGAAGACCGTCTGAGCAGTAAAGTCGGACTTCTTTCTGGTGGACAGCGACAGGCGATCACTCTTTTGATGGCGTCTCTTAAGAAGCCAAAACTTTTACTTCTGGACGAGCATACTGCAGCACTTGACCCGAAAACTGCGGCGAAGGTACTTGCCATCTCCGATAAGATCATTCAGGAGCACCAGCTTACTGCAATGATGGTAACACATAATATGAAAGATGCCATCGCACACGGCAACCGCCTGATCATGATGCATGAAGGAAAAATTATTTACGATGTATCAGGAGAAGAGAAGAAGAATCTGAAGGTTGCAGATCTGCTGGCGAAGTTTGAAGAAGTCAGCGGCGGTGAATTTGCGAATGACCGGATGATGTTGTCGTAGAGAATATTTTGAAAATGAAATAATAGTAGAAAACAGGAACGAGGTTTTACGATTGATGTAGAGCCTCGTTTTTTTCACGTCTTGTTTAAATGTACTATAAAAAAACAGAGCGTATTCTGAAATGCTATAAAATTATAGAGAATACCTATTAGTAATACAGGATAGAAATTATCAATTGGACTTATAAATAGAGTAGTAGTACAATGGAAAACGCAACGGCAATGTCGAATATAGATTGTCGACAATGTATATTATTAGGAGGTTTACAATGAAGAAGAAAGTAATCAGCGCTTTACTTTGTGCAGCTATGGCAGTTTCTATGCTTGCCGGATGCGGCGGATCAAAGTCAGACAGCAAAGAAGCTGACAAGAGCGCAACAGAATCAACCAAAGCAGCAAGTGATACATTTACATTTGCAATCGGAGGGGACACAGGTAATACACTGAATCCGATTACTGCAGATGACAGATGGGGACTTATGACATGTCATATGGTATATTCACCTGCGTACTATATTTACCAGGATGGAACAATCGACTGGATTCTTGCAGAAAGCATGGATGCGTCAGAAGATGGTAAAGTTTATACGATGAAGTTAAAAGAAGGATTAAAGTGGAGCGATGGAGAACCGTTATCAGCAGATGATATTGTATTTACTTTTAATTCTATTAACGATATGAAGCAAAATCTTTATGTGGGTGGGGAACCGATCAAAGTTGAGAAAGTAGATGATACTACAGTAACATTTACACTTGCAGAACCAAGTGCATCTGTAGTAGAACTTCTGTCGGCAGAGACATTTATTATTCCAAAGCATGTCTTTGAAGGAAAAGGAAGCTTTGATGTGAATATGCTTGAAGATAAAGTTGTTGGATCTGGTCCATACATGCTTGAAGAATACAAGACAGGTGAACATCTTAAATTTGTGAAGAATCCGAACTATGCAAACGGAGAAGCAAATATTGATACGGTCGTATACAGAATTATTGAAAATTCTGATACAGCAAGTCTTGCACTTCAGAAACAGGAAGTAGATGCACTGAGCGTAACTGTTGATCAGATAGACACATTTGAAGGTGATGACAACTTTACCGTTTCAAAATACAGTGAAGGTCGTGTTTCTTATCTGAGACTGAACTCTGTTGCACCGAGTATGAAAGACAAAGATTATCGTGAAGGAATCTTAAGAGCTCTTAATCGTGATGAAATCATGACTGCAGCATTTACAAGTGAAGATTATTACAAATTAGGATATACATTCCTTCCGTACTCAAGCAGCTATTACACAGAAGACGGAGTTGAAAAGTGGGATCAGGATGTAGATAAAGCTGAGAAGCTTACTGCAAATGGTGCAAAATCCTTAAAACTCTGCTATGTTGAAGAAAGTACAGAACAGAAAAATGAAGCACTTACAATCCAGGCTGAATTAAAAGCAATCGGTATTGATGTTGAGTTATGTGGGGTGAACCAGGCTGCATACATGAGTGCAGCTTATGATCCGGAATGTACAGATTATGATATGTTCCTTGGAGCATACGTTATGGGTATCGACCCGGATACATTTGCACCGCTGTTTGATTCAACAAAAGATGATACGATGAACTTCCACAATGCAGATATTGATGCGAAATTCAATGAAGCAGCTACAACGCTTGATGATTCTAAGAGAAAAGAGCTGTATAGTGAACTTCAGGTTCTGGTATCAGAAGAAGCACTTCAGTATCCAATGGGTACAAGCATGAAGACAGTTGTTACAACTGCCCGTGTTGGAGGACT
>ERZ773276.1994-NODE-1994-length-13567-cov-5.576007_pt1 | contig 13567 bp, 9 predicted proteins | sample MGYA00511386_ERZ773276 | MGnify/ENA primary metagenome ERZ773276 (study PRJEB29015, sample SAMEA2737778) | human gut metagenome | biome: human gut; feature: human-associated habitat; material: faeces | place: China | collected 2012 ...
CTGCCGCACCTCGCTCGCCGTATCGGCACTTAGAATTATGCGGTATTGCCATAACTCTATTTTGTTACATTGTTTCGCGGTACAAAAGGCCGCTGCTGCCCGTCAGGGCGGCAGCAGGGTCAACGGACTTGCTGCCAATGCGCAGCTCCCAGATCAGGGTATGCTCCTCACTGGTGGTGCCCATTTCTTCGCCGCGGGCAAGGCTCTGCCCACGCTGCACCTTTACGGCATCCAGCCCAAACAGATAGCTCTTAACCCCGCAGCCATGGTCAATCACCACAGTGCCGCCGGTCAGCGCCAGCGTTCCGGCGTACACCACAGTACCCGCCTGCGGTGCCGTAACGGCGGTACCCGCTGCGGCGTTATAATTGATGCCAGTTGCCCGGCCGGTAATGGTCCCATCGGTGCGCAGCCGCGCGCCGTAATCCGCCAGAATCGCACTGGGCACCGGCGAGGCAAAATTGCCCTGCCACAGCTTTTCGCTGCTGCCCTGTGTGTAAAGGGGCCAGATCGCATTTTTATATTCCGTTGCTGCGCCCGGTATGTCTGCCTCTGCGGCCACATCCACGGTTTTGGCCTCGCTCTGCATCACGCTCAGGGTCAGCTCCTGGGTCAGGCTGCCGCAGGTCACGGTCAGGGTATGGGGGCCGCCCTCGGCATTATAGGTTACCGGGATATAGCCCATATACCCACCGGTCACCGGGCGGAACCATACATCCCCCAGGTCGGTTTCCACAGTCGGCTCGCTGCCATCCAGAATGCCGGTAATGACCAGTGCCGCCACGCCGCCCTGGCTGACGCGCTCACTGCTGAGCACCGCCTTGGGCTGGATGTTCATGGTATAAGATGCACAGTACCGGTACCAGCCGGTGGCATCGCCGGGGTCCGCCGTGTTGCGGTAAGCGGTCAGGGTCAGCTCATAGCTGCCATTTTTGGGGTAAGCATACATCGCAAAGGCAGCGGCATCCCCCTGCACCACAACGCTGCCGGCCGAATCTTTCAGCGTAAGGGTCGTGCGCTGCGCCCAGTCCGGCAAAACCAGCTCCGGGGCAGCTTCCGTCATTTCGCCCAGCTTTTGCACCGTCAGGGTGCTGGGCTGTTCAAACGTGCGGTTCAGCACATTGCCCAGCACCGGCACACTCCAGTCATAGCCGATCGGTTCCAGTTCCGTATCGCCCAAAGTGGGGTGCTGCGTGGGAAGTTTGTCATCGCCCGTCATAGCGTACATGGCGTACCCGGCGCCGCCCAGCAGCACCGCCAGCATAACCACCACCATAACCAGCCACAGCAAGAGCTTTTTCATGGCGTTCCCTTTCCTTGGCACAGCAGAAAAATCGAAATTCAGTCTGATTTTATAGTCACTACCGTCATTTTTCTTATTTTCAGCAGTGCCTTATGGTTTATCTGAGCCTTTTTTATCATTTAATAAGTATCACTACTGATTGCAAGAAACACGAACAGCCGGGCCGAAGCCCGGCCATTTTCACTTTTCTGCTGGCTGTTCCGGCTTATTCAGCATCGTCAGCAGCCTTTTCTTCGGCGGCTTCTGTCGGTTCATTGTCGATGGGCAGATATTCGTCGTCATCGTCATAATCGTCGCCGTCATCGCTGTACAGCAGGCGCTCGTATTCGTCCAGTTCCTTTTCGCGGCGGCGCAGGTAGAGCGCAGCGGCAGTCAGGGCACCGGCAGCAGCAAACAAAAACGCCAGGATGGCACCAAAAGTGGATTTCTTCATCATAATACTTTTCCTCCGCGTATTCTAAAAGGGATGGGTCTGTAAAATATTATACCCGATTAACCGGGTGAATACAATCTTTCCCTTGTAAATTTTTCACACAAAAAGGTTCAGGTATCAAGGTGATACCGCGCCATTCTCCGCAGCATGGTCTCCGGAAAATTTCTTCACCTGCCAAAAGCCATGCCACTCTGCTTGCTTTTTATTCCGGCCGCCACTGGCGCATAATGCCCGCAAATGCGCTTGGTACCGCGTATTCCCCGTTCAGCTCCGCGCGGCTGGCCCAGACGCAGCCCTCCGGCGCCGGGCCTGCGGCTGTGCCGCAAAACCCGCTGATCTGCCAGATGCGATGGGTGAACACATGGCGGGTGCTTTGCAGCGGGGCCTGCCACTGCACACAAAGGCCAATGGTGCGCAACGCGGCATCCAGTTCCGGTTGGGTCATGGCGGTACCCTCAAAGGCAAAAGGCTGCCACAGCCCGGCCAGCAGCCCTTTGGACGGGCGGCGCTGCAAAAGCACGCCCTGCGGCCCGGTGATCAACGCGGCCGTGACCGGCACCAGCGTTTTTTCCGGCTTAGCCGTTTTGACCGGCAGCTGTTCGGCCCGGCCTGCAGCGCGGCCCTTGCACTGAGCAGCCAGCGGGCAGACCTCGCACTTTGGCGCACCGTTGGGCAGGCAGACCAGCGCCCCCAGTTCCATCAGTGCCTCGTTATAAGGGCCGGGGCGTTCCTTGGGCATTTCTTCCAGCACACGGGCTGTGAACTCGCGCTTGGCGGCAGGTTTGGTAATATCGGCAGAGCTATTATCCAGCCGGGCAAATACCCGCAGCACGTTGCCGTCCACCGCCGGGGCTGGGATGCCAAATGCAATGGAGGCAATAGCCCCAGCCGTGTAATCCCCAATGCCGGGCAGAGCGCGCAGGGCGGCATAATCTGCGGGAAGCTGGCCGCCGTACTGCCGGCAGACGATCTGCGCCGCCTTTTGCATGTTGGCCACCCGGCTGTAATACCCCAGCCCCTGCCACAGCTTGCGCAGCTTGTCCGGGTCGCAGGCGGCAAGGGCGGCGGGGTCCGGCAGTTCGGCCACAAAACGCTCGTAATAGGGCAGCGCCGCCGAGACGCGGGTCTGCTGGAGCATGATCTCGCTGACCCAGATATGATATGCCGAAGGCTCCTGCCGGAAAGGCAGGAGCCTTCGATTCAGTTCAAACCATTGGATCAGCGGTTCGCTGACCGCCCCCATTAAAAACCGCCGCAGGTGCGCGGGAAGGCAATGACGTCACGGATGTTGGGGATGCCGGTGACATACATCAGCAGGCGCTCAAAGCCCAGGCCGTAACCGGCATGCTTTACGCTGCCAAAACGGCGCAGGTCCAGGTACCAGTCATAATCTTCGCGCTTCAGGCCCAGTTCATCCAGGCGGGCCAGCAGCACATCCAGGCGCTCCTCACGCTGGGAACCGCCGATCAGCTCGCCAATGCCGGGCACCAGCATATCGGCGGCGGCAACCGTCTTGCCATCCTCGTTCATGCGCATATAGAATGCCTTGATCTCTTTGGGGTAATCGGTAACAAACACAGGCTTTTTGAACACCTGCTCGGTCAGGTAGCGCTCGTGCTCGGTCTGCAGGTCAATGCCCCAGCTTACTTTATACTGGAAGTTGTCATCGTTCTTTTTCAGCAGTTCGATGGCATCGGTGTAGCTCACGCGGGCAAAATCGCTGTTGGCAACCAGCTCTAGACGCTCGATCAGGCCCTTATCAAAGAACTGGTTGAAGAATGCCAGCTCGTCCGGGCAGTTATCCAGCAGGTAGCGGATAACATACTTGGTCATGGCCTCGGCGGTGTCCATGTAGGTATTCAGGTCAGCAAATGCCATTTCCGGCTCAATCATCCAGAACTCTGCGGCATGGCGGGTATCATAGCTCTTCTCTGCGCGGAAGGTGGGGCCAAAGGTGTAAACCTTGCCCAGGGCCATTGCCATGGCCTCGGCTTCCAGCTGGCCGGAAACCGTCAGGTTGACCGGGCGCTTGAAGAAGTCCTTGCTGTAATCCACCTTGCCGTCCTCGGTCTTGGGCACATCGTTCAGGTCCAGGGTAGTAACCTGGAACATCTCGCCTGCGCCTTCGCAGTCAGAACCGGTAAAGATGGGGGTGTGTACATAGGTAAAGCCGTTCTTGTGGAAGAACTCATGCAGGGCATAAGCGGCCTGGCCGCGCACACGGAACGCAGCGTTAAAGGTGTTGGTGCGGGGGCGCAGGTGGGTCAGGGTGCGCAGGTAATCCATGCCCATCTTGTTTTTCTGCAGCGGGTAATCGCTGCCGCAGGTGCCCAGCACCGTAACGGTATCGGCGTTGATCTCAAACGGCTGCTTAGCGTTGGGGGTCAGCACCAGGGTGCCGGTCACTTCAAAGCTGGTGTACAGGCCGGATTTTGCAACCTCGGCATAGTTTTCCAGCTTGTCCGCCTGGAAAACGATCTGCACGGGCTTATAGCAGCTGCCGTCTGCCAGAGAGATAAAACCGATCTTTTTAGAATCGCGCACGGTTTTTGCCCAGCCGCAGACAGTAACTTTGGTGCCGTCCGCCGGGGTAGCCTTATAGAGCGATGCAATTTCAACTCGTTCCATGTGTTCCCACTCCTAAAATGCAAATTGTAGGGGGTGTATCTGAAAACAAAGAAAATGACGACTATTTCGCAAGCACATGCCGGATTCAAGGCAAAAGGCCGCAGGAATCCTTTGTGGATTCCAAGGCTTTTTAACGCGGAATCCGGCTGCGATTGTAGAAACAGGCTAAATTTTCGACTTTTCAGTTACACCTAGATAAAATGTATTATAACGTGTGATGCTTAAAAAGTAAAGCGCTTGTTATTTGCGGCGCTTTTTGCTCTTTTTGCGCAGGGCCGGCACGGCCCAGATGGCCGCCAGCAGCACCACTCCTGCCGCACTGAGCGCTGCCCCCGCGGTAAGACCGGGCGTTTTGTAGGTAAACGCCACCGTATGGCTGCCGGGTTCCAGCGCCACGCCGAGGAAAGCCGTATCTGCCCGCAGCACTTGGGCCGGGGTACCGTCCACCGTCACGCTCCAACCAGTAGAATACGGCAGCTGCACCACCAGCACGCTGCTGCGGGTGGTGGTGATTTCTCCACCCAGGCTGTTGGTGCCAAGGGTCACATTCTGCAGGTTTTCGGCCCCAAGGTTCTCCGCACGGGCCGCAACGGTATCCAGCTTCTGGCATTCCACCGCCAGGCGGTCAAACTGGTAATAGCCCGCAAAGGGCAGTACAATCGTGATCTGCTGCAAGGGTTCATCACTGGTGCCAAAGTTATACACAAAGTCATGCCGGCCGCAGTAATACTGGCTGTTGGGGCGGTTATACTCAATGCGGCCCTCACCAATGTTGCTGAGCAGGCGCAGATAGACACTGTCCTTGCGCCAGAAATGCGCATACTGCTTTTGCAGGCTGCGGCGGTCATGGGCGCTTATGGCGCTCAGTTCTTCTTCGCTCATCGCATCCAGCGGGCTGGTGGCCGTGTACTGCATGCCCTGCACCACAAAGGCGGTCTCACAATCCGCCACCGGCTGGGCAATGGTCAGGGTAATGCGCCCGCCGTCCTGCGGGGCATAGTAGGTGGTTTCATCCAGCTGCTGCACGCCGTCCAGCTCCATTTCGGCTGCGGGGCTTACCGTATCGCCGGTCAATTCCGCTTCGGGCAGCAGGCCGGTTTCTTCCAGCACTACGCCGTCCAGCAGGGCATCCTGCTTTTGCAGCGGGGTCAGGGCGTCATAGGTTTCGCGGCTGATCTGGTTTTGCGCCGTATAGCCGATGGGCAGCGCCGCCGTATTGGGGTAAACCGCAACCGTGCTGCCGCCGATTTCCGCTGCCTGCACGGCCTGGCTGTCAAATAAGGCGGGCAGCGCCCCGGTGGAATCCGGTGCGCAGAGGGCGTATTTCACGCCGAACAACGTTTCCAGCGGGGTGCGGTTCTGCAGCCCGCGGTAATCATATTCCACCGGGGTGTTCTGCCCCAGTTCCCGGAACAGGCTGGAAAGGTAGCTGTTGTTCAGGCTGAAAAAGTACCCGGTACCATACACATCCAGCAGCATGGGGCTGTTGATTGGCTCGTTCACCAGCGAGTCATACCGCCAGTAGCTTTGGTCCTCCATCAGATGCAGGGTCACGGCGGGGTTGTCCTGCACGGTGGTGCTCCAGGCGTAACCGGCGGGGCGGTACTCGTTCACGGCATCGGCTTCCTCAATGCCATAGTAGCCGCCAAGGTTCATCACCACGCCAAGGCAGCAGCCCGCCAGTAAAACAGCCTGCACACCGCGGCGGCTGACACCATCTGCCGCCAGCACAAACACGGCCAGCAGCACCAGCAGCAGCGCGCCCAGCAGGGCGGTCTCCGTGCGGCCCTGCTTGACGCAGAACGCCACCACGCAGTAAACCGCCAGCAACGCAAACAGGTTGCGCTTTTCTTTCGGCTCAAACGCCGTTATGCCGGGGCAGACCCGCGCCAGGATAAAGGCTTCCAGCATGGTGAACGCCCACACCCAGCGGTTGGAAACGTAAGAAATCCCGTTCAACACACTGCCCGCCTGCGGCACCAGCAGCAGGGCCAGCAGACCCAACCACGCGCACTTGAGCACGGTGTTCTGCCGCGGCTTGGCAAACAGCACCAGCACACCCAAAAACGCCGCCGAGGTCACCCCCACATAGGTAGAGTAAGCATCATACCCCATGCCGGTGGTCATGTTGGCCAGCAGCTCAAAAAAGCGGTAGAACGGGTAAGGCGCGGTTTCCCGCGTTAAGCCAAAGCGAGCGCTGCCGAACAGCTCCTGCGCGGTGGGCAGCAGGGTGACGGCTGAAATTGCAATGCCCACCAGCGCAAGCCCGATGAACTTTGCCAGCAGCGGCGGCAGGGTGCGCAGGTTTTTGGCCCCGTACCGCTTGCTATACACCGCAATGGCGTACAGCACCAGTAGCATCGCAGCCATATAAAAGAACAAAAAGTTGGAGAGTGCCGTCAGCGCAATGGCGGCAATGTACAAAACCGGGCTGCGGCCCTCAAACAGATCATCCGCTCCCAGCAGCATCAGGGGGAAGCAATACATCGGCACCAGGAACACCGGTTCGATCAGCCCTGCCTGGATGGGCCACGCACTGAACACATAGGCCAGCGCACCCAGCAGGGTGCCAAAGCGGCTGTTGCCATGGCGGCGGCTGAACGCCATAAAGGCCAGCCCCGCCAGGTAGAGCCGCAGCACGATCAGGCCCTCCAGCAGCTGCTCGGTCCACCGGCCGGGCACAAAGGCTGCCAGCAGGTCCAGCGGGTCACCCAGGCCGTAATAGCTCAGCGTGGTAATGATATCCGCACCGTAACCGATGGAAAAATCCCAGGTGGGCACCGCCGCGCCGGTCAGCACACAGCGCGCGGCCTGCCGCAGCCAGCGGCCATAATAGACCAGAAACGGGTAATGCTGCTTGAGGGTATCGCCATATTGGATAAAGCTCTGCCCGTTCAGCGCAAAAATAGCAGCCCAGATGCCCATCAACAGGGCAAACAGCGCCGTATAAGCCAGCACCAGCGCCCCGCGGCCCTGCCTGCGGCCCGGTGCGTGGATCAGGATGGTGTTCTGCATGGTATCCTCCTGCGGGGCGGGTGGTGTTCCACCCCGGTTTTTATGGCAGTCCCGCATCGTTCCGGATGCCGTCCGTCGGGAATCATGCGGTGCCGCCTTATCTTTGTCCAGTATATTCTATTTTGTTTTGCGTTGCAAGGGCGTTTTGCCGCGGTTACACGCTGCCGCCAAACAGGGCTGCCAGTGCCTTTGCCGCGTACTGCCCGGCCCGTACTGCCTGCTGCACCGTGTTGGCGTGGCCGCCTATTTCGATCAGCAGCGCACCGGGGCTGACATCCTGATTATAGAACCGGTACCCGCACAGGACCGGCCGGGTCAGGCCGGGGTACAGCATTTCCATGCGTTCCTCCCACTTGGCGGCAAAGCAGAGGTTCAGCCGCCAGTTGGGCAGCTGGACGGTGCCGCCGTTATTGCACCCGGCAATGATCATGACCTGTGCAGTCGGCTGGCCGTCCAGCGTTGTCAGGGGGCGCACACGGGCATCGCCGCTTTCCATCGCGTCGCGGTGTACATCCAGCACCACTTTGATGCTGGGGTATTCTTCCAGGTAGCGCCGCGCTGTCTGGGCGCTGCGGGCGTAACTTTCGGTGTAGCTGGGGGAATCATGCAGGGTGGTATCGTGCAGGGTGGTGATCCCGGCATCGTTTAGCACTTTGGTCATTGCCTCCCCCACCGCGCACATGTTCAGGGTGGTATCTTTGGTGCGGGCGGTAAAGTCGGGGTCATACACCGGGGTGTCCCAGGTCTGGTAGGTTTCCGTTGCGTGGGTGTGCAGGATCAGCACCTGCGGGTCCGGGCTGCCGGGGGTAACGGTAAAGGACAGCGTTCCCTGCGCCGCGGAGGCAATGGTTGAATCTGGTTCATCCGTTGCATTTTTGATACTGCCCGCCGCAAGGGCAATATATCCCTGCCCGCTGCCCTGGCCGAAAGTCCGGTCAAGGATGGGCGCTGTTGTCTGCACCCCCGGCGGTATGGTAATGGTTGGGGCCGGGGTGGCTTCCGGTTCCGCCGTGGGCTGCGGTGTGGGGCTGGGGGTTGGCTGGACGGATGGTTCCGGGGTGGGCTGCGGCGGTGATTCCGATGATTCTGCCAGGGCGGCAGCTGGCTGGGCCTGCGGAGGTTCCATCCCTGCCTGCTGCCAGAGCGTGAACGCCGCGCCGGGCGAACAAAACAGCAGGGCCAGAACCCTGCCGCCGGGCACCACACGCAACGCCAGGGCGCTGCCCGCTAACGCCGCGGTGCACAGCAGCACCCCCAGCACACGGCCCGCATTGCGCATGGCAAACACCCCCTTGCGGAATAGATATGCCCCCACCGCCGGACAATATGCCCCCAGCCATGCCTGCCCGCCCCGCAAACATTGCAATATTAGCGCCAAACACGAAAAAAATTTATAAAAACACTACTTTAACAACAGACTTGTGAAATATTATACTCCACAAGTCTGCCTGTTTCCTTTTATTATGTTTATTAAGTGCCTGTATAAAATAGCACTTCTTATTCTCTTTATTTAAATAATCCCATATCCAAGAATAGTTGCACTTCCAACAGAATATGAATGTTTCCAAACCCCTCGGACATTATTACCACCAATGTTAGTACCTGTATTTCCTTCTACTGTATAAATGATTCCACCTTCATATTTTTCCACGATTCCCACATGATCCGATATGCCATCTCCATTCCAATCAAAAAATACCAAGGAACCTGCACTCGGAATGCCGCCTGTTTCCTGCCACTTTCCATGACTTTTAAACCAATCAATTCCATTTTCGCACAAAGAAAACTTCGGCATTGCACCAGATTCTATCAACCCAGCTTGTTCCCCACACCAACTGACAAAGCAGGCACACCATTCCACATAAGAATCAAATCCATACCATCTCCAGTATTTTTCCCCATTACTACTCCCAACTTCCTGTTTTGCCACTTGCACAATCTGTCCGTTTCCAAATATTCCGCCAAGGATACCACCTCCAGAATAGTATCTCTGAACATGAGGAACATATTGAGGATCTCCATATCTTGGCCAACCAAGTTCCGCTGCCTTTTCTTGGCTAAACTGCAATGCATTTTCCAGACTATAACCGCCATGATGTTCTAAAGCCCATCCAATATAACCATTTCCGTAATTATATCCTTGCCAACTGAGTTGTAGCCTGCTGATATCTAATGGACTTTCACATCCTGCCTGTCTTACACAATCTGCATAATATTGTACCCCTACCTGTATGGAATACTCTGGATCTTGAATCGCCCCTGGACTATTTGGATAGCGGGTATTGTACGGACATTCACTTGCCTGCATAGGATCTGTTCCACGTCCTCCGGATTCCTGCATCATGATTGCTTGGATTGAAGGTACATATTCCGAAATTCCATACTGTGAAGCATACCTCTGAATGGTAGATGTATAAGCCAGTACCTCCTGACTTAGTGGCTCCGCACTAGTACTCCCGGAGCTTCCTGCAATTCCACCAATCACCCCCAGAACAATTACCAACAGCACAACAATCCAGCCGCCTGCCACCAGAAAGGTTCCTAATGATTTTACTGCGGTAACTCCCGTTTTAACCGCTGTTTTTATTCCAGATACTGTCCGTTTAGCTGCCTTTGCAGATTGTGTTGCAGCCTTTTTCCCTTGGACAGCTAATTTTTTTCCAGAACGGTAAGCATGTTCTGCCTGTTTCTTTAATTTTGACGCTTCCTTTGAAGTTTTCGCTGTATGTGCTTGTTTGATACGATTTGCAGAATCTCTCAAAGGGGTCGCATTTTTTACCTCTGCAATGTTCTCTCTCGCTACTCCTGCTGTTCTTTTGTTTACCGCTTCTTTTGTTTTAATTCGTATATCAGTTTGACGTTCTGTTTGTGAATTTCCTTGAGTTCCACTGTTTCTACTCTGTTCAGCAGTACGATCCGCATTTTTACTCCTTCGTTCTTTGATGACTCTCCAGGTCTTCTCTGCCTTTTTTTTTGCCGCTTTTTTACTGCCTTGAGAAACGATGGTTTCCCCTTTACTGGCCGACCACTTGATTCCTTCTTCCAGCCGGTCAGAAGCATACTGTTCCGGAGACTGTTTGGGAGAAAAATGGGAACCGTCATGCGTAGATAGCAGGGAACGTTCTGCAGATTTTAAAGTAATATCCTTGATCAATTCTTTGGGAAGCTGTTTGGCATGTTCCCGGACTTTCAACGTCCGGTCTACCTCTTTTGTTTTAATATCTGCCTTATTCTCCTCCTTTATCGTTCCACCTGTTTTTTCCTATCTAACAGTTTCTGCATATCTTTTTGTGCTTTCTGTACCAGTGGGTGCTTCTCATAAGCCTCCACAAGTGCAATTAAATCCCGCTCCACCCCATTTCCTTGATATAAAGGATAGTGGATATCACTGTACTCAGGCACATCTGGATCATGTAAAATAAATCCAATCCCAACCCCCATACCGGATCTTTTCTGTTCCATTTTCTGGTATATCCGAAAGGCTTCTTTTAATGTGGCGCACTCTGTCACTTCTCCCATTGTTTCAAATTCCATGCATTCAGCTGTATAAAAAGATATTTTCTTTTCCTGTACATCTTTTATCACATTTACACACCCTTTCTCTATGAATCAAAAACCGTTACACAGTCCCCCATGTAACGGCTTTCATATTTTTTGATTCAATTATGACGTACTGTAAAACACATTTGATGAACGAACCTATGCTATACAGCTTTCAAACTTTCTCCTGGTTTTGTTGTCATCAGTTGGTACAACTTTGTATTCCTTGGGAATGTATTTTCAAATGGAACCAGATTTCCAGAACAGCGTATCAAACCACTTCCAGCTTTCACATTTGTGATATATCCTAACTGGTTGTCGGAAATGTTCAAAAGTCTTGCCAATTCTTCCCGGTCCGTACTTGCCTGGTTCAGCATAACTAAAAACTCACTGTTTGCGAGCATAAGTCTTGCCGTATCGGAACGTAGAACCTCATCTACATTCTGGCTCATGGCATTCACGAACCCATTATACTTTCGGATACGCTTCCATAACTTATAAAAAAATTCCGCACTGTATGGATAGCGGAATAACAGATAAAACTCATCACAAAAGATCCAGGTCCGTTTTCCTTTTTTCCAGTTCTGGATCACACGGTTGAAAATGGCATCCAGTGTTACCAGCATGCCAAGGGGCATGAGCTGGGAACCCAGTTCCCGGATATCATAATCCATGATACGGTTCTTCGTATCCACATTTGTTTTATGCGCAAACGTGTTCAGACTTCCACTGGTAAATAATTCTGCTGATAAGGCAAGAGCTCTTGCTTCTGGCTCTTCCTGCAGCATCAGCTGTCGGTATAAGTCCTTTAAAGTCGGCACTTCCTTGGTATAACCGCTGCGGATATAATCACGATAAGTATCAGCTGTACAGCGGTCAATGATGGATTTATCCTTTGCGTCCAGATTGCCTGCCCCTATCAGCTGTTCAAAAACAGACAACAGAAATTCTGATTTTTCAATTAGTGGATTGGTATCATCCCCATAGCTGCTGTCCATATCCATAGCATTCAGATGCATTCCAGAAGTTGCTGATACTTTTACAACTTCTCCCCCTAATGCTACTGTCAGGTTTCCAAATTCGGATTCCGGATCTAGAATTAGGATGTCATCCTCCGTGGCAAGTGCTAATGCAACAATCTCTTCTTTGGCAGAAAAACTTTTTCCGGATCCACTGACTCCTAAGCGAAAACTGTTGCCATTCAGCAGTTTCTTCCGGTCCACAACGATCATATTTTTGCTGACCGCATTCTGCCCGTAATAAATCCCGCCTTCCTGCATAATCTCCTGGGTATGGAAAGGGATCAGCACAGCTGTGGACTCTGTGGTCAGGGTACGCAGAGCGTTGATCTTTCGTGGTCCAAAAGGCAGCGCCGTATGCAGACCGTCCATTTGCTGCCACCGCAGAGTGGACAGCTGACACAGATTTTTCCTCGCAATGGATTTCAAGGTTTCCGTATCTGAGTTCAACTCCTTATAACTGTCTGCCATATGCACAATGGTCAACACCCCGAACATCATTCTCTGGTCTCTGGTGGTCAGATCATTTAACATCTCCTTTGTTTCGGTTCTCTGCAACTCCATCTCATACGGAATGGTTGCAGAAAAGTTATTGTTTTCGTTCTGCCTTCTCTGCCAGTTGGTCACGTTCGTTTCTACACCAAGCAGTTTGTTTTGTATCTCACGGACTGCTTCATCCGTAGGGACTGGCAGGATATCAATTGACAGCATTAAGTTTCTGCTCAGATCACAGAGTTCCGATACCATGCTGTCCCGGACGTAAGTTGCATAATCCTGCATATATAAAACACGCCCATATCGCCCATCAATCTTAAAATGATCCTGCAAGAACTCCATAGAATCTGGTGCAAACCAGTCTTTAAAATCATGTCCTCTTTTTACAGCTTCCTTAAAATCAAACTCTGCTGTCGCAGAAACGTCTTCTTTAAAGAAATCACGGAAAATCTTCAGACGCTCTCCAGCATCCAGTTCTTCCCCAATGGAAGATAACTTCGCCAGATGTGTGGTGATATCCGTTCCAACACGTGCGAAATAGGTCCTTGCCTCATCAATGTTCTTCTTATGGACACTGATCGTCAGATAACGTTCCCGAAGAATACTGTTATTGGTATCACTGATCTTGGATAACAACATTTCGTTGTATTCTTTTCGGTATTCATCCAATTCGTCCTCTTTCATAGGGATCAGAATGGATTGTTCAAATTCTGCCTTATTGATGCGGCGGTTATTAATGGTAAGTTTGGCGGATGCGCCGGAGTCCAATGCATTTAAAAGCTCGGAATAATCCAGAAACATTTCTGTCTTATCCTCTTTGCTTGCAATGGAATAATTGATATCCGTAAAACGGAACGATTTTGAAAACAGCCTGCCGGACTGAAAGATGCCATCCGGCCAGATCCGCTGTATCGGGATTGCCTGCTGTACAGACTTCGGAATCATAAATTTCTCTTTTTCTAGTTTTAATGTACGATGCAGCGTTTTAATCAACCGCATCCCCCCTTCCTTTCTTTTTTCTATTTTTGCTTCTCTTTCGTTCTACCAGCTCCGTGCCATTTCTGCAGGAACGTGTTCCGATTTCTATTGTCTCTTCCAGACATTTCAGATAGAGATTCTCCGATTGAAACACCA
>ERZ773276.2004-NODE-2004-length-13512-cov-36.381214_pt1 | contig 13512 bp, 6 predicted proteins | sample MGYA00511386_ERZ773276 | MGnify/ENA primary metagenome ERZ773276 (study PRJEB29015, sample SAMEA2737778) | human gut metagenome | biome: human gut; feature: human-associated habitat; material: faeces | place: China | collected 2012 ...
CAAAAATAAGGCTACCATATCAAATTTTATCCACGGACTTTTGCAGATGACCCGTTTTTCTTCTTCAAAAGAATATTTGGGTGAACGCTTAGACTCTGCAGTGAAATAAGTTGTATATTCCTGTTTTATCTTACTCATATAATCCACCCTGACATCGCTACTCTTTTCAAAGCCAAATAACAAATTTGCCCATTGGTTGTGAAGATGCGGTGTGGAAAGCAAATGCTTATCTTTTGCCTGATGAACGCAAAATTCGAAGAGATCATTCACAGAATCACTTTTGGGACGTACCAATCCAAGATTTACTTGATGCATATAGTCAATCTTCTATAGTTCTATTTTTTTGCCGAATCGAAGTATATACTGATGTAATTAATTATCTAAAGCATAGATAAGGCTACATTTCATATTCATATACCCTCTTGATTGTACGTATCACTTCTTTTAATTCTACTTTAATTCGATAGCAATGATTAGGTTTCCTCTTATTCAACAAAATATTCGATGCGGATTGATCTTTTAATTCATGCTATAAGAATATTCTTTGAATTAGTAAGAATCCTTAAATGGAACCTTAACGACTCCCATCTTATGTAATTGTGCATCTAATTGTTTCCATAAGCATAAATTCTATAGGTTTACATCTTCTAAAACGAAGGCAAAGGTAGCATTTTTTCTTCGCTTTTCAATCATTTTGGAGTACTTTTTTATAAATGCTTCAGATGCCTCAATCTTATATTCTTATTTAATAACTGACATGTAAGATTTTAGCAAGTTTACCACCAATAGATTTAAAAAAAGTTACCCGAAGAGAGCGGTAAGGCTTTTTCATAGGCTTGAAGCTAATGATTATCTTCTGCATCTCTCTTGCGGGCAACTTGTATAGCTGCGTCACTTCCATTCAACTGGAAGGTCGCGAAAGTTGAACGACATGTCCTTATTTCCCCATGTTGACGAATAGGCCTTTACCGTCAGCGAGGCTATCCGCTTAGTTTCAATCGAAACATCAGCAAAGTGAAATTTTAGTTTGATATTGGTATTGCTGTCAATGGTGGGTTTGACATTTTCCATATTACCAAATTGATATTCGCTGCTTTCGTAAGCATTGCCTGCATAGTCGGTAAATTGAGCTTGCGCCATCTGCTTCTCCCTGCTTTCGCCGGGGTTGAACAGGTTAAGTGTTACTGTCAACTTCCCGGTAGCTTTGTCTCCAACAGCTGACACAAAACTGTATTGATAGCCATCGGCATCGGTGGTGTTCAGCGTCTGCTTGATGTCCAATGCCTTCTTATACTCAGCATTACGATCTGCAAGCTCATTAAGACGTGATTGCATGGAAGCCATCTGACCATTCTGCATTTCAACTTGACCCTTCAGGGTCTTTACTTCTCCTTCAAGTGTCTTGACACGGTCTTCTACTTTTACTGTCTGTCCTGACACTGTGGCGGAGAAAGCCACACACATGATAAGCGTAATGATTTTGTTCATAAGATACGTTGTTGATGTACGGTACAAAGGTAATAATAATTTCTAAAAAGCCATAGGGATATTCCCTACAGATTGAGAGAATATCCCTATTGATGCTTAATCACTTGTGATAACTTACTGAGAGTTGAGCAGGCTCTTTGTCATTTCGTCAATCTCACGGTTCACTCGGGCAAAGTTACGATTCAGCATGACTTCTTTCTGACGGGCATCCTTGAAAGCGTATATCTTAGGGAGGTCAACGTACTGGGCTTCTTCTTTCTTGATCTCAGCCATATTGAAGTTGGTTTTACAAAAGTACTTCGTCGTCTTGAATTCAGGGCTCTCCTCAAGATTGATGCTACTGAAGGAGCTACGCTCCGTGGGGGTGAAGTCACGGGCAGCCTGTCCGGCGAGCCAACCGGTGGCCATGTCGGCAATCTTGGCGGCTGGAACGAGGTTGTCCATCTTCTCGCTGATGGAAGTGCTGACCTTTGAGTCATTGATGGTGATGGACTTGCTTGTCTGCTTGGCCTTGCCGAATACATCGTTCTGTGCCCATTCGAGGGTTTCCTTGTTGCGGGCCGCACCCATGAAGATGTTGCCGCAAGTGGTGATGATCTTCTGCATACCATTCTTGCCATAATCGGCCTCCAACTGGGGGAGTTCCTGGAAGCCGAGGGTGACGGCCACCTTGTTGCTTCGTGCCGTACCGATAAGACGGTCTATCTTGTGGAAGTAGAGCGTGGGCAGCTCATCGACGATGATGCTCACCGGCAGGTTGCCTTTGCTGTTGATACGTGTGACGAGTCGGTTGAGGATAAGAGCGTTGAGCGAGCCGATGACCTGTTCCTTTTCCGGGTCGTTGGCTATGACAAGGTAGCTGGGACTGTTTCTGTCGGAGATTTTCAAATCGAAGTCATCGCCGGTGAACACCCAATAAGCCTCTGGGGAAACAAGACGGGCGGCATTGACACGGAGCGTTCCCACCATACCCTCAAGCTGGTCGTTGGCTTTGTTCTTGTAGGCGGACTGGAACGGTGCCATGAGGGACATGATTTTGGGGTCCTGCCCAAGGATAACAAAATCTTGTGAGGGTTTTAAGGCGAATTGGAAGCGTTTAAGGTTGATTGTGAGGAAGTTCATAGGAGTTTAGCGAGAACTAAACAGGCGGCAGCAAAAGTGGAAAATCAAGGTGATTTTCAAAGAACGTAGCACAAACGTAGCATTTTTATTTAGGGCCTGATGGGTGATGATGGACGTGATAGTTTTGATGTGATGGGTGGATATTGAATAATTATATTTATTTTATTCTATATAAATGTTATATGGAATAATTTTAGTATCTTTGTATGCGAAAACTAATGATTGATTACGATGAAAGAGAAAACTATTATCACAGTGTTCATGGTGAAGGAGCGCAAGAGCTACTATTTTGGCTCAGTAGCCGCCATCTTTACGGTATTTGACAGCAATGATGTTGGCTTTACTGAGAAGTATCTGCAACATGCAGGGCTTGGCGCAGTGGCTTCTGATAAGGCTATCATTAAGCGTTGTCCGCTGATCGTGAAAAAGAAAAAGGGAAACGCATAACAACTTGGCGGAGCTGCGTTTCCCAATGTAATCTTCAACTGAACGCTATCAGCTTAGAGTATGTAGTATGTGCAAAGTTACGGAATTTATCTGAAAGCGTCCACTAAAATAGTGGTTTTTTAGTGGACGCATATTTTACGGTTGATTTTGTGCATATTTTACAGACAATTATGTATATTCTATATAACTATTATATAGAATAATTTTGCATATAATTAAACTTAGTTTGAGGATAAGTTAGGCATATTACTCATCGTCGTCGTTATCTTCTTCGTCAGAGGACATGCAATCATCAATATAAGACTGTGATAGCTTTGTTTCCTTGCCGCCATTGTCGTTGTCGATGATGGTGAGCGTCTTGATAGAGATTTCTGTTTGCTTGCGTATCTTCTCACTCTTCTTGTATTCTTTGTCAAGTTCAAGCAGTCTTTCTTCTTCCGCCATCGGTCGCTCAGAGTCGGCTGAGATTGTGGTGCTGGAGTATTTGGGCACGATGAATGGCAGAAACTTCGATATCAGATCGGCACGTGTAGCCGGGTTGTCAAGCTTCATAAGGTCTTTGAACAGCGTCTTGGTATCATTATCGACATCAGGATCGGGGTTGAGGTATGGCAGTATGATGGCTTTGAGGCGGTCGCGGACATTGCCGTATTTATTGGGAGTTCCCGGTTTGCGGCCGCTATTTTCTATCTTTTCTGTACCTTTTACGAATTGACCTTTTGCATTTCTCTTCGCGGTAGTTTTCTTTTCTTCCTGAGTGGCTGGTTCGTCACCCTGTTGTTCATTAACATGGCGCGCAGCTGTTTTTGAAGTTCTCTTTGTTTTCTTTTCCTTCTCCTTCGGCTTTATTGGCTTCTTCGGAGCAGTGTTGTTGTCTTTATCAGCCATATTCGATTTACATTTTATAACGAGTGTGGAAAGGTAAGTGATTAAATTTGTTGAACAATCATAAAATAGCGATTATGGGACTTATAGGCAGTGTAGTAGGCAGTATTACCTCAGCGGCAGGCGGCGCTTTGGCAGCCAAGGCCTTGAACAAAGGTTATAAGCAGCAGCAGGAAATATTCAACAACCGCATCAACGATGTCAAGGCACACCGTGACGCAGTGTATTATCAGGATCCGACGCAGAGTGCGGAGAACCAGGCGGCTGTGACCAATGCCCAGCAGGTGATGGACGATGCCAACAAACGGGCCCAGGCTACAAGTATTGTGGCTGGTGGTACCGATGAGAGTGCGGCATTGGCCAAACAGCAGGCGGCAAGCACCGTTGCCAACTTGATGCAGCAGGCAGCGGTCAATGGTCAGGCTCGCAAGGACAACGCCTGGAGTTCTGCAGACTCACAAATAGACACATTCAGCAAGTATTTGGCTGACAGCAAGCTCGCTCAGGCATCAGGGAAGGCACAGGGCATCCAACAGGCAGCTGGCGGTCTGGCCAGTGAGGCTAACTCTTTACCGTGGTAACTATGGGAGATATAATCGACAACAGCAGTTTAAAGCCGAGTAACGGGACAACTCCCGTCAGCGGGCAGCAACAGCAAGGAGCGACACAGACCACAGAGCAGATGGAGGCTCCTGGAACGCAGACGACCGAGCAGGTCCCGTCGGCGGCCACGCAGACGACCGATGCCAACCAGGCGAGCGCTGGAGAAGGGAATGTAGGCACGCAACAAGGGAGTGCCGATGCAGAGCATCAGCCTACAGAACCCAGCGAACAGAGCAATGGGACACAGGACAAGCAAGAGCCACAGCCGTTTGTGATGCCTCATAATCCGTTGACAGACGGGGCTATCAATGACAGCCAGCTGAAACGGTTGGAGGGGGCTTCCAATGATGGCGTGAAGCCGTCGTATCTTGCCGACTGGGGCAATACGGACTTCATGACGGCTGTGAAAGGCGGCAACAGGCCGATAGCTGAATACATGCGAGACTATAACAAGTGGGCGGCAGCGACAGGCCATGAGCCGCTTGATGTGTTCACGATGATGCAGGCCATAAATGGCAATGACATCAACGAGAGCTATGCCAACAACGAGAAGGCCGCACGGAAATTGAAACGCCAGCAAACGTGGGAGCAGATCGGCAACGTGCTTGCCCATCTTGGCAACTTTGTCGGGACGATAGCCGGTGCGCCATCCGCGACCTACGAGACGGCCGAGCATCTCACTGCGAGACAGCAGGCTGTGCGGGACGCTGTACGGAAGCAGCAAGCTGATTCTAAAAACATCCTTGCTATGATATGGAAAGACAGGGCTGATCAACGTGCAAGAGAGCTGAACAATGCTAATATTGCCTTGCAGGGAGCAAGGAAAGCCAACGTTGAAGGCCAGACGGTAAACCAGAAGGCACAGTCGGACGCTAATGTAGCCTTGAAAGGTGCTCAGCAGAGACAGGCAGAGACAGCGGCCGATGAGAACCAGGCACAGACGGGCTATATTAATGGCAAGAACAAGCGAGAGCAGGATTTGCAGCCATTTAAGAAGAAAAACATTCAGAGCAGTACCAACGCCAACAATGCAAGGGCTAACGCAAGCAACGCAAGTGCAAATTCAAGTAATGCGAATGCTCAGAAGACGCGGCTTGAAAAATCGATAAAAAGCAGACAAGAGCAGGAAGACGCAGACTTTGAGGCTCTTTACAATGACCCTGAAGGCAAGAAGTATATAGACGCTTATGCTAAGAACAACGGCCTTGATGTCGGCAACAACAATGGCACCGGGACTGGTGGTGGTACGTGGTCGAACAAGAACAATCGCCGTGCGGCCGTCAGATGGGCTAAATACAAGATGAGCCACAAGACACTTGGAACGAATATCGGAAGAGGCAGGAAGAGCCTGGGTATAGGTTTAGGTAGAAAATAGTAAAAGCAACGAATATGCCAAGTAAAACAGACAATATCAGCAAGCTGTACAATAGTTTGAAGAATGCCGGTTATCAGGATATCGGCACAGAACAAGAGTTTCGTGACTATTGTGGTGACGAGAAGAATGTAAAGACGCTCCACGAGGCATTGACGAATGAAGGCTATGACGATGTAGGCACAGAATCGGAGTTTGAGTCGTGGTTGCATCCTGACAATGGAGCCGCTGCACAGCAGCGGCCTACAGAACCCCGCGTGCCGACAGCACAACACCAGCCAGGAACTACGGGGAAACCACAGACACCTGCAGCACCTCAGCAGGGCAAGCAGGAACCGGGATACTTCTCTAATTTTTGGGAGAGCGCAAAACGGGGAGCCAAGATATTCTTTGGCATGGATGATGACGCGTCTAAACAGGCGACACCGAAGGGAGGCGCCGCTGCACAGCATCGGCCTACCGAACCCAGCGCACCGAGCCAGAGTTTGCGGGAGAGGTATGATGCGGCTAAGAGCCAGTTTGACCAAAAGATGGGGATAGAGCCGAGCTTTACTATTTGGAGACCGGCAGAGGCCGCCGCAAGGCAGAACGGAGCAACCCCCTCGCCAAACAATGGCGAGAAACAGAACAGCGGACAGACACAAGAACAGACTGGCGTGAACAGCCGGGGTAACGGGCTGGACGCTGAGGTTGCCCTGCAAGACAAGTACGGGAAGATGTATGCTCAGGACTTTGACAAGGAGGGTGAGCACCCACTGACACCGGCGTTTATGAAGACTGTACAGGCGATGGTGGCCAACGGCGACGCGCCTACACAGGAAGACGCCGTGAGCTACGTCTTCCAGAAGTTTCATGCGCCTAAGGCCATGCAGATGGCAGACTCTGTGGCCAAGGGCGTTGTCGGTGAGATGCCCGAGACGGTCAAGGACGATGAGGTGGTTGACACGCTTGCCAGCCATTACTATACCAAGACTGTGCAGGACCAGCTGCACGCCGACGCGGCCAAGATGGGGTTCAGAAGCGACAATGACTATGACCAGTATGTCGATGAATACGTGAAGCCGATGATGGTGCGCGAGCTTGCCAGCAAGTACCGTTACCCGGCAGACCAGGCACAGGCCATTGCCAATGTGCTTTTCAGTCATGAGGCGGATGCGCGGAGCAAGGCCAAGGAGTATGACCCCGAGGCACTAAACGACGACGAGCGCAGACTGTACTCATTCCTGATGAGCGACTTCGACAAGCGTTTGGCCGAGGACAGAAAGACGGCTGAAGGGAAAGCCAATGCGAAAGCTGAGGCTGAGACTGCAAGTAACCTTGCCATCGGTGGCAGAGAAGGGCATGGTATGCAGTTAGGCGTGCCAATAGAGACCGAACGAGAGTATAACGCCTATGCAGACCCAAGCAAGGCCATCAACTATGTGTTGGGTAAGCTAATGGGGCAAAATGGGTCTCATGGGAAGAATGGGGCTGAGGATGTTGACAGAGCTGCTGTAGGCAGTCTGCTTTACCGCAAGATCATGGACAAGCTTGTGCAGGAACGCGTGCCGAAGAGCAAGTGGGGATATGTACTCAAAGGCTTTATGGACGGCGACTTGGGCGTGCTGTACAAGAACTATACGCAGACTGACTTTGAGCGGCATCTTGACAATCTTGCAGACGCCAAATACTTGCAGAGCCTGAAAGGCTTTAGCGGCATGCTTGCGAGCGGAGGCCACGAGGCGACTAAATTCCTCAGTGACGCATGGGAGTATTACCTTGGCGGCAAGGTGGGCAGCGCAGTAACCAGTGCGGTAAGGAAGCGTGCCATTAAGCGTTTTGCAGGTGACCTCGTAGAGCGTGGCATACAACGGAATATAGCAGAGGACATCGCTACGAGGGCATTTCAACGTACCGCACAGGATGCGGGCAGGAAGGCAGTCATGGGAGCCATGCACGGAGCTGGCACTATGGGGACAGCCCAGGCGATCAGTGGAACACTTAGACAGGCCATCAGTCCGGCAGCAGGTGAGAAGATGGACGAGATATTTCAAAGGAAATCTCAGGGCGAACACATTAGCAAGCAGCAGGAGGAACAAGAGATAGCTGAGGCCAACAAGGAGGCTCACAGCATTACTTCCGTGCTTGGTGCAGGAGCAAAAGGCGGACTGAGCGGAGCCGTAGCGGGTTTGTCGTTTGGTCCTGGCACATATATGGGCGAGACTGTGAGCAAATGGGCGAGCAAGTACATGGGTGACCTGGCCAGCGCGGCCACGGGATATACGGCACGACTTGGCACCAATGCAGCGTCGGCCACGGCACTTGGGCAGGCAGAGGGAGCCATGACGGGCGAGAAGCCGGAAGGCAGCATTGCCAACCAGTTTGCACAGAACTTGGTGAGCTTTGCCATGCTTGACGCGCAAGGCGCAGCTCCACGGTTGTTGAACGGACATCCGATAAGGAGCTTTCGTGAGTGGAAAGAATACGAGCGTAGCTATGGCATCAGCGATGAGGACCAGCAGCGTATGCGCGATGCAGGTTACGGTGACATGATAGACACTATCGACGGGCTTGTGAGCGAGCGGTTTCGTGACAGAGGAAGCAATACCTTGCCCAATAGCGGTTGGAAGCCTACAGAAACAGCAACACGCATCAATGAGGGCATGATGAAGATGCTTGCCGACAACACCATCCCGGAAGAGCTGAAACGCAAGTACTACTCGCTGGTGACAGGTGACAACAGCAAGCAGCTGTCGCCTGTCGTAGCCTCAGAGGTTACCAAGGACGAGGACGGCAACCACTATCTTGTGACCTACAACAAGAATGGCAATGTTGTGAGCGACCGACAGTACCACAGCGAGAAGGCCGCGCAAGAGGCACAGATGAAGATTGGCCATGATCAGGACGAGAACCTGACTGATGCCTTACAGCAGGGTGTGTTCGCCAAGGATGCAGACTTGCTGATGGAGCAGGCCTATCATGCCGCCGTTGACGCTTTCAAGAATGGCGACGGCAGTATTGGGAAAGGCCAGCAGACGTTGCTTTATCTGTATCAGAACAAGGAGCGTCTTCGCAAGGCCCTTGCCGCCGCTGGCACCGGTGAACCGCTGTCAGAACCCGACCAGCGGTTGGTCAGTATGTTCAACACGGTACAGAAGCAGCTGTTCAAGCATGATGCCAACAGTTATGACGGGAATATCTACAAGATAGCACGGGAGGCTGAGGCCGCCAACGGGCTTGCTACTCATGAGCTTTACGGAGCACGGCAGGGCCACACAGAGAAAGAGGCCAAGAAACTCGCTGCGGAGAACGGCGAGGAAGCCGTGCATGTAGGCGGTGACGTTTGGCGGACGGCGAGCGAGGACGCAGCCGTTAAGGACTACCAAAAACGTTTGTATGACTATCTGAGCGGTATAGAGGAAGGACAAGGGGCTGAAGTGAATGAACCGGGACGGATTGAGGACAAGACGGACGAGGATGCCGCTGCACAGCAGCGGCCTACAGAACCCAGCGCACCGCAAGGGGACGTCGTGGCACAGAACGGAAGCGGACCGGAGCAAGGGCAAGGGCCGACTTTGCCACCTGAAGCTTTAGAGGCAAGGCAGCAACCACAAGGTCAAGGCCAACAGCAGGGTAGCCAAGAACAAGGGCAGCAACAGCCGCAAGATTTGACGCAAGAAGCAGGGCAAGAAAAGAGCCCGTTGCAGCAGCGCAGGGAGGCCGGATATGATCGCGGTATGGGTGTTGAGAGCGATGAGACGCAGTTGGCACAGATACAACATGACACGGAGCTTACCAACCAAAGGTTCAACCAAGCCTTTAGAGACGCAAAGATGAATGCTTTCCGCAATGGCATGATTGCAGCCATACAGAATGACGATGAGGATGCCATGCGTGATTTGCTTGATAAGTATGAGGGTCAGCTGAGTGGGGAGCAAAAAGAGGCTACCTATGGGCTTATCGAGAGCGGAGCCGTGCAGAACGGTATCGACGACAGTGTTACGAGCCAGACAATGGAGTACCAGGAGCAGCGGCAACAGGAACTTGCGGACATTAGTGATGCGCAGGGGAACATTACCAAGCTGACGCTGACCGACGGTACTACGGCCTATCTGAAGAGTGGCGACCTTACCAACGAGTATGGCGGCGTGATGGTTGTCGATAAGAATGGAGAAACGAAGCAGATACCTGTCAGCAGCATTAAGACCACGGATGAACCCGTGAGCGCACAACAGCAGCTTGATGATGACACTAATGCTTTTGCAGACGAACTGAAAGGCACATACCAGCGTTTGGCAAGCGGAGCCGACATGCTACCCGGGCAACAAGCCAATATCAATATATCCGGACAGACCTTCCATGTTACCGTTGACCGGGAGTTGGAAGACGGACGATACCAACTCCTCATGGACGACGGTAGCCCCATTGTGCTTACACCCGATGAACTGCAACAGGCCGTACAGGCGGCACGTGATGAGAGCGTACAGTCAGAGCTTGCCAATCAGCAACAGCAGAGGGCGGCAAAAGAACTTGAAGCACGCAGGGCAAAGGGCATTGCCGGATATGCCGAGGGCAAACCCGACATTGGCGCAGCTGCTACCGATCCTACTGTAGCCGGTGAGTATCTGAGGCAACAGCAGAAAGAGACGGGCAAAGACCCATTGCCTGGAATTGAAGGCGACATTGAGGATCAGAAGCGTTTGCAGCAACAGGCACAGAGTGACCTCGACAGACATCAGCAGTGGATGGAAATCAACGGCGACCAATATTCGCCGGAAGATAAGGCCACTAAAGAGGCCATCATCGAGCAACGCAAGAAAGAGATAGCAGACACCCGGCAGCGCATCCGCAAGTTGGGTGAGGTTCGCAATGCCTATATGTCGCCTGAGCAGCGCATGAAGCTTAGAAGCGGCCGCATGCGCAACTCAGAGAAAGTCCGCAAGGCGGCTTTGGCAGAACGGCAGAAGACACAGGAGGGCGAGAAGCCTATGCCGACGACTGTAGAGGGCATCGACAATAAGACCTTGCTTGACAAATATCCTACGCAAACGGACGCAGAGAATTACCTGCAGGGCCGTCGTGAGGAGATAACCCGTGCATACCGTGACGGAGCGGCAAGCACCATTGCCAACGTGCAGCGTAGATTGCAGGACTACACCAACGGCCTTGAAGAATTGACCGACGACGACCTCACCGCCCTACATGCGCAACTTGCCGATGCTCAGGAGCAGGAGCGTGCGGCTATGGAGCAGGTGAAGCAGATCAAGGCTCAACAGCAGAAGCTTGGCACATTGTACAAGGAGCACAACAAGGCGGAACTTGAAAATATGGATCCGACTGACCGCCGCGCGGAAATACTCAAAGGGGCGAGGACACCCGAAGAGCTACAGAGAAAGGCGCATGAGGCCTACAAGGGAAGCGCCCTTGAAGGCCGTCTTGACGACTTGGAGCCAGAGACGCTTGAAGAATACGTAGCGCAGAACCTTGGTTATGGGTCGTTGAACTGGGAAGGAACAGGCTCAGGCATCAACAAGAAGAAAGGATTGAAGCAGGAATTGGGATTGAAGCGTGGCATCGGCCACGGTTTCGACTCCAACGGTATCAACGCGTACCTTGCGCCGACGGGCAAAGGTATGTCGGTAGATATGGCAGCTCACAAGATGTGGGAGGGGAGCCGTGGTACACAGTTTGACAGCTACGACGACCAAGACTTCAAGAATGCCATCCTTGACATGCTTAGCAGTGCACAGAAGGCTACCGACATCAAATACCTGACCATCAGGAACCGTATCAATGAAGTTGAGGATTACGAAAGAGGCATAGAAGAGCAGGAGCGTTGGTATAAGGAGCAGCAGGACGAAGAACTGAAGAAGCGCCAGCAGGACATCGACACCTACAACGACTATCTTAGCAGCATAGCCGAAAGCAGTACCCTTACTCCTGAGCAGGAAAACTATTTTAATGGCTTGTATGCCGACGAGATTGCCGAGGTAGAGCAAGAAGAAGCAGACCGCCAGGCAGCATGGGAGGCCTACGAGGCCGAGAAGGAAGAAGAACAACTAAAACAGAATAACGATGGAAGCAAAAGACAAGGAGAAGTTAGCAGCGGCGCAGGCATGGATAAGAAGCCTGAGCCCGGAACAGATGATGCTGGAAACGGCAAAGGCGAAGAAGCTGTGCCAGGCTCACCAACTCATCAGCCCACAACTGAAACGGAGCATCATGTACAACGGCAAGCTGGAGATAGGTCAGCGCATACATCGGCTGGCAATAGCGATGCTGACGGAGGCGTACCTGTACAGGGAGAGAAGCAAGGCTTAACCCAGCGGCTTATAAGCAGCGGCACAGAACCAAGCACTATCAAGCATGAGACAACGGGGACAGGCACTGCTGTAGCAGACAGCAAACGTAAGCAGTTTGACCTATTTGTCAGGTTTGATTTGGAGCGTTTTATCGGCAAGCCTAAGGACAAGCGTGTAGCCATCGACTGGGAACACTCAGAGCCTGAGAATGATTTTATACCCATGAAGATAGACGGAGATCCGAGCTTTGTTGGCGTGACCGAGCAGGATGGAGAAGACGTGGCAGATGATGCACCAACATATGAGAGCGATAGACCTGTTGCCATCTATGACATTGCCGAGGGTGGCGGATTTCCAGACGCGTCCAAGACAGCCGAGTTTGAGACATACACCAAAGACTACAACGCAGAAAACAATCTCACTGAGGATAGCGACGATTATGCTACCATGGACGACCAATATCCATACGTGGCATTCAAGAATGTAGACGCAGCGGTGAAGTTCAACGACTGGCTGCATTCTAAGGGTAAGCAAAGCGATCATAGTGACAATAGTAGCCACAGTAAAGATAGTCTTGGGGCAACGTCGACACCAAACAAAGTAGAGGCCGAGCGACAAGGCGTGAATACGGAGCCGACGGAAGGACAAAAAGAGGCTGGCAACTACAAGAAAGGGCATATCAAGGTGGATGGCTATGACATCACCATTGAGAACCCTAAGGGCAGTACCCGGAGCGGCAAGGATGCATCGGGTAAGGCTTGGAGTGTGCCTATGCACTATGACTACGGGTATATCAAGGGTACTGAGGGCGTGGACGGCGACCATATCGACGTGTACCTTTCAGATGATCCGACGAGCGGCAATGTGTATGTCGTTGACCAGATTGACCAGAAGACCGGCAAGTTTGACGAACACAAAGTGATGTACGGTTTCCCATCCAAGGCAGCCGCTGTAGAGGCCTACAAAGGACAATACACCGACGGTTGGAAGGTAGGCACGGTTACAGAGGTGGGCCGTGAGGACTTCAAGAAGTGGGTGGAGAGCAGCCGCAGGAAGACGAAGCCGTTTGCAGAGTACAAGAGCGTGAAAGATCAAGCCGCTGTACAGCAGCGGCCTACCGAACCGAGCACACCCACTGGCACCAATGGGGGCGATAGGTCTCATGGGGAAAATGGGGCTGATGGGAAGAAATTAGAGAGCGTTAAGGATGTTCTTGATGAGGCTGACAGACGGACAAATTTGGAACAACTTACCGACGCGCAGGGTAATCCTATTCTGCCCGATGGTACGTTGATAAGGGATGCTGTATCTTCC